>WUUC01073128.1_pt1 | contig 159886 bp, 139 predicted proteins | sample 6278441 | NCBI WGS metagenome assembly WUUC01 (sample SAMN13675441, study PRJNA597444) | soil metagenome | isolation source: soil | place: USA: Washington | collected 2017-10 | reverse complement strand
GTTAGCGGCGGGACAAGCCCGCCTGCGGCCCTGCGTTCGGCTTCGCCTCTCTGCGCGCTGCGCTTGCTAGATGGAGCGATCGATGATCGTCGCGGTGCCCATGCCGAAGCCGATGCACATCGTCACCAACCCACGACGCTGATTGGTGCGCTCGAGCTCGTTGAGCAAGGTCGCGAACAACATCCCGCCGGTCGCACCCAAAGGATGGCCGAGCGCGATCGCACCACCATTGACGTTGATCTTGGCGAGATCGACGTCGAGATCCTTGGCGAACGCCAAAGGAACCGAAGCGAACGCCTCGTTCACTTCATAAAGGTCGATGTCACTGGCCTTGAGGCCAGCTTTCGCCAACGCCTTGCGCGTCGCCGGCATCGGCCCGGTCAACATGATCTTCGGCTCGCTGCCCGCGACGGTCATCGTCTCCACGCGCGCACGCGGCGTGAGGTTGTACTTCTTCAACGCGGCTTCGCTGACCACGAGCACCGCGCTCGCGCCATCGACGATGCCTGACGAGTTGCCCGCGGTGATCACGCCGTCCGGTTTGAACGCCGGCTTCAACGCACCGAGCGTCTCCACGCTGGTCGCCGGCCGCGCATGTTCATCGCGATCGAGCGTCACCGTCTCGCCGCCGAAATTTTTCGCCGTCACCGGGATGATCTCGTTCTTGAAACGTCCCTGCTCCGTGGCGATCGCCGCGCGGCGCTGCGATTCCGCCGCGAACTTATCGACGTCGTTGCGGCTCAAGCTCCACTTCTCCGCGACCATCTCCGCCGACAAACCTTGCGGCACGAGATCCGGATACAGCTCGATGAAACGAGCCGACGCAGCGCCTTCACCGGGACCGATCGCGTCCGAGCCCATAGGCACGCGGTTCATCGACTCGATGCCACCGGCGACGACCACGTCCATCGACCCCGACATCACCGCCTGCGCCGCGAAGTGCACGGCTTGTTGTCCCGATCCGCAGAAACGATTGATCGTCGTGCCAGGTACGTCGATCGGCCAGCCCGCTGCGAGCGCCGCGCCGCGCGCGATGTTCAAGCCTTGTTCGCCGACGGGCGTCACGCAGCCGAGGATCACGTCGCCGATGTCCTCTTTGGGAATCGACCCATGGCGCGCCATCAAGCCGTTCAGCGTGAGCGCGGCGAGGTCCATCGGATGGACGTTGACCAGGCTCCCCTTCTTTTTGCCGCGAGGGGAACGAACGGCGTCGACGATGAATGCTCTCATGGCCGGCATCCTTCTCCGCCGTTGACTGGTGAGTCAACCGAAGACGCGGTAAGAGAAGCGCGGTGCATGGAGCCGGGGCATTCTTGTGGAATCTGGCGTTGGTGCTCTGCGTCGCCGCCGTAACCACGGTCGTCTCACAAAAACTCAAACAACCCGTGGTGCTCGGTTACCTGCTCGCGGGTTTGGTCGTGGGGCCGAAGCTTCCGTTTCCGCTCTTCGCCGACGCCGAGATGATCACCACGCTCTCCGAGCTCGGCGTCATCCTGCTGATGTTTTCGCTCGGTCTCGAGCTGTCGATCCAACAGCTGCTCAAAGTCGCGAAGAGCGGAGGCATGGTCGCGGTCATCGAGGTCAGCTTGATGGTCTCGCTCGGCTACGCGATCGGCACCGCGCTCGGCTTCTCGGCGCAAGAGAGCGTGCTCTGCGGCGCGATCATCGCCATCTCCTCGACGACGATCATCGCGAAGGTGTTCGAGGAGCAAAAAGTCGACACGGGTTTGAAGGAGATCGTCTTTGGGGTGTTGGTCGCCGAAGATCTCCTGGCGATCCTTTTGGTCACCGTGCTCACCGGTGTCTTCAGCGGCACAGGTGTCTCCGCGGACATGATGTTCACCACCATCGGACGTCTGGTCGCGTTCTTGGTGTTCGTGGTGATCGCCGGTTTGTTGATCATCCCGCGCTTCGTGCGTTTCGTGCTCTCGTTCAATCGCGCGGAGACCACGGTCGTCGCGTCCATGGGCATCTGTTTCGCGATGTCCATCTTCGCGCACAAGATGGGTTATTCGGTCGCGCTCGGCGCTTTTCTCGCGGGCTCCTTGGTCGCGGAGAGCGGCGAAGGCCACACCATCGAACATCTGGTGCGACCGGTGCGCGACGTGTTCGCTGCGATCTTCTTCGTCTCCGTCGGCATGTCGATGGACCCGGCGTTGATGGCCGAACATTGGCTGACGATCTTGGTGTTGGTGCTGGCGGTGGTCATCGGCAAAGTGCTCTCCGTTTCCATCGGCACCTTTCTCACGGGCGTGCCGACGCGCGACGCGATCCGCACCGGCATGTCGCTCGCGCAGATCGGCGAGCTCTCGTTCATCATCGCCGGCGTCGGCGTCACGACCGGCGCGACGCGAAATTTTTTGTATCCGGTCGCGGTGGGCGTTTCGGCGTTCACCACTTTGATGACGCCCTGGCTGGTCCGAGGATCAGGTCCCGTCGCGGCGTTCATCGAGCACCGCTTGCCGCATTCGGTGCAGACTTTCGCCGAGCTGTACGGTGCGTGGATCGTGCGGCTGCGCGAGTCGCCGCATCAACAGACGTTTTGGGCCGCGTTCCGCCGAGTGGTGCGTCTGTTGTTGTTCGATGCTTTTGCGCTCTCGATCTTGATCATCGGTGCTGCGCTGGCCATGCCCTCGATCATCGATTGGTTGATCGGCTACGCGGAGATGAAGGCCTCGCTCGCGAGGGCCGTCGTCGCCTTCGCGGCGTTTTTGCTCGGTTTGCCCTTCGCCATCGGAATCATGCGTCTGGCGACCTCTTTGGGCTCGATGATCGCCTACGAAGCGATGCCGAAACCAACGCCGGGTGAGACCGAGACCACGCTGTTGCCGTCGGGTCCGCCGCGCGCGCTGGTGATCACCATTCAAACAGCGATCGTCTTGATCGTCGGTGGTCCGCTGTTGGCGATGACCTCCGCGTTTTTGCCGGCGATCGCCGGTGCCGCGATCTTCGCAGGGATCATCATCGCGCTCGGCTTCATCTTCCTTCGTTCGGCGTCACACCTCGAAGGGCAGATGCAAGCCGGCACCGACATGGTCGTCGAGCTGTTGTCGAAACAGACACGCGGCCAGAAGATGGCGCCGGAAATTTTGGAGAACGCCGTCGAACAAGCCATTCCTTGGTTCGGCGAAGTGCACTCGGTGGAGCTGCTTCCGGGCAGCGAATCGATCGGCAAGACACTCGCGGAGATCGGTTTGCGTGGAAGAACCGGCGCAACGGTCGTGGCGATCCGCCGAGGCAAAGGCGTCGTCATGCCCGCAGCCGATGAAGCCTTGTCGTCCGGTGACATCCTCGCGCTCACGGGCTCAGACCACGCCATCGCCGCCGCCCGTCTCGTTCTCGCGCCGCCCGGAGGCCCAAGCGACGGCCACACCGAGCTGATGATTCAGCGCTGACGCCGAGCCAACGATCCGCCCTGGACCTCATCGATACAAGACGCGCCTTCGTGGTGGTCGATTATCTCGCCCTCAGCTCGGAGGCTCGAATCAACAGCTCATCTTTTTCACGCAGCTGCCCGTTCATCTCCACCCGCGTCACCACGGCACGAAGCTCCGCGTCCGGCAACGTCGTGTCGATCGCCAAGGTGGCATAGGAAAACACGCGGCCCTTCACACCCACGCCCGAAGAAGTGATCTCATGGACAGGATACGCGCCGCGATCCCAACGCGTGAACAGCGAGCGGTGCAGATCCCCGGTGAGAAAGATGATCCCCGGGACGTCGCGCGTCAGCAGAAAAACGCGATCCAGATCGCGCGGATAACTCGACCACGCTTCGCCGGTTCCGATCGTGCTGCCGGATCCGATCAGCTTGAATTTTGCCGTCGACGCACGCAATCGCGACTCGAGCCACGCCATCTGCGCGTCTCCCAAAATGCTCCGCTCCGGATTCGGATCAGCAGGCGCATCGCGGTGATAACGCACGTCCACTAAAAAAATATCCACGTCGCCGTACGAGAGCGCGAAGAACAGTCCGGGCACATCGCTCAATCCTGCGCCCGGATTCGGGAACATCTCTTTGAAGAAGCTCAAGGAGACATCGCGATCCGGCTCGTGTTTGTCGCCTTCGTTCCCGCGATAGTCGTGATCATCCCAGACCGCGATGATCGGCACCTGCAACAGAACCGACCTGTACTCTGGTACAGCACGCTGCCGGTGATGGAATCCGCGCGCCCGCGCCGGCCGGTTGCCGCCCGCATAGGTGTTGTCGCCAAGCTGGATCAACAACGACGGCTCCTCGGCCATCAAATGCGGCCACGCGAGCTGGCTCGGAAAATCCTGCGCGTTCATGCACGAGACGACACCGAAGGTCGCGCGAAACGGGGCTCCCGCGAGCGGCGCCGTACGAAATGAGCCCTCGGCCGTGCTGCTGGTCGTCCCTTGTACATTCACCGTCCAGTCATAGATCGCGTTCGGACGAAGCGCGGCGATCGTGCCGATCACCGATTCTTCGCCGGCCTTCATCGCAGGGAAATCAACGCTCTTCTTCGAGCCATCCCCGCGCAACACCAGCTCCGCGGAGACGCGCGCATTGCGAACACCCGGCGCGACCCAGATCCGCGCCGTACCGTCATGGCCCACGCTGGCCATCGGCGTCGTCAAAAACGCACCCGGTTCCGTCGGCGGAGGGAGCGGCGGCGGTCCACGGTCGACACCGGCGAGCGGATCGGTTTTGGTCTCCGCACACGCGAAACAGATCGCGGCCGCGAGGACAGCAGCATGAACAGATGTCACTGGGTGAGCGATGATCCTCTTTACATCGCATATCATGATCAAGAATGGGGAGTACCTGAGCGCGACGATCGCGCGCTGTTCGAAAAATTGATCCTCGATGGTTTCCAAGCGGGCCTCTCTTGGATCACCATCCTGAGAAAGCGCGACCACTTTCGAAGCGCCTTCGACGAGTTTGATCCGCAGGTCATCGCGCGATGGAACGCAAAAAAGAAAACACGGCTGCTCGCCGATCCCGGCATCGTGCGAAACCGCGCGAAGATCGAAGCCACGGTGAAAAATGCGCAAGCCTGGCTCGAGATCATGGAGCGCGGCAGTTTCTCGGACTTCATTTGGGACGCGACCGGCGGCGTGACACTGCAAAACAAATGGAAGACGCCGGCCCAGGTTCCCGCCGAGACCGACGAGAGCCGCGCGCTCTCGAAACGGCTGAAAAAAGCGGGCTTTTCTTTCGTAGGGCCGACGATCGTCTACGCGTTCATGCAGGCGACGGGCGTGGTCAACGATCACTTGTCGACCTGTTTTCGCCATCGCGAGCTCTGCTGATCGCCCTCGTCTGTTTCGCGGCCGACGCAGGCGCACAAAACGTCGTCGCCATCGACGCCGGCGCGCTCACTGAAAATCTACGCGCCATGCTCGAGCGGGAACGCCCGGATCTCTCGCTCACTTCGAGCACCTCGACGTCGAGCACGCGGGTGATCGTCGCGCGCGAGGACGGGCATCTGCGCGTCGACGTGTGGAGCCTCGGTGCACCACGCGTGTCGCGTTCGATCGCCATCGAAGACGATCGCGAAAAACCGGCGCTGCGTGTGGTCGCATTGATCGCCGCAGAAGCGATCCCGCGCCCGGAGATGACCGCACCTCCGGTTTCGCCTCCCCTGGTCGAAAGATCAGGGCCACCCTTGATGTGGATCTCGCTCGGGCTCGAAAGTGAGCTGTGGCTCTTGCCGGTCGTGCTTCATCCTGGTCTTTCGGCCAGTGCACTTTTTCGACTCACGGACGAGCTGTACGCCGGTCTCCGGGTCCACTTGAACGGTGTCGTCTGTTGCGAGCTCGACGCCGCGGAGCTCGCCGGCGACGCAGAGGTGTACGGCTTCGCGATCTCCGGACGTTACGTGTTGGGCGGCGATTTCTCCGCGCTCGTTTCGGCGGGCGTCAGCTTCGTGAGCTTTCGCGGGCTGGCGAAGTACGAAAACGCGGTCGAGTCCGCGAACGACGGCGTCGAAGGCGATCTTCGGGCCGCGCTCGCCTATGAAACCCCGCCTCTGTTGGCGGGAGCTCGTTTCACTGTGGCGCTCGGTGCACACGCTCGGCTCGGCCGGCTCACCTTCAACGCTTCCGGCGCGGCTGGCGACGGCGTGGACATCGATCCCGGAATCCTCGCACCTTTCGCGGAGCTGGGCGTGAGCTTCTCCGGTTTTTGAAGATCCCAACCCCATGCGGCAACTCATGGCGTCCATGTTGAGCGTCCTCGAAGCGCGAAGCCCCGTCGCTTCGCAGAATGCGGGAGCGAGGACAGCTCTGACCGTCGAGTCTCTTTTTCGGGATCACGTCGAAGACGTGCATCGCATCGTGGCGAGCTTGCTCGGACCGGGCGCGTCGAACGCGGACGTCGAGGACCTCACGCAGCAGGTCTTCCTCACCGCGCACCGCGTTTTGCCGCAGTTTCGCGGGGACTCCAAGCCGACGACCTGGCTCTACGGCATCGCGTCGCGTTTGGTGCTCATGCACCTGCGAGGTTTTCGGCGGCAGCGGCGGATGGTCGACGCACTGGAAGCGGAGCTCCGCACGCCGCGCGCACCCGATGCGAACGCGGAAGAACGCCTCGAACAAAAGCGAGAGCTGGAACGGATCTGGAGAGCGCTGATGAACATCAAACCGAAAAAAAGGATCGTGTTCGTGCTCCACGAGATCGAACAGCTCTCCGGCAAAGAGATCGCATCAGTTCTCGAGATCAAGGAAGCAACGGTGTTCACGCGACTTCATCACGCCAAGCGCGAATTATTCGCGGTGCTCAAGGAGACGCGATGAGCGATCAGCGCGATCACGACGTTTTAGAGAACGCGAAAGCGGTGCTCGCTTCGGGACGCCCCGCGCTCAGCCCCGAGGTGCGGGCGCGGATGTGGCGGAACGTCGTCGCCCAAGCGGCCCCGGCGCAGGCCAAACCTTTCTTCGCTTGGATTCCCTGGGCGCTGGCGGCGGCCGGCACTGCGGCGATCGGTTACCTGGCCTTTCAGCCAGCTGTCCAAGAGGACAGGCGATCGACTCAGGTCGCGGAAGTGGCGCCCGCCGTAAAAACAGAACCGGCGCGTGCCGTGAGCACCGCCGAAGGCCGGGCCTTCGAAGACAGCGCGGCGCTCCAAGAGACACCGTTCGTGAAGGTCGAGCCCGAAGTGCACATCGAGACGGCGAAAACGGCGCCGTCGCGCGCGCTCGATAAACGCGGCACGATGAAACATGTCGCGCTGAAAGCACCGCAGAACCAGGAGCTCGCGCCCGAAGAGCCTCCACAGGAAACGATCGCGCCGCAGCCGGAAGAAGAAGAGGAAGAGCCGGGCGGGATCCGCGCACCGGTGATCGCCGATCGCGACGCTGAAATGGGGGCGGCCGATGCGCTGCGCCATGCGGGACAGCTCGCACGCGCCGCTGCCGCATACGAAGCGCTGGCGAACAATCCTGATGCAGAGAGTTATGCCGAGGAAGCGCTCTACCGTGCGTCGCGGCTTCACCTGGAGCTCGGAAACCATGCACGGAGCCAAGCGCTGATCGACGCGGCCCGCGCGCGGTTTCCTCGCGGTGCGCTTACACCGGAACGCGATGCGCTCGAAGCCTCGATCCCAAAATGAAGATTTTCATCGGATGCGGCAACTCATCGCCCGAACCATGAGGACGACGATGAAGAAGATAATCTACGGGGCGTTCGCGCTCTCTTCTCTGCTCGCGTGTTCCCAAGACAAAACTCTGCTCGAGGTCACCGAGAAACAGATCGGGACCGGCGAAGATTCGTTGTCGAGCGCGGACGGCACGCTTCAGCTCCGCTTTCCCGCGGGAGCTTTGGGCCAGCCGACCAACATCAAGATCACCATCGAACGCGGTACCAAGCCCGGCGATGCGTTGACCCCCACCTACAATCTCGAGCCGGACGGCTTGGTCTTCCAGAAACCGGTGCAGATCGTTTTCAAGAACGCTGATCGCCCGGACAGTGTCGTTGCGCAGATCATCGAAGGCGACGAGATGGCTTTGCTCGAATCCTCGGTACAGGATCTCGAAGCGAAGGTGGCGACGGCGGAGCTTGCGCACTTCTCCCGCTACGCGTTGGTGCAGCTTCGCAGCCCGTGCGCGAATCTCTCCTGCGGAGACACCTGTTTTTGGTGTGACCCTGCGGTGCCCGGCTGCGTCGAGCCGCCGCCCGCGAAGGTGTGCAGCCGCTTCGGATTTTGTGTGGTCGATCGGCCAGGTCTGACCTGCCCGAGCACCGGAAATCCCGACGCGAGCGTCGAGCCGGATGCGAGCGAGCCCGCGGATTCCGGCATGCCCGGCACCCCCGACGCATCCATCGGCCAGGTCTTCGAGGAGATCGAATCGAACAACAGCACCTCGACCGCGAATGACCCGGGCGCAGGCGCAGGCACGACCGTCATTCACGGCGCGATCGGCCCGGGCGCTCCGGATGAGGACCACTTCATGATCGTTGTGCCAGCTGGTCTTACGGCCACTCTCACCGCGATCACTTCTTCGTCGGACACGGATGTCACCCAGTGCGCCGCGGGAACGGACACCTTGTTGCGTTTGCTCGACGGTGCCGGATCGACGCTCGCACAGAACGATGATCGCAACGGCTTCTGTTCGCAGATCGATGCGACTTTGGTCGCGGGGACCTATTTCGTTCGTGTCTCTTCGTTCGCCAGCGGTATGAGCATCGCTTCGTATTATCTGCATCTCTCGCTGACGTTCTCGACCTTCGGCGGCGACGCCGGTGTCGGACAGGACGCGGGCGCGGGCCAACCCGATGCAAGCCCGAGCCAACCGGATGGCAGCTTCTTCCCGACCGATGCCGGCTCGGGACCGGACGCCGGTTTGCCGTCCTCGGTGGTCTCGGAGATCGAACCGAACAACCCGGTGGGGTCTGCGCAGCCGGTCTCGCTGGTGGTCGGTACGCCGACGACGATCGCCGGCGGTTTGACCGCGGGTGACTCGGACTACTTCCTCTTCGCCATCGCGGCGGGCCAGACGTTGACCATCGAAGCGCGCACCTACTCTACGCTCGGCGATCCGCTGAGCTGTATGGCCGGCTACGATACCTGGCTGGAAATCCAGGATTCGACGGGCAATACGGTGTTCGCGATGAACGACGACGAGGCGGGGCGACGTCCGTGCTCGGGGCTCTCGGTTTCGCTCGGCGAAGGCGAGTACGTGGCGATGGTCCGCCACTTCGCGCCGAATCAGACGCTCGGCCAATACTTCCTCGACCTCACCGCTTTGTAGTCCTGCTTCGCTTGCCGCACCGGGCGCGCTAACCTCCGCGCCCGCGTGAAACGTTCCCTCGGCTTCCTTGTCCTGGCGATCACCGCAGGCGTCCTCCTCTGGCTGCTCACCCGCAGCACCTCCGAAAAATCCGAGCCTGCGGTGACCTCGGCCGTGCGCACTGTACCTTTGGGCACTAATCCTTCGGACACTGCTCCTTCGGACACCGCAGGCACTGATCCTTCGAACACTGTACCTTCGGACAAGGGTCGTTTGGACACTGTCCGTTCGGACACCGGACCTTCGAGCGCCAAGCTTGCGCTCGACGCCGGTGGTACGCGGCCGGCCGAAGGTCGCGGTGAGATTCCGAGCCGTGAAGTCGCGAACGATCCGGCGATCGACGGCGGCCTGCGCATCTACACACCGGACCAGACCGGAATCCGCAGCGCCGTGCGCGAGAAGATCCCCGAAATCAAAGACTGTTACGAGTCGTGGTTGAAGATGAGCCCGAAGCTCGCGGGAAAGATCACTTTCAGCTTCGCGATCCTCGCAACCGACGCCGACGGCGGCCTCGATCCCGAGGGCCTCGCACGCGTCGATGAAGTGGTGATCAAAGATTCGACGATGCGCCACACGTTCATGGAAGGTTGTGTGGCCGATGTCTTCAACGGGCTTCGCTTCGAACGCCCGAGTGGAGATCGCATGGACGTGACGTATCCGCTGTCGTTCAGCTCCGATGCGCCCGACGCGGGTTAACGTTTGCGCCGGAACAACACGGCCGCCAGAGCCACGATCACCGCGATGCTCGCAGCCGGATTCGTCTCCTTGGCCGGACGCGTGTCGTTACATTCGCAACCCTGGTCGTCGATGAAGTCGCTCACCGCGCCCGGTGCTGGGAACTTCGGCCCGCTGCCCGCATCCGCAGGCTCCGCGCTGCCGGCGTCGGCGACGATCCCCGCGTCCGGAGTCGGCTCCGGCTCGCTCGCATCGCCGTAACCCGCGCCTGCGTCGTCTTCGGGGCTGCCTGCGTCGTCTTCGGGGCTGCCTGCGTCGTCTTCGGGGCTCGTGCCTGCGTCGTCTTCGGGGCTCGTGCCTGCGTCGTCTTCTATGCTCGTGCCTGCGTCGTCTTCGGGGCTCGTGCCTGCGTCGTCTTCGGGGCTCGTGCCTGCGTCGTCTTCGGGGCTCGTGCCTCCGTCGTCTTCGGGGCTCGTGCCTGCGTCGTCTTCGGGGCTCGTGCCTGCGTCGTCTTCGGGGCTGCCTGCGTCGTCTTCGGGGCTCGTGCCTGCGTCGACGACGATCGTGCCGGAGTCTTCCGAGCCTGCACCACCGTCGATGACGATGACTGTGCCCGCGTCGCCTTCGCTACCCGCACCGGCATCGGTGTTCGCGGGGACACCCGCGTCACCCTCGGATCCCGCGCCCGCATCGCTGTTCGCGGGGACACCCGAATCACTCAGCGCACCCGCGTCGCTGCCCGCGCCGGCATCGCTGTTCGCCGGGACACCCGCATCCGCAACAACACCCGCATCCGCAACAACACCCGCATCCGCAACAACACCCGCATCCGCAACAACACCCACATCCGCAACAACACCCGCATCGGAAGCAAGACCCGCGTCCGCCACAACACCCGCGTCGACACCGGCGTCCGCGCCCGCATCAACTTCCGCATCCACTTCCGCGTCGACACCGGCATCCATACCCGCATCGACACCGGCATCGGAGCCCGCGTCCATGCCCGCGTCTTCGCCCGCATCAACTTCAGCATCGACGCCGGCATCCACACCCGCGTCCACGGGCATACACACGTTCGGCGGCTCGATGGTACACGCCGAGGAACAACAATCGTTCGAGGTGAGGTTACCGTCGTCGCACTCCTCTTCGAAGTTCACGATCCCGTCGCCGCATCCGGCGATGGCCACCAAAATGTCGTGGTCGCTGCCGATCGTTCCGAGCAAAGTATCATTCGACGACCAAACGACCGCCCACGATCCCTGGCGAGTCGTGGCGACCACCGGTTGGAAGTCGTCGCCGACGTCATCGAAGGACTCGATGTTGATCATCTCCGGTCCGATCCAAGCACCGCCGTTGTTGATCGAACGCGCCTGAAGCACGTCGACATCGTCGTCGAGCGTGCCCGGCAAAGAATCTTCACGCGACCAAACGACCAACCATTCGCCGGCGCGATCGGTGGTGATGCGCGGGCTCTCCTCGCGACCGAGCTCGATCATCGAGAAGGCGTAGATCTCGCGGGGCTGCGCCCATTGGGTGCCACCGTTGCTGGAGCGCGCAGACAAGATGTCGCCGTCCGGCCCCCAAGGGAAGGAGCCGAACACCGCCCACACCGCTACCCAGTGACCTGTACCATCGGCCACGACGTCGACAGCGGTGTCGAGACCTGTGTCGCCGACCGCATTCGAGTTGAGCATCGCCACGTTGGACCAAGTCGATCCCGCATTCGTGGAGCGCACGAAGACGATGTCGCCGTCCGTGCCGAGCACACCGTTGATCGAGTCATGCGTCGTCCAAGCGGCGATCCACACGCCCGCTTCGTCTGAAGCGATCACCGGCAACACGTCGTGGCCGCTGTCCGCAAGGGCATAACCACCCGTCAAAGGGAGCGCAGCCGACCACGTCGCACCTTCATCGGAGGAACGCGCGTACAACACGTCGCGATCCGCGCCGAAGGCGCCCGATGCCGACCACACCGCGATCCAGTTGCCTTGGCGATCCGTTGCGATCCGCGGAGAATCATCCGAGCCCACATCTACGAGCCCCGCACTGTTCAAAAGGACAGGTGCGCTCCAAGTCAGCCCGCCGTCGGTCGAAGTGGCAGAGAGGAGATCTCCGTCCGCGGTCGGGTCGAAGATGGTGGTCGATTGCGTGCGCCACACCACGACCCAAGTTCCGGCACCGTCGGTCGCGACGTGCGCTTCGCTGTCCAACGCGTCGTCGCCGAAGAATGTAGCCGACAGCGGCAACGGTGCAGACCAGCTGCTGCCGGCGTCCTCGGAGCGCGCGTAGAGGATGTCGCCCTCGCCGCCCAGCGCTCCACTGAGGCTCTCGGTCGAGGTCCACACCGCGATCATCACGCCGAGATCGTCGGCTGCGAGATCGACGCTGCGATCCCCACCCACGTCTACATCCGCGTTGATGTTGAGCGGTGCGGCGGGCGTAAACGGAGTCGCAAACGCGTTCCCAGCCAAGCCGAGGAACGCGAACACAGTGAATGTGCGGAGCTCGAAACGATGCACGTAGGCTTGAATCGGACGAGAAATCGAAAAGCTGAGCGCTCAAGATCGGGCCCCATGATGCCGAACAGAGGTTCGTATGGTTCGAGCATCTCGCGCTTTAGGACTGGCCCTCGGTACAGTCACTCTGTCCCTTGCCGTTACGCCGAACGCGTTTGCGGAGATCGATCCCTGGGCCCATCGTCTGGAGCTCGGCCTCGCCGGCGGAGCGTTCATGCCGGCGAAAGATCACGAGCTGTTCAACGCCGTACAGCGCGATCACCAAACACTGAAAGCAGCCGGTTTGGACCTCGCGTTGCGCCTCGGCTTCTATCCGGTAGGATTCATCGGCGCGGAGCTCGAAGGCGCGTTTGTTCCCATCAAAACACTCGGCGGCCGTGACACGGGAATCTTCATGGCCCGCGCGCACGGCGTCCTGCAGCTCCCATACTCATTCACTCCGTTCGTCGTCGTCGGCGGCGGTGCCTGGGGCATGCGCTCCGGCGCGTCGGTCGTCGGCAATGACATCGATCCCACGTTCCATTGGGGCGCGGGTTTCAAATACGAAGTCGCCGACAACCTCACTATCCGTCTCGACGGACGGCACATCATCTCCGCGAGCCAAGGACACGGGAACACCAGCCACTTCGAGATGCTCAGCGGCATCAGCTACAACTTCGGCGGAAACGAACGCCGGCGCATCGAGCACAAACCTGTGCCGCTGATGATCGTCGAGAAACAACCGGAGCCGGTCATCGAGCCTGTGATCGAACAACCGAAAGCGGAAGAGATCGCCAAACAGGAAGTGATCATCCGCGAAGAAGCGAAGGTGCAGATCCAAGCCGCGTTCGATCGCGTGCACTTCACTTGGGGTTCGGCCTCGCTCCGCGAAGGTGATCATTCCGCGCTCGACGAAGTATTCACTCTGCTCGAACGGCACCCGACGCTTCGTGTCTCGATCAGCGGCCACACCGACTCGACCGGTCCCGAACGTTTCAACATGCGACTCTCCCAAAAACGCGCCAACGCTGTGAAAGCGTATCTCGTGCGCCGCGGCGTGCTCGACGAACGTCTCGAAACCCGCGCTTTCGGCCCGCACGAACCTGTCCGCCCGAACAGCACCTCGGAAGGCCGCGCTCAGAACCGCCGCAGCGATATCGTCGTCGACGAAAAACCGATCGCCCCGATCGGGATCGAAGTGACGATCCGCTAAACCAGCGAAGTCCGCAGACAGCCTAAGTCAGATTGCCGAGCGCGCCCGTCGAATCACCGAACGAGCTCACCGGCACGCCCATCGTATTCAACATCGACACGAAGAGGTTTGCGACCGGCGGCTCACCCGAATAACGCACATGACGACCGGTATTGAGCACACTTCCGCCGCGGCCGGCCAAGATGATCGGCATGTTGAAATGCGAGTGTGAGTTGCCGTCTTCGATCTCACTCGAGAAGAACACCAGTGAGTTGTCGAGCATCGTTCCATCAGGCTCGACGACGTCTTTCATCTTCGCGAGCAAGCTGGAGAACATCAACACTTCCCAGGTGTCGATCAACGTCAGTTTCTCGAAGTTCACCGGGTTGCTCTGGTGATGGGACAACTCGTGGTGCTGCTCGGGAACACCGATGAATCCGTAGGCGCGATTCGATCCCGCATTGCCCATCATGAAGCTGATGACGCGCGTGAGATCGCACTTCATCGCTAAGACCATCACGTCGATCATGTTGTTCACACGATCGACGAAGTCCGTCGAATCATCGGGACGATCACCCGCACAAACCGGACCCTCATTCGTCATGTCGAGGCGAGTCTCGAGCTCGCGCACGCCGGTGAGATATTCGTCCATCTTCCGCTGATCGGTGCGGCCGAGCTTCGCTTTCAAACGTTCTGCATCGTCCTGCACGAAGTCGAGAATGCTCTTCTTATAGAGCTTCTTCTTTCGCTGTTGTTCTTGAGTGGCCAAAGGATCACGACCCGCAAACAGGCGATCGAAGACCACACCCGGATTCGTGTCTTTGGCGAGCGGCGTCGACGCTCCCGACCAAGAGATGTTTCGCGCATAAGCGCAGCTGTATCCCGAGTCGCAGTCGCCGGTGCTTCCGCCGCCGTCCGATCCGAGCTGCAGCGAGGCAAACGGCGTCGCCGATCCGATCGCGTTCGCCGCGACCTGATCCACGGAAATGCCGTTCATGATATTCGCACCTTCCGTTTTGAACGGATGTGCCGCCGTCAAAAAGGCACCCGTGCCCGAAGCGTGATCACCCGGACCATCGGGCCGCGCCGGCCTGTTCGCCAGGCCCGTGAGGATGTTGACGTCCCCGCTGACACCTGCGTCGAACAAGGGCTGCAAAATGCGCGTAGGCGAATAACCGGCTCCGGTCGCCGACGGTGTCCAATTGGCCATGTGGATGCCGCACGGGATGTACCAGGCGAGCAATCTGCGCGGCGGTGAAGCGCCCATTCCTTGTGCGTGCGCGATCGCCGGATACATCGCTTCCAAAGTGGGCAGCGCGACCAGCGCACCGGCCCCGCGTAAAAAGGTTCGGCGGGAGATCATCCAAGGTTTCTTCATCACGGCTCACCTCGTCTTTGCGCGAATCCCGGCGACATCGCGAGCGACTTGAACAACGACTCGAGTGTGTAGCCGCCGTCTTTGAAGCCCGCGGTCACGTCGTTGATCACACATTTGTCGGCACGCGTGGGACCACGCCCGAGCGCATAGGTGTAGAGGCGCTCGGTGAAACAATGTGCAGTCGATGGATCCAGAGCGATCGTCTCGCCGAGATCACGCGCACCATCGAAAGAACGACCGTCCGGCAACACGCCGGTCGCGTCGATCGGGAAATAACCATCGTCCGCGCGCCAGGCTCCGATCCCGTCGAAGTTTTCGAGCGCGAAGCCGAGCGGATCCATCGCATCATGACAGCTCGCGCACTCCGGATTCTGGCGATGGATCTCCAACCGTTCGCGCACCGAGCCCGCGGTCGCGGTCTCCGTCAGCGCACCGACGTTCGCCGGCGGCGCAGGCGGCGGTGCACACAACAGTTGTTCGAGGATCCACTTTCCGCGGAGCACCGGAGAGGTGCGTTTCGGCCGCGAGGTCACGGTGAGGATCGCCCCCTGCGTCAACAAACCCACGCGATTCCCGCCGGCCACCGGAACACGAACCATATCTTGCGAGCCCGGAAGCGGCAGCCCGTAGTGCTCAGCCAACCGATCATTCAAGTACATGAAGTCTGCATTGACCATGTTGAGCGCATTGATCGGCTCGTCGATGAATGTCCGGAAGAACAGGTGCGTCTCCGCACGCATCGCGCTCTTCAACTGATCATCGTAGGACGGATACGTCTGGTAATCAGGCGACACGTCATCGAGACGGCGCGTGAACAACCATTGTCCGGCGAAGTTGTCGATCAGCGCCGACGAACGTTCGTCGTCCAACATCCGTTCGATGTGTGCTTCGATCGCCGGTTTATCGAGCGCACCGCGATCCGCGTCTGCCAGAAGCGTGTCGTCGGGCATCGAGCTCCACAAGAAGTATGAGAGGCGCGACGCCAGCTCGTGTTGCGAGAGCGGATGCGGCTCGTTGCCCGATGGATTCGCATCGAGCTCTACGCGGAACAAGAAGTGCGGCGAAAGCAGCACCGCATGCAGCGCGAGCTTGAGGCTCATTTCGAAGGGCTCACCTTCCATCTCGGCGATGGTGGCGAGCGCCATCAAACGTTCCAGCTCTTCCGTGCTGATCGGACGGCGCCAAGCGCGGTGCGCGAACGATTCGATCACCGCGCGGGTGCACACGTCGCGGCCGATCGCGGCCGGGTCGCAGACGACGATGCGCGCAAACGCTTCGGGATGCGTCGGACCGGCGGCGCTCCCGATCGGACCATCGATCGCGATCCAGTCGACGACCAAGTTTCGATCCGCGCGTGCTTCGTAGAAGTCGTTGATGAAACCGACGGAAAAAGTATGTGCTCCGGTCGCCAGCGTCACGCGTCGCGTGGTGATGGCCGGGTTCACTTCGGTCTGCGGAACATCGATGACGCCGATCGAGCGGCCGTCGATCGAGAGCTCCATCCGCGCCGGATCCGGGCCCGCTTGTTGTCCGAACGCGCGCACCGAGAGCTCGTATTCGCCGTCCGCACCCACGCTGAACGCTCGGGTGATCTCTCCCGAGCTCCACAAATTCCACGCGAAGTCCGAGTACGGTCCGCCCGCATTTCCGGTGACCAGCTCCGCCTCGAACTGTTGATGCGCCGGCTCGGTGCCGAGGTTTTCCAACGCGTCGCCGATCAATTTCTCCGCCGCGAGATCGTACTTCTCGAACAGGAGCGGCGCGATCGCCAGGACGTCGGCGTTGTTGTCGAAGCCATGTCCGTGATCGTCCGGCGGGAAGTCGTTCGCCAACTTCAGATCGAGCGCCAACAGATCGCGCGCGGTGTTGTTGTACTCGGCGCGATTCAAACGATGGATCGTCACGCGACCGGGATCGCGCGCATCCGTGAGACAAGGATCGACCGGATCGTTCGGATCATTGGGATCGTTCGGATCGTTTGGATCATTCGGATCGTTCGGATTGTTGGGGTTGTTGGGATCGTTGTTGCCGAGAGGAGTCGGCTCGCCGATCGAACCGGCGATACAACCTCCGAGCAACAACGTCGCCGAAGCGAAGAGGGCAGCTCTCTTCATGTGAGCGACCGTACTCTCGGTCAGTCGAGATCGGTAGAGCACAACTGTTCCGCGGACTTCGGTCTGAGGGCAAAAGTCCTCACCCCCCACCTGGGCCGCTTCGAACCACGAAATTTCCAGATCGAGCACACCGGCATCAGATCCGGCGGCTTCGATCTGCGGCTTTGTCACCGCGTGGCTTCGTTGTCACCGGCTCCTCCCACCCTCACCCGACACTCGAAGCCACAACCACGCCGGCTCCTCTATCCTGTACTTGAGGCCAGCTGTCCACAGGGACACAGCTGGTCTCTTGGCCAGGTGTCATGTGCAGCGCGATCGAACCCGCGCGCAAGCGGGATCGATCCCGCAAAAAAGGGAACAAACGGCGGATCATCAGCGGCACACGCGTTGCTCTTCAGCGATTCGAGATGTGCACTCGAGTCGGCGCAGATGCAGCGTACCTTCCGCAGCTCCTCCAAATGCTCGACCAAGCATTACAGGGCTGCGGCACACCCTACGGCGTGCCCGTCGGCTTCCCGGTCGGCATCCCATACGGAGTGCCGGTCGCGATTCCGATTCCGGTCGCCGTTCCTGTTCCCTACCCCGTTCCGATCGGCGTGCCCTACGGCATACCTGTACCTTCGTACGGGTACGACAATCAGGCGTGCCCCACCGGTTACCTGCCTCCCCCGAGCTGCGAGCTCGGCGGCGCACCGCGCGGCCGCGGGCTGACGAAGAACGCCGACGGCAGCATCACCACCGCCGGCGGCTACTCCATCCAGATGGAAGGCAAAGACGAAGCGTGGAAAGTGATCGGCCCCGACGGCAAACAGCTGACGCGCGTCTGGGGCGATCCACACGTCAACGAAGCCGACGGTGACAAGTGGGACTTCAAAGACAGCAGCACCTTCACTCTGCCGGACGGTACGCGCATCTTCGCGCGCACCACTCCGTCGGAGAAAAACAAAGACAAGACGTTCACCTCCTCGCTCGACATCGCGAACGGAAGTGATCGCGTGATGATCTCCGGGATCGACAAAAACACGCCGCTCACCGGGCCGGTCACCGGTGATGGTGCCGCATGGCGCGCCGAACACGGGCTCGCATCGGGCTACGAGCTCCGTCACGACGGGACGAACCAAGAGTGGGTGCGGAAGACGAACAGCGCGGAGTGGGATCAAGCGGTGCGCGCCGAGCCGCAAAACGGGAACAACTGGGCGGATGCCATGGCGATGTTGCGTGAGCTGCTCTTCGGCTCACGACAACAACAACGCGAACAACTTTTGGCCGGCTTGTATTCACAGCCGTTGAAGATGTGAGGCGCGGATGTTGGATCTCCAAACATTGATCGCTCAGGCCGTCGCCGAAGTGATCGAAGAAGGAAAACAAGCTGCGCGCGAGCTCGCCTCGCCGACCGGCGATAAAGCAGAACGCTCGAATACGAAGAGCGTACACGCGAGCTTCACCGCCGCGCTCGATCCTTTGCCGAGCGGAGCGAAAGACGAACGATTATCGAGACAGATCCACGAACAGATCAGCACGCGCAGGATGGAGCTCGAGAAGAGACGCGCGATGCGACGCAGATGAGCGAACAGCTCAGGAGGCAATCTTATGTGCAAGAAAAAATGTGACAGCAGCAGCAAGAGCGGCGGCGGCAACGAACAGATCATCGCCGCCTTGATGCAGATGGTGAATCAAAACACGAAAGAGCTCGGCGAGCTGAAGGGCGCGCTCGGTTTGGCGTTCAACGGCGTGCGGCCGGATCAAGCGCAAGCGCTCCAACAAAAACTCGCCGGTATCCCCGGCCTCGAAGGTCTGCAAGGCGACATCGCCAACTTCGCGAACCAACGCGGATCCGGCATGACGTTGAATCCGAACCTGACTACGGGCAACGGCTTCAGTCCCGTCGCGTCGATCAACAACCCGACGACGGCGGGTGTCGGCCGTATGTTCAGTTAGAGTCCGCCACCCCGAACTGATCGACCGGCGCGAGCGCGTTGTTCTCGAGCACCACTTCTTCGGCGACGAGATCCGCGCTCGACGCAGTGAACAACAGCCCCACGCCGTTGTTCGCCACCCGTCCGTTCGACAAAGCACAGCGTGTTTGTAGACCGAGGCACACGCCGATCGCGTCGTCGACACCGGTCTCGATGTCGAACCGAGAGAGTGCGAGCTCCGCAAAAAACTGCACTAAACAGCCCCGAATTCCCAGGCCCACCGTCGTCCCGCGCTGAAGCTCGTCACCGCACACCACCGCGCTCGCGAGCGGGGTCACTGATCGGATGGACAGGTCCTCGATCGTCCCGTCGATATCGTTCGAACAGTCGAGAATATCCATCCCGCCACCACCGGTCTTTTCGATCAGGACCCGCCGCAACACGAAGTTGTTCGTACCCAAACGGACACCGGTGGAGCTGACCCCTTGGACAGTGAGGTCTTCGATCGTCTCGAAGGGCGCGTCGATCGCCGTGTCGACGAGCAAGCCGGCGGAGACCATATCGCGTACCCAGATCCGCTGCAGCGTGATGCCGACTTTGTCTGCGACCACGATGCCGTTCGCTTCTTCGCCGCTGGGTACCGTCTCGATCACCGTGAGATCGGTGATGGAAACTTCGGCCGGATGATCGATGCCTGGGCTGGAGATGAGCGCGACGCCCGAACGGCTCGCTTGTTCGACCCACGCGCGTTCCACGGTGACCTGCGACGCATCGACGACGAGCCCTTCACCTCGAAAAACTTGCGTCCGAGCGACGGCTCGCACGAACAGATCGCGCACCGTCGCTCGCGAACGGATGACCTGAAAGCCAAAGCCGCTGACCCGTTCGATGGAGACGCGATCCGCAGAGACCGTGGAACCATCGGAGATCACCACCGCGATGTCCTCCAGATCGCGGATCGCCACGTCGCGGAGCGCTCCGCCTCCACCGGCGAAGACCACGCCCCGCGCGGCACCACCGGAGATCACCAGCGCTTCCGCGTCGAGCTCGGCGCCCGCGGTCACCAAGATCGCGTCGCGCGCCGGCTCGACGATCGCCACCACCGAGAGCTCGACCTTCGCCGACGATCCTGCGGCACGGATGTTTTGGCCTTCGATCGACGCCGTGTGCAGGACGAGCTCTCCGTCGAGAACCTCGATCCTTCCTGTGAGCTTCACCTTCGCGGCGCAAACACCGTGAAGCTCGAGCCTCTCACCGGCCGCCACGCGGACGTCTTCTCTGTACTCACCCTCCGCCAGCGCGAGCACGGTGCCGGTTCTGCGCGCTTCGGCGATCGAGCCGAACGGGGCCGCCCGCGAGCCGTCGCCGCCCATCGCGCCCGGCAAGACGTACAGTACATTCGGCGCCGCGCCCCACTGATCTTCCGGACAGGCAGGTCCGATGGAATACAGATCCGCGGGAGGCTCACAATAAAGAGGACTGTCCTCATGGCCATTGCCCTGCGTGCTGGTCGTTTCCACAAAACCGGCCGCACAAGGGACCAAGGAGATCGACGCGGGACGTTGCGGCGGGGCCGGCGCTTGCGGCGCGCGACAGGGCACCTCGCAATACGCGCTGCGGCCGTCGAGGCGAAAACATCCGCCTTCCGCTTCACATTCGCCCGGGAGAAAGCCGGCGATCCGCACTTCGGAGAGCACGGCGTCGAGCGCGTTCAGACGGACGAAGACACGATCTCCGCTCTCAGCGATGAACATCTCCGCGCCGGCGTAAAGCTTACGCGAAGGTTCTGCGGTCGCCAGCGGCAGCGCACCGCGCGAGAGCGCCATCTCCTCCAGCGTCACTTGATAGACCAAAACGTAGAGGTCTTCATCGCTCCGGATGGCGAAAGGCACCCCGTCCTTTTGGAGATCGTTCTCGTCGGCGGCCCAAAGCAGGCTCGGGCGATCATCTCGGGCAACCACGAAGATGGCCGAACGGCCAGCTGTCCCTTCGGGCAGTTGTAGCGTCTTCATCTCGATACAAGACGCGCAAAAGACGAACAGCGCCGGGACGAGCTTGTTTGGGCGCATTTTGCTCAAATCTTAGAGGCTGTTTTCCGCGGCGAGAAGTCTGTTAGTGTTACGGGATGGCGAGGCGATCGGTTGGGCATGCCACCGGCTGCGCGATCGTGCTCTCGCTGTTCGCCTCGGCGTGTGTGTTCTCGCCGATCGCCGGGAGCGAGATCAACGGCGACGCCGGCAAAAATGCGGACGCCGCAGTGCCCTTCGATGCCGAACAGCGGGACGCGCTCGATCCTCGACGCGACGCAACGGAGCCCGGCGATGCGGGTCCGAACGCCGACGCCGAGCTTTTTCCCGACGTACCTGATCCTCTGGACACCGGAGGTTTCGAGGACGCCGAGCCCCAAGAAGACGCGACGGAACCGTTCGACTCCGGGCTCGAAGAGCCGATCCCACACCTCGCAGCGAGCGAACAATATTTCGGCACGGGTGCGCTCGAGCTCCCCTCCAACGGCTTCATCGACACAGATATGTTGCTCCTTCCCGGCGTAACTTTGCCGTCGGGTGCCAGCTTCGAACACGCGCCGCAGCTTCCAAGCGGGCCCGAGCTCGCCGTGTTGCGGGTCGATACTTTGGTGGTCGGCGCGTACATTCGCGTCGTCGGCGAACGTCCGCTGGTGATCATCGCGCGCGGTGAAGTGCAGATCGACAACGCGCTCGACGCCACGGCACGCAACGAGCTTCCAGGCGCAGGCGGCTGGGGTTCTCAAGAAGGCGACGGTCGCGGCGGCGACGCGAACGGCACCACCTCCTCCGATTCCGGCGGCGGAGGCGGCGGCTTCGGGGAAATCGGCGGTGAAGGCGGAACCTCGAACAACGGCAATGAGCCTGGAGGCACGCGCGGCGCGAGTTACGGAACCGATACTTTGGACGTCCTGGTCGGAGGATCAGGGGGTGGCCGCGGCAGTGGAGGACAATGTCCACGAGCGCCCGGCGGCGGAGGCGGAGGCGCGATCCAGATTTACTCACTCACCGCGATCCGCATCGCTCAAGGCGCTCGGCTCGGCGCAGGCGGAGGTGGCGGTCGTGGTGGACGCGAATGTGGCCCCGGCATGAACTCCGGCGCAGGCTCCGGCGGCGGCTCCGGCGGCGCGCTGCACCTGATCGCTCCACAGATCGAAAATCGCGGCGTCATCCAAGCGAACGGCGGTGCCGGCGGCGGCGGCGCGGGCATGACCAGCGGCGCGGCGGGCCAAAACGGACAATTCATCAGCGGAGGCGCCAACGGCGGCGCGGGCGGCGCAGCGACCGGCACGCGCGGCGGCGACGGCGGGGGGAAGAACCTCCCGCCCGAAGACGGAGAAGATCACGAAGACGTCGGCAACGCCGCCGGGGCGGGAGGAAGCGCCGGACGCATCGTGATCGTCACCGGCACGAACGCGCTCACCGGTACAGGAACGGTCAGCCCACAAGCGCGCCGAGAGATGTTCTAAATTCGGAGGGCGAGCTTTCGGCTCATCCACCACAACACGCCGGTGCCGATCGTCGAGAAGAAGACGACGGCCACCAACAACAAGAGCACCGCCTCGATGCCCGAGCTCTTCTTCAAATAGCCGATCGCCGGTTCCTGAATGATCGGCCCGATCGATCCGAGCCCATTGATGATCCCCGCCGCGACCGCCGCCTGCCGCCGGCTGCCCACGTCCATAGCGCTCGTCCCCGAGAGCAAAGAGTCCGGCCCCATCGCCGACAGCCCGATCAACCCGAGCAACACCACATATGCAGTCACCGAGCTGGTGCCGAAGGTCCACATGCCGATCGTCGCCAGAAGACAACACACGGACATAAAAAAGATGACCGGCGCACGGCGAGCACCGCTCAAACGATCCGACCACAACCCGCCGGCGATGACGCCGAGAAAACCGATCCAATCGTAACCCGCGCTCAAATATCCGGCGTGTGTCGTGCTGAGCGCGAAATGTTCGGTCAAAATTAATGCAGACCAACTATCGAGCGCGTAGCGGAGAAATTTGAATCCGAAATAGATCGCCCCCATGGCGAATATTGCGCGCAATAAGACCGGAGATAGTTTGCTCGATTCGCGATCCTCAATTTTGGCCTGCGGAATTTCCGGCTCATCCACGTCTTCCAGGCTCAACCCGACTTTTGAGGGACGTTCGCGGGCCCACAATAAAAATATTCCGGCGATCACCAAAAGGACGACGCTCGATCCAAAAAAGGACCACGCCAAACCCAGCCATCCGAATAAAAACGCGGCCAGCGATTTTCCGGCGATCGAGCCGATCTGGTAACAGGTTCCCCAAAATCCGAAAACCAATCCGCGCTCTTTGCGCTGCGTCCAATTCGCGATCAACGCGACGTTGTGCGACCAACCCATCGCCTGCGCGAAGCCGTGTACGCCCATCGCGGTGAAGATCCACAGATAGGCGTTCGGCGAGCTCGAGTCGGAGAAGATCCCGATCGCGAAATTACACACCGCAGAGACGGCCATCCCGCACGCGAGCACGCGCCGGCTCTCCATGCGCCGCCCGAGCCACGCCGCGAGAAATTGCCCGAGCATGTACGTGACGAGATAGATGGTGAACAGATGCGAGACCTGAAGGTCGTCGAGGAGGAAACGTTCCTTGAGCGGCGCTTTCACCACGGAGAAGACGCGCCGGGTGACGTAGAAGCCGGCGTAGGAGAGCCAGGTCGCCGCAAACACCTGCGCGCGGAAGCGCTGAAGCGAAGCCGCCAAGCAAACGGGACCCTACTCGATCTCGCGCTCTAAGAGTCCGCCGCAAAATAATCTGCCCATCTGGGCCGCCGATCCATCTCCGCTGGCTGCGTTGCTCTTCCTCGCTAGTGCTACCCGCGCCTCTACCGGCGTTCGCCGACCGCGCACAGGCCCTTCGCGCGCCGCTTTGCTGTGGACCACGGTCTCGATACGCGACGATCGCGGCCCGGTCGCCACCTTGGCCACCTCCGCGGTCTCAAAGCGAAACGACGGACACCCAACTATCTCTTACACGGAAAGTAGATCGAGCCCTGCGCGTTGATCGTCACGTAGATCCTTAAAAAAGAGGCGTGCGGATGAATTCCGGTAATTTCGCTCCGTAAGAGCTCCGCGCGCGCACAACCAAGCCCGTCTTTGAAAGTCAGCTCGGTGCTCAGCTTCTCTTTGACCGCATTCAACCGTTCCGAGACATCGAGCCGCAAAGCAGCGCGTGCTTGATCGCGGATCGAGCCGCCGTCGAGCAATATTTTCAGCCCCAACAAGGAGTCCACTGTCCCCGGGGTCAGCTCGAGATCGGGGATAGTTATTTGATTGTCGACCAGCCGCGGGTGTCCGGCAAAATATAGCTCGCCCTCGAGCGCGGTTTCGATTCCTGCGACCTCGAGATCACCGCCGAGCATCAATTTGATGACCAAGCTCTCTCCGGAAGAAAACACCTGCGGTTTTTCCAAATAGAGGCGGGGATATTCTTTCGAAAAATAAAGTTTCCCGTTGATCGACCGGTCCATCGCTTTAGACAGCTCCAGATAGTCTGCGGCCACCGGCAACACGACGGTGAACGGCCCCGAAGGAATCGATGCCACATTCGCCAACAAAGGCAGCGGTGGTGGAGTCGTGCTGGTGCGCGCGCAGGGCATGGTCACCGAGGGCAACACCACGAGGCCGAAATCTTTTTCGATGCCGCCTGCGAGCACGGTCGGTCCCGCCTCGATGGCCGCGACCTCCATCGAGGCGCACCCATTTTCACCGTAGCCGAGCGGAAGCGGGATCGGCTGCACGATGCGCGCATAAAGCTCGGTCAGCAGCGGCCGCACGTCGAGGCGTAAATTTTCCAGCGTCGTCAAAAGTTGCTCGCGTAATTTTTCTTCGATCGCGCGGTTCAAACGATCGAGCGAGCCTTCGGCGGCGACGGTTACCTCTGCGGACTGGAGAGCCGCTTGATAGTCGGGAGTGATGATCGGCTCACCGGCGACCCTGAGCGCGATCTTGAAGACGCGATCGCCGAGCAAGCTCACCGTCGCGGTGACATTCGTCGTCACGATGACACGACCGCGATCGAACTTCAGCTCGAACGGCTCGCGGACCCAAACATACTTGAGCGTCTTGCCCGCGAGAAACGCGACCTCACCTTCGGCGCTCGGCGGCAGGCTCGCTTCGAGCTGCGCCTTCAACGCTTCGGGAAAAATGGAGACGTGCATCGTGACCCGCGAAGGCGGCGGATCGGCGACCGGCACCGCGCGTCCTTCCGGGGGCGGATCGGGATGAATGCTCTCGCGATTCGATCCGGCACACGCGACGGCCAACAACGCGGCGATCGCCCCGCCGACAGTGATCCAATCGCGCACGCGCCGACGCTACGACGCGCTTTGTCTTTCATCAGCTCTTTTTTCCGCGGCGCTAACTGTTAGGCTCTTGGTGATGACGCGAGAGGTCGCGCTGGCAGCGCTCTTCGCGCTCGCTGCCTGCAGTGATGATACGCGCCTGGTGCTCCAGCTTCCGCCGCCGGAGAACGGCGAAAGCTCTCTTTTCGTGGTCATCGAGTCGCCTGGAGCCCGCACAATCACCGCCGCCGTCGCCGGCGAGCCCTTCGGTCCATTGACCGCGAGCGCTCCCGAAGAAACACCGCTCACGGTTTCGGTGTTGTATTTTCGCGAGACGCTCGAAGAGCTGGAGCTCGAAGCGGGCGAAGTGAACGAGACTTCCGCAAACACCTGCGGCCGTTTTCCGCTCGCGGATGCGGCGCGCGCCTTCGTGCAAAATGGGGATACTTTCCATGCCGCGGAAAAGGTTCCCGAGTCGCTCCTGAATATTCATCTCCGCGTTCGCTGTCCTTGCGTACAGTTATCGGAAATTGCGGTCCTCGAGCTCCCGAGTCGAAATCCCGTCCGTTATCAAACCCGGCTCGAAGACGGTACCACGCTGCTCGTCTCGAGCTCTCATTTCACCACCGTCGACGAAGAGCTTCGCGCGGTGCACACCACGTCCACCGCGACCAACGCCGCCTCTGCGTTTCTCACCGAAACCGGCGAGTTTTGGTTAGGCACGGGATACGGTCGAATATTTCGCGGGCCGAACTATCGGGAGCTCACTTTTTTTGCGGAAGTCCCGAACGAAGAGCTCGCGTGGGCGGAGGGTGGATTGCTCGAAGAGGGTTCGAGCGAAGTGTATTTTCTCAGCCACAACGGGCCGCTCTATCGCGCCTCCGCCTCGGGTTTGGAGACTATCGTCGAGGAGCGCAGCACGCTCGACGGCGATCAGGATGGGTCGATCGCGTGGCTCGGTCCGCGCCGCGTGTTCGCGCTCCAAGAAGATGACTTCGGAATTCTGGACATCGATCTTTTGCGCACCGAAGGTGGCCCGCTCATCCGCGAGCCTTGGGAGCTCGACTCCGGGGTACCTTCGGCGATCGATACCGCGGAAGGAAAAATCTATCTGTCGACCTTGATCGGCTTGGTCTTCACCCGTCGAGGTGAAGATTGGATCGAAGTGCCTGCGCGCGGAACGCCCGAAGGAATAATCCGGAAATTCATCTCTTATCGCGGGGGATTTTTCGCGGTCGGCAACTATGGATTTGCCGTCCAATATCATCCCTATGCCGGTTTCTGCGAACACCGGATCATCGGCGAAGGCCTCGACTTACTCTTCGCCACCGAGGTCGGCGAGAATATTATCGTCAGCGGAAAAATCGCGAATCCCGACGACGAGCCCAACACCACGCAGCGGGCATATTTGTTGGGCCCGCGATAATATTATCGCGGTGTCACCCGCACGATCTCCGCGGCCCAAGGCAAAAGAAAATAATCGCGGCCCGACCCATCCTGTACCGGACGTACCGCCGGCCCATGGCCGAGCTTCACCATCCCCGGGAAAAATCGTCCGGTGCCGGCGTCGAGCAACACTCCGTAACTTTGCCAGGTGATGACTTCGACCGCGCTTACCAAGACGGTCGCCGGACCGAACTGTCCGTGGGGCCATCTGATCGCGTTGAGGCCCACGGTATCCCGCTCGAACACCGTGAGCTCGTCGACGGCTCGGCCCGACCGATCGACCGCGAAAACATTGGCCCGCCCGCGGCCGAAGGCGAGCGCGCGATCGTCGATCGGACCGGGAACGACGTCGATCAAATCGTGATAAAACGAAGTATCTCCCTCGAGCCCGATGCGCGCCTCATCGGCACCGCTCTCGATATTGAACCAGACAATTTCGCGGGTGTTGTCGGCGGCCATCAAAATCGTGTCCGCATCGACCAGCGACATACTATCCGCGTTGAGCCGCATCCGGAGATCGTAGCGTTTTCGTTCCGCCAGCGTATTTGTGTCGTGCACCAAAACGATGTTCCCCTCGCCTTCCTCCGCACACAAAAGAATCAGATTCGAGCCTTGCCGCCGCAGCTCGTTCACGTGCTCAAAGGCGGTCGGAAGATCGAGGGCCACGGCCCGCAATTCACGACCCGAAGTATCAAATTCCGCCAAACGCCAACCCGTACCTTCGACGAAATAGGCGGCGAAAAATCGGTCGGGACTTTCGGAATTCACCACGTGGCGCACGCAGTGCGGAGCCGAAGACGTATGGGTCAGCTCCAGGGACTCCAGCTCCAGAAAGAAGAAACGGCCGCCGATGTGTTCGCCGCAATTCGCATTCGCGTCGTCGTTCTCGGAGACCGAGACCACCATCTGGGCTCCAGAGACGGTCAGATCATAAGCGTAGCCGGAAAAAATACCTCCGCGGCTGAGGATCGGCGTGGTGCCCGCGAGCCGCGCGAAATAGGGCGGCGCATCGAAGAGCTTCACGTGTTCCACCTCAAAAGGCGCAGGGCGTGCGCTCGGGTCCAAATAAAGGTCGAGCGGACAGGCGACCGGCGCATCACAAAGATGAGCCGCGTTCGAGGATCGATCACCTACGCGCGGCGTACAATCCAAGCTCGACAGAGACAAATCGAGGCACGCCTGTCCTTCCCGATCGAACGTCGCCGTCGCGATGCCGTAGCCGCAGCTCTCTAAATCGAGTCGCGCCGTACAACGCGAAAGATACGTCACCACCGGAGCACAACGCCCGACCTCGCAGCGCAGATCGAGCGCCAGCGGTTTGCCCACCAGCTCGGGACACGCAAGCTCCTCGCCGAGGATCGCCAGCGGCGGAAGATCCTCCACCGCCAAAGGCTCAAAACTATCTCCGCTCCACCGCGCGGAATATTTCGGGGGCAACAATTTCTGCCGGCAACCCACCGCCGCTTCGAGCCGGGGCCGCTTTTGCAGGAGCTGCTCGAGGGAGATATCCGCCGCTAAATCTGCGGCGCTCCAACCCACGAACACGGCATCCGCACCGTGTTCTGCATAGATCGCCAGACCCTGATCTTTGGGCCAAGGGAGCAGCTCCGAGGAAGCGACGACCGCACCGTTTTCGTCGAGCTCGAGCAGCGCAGCCCACTCGAAGTCGGCGCCGTCCGGAAGCGAAATATCCGAGGACGGTTTGCATGCAGAGAGCAGCAGGAAAATAATCAGGCAACTATCTCGCACCGAGCACCGCCCCGGCCGCATACGTTGCCCCGCCGGCGAGCACGCTCGCCCCGACGATCCACCAATTTATTTCTTCGCCGTCCGTGAAAAACCACGTTCCACCGCCGAGCACCAAACCTGTCGCCAAGAGCGCAACTCCGAAGGGTGCGATGCGCAAACCGCCCGAGTCGATCCGCTCGCGGTCCAGCTCGGGGGCGCGCCCCGGCTCATAGTTGAAGCTCGGTGCGCCGAGCGAGGCGCAACCTCCGGCGGCGCCGTCGCGAACCACACACGCCGAGCGCAAACCGTCTGCGGCATGGACGACGCCGACCGCGCTGACGATCAATCCCGCTCCCGCCAATACTCCGCCGCCAATGCTCAGTGCTTCCGGAGCCCAACTGTCCTCGGGGACAGTTTTTCGCAAGAAGATGACCTCGGCTGTTTTTCCGCGCTCAACTTGGACGCCGGTCTCGAACGGCAGGCTGCCTTTCTCCAACACGCGCAAGACATGTTTTCCGCCGGAGACGCCGCTGATCAAAGTCTCCGCGCCTTCCGCCACACCGATCGCCGCGCCGTCGAGCTCGATCGCCGCACCTTTTTCGGAGCCGCGCACCGAGATGGCGCCGTACGCACGATAGTGGCCGCTCCGCTCCAACATCGGCCGCAGCTCCACCTCGAAGAGTCGCGTGAAATATTCGCCCAGCGCGGCTTCGTTGCCGGCGTTCAGCGGCGCTCTTTTCGTTTCCACGATTCCCGAAAAAATTTCCGCCTCGGCGCGTTCCTGCGGAAGCTCCAGTGCCGGCGCTGCGCGGCCGACGTCGATCAACACGCTGTAGATCCCGAGCTCCGGATGAAAAGTCAGCACCAAAAGATATTCCGCGGCTGAGCTGGCCGAACGAACAGCTCGCACCCAACACCCGAAACGGACCGCCGGATCACAGGTGTCGAGCACCGCGCGATCGATCCCCAGCTCGTCGACGCCGATCGCGTAGAGCGAGGTCCGCTCGCGAAGCGCCCTATCCGCCGCACGCAACAAGGCGGAGGCCGGCGCATCACTCTTCTTGCCCTCGGGAACGAAGACATAGATCGATAATATCGAGCGCGACGCGACCTGAATTTCCGCGCGCACAGGCAGCGGAGATAGTATGGGTATGGCCGCCGCCAAAATTAAAACCCAAAGACGAGCGTTCATTCGTCTCCGAGCTTCTCGGCGCGCTCCAGCTCGTCGAGCGCGCTCCGCACACCTTTGAAATCACCGAGGCGCGCGCTCGATCGCGCCAATCGTTCGATCTTCGCGCGCACCGCCGGATCATCGATGGACTGCGCACGTTTGGCGATCCGCTCCGCGAGGCGCTCGAGATCCTCGGCGCTCGAGTCGGCCGCCGCGGCACGCTCGAGATCGGCGCGCAGCTGACTTCTCTTCGGAGGCGCGACCAACGCGACCTCGTCCACCTTCGATGGTTGCCGCACGCGCCTCTTCGTTTCTACGACCGGGGCCGCCGGCTCTTCCTCCAGCTCGAGCGGCGCCGGTGTTTCGCGCACCACGCGTTGCGCGGCTTTCTCCACCACTACCGGCGTGGCGGGCGCGACAACGAGCTCCGATTCGGGCGCTTCGGGCAGCGCTTCCTCCCGCGAGGAATACAGCGCAGCAGCGCCGAGGATCACCGCCACCCCGGCGATGAGCGCCGCCATCCGCGCGGTGGCTTCGCGGATCGGGCTCGGTCGAGCAGGCATCGCGCGCTCGAACGCCTCGCGCATCTGTTTCGAGTCGGCGAAACGAGCCTCAGCTTTCGGCGCCAGCGCGCGGACCACGAGCTCGTCGACGCGACGTTCGAGCTCGGGCACCACTTCGCTCGGCTTCGGTCGCGCGGAATATGCCATACGGCCGAGCAGCTCCGGCGCGCGGTTGAACTTATTCATTTTGACCGGCTCGGCGTAGGCGCGCAGCCACTCACCGTCGTCTCCGCGTTCAAAGGCGCGCCGCAAAGTGAGCACCTCGAAGAGCATGACCCCGGCGGAAAAGACATCCGCGCGTGTATCCACCGACTCACCGCGCGCTTGTTCCGGCGCCATATATGGAAATGAGCCCATGACGCGTCCCTGGGTCGTCGCGTCGCCGGAGGGTCGATTCGTCAATTTCGCCAAACCGAAATCGAGAATTTTCACGACGAATTCCGCGCCCTGATATTCGAGCATAATATTCGAGGGTTTCAGATCCCGGTGCACGACATTATTTTCGTGCGCGTATTCCAGACCGCGGAAGAGTTGCAAAAATATTGAGCGCGTTTCCTCGCGGGTGAAGCTTCGATCGTTTTCTGCACGGAGGCCGAGCTCTTCGTCGAGCGTCCGTCCCTCGATGAGCTCCATCGCCACATAAGGTTCGGGGCGATCGATCTCGAAGGCATACGCGCGCGCAATATTCGGATGCGAGAGCGCCAAGAGAAGGGCCGCCTCTTGAAGAAAACGCTCCATCAAATAAGGCTCGTCGCGATAACGAGGATGCAGGAGCTTCAAAGCGACGGGACGTTTTGTCTCCAGCTCGCGCGCACGCCAGACGATCGCAAACGCCCCGCCGCCGAGCTGGGACTCGAGCAAATAGCGCCCGTCGATGATCATACCGGGCGAAGTGCGCACGTCGTCCATCGATCGCTCTTCAACGCTTATAGCCCAGCCGCAGCGCTCGACAAAACGAGGCCCCTATGCGCATTCGAATGGGGCGGCATGAGATACGCGCGCTTCGCACCCGCACTCTTTATCGCGCTGTTTTTCGCGTGCGCGGCGCCCTCCTCCAGTGCAATTCGCGAGGACGTACGGGCGATCGCGGGTGCGCGCCTCGCTGAGCTCACTGAGGAAACCGGCGAACGCGAAGTCGAGGAGCTGCTCAAAAAACCGCTCGACGCGAACAGCGCGGTGCGCGTTGCGCTGATCCGGAATCCTGTCCTTCGGTCCAGGATGGCGCAGCTCGGGTTGGCCCGCGCGGAGATTCTGGAAAACGCCGCAAACAATCCCACCGTCGAAGCGGAAGCACGTTTCGGACATCATGGGGCGGACCCTGCGCTCGAGCTCTCTTTCAGCCAGCCGTTGACCGAGCTGTTTTATTCCGCGCGTCGAAGGACCGCGGGGACACTGGAGCTGGAGGCGGAGAAGCTCGAAGCGGCGGGCGCGATCTTGGCGCTGGTGTTGGATGTGAAAAAAGCGGTCTACGCGCACCAAGCGAGCCTCGAACGGCTCGCGCTCAACGAACGGGTCATGCGAGCGGAAGACGCACGTTTATTGGCCGCGGAGGCGCTCCACCAAGCGGGAAATATCAGCGAGCTCGAATATTTGAGCGAACGCGATCAACGCGAACGTATGAAAGGCGCCGTGCTCGACGCACGAACGGAGACGACCCACACCGAAGAAACATTGCGGGTGTTGCTCGCCGGCTCCACCTGGACCATGGCGGCGAAACTTCCCGAGCTGCCCAAAGTATCGCTCGCGGCGGGTACGGCGCTCGAGGAAGAAGCTGCCGCGGGAAATATCGAGCTGCGCGCCCTCGAGGAGCGCGTCAAAGCCGCCGAGAGCAGACTCTCCCTGTCCAAGTGGACAGGTGTCCTCCCGGGCATCGACTTAGGCGTCGCCGCGCACCGCGACGAGCCGGGCGAAAGTTGGGAATTCGGGCCCACGCTCGAGCTCGAGCTCCCGCTCTTCGACCAATCTTCCGGTGCCACGGCCCGTGAAGAGGCGGCGCTGCAAATTTTGACCGAGGAAAAACAAGCCGTGGCGCTGGCGGTCCGTTCGGCGGCGCGAAAGAGAACGGCGGAGCTGCGCGCGGCCCACGAACGGGTGCTGCACCAGCGCGACGTCATCCTTCCGCTGCGCGCACGGATCGTCGAAGAAACCCGAGCCGGCGTGAACGCGATGACGATCGGAATTTTTCAGCTGCTCTCCGTGGAGCGTGAACAAGTGGAAGCGATGCTCGAATATGTCGGGGCGCGCGAGCGTTATTTCGCCGCCGAAGCGGAGCTCGCCCATGTGCTCGCCGGCGGGCGGGCCGAGGAGGATTGATGGTCAGCCGGAGAAAATTCATCGCCGCCGGTACCGCTGCGCTCGCCGGGCTGGCGGTCGAAGGTTCTGCGGAAGCTCGGGTCACGGATCAGCCCGCATCCACGAACGGCGAATATACGCCGGTCATCGTGCCGAACGGCGCGACCCTTCCATTCAAGCGCGCCGCCGGGGTCAAAATATTTCATCTGATCGCCGAGCCGGTGCAGCACGAAATGTCGCCCGGTCTGAACCTCGAATGTTGGGGCTACAACGGGCGCACGCCCGGGCCGGTGATCGAAGTCGTCGAGGGAGATCGGGTCCGCATTTATGTCACCAATAAATTGCCCGAACCCACCACCGTTCATTGGCACGGTGTGCTCTTGCCGAACGGAATGGACGGAGTATCCGGGCTGACGCAGCCACCGATCCAAGTCGGAGAAACTTTCCGCTACGAATTCACCTTCAAACATCCGGGCACGTTCATGTACCACCCGCATTTCGACGAAATGACGCAGATGGGGCTGGGGATGATGGGGATGATCGTGGTCCATCCAAAGAGGCGGATCGGACCGAAAGTCGATCGCGACTTTTCGTTGATGCTCAGCGAGTGGTTCGTCGAGCCGGGAGCGCGCCGGCCCAATCCGTCGGTGATGAATGAGTTCAATTTATTGACCTTCAATAGCCGTGCATTTCCCGGAACGGAACCGCTGGTCGTGCGGACAGGTGAACGCGTGCGCATCCGTTTTGGAAATTTGGGTGCCATGGATCATCACCCCATCCACCTCCACGGGTTCACCTTTCGCGTGACGGGGACCGACGGCGGTCCTGTGCCACTGTCCGCACAAAAACCGGAGACCGCGGTCCTCGTTCCGGTGGGCACCACGCGGGACATCGAGCTCGTCGCCGACGTGCCGGGCGATTGGCCCATGCACTGTCACATGACCCATCACATCATGAACCAGATGGGCCACGATCTGCCGAATTTGATCGGCGCGGATCTCTCGAAGCTCGACGCCGCAATGAAGCCGATCTTTCCCGACTATACGAGTATGGGTGCCGAAGGTATGGGCGGACACGCCGAACACATGGAGCACCTACGTGTCCCCAAGAACAGCATCCCGATGCGGGGCATGCGCGGTCCGTTCGGTTATATCGACATGGGCGGCATGTTCACCATCTTGAAGGTCCGCAACGAATTGAGCAGCCGCGCGGATCCCGGTTGGTACGAACATCCCAAAGGTGAGGTCGCCTCGGTCGCGACCGCTGAAGAGCTGGAGCGCGACGGCATCGACAGCGGCGAAAAGAAGGAAACACCGGATCCCCACCGGCACCACAAACATCATGCCCCCACCCGGAAAACTTAGAGTCCTCGAACCGGATCGTATGGAACAACACGCGGGCGGCACCGAAGTCGATCCCGTCTGCGGGATGAAGATCGATCCGGCCCGCGCCGCCGGAACGCATACTCACGAAAATCATATTTATTATTTTTGTAGCCGCGGGTGCACCGAAAAATTCGCCGCAAATCCGGCGAAATATTTAACCAAACGTGCGCCGCCGAAAAAAACAGAAGGGGTGATTTACACCTGCCCGATGCACCCGGAGATCCAGGTGCGCGAGCCGATCCCTTGTCCGCTGTGCGGAATGGCGCTCGAGCCGATGATGATCTCGCTCGACGATCCGCCGAATCCCGAGCTGCTCGACATGCGCCGCCGCTTCATCTTCGCGGCGATCTTCACGCTCCCGGTGTTCGTGTTGGGCATGGCCGAAAAGTGGGCCATGGTCCAATTGGCGCTCTCCGCGCCGGTGGTCCTTTGGGCAGGTTGGCCGTTTTTCGTGCGCGGGGTGCAGTCGGTGCGGACGCGCGCGCTCAACATGTTCACGTTGATCGCGCTCGGGACCTCCGCGGCATTTATTTTCAGCACAGTCTCGGTGCTCTTTCCGCATTTGTTGCCCCGTACCTTTCACGGCGGCATGCACGGCGATGGAACGCCGGTCTATTTCGAGGCCGCCGCGGTGATCATCACGTTGGTGTTGCTCGGCCAATGGTTGGAGCTGATCGCCCGCGACCGAGCCGGCAACGCCATCCGCGCCTTGTTGCGGCTCGCACCGAAGACCGCGCGGAAGCTCGATAAAACAGGCGCGGAAACCGAGATCCCGCTCGAGCAGCTCGCCGAAGGTGATCGGCTGCGCGTGCGTCCGGGAGAACAGGTGCCCGCGGACGGCGTCATCCTGGAAGGCGCGAGCGCGATCGACGAATCGATGATCACCGGTGAGCCTCTGCCGGTCGACAAAGAGGTCGGCGCAAAGGTGATCGGCGGGACGTTGAACACCACCGGTGCCCTGGTGATCCGTGCGGAGCGCGTCGGGCAAGATAGTTTGCTCGCGCAGATCGTTCGCTTGGTGGCCGAGGCGCAGCGCAGCCGAGCGCCGATCCAGAGGCTCGCCGATGTGGTCGCTTCATATTTTGTCCCCGCAGTATTGGCGATCGCGGTGCTGACGTTCGCCGTCTGGTCGATCTGGGGGCCGGGTTACGTCCACGGTTTGGTGAATGCGGTGGCGGTGTTGATCATCGCGTGCCCGTGCGCGCTCGGTTTGGCGACGCCGATGTCGATCATGGTCGCGACTGGCCGCGGGGCCAGCTTGGGTATTTTGGTGAAAAATGCCGAGGCGCTGGAGACGATGGAAAAGGTCACCGTCTTGGCTGCGGACAAAACAGGAACACTGACCGAAGGGAAGCCGATATTGCTGAGTGTTCGCACGGACAGCTCGCTGACCGAAGATGTGTTGTTGGCCCTAGCGGCGACACTGGAGCAGCTCAGCGAACATCCGCTGGGCGCAGCGATCGTGCGCGGGGCGCAGGAAAAGAAGCTGGAGCTGGGTTACGCCGAGGATTTCGATTCGATCACCGGACAAGGCATACACGGAAAAATCGGCGGACAAACGATCTCGGTGGGAAATCGGAAAATGATGGACGCGCTCGGCGCAAACATCGGGGAGCTCGATCGCCAAGCGGAAATATTGCGGGCGGAGGGGCAGACGGTGATGTTCGTGGCGATCGACAGCCGGGCCGTAGGGATTCTCGGCCTCGCCGATCAGATCAAGAAGACCACGGAAGAAGCGATCCGCGCGCTTCGGGACAGCGGCGTAAAAGTTGTGATGATCACCGGCGACAACCGCACGACGGCGGAAACGGTGGCCAAAAGACTGGGGATCGAACGGGTCTTCGCCGACGTATTGCCGGAAAATAAGGCGGAGATCGTCGCGCAATTGCAGCGCGAGGGTGAGATCGTCGCCATGGCCGGTGACGGGATCAACGATGCACCGGCGCTGGCGCGAGCGCACGTAGGCATCGCCATGGGCACCGGCACCGATGCGGCGATGGAGAGCGCGGGACTGACGTTGGTCAAAGGTGACCTGCGCGGATTGGCGCGCGCGCGCAGCCTGAGTCGCGCGACGATGAAAAATATTCGGCAGAATCTATTTTTCGCGTTCGTCTACAACGTGCTCGGCGTGCCGATCGCCGCCGGAATATTATTTCCCTTTTTCGGGATTCTCTTGAGCCCGATGTTGGCCAGCTTGGCGATGAGCCTCAGCTCGGTGTCCGTCATCGCAAACGCGCTCCGGCTGCGCCGCGTCTGAGCACCAAATCCCGGCAGATCGCCGTTGTTGGCCACCGAAAAGAGCGGACCGAAACACCGAAAGGAAGCGGAGGGTTGGATTCTGCTCCAATCGCCCTCATTTTCTTTTCGGTGTTTCGGTCCGTTCCTTTCGGTGGCTCACGCGTTAGCGGCCCAAAGGAGGGCCCACGTATGTATGGACTCGTTCTCGTGGTTCTTGCGTCATGCTGTTAATATTGACGATACTATCAATATGTTCAGCGATACCTTGAGCGCGCAAGAAGCCGCCGCGAAGCTCGGCGTGAGCGTGGCAACGATCTATGCGTACGTCAGCCGCGGATTGATCCGCTCCATCGGTGGCGACGTCTCGAAAAGGACACGCCGCTATTCCGCGGACGACGTGGAGCGCATGTTGCTCAAACGCGAGCACCGCCGCGATCCCGCGCGTGTCGCCCAGGATGCACTGCACTTCGGCTCGCCGGTCCTCGATTCGGCGATCACGCGTATCGAAGACCACGTGCTCTATTATCGCGACGAAAACGTGCGAGACCTCGCCGGCTCCTGCCACGTCGAAGAAGTTGGGCAGTTGATCTGGGGTGGTGAGCCGGGATCCTGGAGCTCGGCGGCGCTTCCTGCTTTTCCTGCGGCTTACGCGAGACTGCCGGTGATCGAACGATTTGCGATCACGCTCGCGCGCGAAGGCGCGAATGACGAGCTCGCTTTCGACCTACGTACCCCTGCAGTACGCCGGACCGGTGCGCGCATCTTGAGCATGTTGGTGGAGACTGCATGCGGAAAACGGATCGACGGAGGGATCGCCAAGACGCTCGCGCGCGCTTGGGCACCGAAGATCGAAGGCGCCCAAAAGGTGCTCGATGCGGCGCTGATCTTGTGCGCCGATCACGAGCTGAACATCTCGGCGTTCACCGCACGTTGCGTCGCTTCGGCGGGCGCAACACCGTACGCCGCCGTCGCCGCCGGGCTCCACGCATTGACCGGATTTCGGCACGGCGGCGAGGCGCTTCGAACCGAAGCTTTGCTCAAAGCGATCGAGTCACCGCGAGCGGCCCGCGCACACGCGAGCGCGATGTTGCGGCGCGGAGAACATCTGCCCGGCTTCGGGCACCGGCTCTATCCAAAAGGTGATCCGCGTGCGCGCCACATCCTCGATCAATTGCGTTCTTTGCGCTTTCGCGACGAGACCGCGTTCGCGCTCGAAAAAGCGATGCTCGAGCTCAAAGACGAACGCCCGACGATCGACTTCGCGCTCGCAGTGATCTGCCGTGCGCTCGCGCTGCCCGAAGGATCACCGCTGGTGCTCTTCGCGCTCGGCCGGACGATCGGATTCATCGGTCACGCGATCGAGCAGTACGAGACTGGTGCGCTCATCCGCCCGCGCGCACGTTACGTAGGACCCCGGACAGTCACCGGCTGATTCTCCGAAAGCCTGCGGCGATCCCCGCGCACAGCCCCTAAAATGCAGGCGAAATTGTGCGCTCCGCCCGCCTATACCACGATCTTTAGACAGATATTGTGCCGCCGGCCCACGGCGCGCGTCTTGCTGCCGGGATCAATCACCGACGGAGGTCCCATGGATCGCGGCGCAAGAAAACCAGAACGCACGGTTCGACGCGAGCGGACATTTCGCTCCGCCAAACGAACAGCAGAACGCGTTGGGCCAATTCCGTCTGCACCTCGCACTCTGACATTGGTGCCGGTCCCCAGTGGATTTTTGACGCGCGCGCGCCGCCCGAATCGGGAAGCCGCGCCCGTGCGCAGACCATCGAAGAAACGGGCGCTGCGAATGCCGAAGGCGTGCTCCGAACGAACAGCGAAAGTGAAGAGCCGCGGTCGCCTCGCCGCGTACGCGCGTTTCCTCCGCCAACGAAAGCTCTCCTCGCTCTACACTCCACCGGAGCTGTCCGTGCGCTCGAAGAGATCTCAACCGCAGGAAAAAAAGGCGGCGCGGTCCTTACTCAGAAATCGGCCAGCGAACACGCGCGCACCGGATCGCGAAATCATTCTGCTCAGTCGAGATTGATACGCGCGAAACGCGACCACGTCATGTCGGCACCCGCGACACAGTCCGGGTCGGTCGGGTCCGGATTTCCGACACCACCACTGATGTCCTCCGCACGATACACAACACGCGGACTATTATCTTCGGCGATCGCCACCGACGGATGACGCAAGAACCACGCAGCAACTGTGCAGTTCGGATACGGGAAAATTTTGTCCGGCGGCATATCCGAGCCGAATTCCACCTTCTTCAGGTCCCAAGGCGAATCCATCGATGCACAGTCCGTCGACTTGCACCACGCGAGGAAGATGTTCGAGGCCGCCGTGTAGACCACGCGCGGGCGGTCGTCGTGATCGAGCGCCAAATCCAAACCTGCGCCGAGCCGTTCGTCGGTGATCAAGCCGGTGCCCGCCCAGTTGTTGCCGTCTGCACAATTGCCTTCGCACGCGAAGAAAGTCATCGACCGTGCACCTTCGGCATTTTTGCCGAGCACTAACAAACGCGGCGCGTCCTTCGAGTCGAGCGCGAGCGAGATCGCCGGATCGATCAAAGAAATATTGCGATCGGAATACGCGGCCGAGAGACCGACCGCCTTCCACTCGTCTGCGAGCTCACAATTCGCATTACACTCAATATATCCGCCGATCTCTTGAATGCCTTGTTCGTTGTCGACGATGGCCACCGTCGCGATTCGCGGAAAACCAGCCGCGGTCAGCGCGAGGCTCGACTCTTGCCACACTTGTTCGGCGACCTGGTGCACCTTCCAGCTCGCGGCTTCGTGACAACTCTCGTTGCACTCGACATAGAACGACGCGGGCGGCGGCGCACCGATCCCGAGGAACGCGCGATAGGAGTGCATCATGAAGCGCGGTTTTCCGCCGGGTGCCAGCGCAAAAGCCTCACCGCTGATCTCGCGCTCCGCATCACTTTCGTGCTCCAGGATCACGCGCAACGTCCAGTCGCTCTCGACCGTGCAGTCGCCGTGGCAGCTGCCGTAGTACACTTTTTGAAACGCGCTCAGGAGCACGTGCGGACGATCATTTTCGTCGAGCGCCAACATCGCGTTGGCGATGGTGCCGTCGGTGTCGAAACGCACGACCTTCACTTCGCCGGCGGAATCACAGTCGCCGTCGCAGTAGGCATAAAACGCATCTCCGAAGGCGTACGCCGGATAGATGAGGTGGCTGTTGCCGGCGCTGTCGATCTCGATCGTCGGGTTCGCGGTATTGCGGATGTCGTCGCCCGTAGGAAGGAAAAATTTCGTCTCCGCGCCGCCCTTGTCGTCATTTCCACCGTTTTCGCGGGCCGGACGTTCGCGATCTCCACCACACGCGGCGAGGGTGGCCAAAAGTACAGTCAGATAAGATAAGTGTAATTTCATGAGCTCCTCCGAAACTTACGCAGTTGAGGTGGAGCTCCGGGGCGTTCTCGTTACGCTGAAAAGATCTTAAGACTGCGCGCTCACAACCTCAGAAATTTCAGGTGATCTCGCGCGCGTCGGACCGGCCTTCTTTTCGATCTGCGTGCGTATCGAATTTCCGAGGCCGAGGAAAAATCCGGCTTCGGCGACGATGAACAGCGGTCCGATCAACAAGCCGACCAGGTCGTCGAGGAACGCGGGCTTTTTGCCCTCGAACATGTGACCGAGGAACTGGATCGCCCAACCGGCGGTGAACGAGCCGAGCGACAACGTCAGCCACCACGCGGTGCTCGCCTCGGCCATCAACGTTGCGGCGTACAGGTTCCCGCCCATAAAGACGGTCATCGCCAGGCCGTACCGAACGTCGAGCAACATGTAAAAGACGATCGAGCCCAACATGACCAAATGGACAGGTGCCAGGGTCAGCTCTCCGACTCCGAACGCAGGTCGCGAGAGGAGCCCGGCGATGCCGACGACGATCATCGGGATGCCGAAGAAGTGGGTGGCGATGTTGCGGCGGTCGCGATGGTAGGTTGCGTAGACCGTGAGGTGTTCGACGAGCGACTTCATGGATGTGGAGAATGCCTGAGCGGGCGAGCCAGGACTGTCCGCGAGGCGACAAAGGCTGAAGGTTGGGGCTAGGCTCGGGGCGTGCCTCAGAAAACACCGCGCGACTATCGAGAGCTGCTCCGCTCCGGGCGGTGGTTTCGGGCGATCTCCGTCGAATTGCAGGATGCGCTGCTCACCGCGGCAACCTTGAAGACGCTCGCGGCGAATGAGCTGCTCTTCGCGCGCGGTGATGCGCCGTCCGGGCTTTATGCGGTGGTCGACGGTGCGGTGCGGATCAGCGGCGTCGGCGAGAGCGGCAAAGAAGCGCTGCTGACGATGACGCTCCCGCCCGCGTGGTTCGGCGAGATCTCCGTGTTCGACGAATTGCCGCGTACACACGACGCGGTCGCCGAACAAGATAGTTTGCTGGTGCACGTTTCGCAGAGCGCGGTGCACGCGATCTTCGCCGCCGAGCCGAAATACTGGCGTGAGCTCGGTCTCTTGGTCGCGGGCAAATTGCGCCTCACTTTTTTGGCGATGGAGGACACCGCCTTGTTCCCGGTCGCGGTGCGCCTTGCGCGGCGTCTGGTGATGATCGCCGAAGGTTATGGGGAATGGCACGAGAGGCGGAGCCGCGTCGTCGAGGTGAGCCAGGAACAATTGGCGATGATGTTGTCCGCGTCGAGACAGACGGTGAACGGGCTCTTGAAAGAGCTGGAAGCGAAAAAATTGGTGCAGGTGAGTTACGGCTCAATCGAGATTCTCGACCTCGAAGCCTTGAAGACCGCGGCGCAGTTAGAAAAGATCTAACTCTTCGAATAGGCCGCGATCCACGCCCCGATCTTCTCGCGCTGTGAATGGAGCTCTTCGGTGAACATCAATTGTTTCTCGGGAAATCCGGGGAGCGCTGCGGTTTTGCCGAGCACCACCAACCCGGCCCGTGGCGATTTTTCGGCGACGGCGGCGGCGATCTTCGGCAGGTCCAGGCCGGGCATACCGCAATCGACGATCACACACGCCACGTTCGCATCGAGCGCAGCGGACAGCTCTTTGGCGTTCGCCAGATGCTGCACGTTCGGGATCGCGTCGAGCACCATTCCGAGCGCCAGGTGCATCAACGGATCGTCGTTCAGCACCAGTGTTTTTTTGGTCATGAAACACCGTCGAGCGTTTTGAACAGCTGATCGAGCCCGCGCAAAACCTGCCGGTTCTCGAGTGAATGTGCCGCGTCTCGCGTGCCGGCGAAATATTTGCCCACCGGTGAGCTCGGTTCTCGCGACCGCTCGATGAACGCCGCAAAACGATCGGAGACCAGGGCCTCGATCGCTTGGTGACAGGCGTCGATGATCTTTTGGCCAGTTTCCGCGGCGGTCGGACTGCGCGGATCGAAGTCGGCGATCGCCTCGCGAATGGCGCTCGGCAAAGCGGGGAGCTCGGACAACACCGAAGATAAAGTCTTCATTTGTTCGGCGATCATTCCCGCGAGGCCTTCCAGCTCTTTTTTGGGAGCACCTGGTCGCGAGGACACCAGCGCCGCGAGCACATCGGCCTTCATCTTTTCCGCATCCCCCGCCGTCAAGGCGAGGCCGGCCCGTAAACGTGGACCGAGCGTGGCAAAGACCGCCGGCGGAGCCTGTGTTTTCAGGCCGGCGAACATCGACAACATCTTCTGCAAACGGCCGATCTCTTCTTCGGCGACATCTTTCGCCAGACCGCTCGAGATACGCTCCACACCTTCGACGCCGGGAAGCTTCGGAAGGCCGGTCATCGCCGAGTACACCGACAAAAACGGCTTTCCGAGCAACTGCACCAAGTTCGAGGTGTTCGCGCCTTCGAGCACCGAGGGGAGCGTCGCGTATTTGTAGAGGAGCTCGAAGATCGGTCGCGGGATCGAGCCCGCGGAAACGGTCAACACCTCGTCCTTCTTCGCAGTGCGCAACCTGGTATTCAGACCAGGATCGCTCAAACCTTCCACGCCGTGCGGGCCGATCTCCAAGATCACCGCCGGTTTCGCCGCAGCGCCCGCGTTCTTTTGAAACGCGCGCACGCCGCCTTCCAGGTTGTGCAGAATGAGCTCGCGGTGGCGTTCGACGCTCGCCGCATGGAGCCCGTACGCGGGCATCAGATCGACGCGGCCGGAAAGCACGCCGCGAAAGAGCGCCAAAATACCCTCCGCTTTTCTGGCGATGTCCGGCGGCTGTCCGCTCATCACTTCAGCGACAAACTTCGCGAGCGCGCCCATCTGCGCGGGCAAAAGTTTCTCCACGCCGGCCAGCGGATCGGTGATCTCGTAAACGAAGGTCGAAGCGCCGGGCAGATCGAGCTCCACTTTTTTGCCCGCGATCTCCAGGCGCCGTTCGCCGGGCCAGTCGTACGGTTGCAGCACCACACACCCGCGGGTGCCGAGATTTCGGCCGAAACTTTGTTCGTCGTGATCCGAAGCTGCGACCAAACCGATCGCGCGCTCGCTCGAAACACCGCGAGCGCGCGCATCGAAGGCACGTTCGAGCACGCAGACCAGGTCGAGCTCCGCGATGTGTTGTTCACCTTTTTTCGGATCGAAACCGGGCAGCAGCTGCACCATCTTCTGATCGGCACCCGCAGGGACGATCAGCTCGATCTTTCCCCGAAAACCGAGCTCGCGCAGCTCGCGGATCGCCGCGACGGCCGCGTGTTGGTGACCAAAATTCGATCCGTTCTCCGTCGTCACGCGAACGACGTCGGCGCGCGCCGCGAGCTGATGCAACACTTGCAGCTCGAGCGTCGACTTCTCGACCTTCGACTTGTTCTGCAGATCGACCCAACCGGTGCTGTCGCGGCGTCCCGCGGTGCTCGAAGCCGATCCTGTACCAAGGGACAGTTTCTTCTTCAGCTCCGCGATACGCGCATCGGGGAGAGTGTGTTGGTGCGCGGCGCGTTCGAGCGCGCGGACGAGCGCCGGCGCATCGACCTCGGATCCCGCAGGAAGATGCGGAAAGAGGACCGACCATTCCTTCGGCGACAGCGAAAGCTGAGCCCCGAGCACGCGCTGAGCTTACTTGTTTTGAATGAAAGCAGCGAAACCTTCGAGCAACTTGGTGAGCTGCTTTTTCACTTTTTCGTCCGTGAGCTTCAGATCACCATCGAAGACCTTCGGCGCGTTGCCGACCTGCAAACGGCCCCCAAAATACGGGCGAGTCCTCAGTGTATGGAGCACCGGGAGCCACGCGACCTGCGCGAGGCCGGTTCCGCCCTCTCCTTCTGAAGCACCCATGAACGCGACCGGACGATTGCCAAAGACACGCGCGATGTCCGCGGACGGGCGCGACAACCAATCGATGGCGTTCTTCAACGTGCCCGGCACCGAGTGGTTGTATTCGGGCGTGGCGAGCAAGAGCCCCGCGCTGTTCCCGATCCTGTCCTTTAGATCAGTGACCACTTTCGGGAAGGCGGCGGTTTCGAGGTCGCCGTCGTAGAGCGGAAAGTCGCGAATGGAGGCGATCTCGATGGTGACGCCGGAAGGCGCCAGCTCCTGAGCCGCACGGAGGAGCGCAGTGTTGTAGGAACGCGCGCGAAGACTGCCGCTGAGAGCGATGATCGTGGTCATGCCCTCAATGTTGCCAACGTGGAGGGCATCCGCAAGCAAACATCAAAGCTGAGGCATCATGTCCCGCTTCTTCCGCATCATCGGAAGGAAGCTGACGATCGCGAGCGCGCAAGTGACTCCGACCGAGCTCAGCGCGGCGGCGTCGTAGCCGAACACTCCAAGCATCACCAGCGAGACGAAAGCGGACCCGGCGAGCAAGATCTGGAGCGTGCGCATGCGGGCGGAGCATCCGATCTTTGTGTGACGTTTGGGTGACGGCCGGAGGGCGTGCCGAAGCTCGCGGATTGGCTGGAATCTCGGCTCGTGGTGATCTCGCGTTCAGTGGCCTCGACTCAAAAACAACCGGTCGATTTGGTCCGGGGCCTGAGCCTCTTCGGCGCGGTGGCGATCGTCGTCGGCACGGTGATCGGCACCGGTGTCTTCCTCAAAGCACGCGTGATGATGTGTTACGTCGGCACGCCGCTCGCGTCTTTGACCGTGTGGATCGTCGCCGGTTTCCTCTCGCTCGCAGGCGCACTCACCTACGCAGAGCTCGCATCGATGATGCCGCGCGCAGGCAGCGAATACATCTTTATGCGCGAAGCCTACGGGCGGCGTCTGGCGTTCGTTTACGGGTGGATGCGTTTCTCCATCGGTATTCCGGGCGCACAAGCGGCGAAGGCGGTCGCGTTCGCCATCTTCTTGAACATCCTCACCGGCGGTGCGCTCTCCGAAGAGTGGAAACGTTCCGCCGCAGCGATCGCGATCGTCGTGGCGATCACCGCCATCAATTGCCTCGCGGTCTCGGTCGGCGGCCGCGTGGCGAGCGCGATCGTGACCTTGAAGATCGTGATGATCGCCGGTATCGCGATCGCTGCATTCGTCTTCGGACAAGGCGATTTCGGTCATTTTGCAGGCGATGGCTCCGCGGGTCTTTGCGACGGGATCTCGGAGAACGCGCGCGGGGGTGCTGCCGGCTTCGGCGCCGCGATGCTCGCTGCGTTGTGGGCCTACGACGGCTGGAACTATCTCTCTTCGGTCGCCGGCGAGGTCGAAAAACCTTCGCGCAACATTCCGCTCGCCCTGATCGGAGGGACAGTCTTGGTCCTCGTCCTCTACCTGGCGATCAATGTCGGCTACATCTATGTGCTCTCACCTTTGGAGATCGCCGACGTTCCCGCGAGCGGTGCGGTGGCCACCGAAGTCGTGCGCCGTTTCCTCGGTCCCGCGGCCGCAACGTTGATGGCCGCGGGCATGTTGTTGTCGGTGACCGGCTCGCTGCAGACAGGTGTGCTCGCGGGTGCACGAACGCCGTACGCCATGGCGCAAGCAGGCGCGTTTTTCAAACCGCTCGGCCAACTGTCCGCACGGACACATGTGCCGGTGAATGCTCTGCTGGTGCAAGCGGTGTGGATTTTGGTGCTGGCCTTCTCCGGCTCGTTCGACACGCTCACCGACTACGTGATGTTCGCGGATTGGATTTTTTACGGACTGATCGCCGGATCAGTGTTCATCTTCCGCCGGCGTATGCCGAACGCGGAGCGTCCCTACCGCACGCTCGGTTATCCGCTGGTGCCGATCTTGTTCGTGTTGACGACGTTGTGGTTGCTGCTGAGCCGACTCTTCGCCGCACCGGAACATTCGCTGGTAGGGCTCGGCCTGATCGCGCTCGGTGTTCCCATCTCCTTCCTCTTCGAACGGCGCCGGTCTTAGTTGCAGGATGTGCAACTCGAGCCCGCTCCAGCGGCGCCTCGAGCGAGACCTGCGCGCCCCGATTCAGGCCGGAGCGCTGGCACGCGACATGCTGTAGTCGAGTCCCATGACCGGGCAAAGCCAATCCAATGACGCGAAAAAGATCCACCCTGTCGCGGTCTTCGCTGCACGGCAGGTCAGCCAAAGAGGAAAGATCTTCGTCTACGAGCCGTCGAGCATCGAAGCGATCGAGGCGGAGCTCAAGAAGATCGAACGTGCGGAAGAAGTACGGCACGCGATGAGCTGCCTGGTCGATCTCGCGCACCATCTGGAGCGCGATCGAAAGTCGCCCGATGCAGCGTCCGCGCTGTTGATGGTCGCCGCGAAAGCGGTCGCTTTGATCGATGCGAAGAGCAAAGACGCGGAGAACGCAGCGCAAAAGTTCGCCGAAGCTTCGCGTGATTCTTTGTTTGGTGAGGTCGGGGGCGGCGGGCTCGCGGATTCACTTCCGGAGACGCTGTCGTTCGCGCGCCCGATGTTCCGCGGATGATCAGCGCTTCTTTTTGATCGACTTCTTCACGCTGGCCAAAAGATCAGTAATGTTGATCGGCTTGCTCATGCGCGCGACCGCGTGAATCGGCGTCGCGACTTCACCTTCATCAGCCGCAGAGATGGCCACCACCGGAATATTCGCCAAGCTCATTTCATAGAGACGGCCGCAAAACTCGTCGGCGCTCATGCCGGGCATCATCAGGTCGAGCAGGATGACGTCGGGGACGAGGCCCTTTTTCAACATCCGGATCGCATCGCCGCGACGTGCGGCGACGGATGCCTCGTGGCCTTCGTGCTCCAACGTGTCTTTGAGGATCTCGCGCGAATAGGGATCGTCTTCGACGATCAACACGCGCATCGGCCTGTCGACGCTGTGGGTGATCGATGGATCCGCGGGCGCGAGACGAAGGGAGCCGGCGCGAATCGCTCGACGCGGCTTCCTTCTTCGATCACCTGCGCTCCCACCGCTCGATTTCGGTGCGCGAAACACGTCGCGCGCGAGTGACGTCATGAGGGAACATTACTCGAGATCCGCGCGATCTGCGAGATTAAGGCGAGTAAGTTCCCGTGAGCGTCGCCATGCCGAGCGTGTTCGCGTTGAACGCTGCGTCGAGGTCCGCGTCACGGATGGGGCTCGTCTCAGTGAAGCTGATCGTGGCCACGTCCAACGCGTAGACGCGGAACGTATAGGTGTGACGGGTTTGGGGGCATGGGCCGCAATATTGCCGGCAGTAGGCCTGCGCCTCGCTCGCCCCGCCGGGAAGAAGCCCATCATCGCTCGCACCTTGCGGAAGTGACGTGGTCGCCGCGGGAATGTTGAAGGCGACCCAGTGCGTGAAGTTGATCGTGTCGTCGATCAAAACCAGCACGTAGCTCTGCGTTCCCACGGGAGGATTGAGCCATTCGAGCGCAGGCTGCACGTCCGGCGCGGGGCAGGCATGGTCCTCCGGGATCATCGCGCCTTCGCTGTACGCGGAGCTGATCAGGGTGAAAACCGCGGGCTCGGAGGCGTCCATTTCGGCCGCGTCAGGCTCCGACGCGTCGGCGGGTGCGGCGTCCATCTCGGGTTCCGCATCCGGGAACGTCACAGCATCGAGGAGAGGCTCACTGTCCATTGGGACAGTCGCATCCCGAGACACGGTGGCGTCGGTTGAGGGGATCGCGTCGGCGAGCCCTCCCGCGGCGTCGCGTCCGGCGTCGTCTTTGCTGCTGGAGCAAGCGACGAGGCAAACGAGCAAACAGATCGGTGCGGCCTTCACGGCCGCGTTCATAACACAAACCGAGCGATCATCGCCCGCCCTCGTTCGTGTTGGTCTTCACGGGCTCACCGATTGTTCCCAAAACAACACTTGTCCGTCGCGGTTCGCGACGAAACGAACCGCACCATCTTGCGAGATGACGATCGCCAAACCGCGCGGATGATCTTGGACGAAGCGATAGGCCGCACGATGTCGCGTGCCGACGCTGACCACCTGATCGACTTGTTTCTCTTCGGCTTCGATATCGAGCGCGCGATAGACCCGCGTCGGCGACGGCGATTCGGCGGAAACCTCGGCGCCGAAACCGATCAGCTCGAAACGTTTGTTGAGCACGACCGCGCCGTCGATCGACGCCAGCGACCCGATCACGCGACTGAATTCGAAGATCGCTTGTTCGAGCTTTTCTAATTTTTGGCTGCGATCCGCCTCGAAATCGTCCCAACCGACCGAAGATTTTTCGGTGCCCGCGGCGAGCTCGTCGAGGAGGCGGATCAACAACGATCCGAAACGTCGCGTCGGTTCATCGCCGAAGAAGCGGTACTTGAGATGAACGGAGCGCGGGACGGGAACGATCCCTTCGTCGGATTCGTCGTCCACGACCAAGATCATTCCGCCATGGCGCGCACCGCGGATGATCTGAATCGCGCGCCGCAACATATGCTGCGACACACGACCGACCAGCGACTGCTCCACCGCCGTGGGAAACTGCGCTTTTTCTTGGAGCGCCGAATGCGCGCGCTGCACCTCTTCGCGTTCGCGCGAGAACATGTCGTGGAGCCACGAAGACTCGAAGACATCCATCGCCGCATCGAGCAACACGCCGCGCTCGAGACCGCCGACCAGCCTGCCCGCACAACGAACAGCGATGTGTCCCGGAGCAGTGACATGGACGATCGGATCGACGGTCCAGTTCGGCACCAAGCTGCGGCCTCCCCACGTCGGTGCGAGCCACGCGGGACCGGAGTGCGTGACTCCCCAAATGCGCAGCTTGTCGTCTTCGAGATGGGCCGCGATCAGCGAGGTTTCGAACGGCGTCGCCGGGCTCAAGCGGCGCAGCTCATCCGCGGTGAACGGACGCGTCTGATCGAGCTGAAGGCGGAGCACACCTTCGTTCGGCGCACCGCTCTCGGGCAATTTTTCCGGCGGAGTAAGGAGGAGACGAAAACGTGTTGGGCGGCTCTCTTCGGCGGTGAGCGAAGCTTGAAAACAGACCGAGAGCACCTCACACAACAGCTCCAGCGATAGATCGAGCTTCCGGCCAACCGGCCAGTGTTCGATCACGTACTTCGCCAGATCCGGAGGATAGGCGGGGCCGCGCAGCATCGCCGCGAGCATGCCTCGACTCATCCGCGATCTCAGCAGAATTCTTGTGGCCGGAAGCTACGGTTTTCACCTGGACGGGGCGGATCGCGTCGCCATTTGCTGATGAAGCCCATCGTTTTCGCTTGGACGGCGCGATGAAACGTCGGGCGGGCCATGAAGAAACTTTTGGGACTGAGCTTATTTTTGACCGCCGCGTTCGCGGCTTCTTGCGGAGGCGGCGGCAGCGGCGTGGACGGCGACAAATACATCGACGAGCTGAGCGCCGATGAAGTGAAGACGCTCTGTGAATGGGGCGTCGGCGAGCAGGGCGGCGCAGGCACCAAAACTTGTACTGCGAACGTCGAGATCACCGTCGACACCGCGGCCGAGTGCGAAGCGGAATACAACGCGGAGACGGCACCGCACTGCATCGTCAAGGCGCTCGAGGGTTGTTTGACCTCGACCGGCGGCGACGCGTGCAAGATCTTGATGACCGAAGAATGCGCCGCGTATTTCCAGTGCGCGACGCAGAGCTCGATGGAGTAGCCTCCCCCCCCGTTATGCGACCCGCGGCGCGACGCTGAGCGAGCTCAAGAAGCGCTCGATGTCGTCGAGCAGCGCGTCCATATTCCCCATCATCGGCGGATGATCGTCGCCGTCATACTCGGCGTAGACTGCGTTCGGCATCAAGCGCGCGAGCTCGCGTCCACCTTCGACACTGACCATGCGATCACCGCGCCGGTGTTGCACTAAAACCGGCACGTCGACCTGCGGGAGTACCGCACGGAGATCGACGTCCTCCAACATGTGGAAGATCGCGAGCGCAGTCCCGGGGCTGGCGCTCAGACGTTCCCAACGCGCGACCCATTGTTCGATCCGTTTGTCGCCCACCGAGCTCGGCGAGAGGATCTCCACGCTGCCGCCCTGCCCCCAGCGTTCGCGGATCAGCTCGCGCATCTCGTCGAGCGCCATGGTGTCCGCGAAGCTCGGCGCCGACCCGTAGATGATCAAGCCGCTGGTGCGCGCGCGATGTTTCACCGAGAACATCGAGCTCATACAGATGCCTGCTGTCATTCCGAACAGGACCGCCTGGTCCATGCCGGCGGCGTCCATCACCGCGCACACCTCATCCATCTTTTGTTCGAGGGTGGCGAACGCCAGCTCACCTGATCGATCGGACAGGCCGCTCCCGCGTTTGTCGAAGATGACCACGCGGGCCAGCTCGGCGAGACGCGAGAAAAAACGCGCGCCCTCAGGTTGCTCCCACCACACCTCGAGCTGCGAGATGAATCCTGCCACGAAGACCAGGTTGATCGGACCGTCGCCGAACACTTGGTACGCCAGATGCGCATCGCCGCACTTGGTGTAGCGGGTCACGGGCATCGGCAGATTGCGGACCAGCTTTTTCTTCCTGGCCTTTTGGTCAGCTGGCCCTTCGACCAGGGCCTCCATCAGCTCGCCCGCATCCTGAAAACGCTCTTTCGGATCCTTCATCATTCCGCGCGCCAGAGCGTCTTCGATCGCCGGCGGAATCTCCGGCAAGATCGAAGACAGCGGCGTCGCCTCTTCGGTGGCCACCGCGTACATGGTGACGATCGGCGTGGAGCGGCGAAACGGCTTCTTCCGCGTCAACATTTCGTAGATCACCGAACACAGCGCGAAGACATCGCTCCGCGCATCGACCGGCTCACCGCGCACTTGTTCGGGCGCCATGTAGTCGGCCGTGCCGAGCAACGTACCTTCTTGCGTGCCGTGGACGTCGGAGGTGCCCTGCACCAATTTCGCCAAACCGAAGTCGAGAATTTTCACCACGCCGGCGGTGGTGCGGAACAGATTGTCGGGCTTGAGATCGCGGTGCACGATCCCGCGGCGGTGTACGGCGGTGAGCGCACGCGTCAGCTGACCTGTCCATTCGATCACTTCGGCAACCGACATCGGCCCCCGCGAAAGCCGCGACTTCAACGTCTCGCCGCGAAGCAGCTCCATCACCAGATACGGCACTTCATCGAAGAATCCGTAGTCGTAGACCGACAACACACCGGGATGTTGCAGGCCCGCGAGCACCTGGGCTTCGAGCGCGAAGCGGCGGAGGCGCGCCGGATCGGCCCCCGTGTTGTAGAGAACTTTCACCGCGACTTCGCGACCGAGCTTCGTGTGTTTCGCGCGATAGACCTCGCCCATTCCGCCGCGCCCGATCGGCTCGAGGATTTGATAAGGCCCAATCCGCGCGCCGTTCGACAGCGACCACGGCGAAAGGAACAGGTCGGAGGCGACACTTTCCTGCGCAAAAGAACCGTCGATCGAGAGGCTCTCCTGAACGATCGAACCCATCAGCGTGGGCTCGATGTCGGCCCCGGTCATTTCGAACATCATCGAAATCACTCTACGAGAAGCGCGCGTGCGCGGAGTTTTTTGCTCTCTATGGAGCCCATAGCGAAGGGCTATGAACCCGTGACAAAACCGTGAGAAAGGGCGGGGTTCGAGACGGGACGCTAGCCCTGAGCGAGTGTGCGTCCGTGCTTCACCAGCGCATCTTTGAGCGCCATCGCCGCCCGCGTCTTATGCATGTCTGCCCGATAGAGGAGATGAATGGAGTCCGCGACATGCGGCAGCTCACGGTGAAGCCTCCGCAGTTTCCCAGGCTGTCCGTACGCGGCGACACGCGCCGGCAACATCGCGACACCGAGACCTGCGAGCGCGAGGCTCTTCACCAGCTCGAGATCGCCACACGCCAGCTGTCGCGCCGGAAGCGCATCTTCACGAACCAGCCGAGCGAGCAGCTCCTGCATCTGTGAGACGCGACCCGCGTAGATCAAGGGGCCGCGCACGATCCGCGCGCTGGCTTCCTCGAGCGTTTCGATCGGCGGCTCATTCGCTGAGACAAAAAACTCGACCGCATCGGGGAACAGCTCGACGAGCACCAGATCCGGATGCGGCTCTGGATTCACCACCAAACCAAAATGGACTTCGCGCTGCACCACCGCGTCGCGCACTCCGGCCGAAGAGCTGTTGTACAACTGAAGCTCCACGAGCGGCGCACGTTTCAAAAACTCGGTCATGAACGTGGGAAGAAAATAAGCGCCGAGCGATTCGTGACAGCCGATCACAAATCGTCCTGCTTCCGCCTCTTCGATGCCGAGGATCTGCTCTTCCGCTTGCTGCAGTGTCTCGAAGACCACGGTCGTGTGCTCGAGCAGCGTACGTCCGCTCTCGGTGAGCTTCACACCTTGGCGATCGCGCAAGAACAGCGTGGTCTTCAGCTCCGTCTCCAAATTCTGTAGCGCGACCGTCACCGACGGTTGGCTCACGCGAAGTGATCGCGCCGCCGCGCTGATGCTCCCCGTTTGAGCGATCGCCCGGAAATATCGGAGCTGCGTGAGATCCATGAAGCCTCGACGCGCAGCTTACGCTAGATCTGTCGCATGTCGCACCCGCTTTTGCCGGTCACCGGCGTCGGAAGTTGGCCACGTACGCCCCAGCTTTTACGGGCCCAGCGTCAAAAACGCGCCGGCCGGCTCGCGCCGGAGGAGTTCTCCAAGCTGGCCGATGAAGCGGTGCTCGAAGTGTTGCGTCTTCAGGAAGACGCAGGCGCGGAGATCGTCACCGACGGCGAACAACGCCGCGACTCTTTTTTCTCGTTCATCGCCGAAAAGCTCGATGGTGTGGCGATGATGACGCTCTCCGAGATGTTGGAGATCGTCGATGACAAAGCGAGCTTCGAACAGATCCTCCAAACGCTCGACGTGCCCGCTTCCTCGATCAGCAACGCCACCTGTGTCGGCAAAGTTCGACGACGCGCGCCGCTCGCGGTCGAAGAGCTGGCGTTTTTGAAGCGACACACCACGCGCCCGGTGAAGATCCCGTTGCCCGGACCGTACCTGATCACGCGCGCGATGTTCGTCAAAGAAGTGAGCCGTGCGGCGTACGCGACCAAAGAAGAGCTCGGTGAAGACATCATCGCCGTGTTGCGCGCGGAGCTCGCGGACCTGCTCGCGGGCGGCGTCGATTTTATCCAGCTCGATGAGCCGGTGTTGACCGAGCTGGTGTTCACGCAGGGACGCGTGCGCACGTTCATGTGTGCAGCGCTCGCCGCGAGCAAGAATCCCGCGGAAGAGCTGGAATTCGCGGTCTATCTGATGAATCGCGTGCTCGAAGGTTTCGACGGCGCGCGCGTCGGGCTTCACGTCTGCCGCGGCAATTGGAGCACCGATGAGAGCACGCTCTTGTCCGGAAATTACCGGCCGCTCGCGCCGTACTTCGCGCGGATGAAGGTCGATCAATTGGTGCTCGAATATGCGACCGAACGTGCCGGTGAGCTCTTGGTGTTCGCCGACAAAGAGCTCGGGCTCGGCGTGGTCAATCCGCGCACGGAGACGATCGAGAGCGTCGAAGAGATCGCGCGTTCCATCGAGCGCGCGCTCGAAGTTTATGAGCCTACGCGTCTGTTTCTGAACCCGGACTGCGGCTTCGCCACGTTCTCGCACCGCCCCGTGAACACCCACGCCATCGCCGCCGCAAAGATGAAAAAGATCGCAGAGGCGGCTGCATTGGTCAGGGGTTCGTTCGCCACCAAGTGATCTTGTCTGCGCTGCCGCTGTTTTCGTAGGTCGAGGTCAAGACGTCGTCGCGCCGATCGCCGTCGAGATCGCCGGCCGCGACGAAGCTGGCGCCGGTCCAACCGGTGGTCACCGTCTTCGGGAGCCACGCGCCGCGATCGTTGATGTAGACGCGAATCTCCGCGGGACTTTGCGCACTGACCGCGAGATCAGCGGCGCCATCGAGGTTGAAGTCGGCGAGCGCCAAACGTGTGTCGCCGTTCGAGCCGAACTGCGGATCGATGGTGCGCATGACCCACGATTGCCGCGGATCGGCCGGCGGATCATAGAGCTCGAGGCGATCGTCGGAGCTGATCGCGACTTCCAGCGCGGCGTCACCATCGAAGTTGCCCACCGCGAGGCCATACGGCGCGGACGGAGCCGCGAGCACGTGCCGCACAAAGCTCGGCGAGCTCTCCGGTTCGCCCGGCGCACGTTGGTTCTCGAACCAATAAACCTCGTTCGCGCTGGCCGACACGGCGATCACGTCGAGCACACCGTTTTGATCGAGATCCCCGACCGCGATCGTCTCCGCCTGCGCGATCGTTTGGTCGATGACGTTCGGGCCGACGAACGCGCCTTTGTTGCCGCGAAACCAAATGAGACCCGCGCTCATCCCTTGAACCGGTACTGATCCGACGATCAGGTCGACCTGTCCGTCGCCGGTGAGCTCGCCGCACTCCAAATACCGTGCGCCCCAGATATCGGGGTTGATCGGATGCTCGGTCCAATTGCCGAGCGGATTGCCCGGGTTTTCGTACCACGTGAGCACGCCCGGGGAGTTGAAGACGTCGTCGCGATCGAAGAGGCCGATCGCCGCAATGTCGAGATCGACGTCGCCGTCGAGGTCCGCGACACAAGTGTGCATCGCGACGATCGCACCAGGGCCGGAGATACTTTTTTCGGTGAACGACTGGCCGTTGTTCTCGTTCAAATAGAGGACCACTTCGTCGGCCAAGCTCCAGGCGACGACGACGTCGTTGTCGAGATCGCCGTCGACGTCGAGCACACGTTGTCCTTGTCCATGGCGGCGGCTTTCGTCGATCGCGTATTCGGTGAAGCTGAGCGGAACGGTGGCCCCGTCCGACGGCGTGGTACCGGCGTCGTCGACATCGTTCGCATCGAGCGAGACGATGGCGTCACCGCTCTCCGCATCCTCGAAGCTCGTCGCGTCCGCTGGGTTCGCGTCCGGAAGCGATGTTGCGTCGCGGTTGACCGAGGCGTCGGCCGAGCCGGCGTCGGTGGTGGGATCATCGTCCGGATCCGAAGAACAAGCGGCGAGCGCGAAGAAGACGAGGAGCGAGCTGGAGCGCAACACTTCGCGAAGCATACCCGAAAACCTCGGCGCTTTGGGGTAGAGTCTCCCCGTGTCGCGCGCCCTCACGTTCTGTTTCGCGTTGCTCTACGCCCCAACGGCGGCCCTCGCCTACGACGAAGAGGTGCACACTTTTTTGGTGCGCGCGGGGTTGAACGATCCCTCGCTCGACGTTTCGCTCCCACCGATCGCGCCGGAAGCCGCAAGCGTGGTGCGCGCGGCGATCGATCACTTTGTACGGACCTCGACGGACGCCGCTTTAGTGGCCGAATGGACGCGCCGTTATCCCGAGAGCTTCGATGCCTGGGCGGAAAAAGAGCTGTTGTTGATGGCCCCGCAAGCAAACGTCTTCGGAATCGATCGCCTGCCCGAAAGGACAGGTACGATCCGCGAAACGATCGAGCTCGGTGCGCGGCAGCCGGATGACGATTACCGAAATCGCGATCGCTACGCCTACGACCGCGATCGCCGCAAGATGCTCGATGCCGCGAAGAACGAGGTGCCGGCGGATCCGGCGCTCTTGAATATGGGCAAGCTCGGCGCCTTATCGAGCCAAGCACACGCGCATTACGGGCTCGCAGAAGTGGAATTTTCCGCCGAGACCGAGGTGCTGAAGAGTGAGCCGCGCCGCTTCGCCGTGGCCTCGGGATATCCAAAAGGTCCGGTGCTCACGCTGGCGAAAGAGATGGCGCAAGCACACTTGGATCTCGCGTTGCTCGCCGCGCTGGAAGGACACGCCGCGCTCTCCTGGCTCCACACCGGGCAAGCGTTCCATTACCTCCAAGACGTCACCAATCAGATCCACACGGTCCAAGTGGGCATCTTCGATTTTTTCGTCGACGCGACCATCCAACAATTACTCATGTCCTTTAGGACAGGTGGCGGTTATCTCGGCGAGCTTCGCACCATGCCGTCGATCGGCATCGACATCCTCACCAACCACCACGTGTTGTCGGAAGCGCTGGTCAAGAAACGGGTGGTCGACGCGCTCGCGGGAAAGACGACGCCCGAAGGCGCGAAGCTCATCGAGGCGCCGAAAAGCGACGATCCCACGTTCAAAGCAGCGCTCGATACCGCGCTCGAGCCGTTTGGAGCGCGCGCCTATGCCGAAGAGTTTGGCTGGCTGCTGACGCGGGCGACGATCGAAGCTTCTTCTCATGAAGCGGCCGGCGTCTATGCGGCGACGCGGGCGATCGCTCTGCCCCGCTACCGCAAGGCCGGCGTGTTGTTCGACGACAAGATCGAGGATCCCGATCAGTCGATCATCGCTGCGACCGATCGCGATCAAGCCGCCTACACCGAGCTGTTCACGCTGCAAACGCGCGGCTTTCAGCGGGCGGGCACGGCGATGCGTGTATGGCTCGCGGCGCACCGCTCAGCGCTCGCAGCGATCGAAGACGAAAGTGAACGTACACGATTGCGCAACGTGGTGATCGAACGATTGGTGAAGCGACAACTTCGCCTTTTGGCCGAATCCGAAACACGCCGCAGAGATTATTTGGCGACACCACCGGCACCCGTGACCGGACCGGTGCGGATGCCGTGGGTCTTGGCCGTAGAAATTTTTCTCCTACTCTCGTTCCTGTTTTTGGTCCGGAGGCTTTTGCGAAGGCGTACGCGGAGTGACAGGATTCGGCTATGAAACGCGGCTATCTGCTCGGCGCTTTCATTTTGGCGGTCCTCTTCGCCGTCTTTCTTTGGTTTCGCCCGACCGACCAAAAACCAGGTGAGCTCATCGCCCGCGTCGCAGAGACCCAGACGAAAACTGAAGAGCAGCGCGACCGCAAAAAAGAAGAGCCGCAACGTCTGGTGCTGGTCAGCGTCTCCCCACCGGAGACGTCGAAAAAGGATGGAGAGATCGTCCTCGCGGGACGCGTCGTCTCGCGCGCGAGCGGTGAAGGGATCGCCGGCGCAGAGCTGACCTTCGCGCAAAATGAAGGCTCGCATTCCGTGATCTCCGAAGGTGCCGGGGTTTTTCGTTTCGTCGCCCCGGCATCCGGCGGCTATCAATTAGCTTCGGTGAGCGCGAACGGGTTTCAGCCGTTTTCGCCCGCGTGGGGCGAGAGCCCGTTGGTGTTCCAAGCGCGACCTGGTCGAAAGATCAGTGACCTGTTGGTGTACCTCGATCCCGCGAGAGCGCCGGTTGCGAACGCAGAGAACACAGTGGCGCAAGGCGCGTCGATCAGCGGAACGACCGTCGATGGAAAAGGCGACGCCCTACCCGAAGTCTTGGTGAGCGCGTTCCATGAGGAGCACGATCCCTTCGGCGGAGCGCAGCAGTTGTGGACGACGCGGAGCGATCTCGAAGGCAAGTTTGCGCTCGCGGGTCTGTTGCCCGGCGCGTACACCTTGATCGGCTCGGCGCCGAGCTTGGTGGCGGCGCGAAAAGAAGCGGTCGCTGCAGGGACCGCCGGCGTCGAGCTGCGCCTCGAGGAAAACGGCGGTTTCATCGCCGGTCAGGTCACGTCGAGCTCGAGCCCGGACGGCGTCGCGAGCTTTGCGGTCGTTCTCTCGCGACCGAAGACCAAGTTGGAAGAAGATCGCGTCGCAACACAGTCCTTCCTCGACCCCGAGGGACGATACCTGCTCGGTCCACTCGCGGCCGGTGACTATTTGGTGCGCATCGCCGCGCACGGTTATGCGACCACCGAAGAGGTACCTGTCCAAGTGGGCACTGGCCAAACGACCAGGGCGGATTTCGAGCTCTCCAAAGGAGCGACCTTGCTCGGTACCGTGCGCAGCAAGACGAGCTCGCTGGCGGTCGCCGGTGCACGCGTCGAGCTGGAAGGACGGCCGATCGGCGCAGATTTGCCGATTCAAACCGAGCTCGCGGTGATCACCAAAGAAGACGGATCTTTCTCGCTCTCCGGCATCGCGCCGGGGCTGCGCGCCATCAGCGTGGAAGCGCGCGGCTACGACACACGTTTGGTGTCGAGCTTGGATGTCGCGCCGGATGCGACGATCGGTCCGATCGAAGTTCGACTCACTCCGCTGGCCACGCCCGATACCGAGCCGAAACGTGAGCTCACTGGGATCGGCGCCGCGCTCGCGGCTGAAGGTGATGTGTTGCTCGTCGGACAAGTGATCGAAGGCGGTGGTGCCGCGCTCGCCGGTGTCGTGCCGGGCGATCGGATCGTAGCCATCGACGGAAAGCTCGTCGGCGAGCTCGACATGAACAGCGCCGTGCAGCGCATTCGTGGTCCGGAAGGAACGAGCGTGCGTCTGACCGTGCGGCGCGCCGGCGGAGAAGAAGAGATCATCCACGTCTTCCGCCGAAAGATCCGCGCTTGAGCGTTCCCCCGCGCGAGAACGGTTCCTCCGCGCGCAAACGAGACCTCACCGCCCCAGGGGTCGCTCGCGGCCACAACGTGTCGTAATGGCGCCCGATATTTCGAGGCATGCGGTGGACGGCGGCGCTTGGTGGTGCAGTCGCGCTCGGTTTGACCGGGTGCGCAACGAACGAGCACGCGGCGAAGGCGAGAACCGGCGCACGCGTCCCGCCGCCGGTGACCTTCAGCCAGCTCGACTATCCGAAAATTCAGCTCGGAAAAGGCGGCTACACGATCGGCAGCTCAGGATGTTTCCTCACGTCCTTGGCGATGGCTTCGTGCATGCTTCACAACCGCACCGATCTCGACCCGGTCACCGCGAACAAACGTGTGCTCGCGCGAGGCGGCTTCTCCGGGTCGGGTTTGCGGCTCGAAGTCGCAGCACCCGCGCTCGGTTTGGTGGTCAAACACCGCTCCGAGCTGTCAGCGGCCAATCGGACAGGTATGAACATGCGGCTCGAGACCGAGCTTCGCGCGAAACGCCCCGTGGTGGTCGGCCTCGATCTTTGGCCGAAGCGCAGCTCCTCCGGTGAATCGGACGCCGACCACTTCGTGTTGATCTACGGACGCTCCGGCGATCGGTACGTGGCGGCCGATCCCGCAGGCGGTGCCGCGCTCTATTTGCGCTGCGACGACGAAGGTTTCCTGCGCTGCGAGGCCGACACCAAACGCGTGGTCACCGAGATGATCTTCCTCGAGAAGAGCGCGCTGTTTCGTTAGCCCCACCCAGAGTGCGGACTGTCCTTTAGAACAGGACGACGGTACGCGCTGTGCATCGATCAGGTGAAAAGAGCCCAGGCGTTGCTCAAGACGCGGTGATCTGCCTCGTATTGCGGCGAAAACGATGCCCCAAGGGCCCGGAGGTTCACATGGTCACGAATAAGAAAGCGCCGAAAAGCGAGAATTACGACGACAACGACCACAAGGGTCCGATCGGCTCGGTGCGCAACACCGAGATGAACGCGCAGCGCAAGAAGCTGATGAAGACAGGGGCCGCGTCAAAACGGCGGCAGATCAACGAGCTGAAGATGACGAACGCGGGAAGCAAGGAACGCGCGGCGAAGCGCACCACCCGCGCGCGGAAGCCAAAGGCGACGGACACCAAAACGACGAAGTCGGCGCGTATCAAACAAGGTCGGGCGACGACGAAAAACACCATGAGCAACAAGCCGACCGCGAAGCTCCAAGGGACGAGCAAAGCGACCAACATGAAAGACATCACCAAAGGTCGCGACCGCAGCGCGAAAAAGGCCGAGCAGTCGGCGAGCGCCCATCAGAAAAAAGCGCCTTTGCGCGCAGGATCGCGGGCCGCTGAATCCCGCAAAAACATGGGCGCGAATGCAGTGAAGAGCGAGACGAGAACGCGCAAGAAAGCTGCACGCCGCCCACCGCGAAAATAACCGCGGCCGCAGTCCGAGACCCTGCCCGGAGCGCAACTGAAAACTGAGCATTATACCGGAAGTGTATAATCTAGCTCGTAGCTGTGTTTGCCGTCGGGTGCGATGAGGATCTTCATTGTGCCCAAAAGGCCAGTGAGCTCGCCCGTGGCTGAGTCAGGGACGACGACGATGCGGAGGTCGAAATTGCCGCCCGCCTGCATCGTGCCCTGATGCATCACGATGAATGCGCCCCGCCGCTCCCCAAGCTTGCCTTCGATCTTCTCGATCGCCACGTAACCGCCGGAATTCTTCACGGTTGTGTCGGCGGTCCACATCTCCCCTTTGCTCGTTCCCACGAGATCGCCGGAGAACCGTTTGTCGATCGACAGACGTGCGGCGGCAACGCTGCCCTCCGTGTCTCCGACCGGTGCGACGTTCACTTCGAAATCTCCACGCGCGTGTTGAGTCATGGCGCGGGAGCTTACTTTGTTTTGTTCTCGGCGTAGAGAGATTTGTCTCTCGGCGGGATTCGAACGGGCACCCGCGATGGTGTCGTGAACCCGACTCAACGCTTCGGAGCGGCGCATCGAGCGAGCTCAACACTACTCGTCATCCTCTCACTCCACGCAGGCACCGTTGTACAAGTGTTCCCGCGCTGTCGTGGCGGAGGTCCCGATGGGGTTGGCGTCGCAATCGATGAGCTCGACGTCGCTGGGCGTGCCGTATTCGGAGACCTCGGCGATGTGGAGCCCGCAGACACCGTCGAGCGGGACGTCGAAGAAGAAGTAGAGCTCGCGCTGAAACGCATGATGTCCGTAGCCCAAAGTCATCTGTTCATATGCGTCGATGTCGAAGGCCGAGCCGCGGAAAGTGCCGAAGACACGCAGCGGCATCGCGAAGCCTGCACCGACGGAGCCCGCCCAATGATACTGTTCAATGGCGATCTCTCCATCTGTGAAAGTATGACGATCACAGATACGGGGAATCATCTTGCACGGCGTGTACACAATATCGTCCGGTGAATCGCACTGTGCAGTCGCACAGCGGGAGGCGCCGATCGCTCCGTAGCGCTGTACGGGAACACTGAGGTCGAGATCGGGCGCGGCGAGCTCGCTGCGGAACCCGAGGAACAAAGTACCGCCGTCACTGAGCGGGAAGCTCGCGTCGATCAAGTAGCGATCGACGTTGTCGAGCAGATCTTCACCGCGAGAAGCGTTGACTGTTCCCTGAGCGATCGAAGGCGACCCCGGCGACTCGAAACACGCGGGAATGAACAGAGAGAGATCTTTCGCGGATGTTGGAATCTGGTAACTCCCTTCGACGATCCGCAACACGTGTTTCTCGGAGATCGCGGCTTTGGCATCTCCAAAACGCGAAGGGAATGCGCACAGTCTAGAGTCCGCGCCCGCAGTCAGCGTCATCTCCCAATTCGGATCGCCGACGTATTCGTTTGCGCTCGGACAGACGATCGGACCCGCATCGGTCGGTGTGCTCGCGTCGCGTGAGCCGACATCGGGCCGGCCTCCATCCAAAGACGAAGCATCGGGAAAGGTGCCCGCGTCGGCGGGCGAAGTCGCATCACTCGGCGTCGCATCGTTTGGACTTGCAGCATCAGCGAGGCCGGCGGCGTCGGGCAAGGACTCGTTCGGGTCCTCACTACATGCGGCGATCGCCAGGGAAAGCGCGGAAAACACGAGGACGCGATTCATCTCACGCCCTACGTTGCACATGTTCGGCCGTGGCGTTTGTTTGCTCCGATCCACGAAGCTCTCACAAATTTGAGGCCCGCGCGATCCACACCGTCGCTTCTCCACATTCGGGATCCTCGACGGCGACTCCGCCACCCCGAAGCCATGCGGTCCAACACCCGCGCCGGTCTCGGAAGCAGGCAGCCGCGTGTATGGCGTTATAGAGCGCGATGATGTCCGCCGACATGTCCCGGGAGCTGAGGAGGCCGGTCGAATTCGGATCATGCGAGCTCAGAGTCCGATACCTCACCGCATAACACTCCTCACCTGAGGAGGTGTTCCTTGAGACTACGACTCGAGCGCGCGCTCGTATTTTATCTCTTTTTCGCCGGTTCACCGGCATATGCACAGATCAACCTCGCACCCGCCGTAAACTATGGCACCGGCTTGAGACCCGAATTCGTGGAGGCCGCCGATCTCGATGGAGACAACGTTCCCGATCTCGTTTCTGCGAACGATGGCGTTGCCCATATCAGTGTCTTGCTCGGAAATGGGGACGGGACTTTCGGCGCGGCGAGCAGTGTCGTGGTCGATGATTCTTTTGCGCTCGCCACCGGAGATCTCGACGGCGACGGTGCGCTCGATGTCGTCACCGTCAGCGCCGGCATAGACGAGATCAACGTCTTGCTCGGAAACGGCAATGGAACTTTCGGAGTCGCGACGTCCTTCGCTGTCGGCAGCATTCCGAATTCAGTGACGCTCGCAGACTTCAACGAAGACGGCGACCTCGACGCTGCCGTCGGCAATGGAAACAACGACGGCATCAGCGTGTTGCTCGGAAACGGCAACGGCACTTTCGATCCCGCCGTCGGTTATGCGCCTGCCACGGGCCCCGTCTGCGTGTTGTCCGGCGATCTCAACCAAGACGGCGATCTCGATCTCGTCGCCAGCGACGACGGCCAAACATTCATCGTGCTCCTTGGAAACGGCAACGGAACGTTCGACGCGCCCGTCACCTATTTCACGGGCGGGAACGGCGACGGAATGCAGCTCGCGCTCGGCGACCTCAACGGCGATGGCAATTTGGACACCGTCACCGCACACCGCATCAGCGCAGAAGTCGGCGTATCGCTTGGAAACGGCGACGGTACTTTTGATCCGACGACCCGTTTCCCGGCCGTCGATCCCGCGACGATCGCCGTCGCGGACATCAACGGCGATGGGCGCCTCGATGTCGTAGCCGGCAATTTGTTCGGCGATTCGTACAGCGTGCTCGAGGGCAACGGCGACGGAACACTCGACGCCGCGGTCACCCTCGCCGGAGGCGGTCGCCCTTCGGGTCTCGCCATCGGCGACTTCGATCTCGACGGCGATCTCGACATCGCCGGAAGCAACTCCGATACCAGCAACGTCAGTGTGTTTCTCAATCTTCGTCCGCCTTCGACCGTCGGCATCAACGGCGCACCGTGCGCGTACAATTCGATCGCCGATGCAGCATTGAATGCATCTTCGGGGGACACCATCTACGCGAGCCCCGGCACCTATGCAGAGCCGCAGATCTCGATGTTCGGTTTCGCTCTGACCATCGTCAGCTCGGACGCCGCGTGTGCCGCGGTAACTTCACACTTGGCGGCGATCGAACCGGCAGGAGCAAACCGCGTCTTCCGACTCGATAACTCAGATCTCACGCTGATCGGGCTGACGGTACAGGACTCGAATGTCGTCCAAAACGGCGGACTGATCCATGCGCGGAACGGATCCGCGCTGGTCCTCCAAGACACGACAGTAACCGGCGGCAACAGCAACGGAAACGGTGGCTGTATCTATGCCATCGGCAGCAACATCGAAATGAGCGACGGCGCGGAGCTCGTGCTCTGTCATGCCGTCGGTTCGGGCGGCGCGATCTATCTCGACCTCAACGCTGACTTGACGATGGAAGAAGGCACTTCGATCCGTGACAGTATCTCCGATACCGGCGCGGGCGGAGCCGTCTTTTTAGGCGGCGCGACCGCGGTCATCTCTGGAGAGATCGTCAACAACTCGGCGATCGCCGGCGGCGGGCTCTACGTCGCGGTGATCAACGGAAACGACTATTCCGACGTGGAAGTGAACGATCACGCGGTGGTCAAGGAAAACAACGCGCAAAACGGCGGCGGCGCCTACGTGCTCGGCTCGTCGACTCAGCTGCGCGTCCTCGACGATGCCCGCGTAGAGCTGAACGCTGCAGAGCGAGGCGCCGGAATCTATGCCATCGCCGCGCAGGTGATCATCGAAGACCGAGCGTTGATCCAGGACAACGACGCGTCGATCGAAGGCGGTGGAATCTACGCTTCCCAAAGCCAGATCACGCTCACCGGCTCAGCGCTCGGTGCACTGAAGATCCGCCGGAACACTGCACTTGAAGACGGGGGAGGCCTCTTTCTCAATCTCGGCACTTTGACCTCCAGTTTCGTGACCATCGACGGCAATGAAGCGACTTTGACCGGAGGCGGAATCTATATAGAAGCCGGTACGATCGCGACACTGACGAATACGCGGCTATTGAAGAACATTGGGACTTCGAGCGGCGGCGGAATGTATATTGTCGGTCCGGTTACCGCGGTGACGATGAGCTCGGACTTTGTCGCGTGCAACACCGCGGGTCTGCAGCTCGGGCGTTTCTGTTCCGAGGTTCGTGGGAACGACACCGACGGCACGGGCGGTGGTGTCCGCGTCGTCAGCGGCGGTTTTCTGGACGTGAGCACCACGTCTTTCGTCGGCAACTTCTCCCCGCTGAACGGTGAAGCGGTGATGGTCTCCAACGCGACTTCTCGAGCCGATCTGCGAAATGCACTGTTTCTCGATCACTTGGGCGGAGTGGGACCGGCGATCGGCGGCACGACCGGCGTGGTCAATGTCTACTCGAGCACCTTCTCGAACAATTCGTTTCCGATCGCGTATTTTGCGGGTGGAAGCGGCGTCTTTCACCGCAACATTGTTTGGGGCAACACGAACGACTCGATCCTGGTGGGCATCAGCGGCAACTGCAACACGACCCAGACCGCAGGCGGCGCGCCAGCGGGGGTGAACAATAACCAGCTCAATCCACTGTTCGATGCGGGCAACGCACGTTCGCCGTTCAAGCTGCAAGCAGCCTCACCCGCCGTCGACGCTTGCCTCAGCGGTCCGACGATCGATCTCGACGGAGCCGTGCGACCGATCGGCGGTATTTGGGACAAAGGTGCGTTCGAGCGTTAGCTCAATAACGTGTGCGGAGCGGGAGACCGAGCTCGCGACGGATGGTGTTCTCGCTGACGTGCGGAAGTCCGAGCTGTCGATAATAACGCTCGGGAGTGATCGCACGAGCACCGCGGCGGGGCTGAAACGGTAAGCCGACCGCGAGATCCTCACCTGCGGGAGCACGTCCGTTGCGAGGCTCCATTCCGTCGCGCGGCATCGAGCCGGTGACGCTGTTGTAAGCGTGCACCAATTCGTGTCCGAGGATCACTGCGGGCGGCGAATTCGCCCATGCTGGGCCGCCCGCTTCGCCGCGGAAGCTCGGATTCCAGCTGATCCCCACGTCGGTGCCCTCGCCTCTTTGCCCATTTCTCCGCAACGTCTCATGGAGCGAGTCGACGTGCATCGCAGTCGCTTGCGGCTCACCGAGCTCTTGGATGACCACCGTGCGGCCGGTACCGTCGATGGTCTCGAGCATCCGGCGGCCGCTCGCGGTGGCGCGGAGCACGTCGAGCGCTTCTTCCGTCGCAGCGACAAATTCCGCGGATCCGCGGATGACGATGGTGCGCCCCGCGACGCCGCTCGGATCTTGAATCGCCGCGCGATCGGCGGCGTCGGTGATCAACTCATCCGCTCCCCGGCCGCCGAAGAGAGAGTCGCGACCTGATCCTCCGACCAGGTGATCGTCACCTGTACCTCCGTCCAGGAAGTCATCGCCGTCTCCGCCGTGCAGACGATCGTTGCCGCCGCCGCCGAGGAGGATGTCGCGACCCGCGCCGCCTTCGAGCACGTCGTTCCCCGCGCCGCCGATGAGGAGATCGTCGCCGCCACCGCCGTCGAGGTGATCGTCTCCTTCGCCTCCGAGGATCACTTCATCGCCGTTGCCGCCGTGAATGATGTCGTTGCCCGCTCCGCCTTCGATGCGCAGCTCGATGTCGCGCATTCGGGCTTTCGGATCGACGCGGATGACGTCGTTGCCCGCGCCGCCGCGAATGATCAGCTGCTCGGCGTCTTCTGGTGCGAACTCCCGCGCCGAACCGTTGACCGTCACACGCACGACTCCGTTTCGGCCGCGCGTAATCTCCACACGATCGTCACCATCGCCGGCGTCGACGACCAAGGCTCCGCTCGGATCGCGATAGACGCTCATCTGCCCGCCGGGATCGCGATTGACCGCAGCGTCGGCCGTTCCCGCGATACACCCCGCGAGCGCACCGAAGGCGGCAGCGATCGTGGTCCTCCGGAGCGCGTGCAGAAGCCCAAAAGCCAGCGGCGGCTTCGCACCTGTCGCCGCGTTCCCGCGCGTCCCCGACGGAACGGGCGGCAGCAGCAACTTGGGAGCAGCGAGCGGGGAATCGAACCGAGCCTGCGGGTTTTGTTGGAGGATCGCGACTCGAGGGATGCGCGCGTTCATATTCGGATTATCGGTTTTCATCGCACGCTGGCTTACGGACGGGTTCCACCTCTACTTGTCCTCTGGATCAGGATGCAGCGAACGTTGCGGTGCATGCGCCCCACCCACGTTTCACCTCCCCCCGACGCGCCTTTAAGCAATTTTAAGAAGGCAGCTCGGGCATGAGCTCGGTAATAAACCGCATGCTGGAGCCGCGCCGAGCTTTCCTCCTCTCGACGGTCTTCACCGCCCTGTGCGCCTGCGGAAGCGAAGCGCCGAGCGCGGTGACCATTGGCCGAGCGATCGGGCACGACACCCGACTCGCCGTCATCGAGATCGACGGGCGAACGCTCGCCTACGTCTGCGGCGGACCCTCGAGCTACGCGACACACTCGCGGTGGTTCCGCGGAGCGAGCACGGACGGCGTGCTCGAAAGTGAAGGTTGGCGGCTCCGGTTACACGGCGAGCGCCCCACGCTCGAGACCCCGAGCTCGGGTCCCTCGATCGAATTCGAGAGCAACGCACCTGTCCGAGAGGACAGTATGGCCGGTTTGTACGCCACCATGGATCGCGGATGTCGCACCGGCGTGATCGTCTCTGAAGACGAAGGCGGCACGCCCGCGATCCAAGGCACCTGGTGCGACGAAAGCGGCAACTTCGAACAGGTGGAGCCCGCCTTCTACGCACCGAACGCCGATCAAAACGTGCTTCGTTCGGGTTTCGAGGTCGAAGTGCTCCGTCCCGACGGCCCGGCGATCCTTCAAGTCAGACCAGCCGCCCCTTGATGCTGGCGACGCGCTTCATCGGCCGTACGCGCGAGCTGTTGCGCGTACGCGAGCTCTTCGAGCGCGGACATCCGTTGGTGACGATCTGGGGAACCGGTGGCGCCGGAAAAACGCGACTCGCTCTCTGCTACGCGGGCCAACAAGATCGCCCTTCCACCTTCTGCGATCTTTCCCACGCGGCGACGCTCGACTCGATGCTCACGCAGGTCGCGTCCGCCCTTGAGCTCGAAACGCGCGCCACCAGCGAAGAGAACGTGCGCGAGCTCGGCAAAAAGATCCGCGCGCGCGGGGCCGAGCTCTTCATCTTCGACAACTTCGAGCAGCTCACCGAGGTCGGCGCCACGGTGATCGCCGATTGGCTGCGGCTCGCGCCTCAAGCGCGGTTCTTGGTGACGTCTCGCGAGAAACTTTCGCTCTCCTCGGAGGCAGGCATGGAGCTCTCCCCTATGCCTGTACCAAAGGCCAGTGAGAGCACGGAGGCGATCGCGCGGGCCGAGTCGGTCGAGCTGTTCATCGATCGCGTGCAGCTCTACCGGCCCGAGCTGACCATCAACGATGACAACGCGGGTAAAATTCGCGACCTGATCGAACGTGTCGAAGGGCTGCCGCTGGCGATCGAGCTGGCCGCTGCCCGATATGATGCGCTGGGGATCGACGGCGTCATGCGGCGGATCTCCGAACCGATGACTTTTTTGGTGCGCGCTCCACGCGATGCGCCCGCGCGACACGCGACGTTGCGAAACGCGATCGCCTGGTCCTGGGATCTGCTCGACGCTCACGAACAACGTGCGCTCGCAGAATGTGCGGTCTTTTGCGGGGGATTTTTCACGGAAGCTGCGGAGGCGATCCTCACTGCGCCCCCGAATCGTTCGGTCCTCGAGGTGCTCGAAGCGTTGCGCTCGAAGTCTTTGCTCCGTGCGGAAACTCCGAATGAAGCGAAACACGAGATGCGTTTCAGCATGCTCGCCAGCATCCGCGATTTTGCGCTCGAACAACTGCAACACGACGAACACGACATCCGCGCGCGTCATGCGGACTATTACACGCAGCTCGGCGAATCTTTCGGCCTTGGGATCAACGGGCCGGACGCTGCGAGGATGATGTCTTCGCTCTCAATCGAGCGTGAAAATTTGTTGGCCGCGATCGAGAACGCCACGGAGCCTGAGCTCGCGTTTCGTGCCTTACTTGCGCTCGAGCCGCTTTATTCCAGCCAAGGCCCGAACGGATCTTATCTCCGCCTCCTCGACGCGCAGCTCGCGAAGATCACCATCGAAGACGCCGGCGTTTTGCTCTATCTGCAGATCTTGCGTTCGCGCGGACGCACGCATCATGTGCTCGGGCAAGTCGAGCTCGCGCGCCGCGATCTTTTGCGGGCGCTGGAGCTCGCAGAACAGCTCGGCTCCAGCCTCGCCAAAGGACAGCTGCTCACCGATCTCGGCGCGCTTCACCACCGCGCACGTGAGCTCCCGGAAGCGCTCGCTCATTATCAACGCGCTTTGGAGATCCATCGCACCGGCCACGACCGCCTCTCGACCGACGCCGAAGAAGGACGGGTGCTCGGCGTGATCGGCGCCGTTCATCACGACGCCAAACGCTTTGAAGAAGCTCGCCCGTATTACCGGAGCGCGCTCGAGCTGTTTCAACGGGTGCAACACCGGCGTCTCGAAGGCCGTTTTCTGGCGAATTTGGGCGTGCTCGAACAAGAGCTGGGCGCGTTGGAGGATGCACGTGCGAGCTACGATCGTGCGCTGCTCGCGTTGCGCGAAGTCGGCGATCGACGTTTGGAAGCGATCACCCTCGGCAATCTCGGTGTGCTCGAACATCGAGCCGGTGCGCACGAAACCGCGCGCGCACATCACCGCCGGGCGATCGCGATGTTACGCAAAGTCGGTGACCCGCGCTCGGAAGCGCTCGCTCTGGCCAGGCTCGGCGGTGTGGAAGCGACGTTGAACGAGCTGGCGGGCGCGCGCGAAAGGCTCGCCGAAGCGGAGCAGCTGTCGACGCAGATCGGCGATCCGATCACCGAAGAGATCGTCCGCCTGCACCGTGGATTTTTGGAGATTGCGCTGTCTTTGGATGCGTGGATTCGCGGCCAAGCGGCGGAGGCGATCGAACATGCGGAGAACACGCGGGGGAAGATCGATCGCGCGCGTGCACCCGGAAAAAGCCGCGCCTCGCTCTCCGAAACCTCGGACGATGCGCGCTCGACGATCGCCATCTTGGAACGTCTGCTCGAAGGCCTCGAGGTCTGGAGCGACGGCGACGGCCCCTTGCCGGCGGACGCCCTGATCCTTGGACCAGGTGCCCGCTCTTTTCGTGCACCGCTTGGTGAATGGGTCGACTTTCGGCGGCGCCAACCGCTGCGCAAAATATTGCTCTGTCTGGTCGAACAGCTGCGCGCCAAACCCGGCGCCGGTACCGCGCTCGATCCGCTGATCGAAAGAGCATGGCCCGGCGAAAAAATTCAGAGTGAAGCCGCGGCGAATCGACTCTACGTCGCGCTCGCCAGCCTACGTAAGCTCGGGCTGAAAGAGTGTTTGTTGAGTCGTGATGACGGTTATCTTCTCGACCCGGCGACACGCGTGATCTGGACACATGGCCGGACCGAAACGCACGATTAGAACGAGACCTGCACAGGGATCGTCGAGAACCGAACGCCGTCGCCGATCTCACCCGACAAATTCGAGCCCCAACAACGTACGGACCCTTGTTCACTCAACACACAGGCAAAATTGCGGCCGGTGCGCATTTCCCGGGAGCTTTCGGGCGCACCTTGGACGCGCACGGGCTTGAAGCGCGGGCCTTCCGGCGTTTCCGTCCACGCGCCGTACGCATCACCCCAACACCACAATGCCCCGTCGATTGCGGAGATGCCGCAAGTATCGCGATCCGAGGCCGACAAGGCGCGCATCGGCGGTATGTCTCGGACTTCGACGGGTACTTCGGAGTGATCTTCACATCCTAGAGTCGGGTAGCGACAACCATCGCCGAGCTGACCGCGGCTATTCGAGCCGAAACAGAAGACACGTCCGGATCGATCGAATGCACAGTTGTGCGAATTGCCGAGAGCCATGGAGACCAGATTGCTCAGTCCTGGGACACGTGTGGGCCCTGCCGGTGTTCCATTATTGATCGAGCCCCAACAGGTCATGCCCCGATCGACTCCGTCGATGACACAGGTTCGTGTACCCTGCGCCGCGAGCTCTTGAACCTCGAACAAGCCGGGCACTTCCATGTGCGCCGCGGGAGCGCCGAGCTGAAGCCGCGAATTGTCACCCCAACAACGCACCTGCCGATCCTGCCCCAGCGCACAACTGTGTTGTCCTCCGAGCGCGAGCTTCATGGAAGGTCCAGACTCGACCAATTGCGGATCGTCGACGCGTTCCTCCGCGTCTATCGAGATCTGTCCACTCTCGTTTCCGCCCCAACACCACGCTTGGCCGTCGAGCGTGAGCGCGCAGGCATGACCCCCGCTGGTTTCGATCGACCGCACCTCGGGGAGTCCGGACACGAACGTCGGGACAGCCGCCGGCAAAAGTGCATTTTTCCCGGACCAGCTCGCGTACATCCGTCCCCAACAGAACGCACGGTGAGCTCCGGTCACGGCGCATCCGGAAGTTGCCCGCGCGGAAAGAGAGATCGTGTCCTCGAGGACAGTCTTTCCGGGAAGCTCGACGACGAGGCGAGCTTCGGTCCCGCGGCCAAGCTGCCCTTTCAAGTTCGAGCCCCAACACCACACCGTCCCATCTTCAGTGAGCGCGCAGGAGTGCGCTGTCCCTGAGGACAGCTCGATAGCCCCGCTCACGCCTTCGACGCGAAGCGGCTCGCGAGAGTGATTCGAGCCGTCTCGCGGCATCGCGCCCAGTTGATGATCGGGGTTCGCGCCCCAACACCACACTTCGCGATCTTTGTTTATGGCGCACGTGTGATCTTGTCCGGCCGCCACACGAAAGTTGTACTCCAGGCCTTCGATCCGCCGCGGCAGCTCGCCACCGGTCTGATATTGATCATATCCCCAACACCAGACGGCCCCTTCGACATCGATCGCGCAGGTCGCCCCATAAGCAGCGTTGAGCCGGATGATCGGCGGCAAACTATCGACCAGGAGCGGGCTCGGATTCACACAACGCTCCCGCTCCTCGCGGCGGCATCCGATGCCCCCGCCTTCGGACGGTGTGACGCTGGATCTGACGTCGACGCCCAGCTGAAATCCACTGTTGTTTCCCCAACACCAAACGCGCGCGGCCTCGTCGAGCACACAAGAATGATAGTTGCCCAGCGCGACCGCGATCGCCTTGTTCTCCAGCGGAATCTTCTCGGGAACCGGGTTTGGCATACTCGACCTTCCAGTACCCAATTGACCGAGCCGGTTGTCGCCCCAACAATAGAGTGAGCCTGCTCTGTCGATCGCACAACTGTGCGAACCGCCGGCCGCAACTGTGGTGATGTCGCTGAGCGCGCCAGGTTCAGCGACGCCGTTCGAGAACATATCGCCGAGCTGTCCGTTCCATCCGGAGCCGTAACAAAGAAGGCGACCCGAGCTCTGCACCACACAGTTGTGCGCTTGTGCGCCATTGCCGCCGGCCGCGATCATCGCCGCTTCGACGCCCTCCGCGCGGGTGGGGAGCGGGTTTCCTTCGTAGACATTCCACACACCGGGCGTGATCTGTCCGTTGTCGTTGGAGCCCCAACACCACACTTCATCCTCACGCAAAAGACAGGTGTGCTCCGGCCCGGACGCCAGGTGCGCGGGACGTAAAGCGTATTCATCGCGCGGGGCTTCTGCCGGCGCGGGTAGGCCCAGCTCGGAGGTGTCGCTCGCACAACCCGCGAGGTACAGTGCGCAGAAGATCAGACGTCGGTGAGCCATCTCTTGTGGATATCGAATCATCACGATCCCTGCGTCTTAAGGCAGCTTAAATTCGCCGCCCGCGATTTAAGGCGCAATAAGTTGGGCGGACCTCAATTTTGGCGAACGCTGCCTTCGATGCGCATCGCTCGTCTCGTTTTCATCTTCTTAGCGGGGTGCAGCGCGGACACCGCCTTCTTGGTCGCGCCTCCGCCCGCAGCCGAAGCCGAACCCGAGGTCGAGGTCGAGGTCGAGCTCGAAGGTGCCGGTTGGCAGCTCCGCGACTCCACACCGTATCCGCGCACCGGACACGTCGCCATCTACGACGAGGCCGCGGATCGCATGCTCATCTTCGGCGGCGGCGCGAACGACGTTTGGACGCTGCCGCTGTCGGGCACGAACGCGAATCGTTGGGCGCAGCTCGAGACCACCGGTCAGAAACCACCGCTGCATCCTTACGGGAGCTCGATGTTTGCCGACAGCGCGATCTACGATCCCGAAACACAACGCATGATCGTCGTCGCCGGCACGCGGCCCAGCACCAGCGCCCCTGTAGAAAAAGTGAACATTTGGCAACTCACACTTTCGGGGACGCCGACCTGGTCCGAGCTCGTCGGACAAGGCCCCTCACCGGGCTCAGAAATACAGAGCGGTCGTGCCGTCTATGATCCCGCCGGGCGGCGGATGATCATTTTGGGTGGCGCGCTCCAGAGCTCCGGTGTTTGGGCGCTCTCGCTCGACGGCGACCCGACGTGGTCGCGCCTCGCAAATTCCCCGGAGACACGCGGCGGAGCCTTCTACACAGAACACTCACTCGTCCTCGACGCCCAAGAAAATCGGCTCATTCTCTTCGGCGGTCATCCCCGGCTCAAAGAGCTCTGGTCCCTGTCCTTAAGTACAGGTCGATGGACGCTGCTCGACGATGGTAATCATTGGACCGGCTCCTACGGAGTGACCACCCTATTCGACACAGCGAAACGGCGCATTTTGGTGTCCGGCGGCGATCAAGGTCGCGAGCTCGCGGGGTTCGAGCTCGACACCGGCATTTGGAGCTCCGTCCCCGCCGAACGAAGGATCGGGGCGGCGGCGATCATCGATCGACCGCGCAATCGTGCCTTGTTCTTCGGCGGATCGAATTCGGGCATCTATCAAGACAACACGACAACTGCGCTCGACCTGGAGACGATGAGCTGGTCCGTATTTCTTCCGCCGACGAAGACCTTGGACTTGCTCATCGGCGAACGACAACTGGTCTACGATTCGGTGAAGGGCTCGGTGATCGCCTATGGTGGACATTCAGAATCTGCGACGTCCGAACATCGGCTCGGTACCGAAGATATGTGGACTGTGACCGATGCAGGCGAGACGCCGCGCCTCGCACTTTCACCGGGAATCTATGATCCACTGGGAAAGGCGATTGTCGCATTTGGAAGTCACCACTATACGCTTCCGATCCAAACATGGACGTTGTCCTCCGAGCCCGGCGCAGTGTGGACCGAGGTGGATGCCGGTGACTCGATTCCGCCGGAACGAATCCGCGGCGCGGCGATCTATGATGAAGTCGGAAAACGTCTGTTGAGCTACGGCGGATTCCGCCACGGCAATCCGCACGCGATATTTCTCGGCGATCTCTGGGCGCTGTCGCTCGACGGGACACCGATCTGGAGCTCGCTGTCGCCGGTGAATTCGGGACCGGGGCCCCGTGCGGCCGCAGCAGCGGTGTACGACGCAAAGCGGCGGCGAATGATCCTCATCGGGGGTGAGAATGAAATGGGCACGCCGGAGACCGAGGTCTGGGCGCTCTCTTTGACGGACTTGAAGTGGCAACATTTGTCCGTACGCGGCACGGCGCCGAGCGCGCTCGAAAATCCCTCCGCTATCTATGATGTCGAGCGAGAAAAAATCGTCCTCGCCGAGCAGCCCGAAACCGGCCTGCGACTCTACGCGCTCCAGCTCGACGAGAACGAAGTGACATGGAGAGAATATTGCTGGAACACGATCACGCCGGCGCCCACACGCGGATTTCCGGGCACCAGCGGCGGATTGCTCGCTTTTCCCGGCGGCGTATTCTACACCACCAGCGGCGGCGCATTTACGTTCGATCTCGATACGCCGCTGTGCGATTAGCCCGTCCGCAGCTCGGGTCAAAACTCCTCAGCGCCCGCGATTCGTGTCTCAGCGCTATCTGCGCTAGATATTTCCTGCTTGGCCGAGTCGGTCGATCATCCGCACGAGGACTCTTTATTCGCCGGCTCGAGCGAGATCGCCGGCCTACTCCGCAATAAGGATTGGTCAAAGACGGAGCTCGGTCCACCCCATCTTTGGCCGCGCAGCTTGCGAACCGCGATCCGCATTCTGCTCACCTCGCGTTTCAGTATGTGGCTGGGTTGGGGACCGAGCCTCTCTTTTTTCTACAACGACGCGTACCGGCCGACATTGGGCAAGAAACACCCGCGGGCGATCGGCGCTCCGTTCAAAGAGCTCTGGAGCGAGATTTGGGACGACCTCGCTCCGCGGATCATACACGTCATCGAGACCGGCGGCGCGACTTGGGACGAAGCACTGCTCTTGTTCCTGGAACGCAACGGATATCCCGAAGAGACGTACCATACGTTTTCGTACAGCCCGCTGCCCGACGATCGGGGAGCGATCGGCGGAATGTTGTGTGTCGTCAGTGAAGATACCGAACGGGTCATCGGCGAACGGCGTTTAGCGCTGTTGCGCGAGGTCGCAACCCGCCTCGCGGGCACCAAAACGCAAAAAGAAGTGTTCTCGGCCGTGAGCTCTTTGCTCGCGGACGGATCGAAAGATCTCCCGTTCTCGGTGATCTATCTATTCGACGAGAATCAGCGGACTGCACATCTCGCCTCGAGCTCCCTGTTTCCCAAGGGGCATCCGGCGATCGCCGATTCAGTCGAGCTCTCGGCTCCCGGAGCTTGGCCGCTCGCGGAGGTGCTCAGCTCGAATACTCCACAGGTGATCGATCTCCCGCCGGACGGATGGCCGCGGGGGCCCTGGTCGGCGGCGCCGTCGCGCGCGGTCGCGATTCCCATCGCGCAACCCGGACATCCGGGGCCGAGCGGTGTGTTCCTCGCCGGTTTGAATCCCTTTCGTCCCTTCGACGAGGTGTATCGCGATTTTCTACAGCTGCTCGTGGGCCAGATCGCGGCGAGCTTGTCGAACGCACACGCGTACGAACAGGAGCGGCTGCGGGCGGAGGCGCTGGCGGAGCTCGATCGCGCGAAGACTGTATTTTTCTCGAACGTCAGTCATGAGTTTCGCACGCCGCTGACACTGATGTTGGCGCCGGCACAGGATCTGCTCGCCGGTAAAGACGCGTCTTTGACGCAACATCAAAGAGAACAACTCTCGCTCGTCTACCGAAACGGCGTACGCCTGCAAAAGTTGGTGAACAGCCTGCTCGACTTTTCGCGCATCGAGGCTGGAAAAGCGCGCGCTGTCTTCGAACCGGTCGACCTCGCACCGCTGACAGAGGACATCGCCAGCGTGTTTCGCTCCACCGTCGAACGTGCAGGATTGAAGTTGATCGTTCGGTGCGAGCCTCTCGAGGCTCCGATCTACGTCGATCGCGAGATGTGGGAAAAGATTGTGCTCAATCTGATCTCTAACGCCTTCAAGTTCACTTTCGAGGGCGAGATTGAGCTCACTTTGTCGCGCACAAAGAACGGCGCAGAGCTGTCGTGTCGCGACACGGGTATCGGTATCGCGCCGGCGGCGTTGCTTCGGGTGTTCGAACGTTTTCACCGCGTCGAAGGAGCGAAGTCGCGCACCCATGAAGGTTCGGGTATCGGTCTGTCGCTGGCCCGGGAGCTGGCGCGCCTGCATGGCGGTGAGATTTCGGTGCAGAGCGACGTCGGGCGTGGAACCCGTTTTGTGGTTTCGCTTCCTTTCGGAAAAGACCATCTTCCGCAGGAGCAGCTCTCCACTCGTGAGCTCCGCCCGAAAACGTCGAACAACGCGACGGCTTTTCGACAAGAAGCCGAGCTGTGGATCTCCGACGGTGAGAGCACCGCAGTGTTCGAAGAAAACGGTGGTGCCCGCGAAGAGCTGAACGGCGCGCGTATTTTGCTCGCAGACGACAACGCCGACATGCGCGCTTATATCTCGCGACTGTTGCGGGAGAGCGGCGCTCAGGTGGAGGCGGTCCCCGATGGACAATTTGCGCTCGACGCCGCCAAATCGAAACACTTCGATCTGGTGCTCACCGACTTGATGATGCCGAACCTCGACGGCTTCGGGCTCATCGAGGAGCTCCGCAAAGATCCGGCATCGGCGGAAATTCCGATCATCATGCTCTCGGCGCGCGCGGGTGAAGAAGAACGGATCAGCGGACGCCGCGCCGGTGTCGACGACTACGTCACCAAACCGTTCTCCGCAAAAGAGCTCTTGGCGCGGGTCAACTCTCAATTAGAGCTCTCGCGACTGAGAAAAGCGATGGAGCGCCAACGCCACGAGCTCCTCGAGAAGGAACAGAGCGCGCGCCGGGAAACAGAGATACAAAAAGATCATCTCTATTCTCTGTTCATGCAGGCGCCGACTCCGATCGCCATCTTGCGCGGCCCGCAACACGTCATCGAATTGGCGAATTCGCGAATATGTACTGTTTGGGGACGCGCTCACGAACAGGTGATCGGCCGGCCGCTGATGGAGGCGGTGCCCGAGCTCCGTGGTCAGGTCTTCGAAGGGCTCCTCGACGGCGTCTTCCAAACTGGCATTCCGTACACCGGCCGCGAGGCCCCCGCCCGCTTCGATTACGGTGGTGAGGTACTTGAAACTATCTATTTCAACTTCGTCTATACACCGCTGAAGGATCATCGTGGCGAGATCGAAGGTGTTTTGGTCATCGCCTTCGACGTCACCCACGAACGTGCGGCGCGAGAACGCCTCGAGGAGCTGCGGGCTTCGGCGGAGAGCGCCAATCGCGCCAAAGACGACTTTTTGGCGATGCTGGGCCACGAGCTGCGGAACCCGCTCGCACCGATCTCCACCGCCCTACATCTGATGCATCTTCGCGGTGAATCGACGTTGTTGCGCGAACGGACGATCATCGCGCGGCAGGTCGCGCACCTCACGCGTTTGGTCGACGACCTCCTCGATGTTTCGCGGATTACGCGCGGAAAGATCGTGCTCAAGCGCAAGATCACCGAGCTGTCGGAGGTCGTGGGAAAGGCGATCGAGATCGCGAGCCCGCTGTTCGAACAGCGGCAACACCGTTTGACGCTGGAGGTGCCGCGCCGGGGCTTGTTGATCGACGCCGACAGCGTGCGCCTCTCGCAAGCGATCGCGAATCTCTTGATGAACGCGGCGAAGTACACCGAGTCGCGCGGAGAGATTGCGCTCAAGGCCTGGCGCTCGGGACCAGAGATCCTCTTCGAGGTCAATGACAACGGCATCGGCATCGCTCCGGAGATGATTCCGCGGATCTTCGAGCTCTTCGTTCAAGAAACCCAAGCGCTCGATCGGGCGCGCGGCGGTCTCGGGCTCGGATTGGCGATCGTAAAGAGCTTGGTGACGATGCACGACGGGCGGATCAGCGCAGCGAGCGAGGGGCGCGACCGGGGAAGCACTTTCACCATCGCGCTTCCCGCGGCTGCGGCCGGGCTTTCACCGGTCTACACCCCGGTCTTTGTGCCAGTGGCCAAGAGTACAGTGATCGCGCCGCCGAAAGGCCGTGTTTTGGTCGTCGATGACAACCGTGACGCAGCGGAGCTGTTATCAGAGCTGCTCACCGAGGACGGATTCGTGACCAAGATTGCCCACGATGGGCCCGGCGCGCTCCGCATCTTGGCCGAGTTTCCAGCGGACATCGCCCTGCTCGACATCGGACTGCCGGTGATGGACGGTTACGAGCTCGCGATGCGCATTCGGCGAGAGCACGGCGAACGCACACCGCGGCTGATCGCAGTAACCGGTTACGGCCAACAATCCGATCAGCGCCGCACCATCGCCGCGGGTTTCGAGGCGCATTTGGTGAAACCGGTCGATCCTGAGCTCTTGTCCACGTTGCTGAAAGATGGCCCGGACGTTCAGGAGTAGAATCGCCGGATCGCTTCGAGGATACCGTCGATATCGGAGAACGGCTTCCTCAGATAACCGTCGACGCCGAGCGCGCTCGTCTCGTCATCGATCTCACCGCGCGCAGTCATCAAAAGCACCGGAATATCTTTAAGACGCGAATCTGCTCTTTGGATGCGGCGAAACTCAAATCCATCCATCACCGGCATCATCAGATCGAGGAGGATCAGCGCGGGCAGTTTTTCGTACTCCGCCAGTTGGTCCAAAGCGACGCGACCGTTTTGCGCGCGCAAGACACAATACCCCTCGGCCTCTAAAAGCTCCGACATCGAAGCTCGAATCTCTTCCGAATCTTCGATGATCAAAATGCACTTATCCTGTTTCGCGCTCATTTCTCTTTCCGCTTTTCGTCCGCATTGGGACGGCTCACAACCAGCGGGAGCTCGATGATAAATTTGGCACCGTGACCCGGTTTACTCTCCACACGAATCGCTCCCTCGTGCGCTTCGACGATCTGCCGGGTGATGAAGAGGCCGAGACCGAGACCGCCGATGTTCGGCGAAGCACCGGCGCGTTCGAAGCGCTCGAAGATCGACTCTTGTTTGTCTTCGGGAATTCCAGGTCCTTTATCCTCGACGACGATCTGCGCGTGTCCATCGAGCCGTTGCGTGGAAATGGTGATCGGTGTCTGCGGCGCATATTTGATCGCGTTCGAGACAAGATTCGCCAACACCTGCGACATCCGGCGCAGATCCCACCGCGCGGTGAGCGCACGATCGAGGTGCAGCTCGAGCTCGGAGCCCGCTTGCGCAAGTTGCTCCGAAAAACGCACGGCGATCTCTTCGACCAAAGCGGCGACATCGACCTCTGACGGGTCGATCTCGAAACGCCCGGTCTGAATGCGCGAGATATCGAGTAGATCTTCGATCAGCTGTTCGAGCGCCCAGGTCTGCCGGAGCGCACGGTCGAATGTACCCGAATACGGACCGTCCGGGCCCTGTTTTCTCGAGGCGAATGTCCGCTGTGCGATCTGCAGTTGTAGCTTCAAACCGGTGAGCGGGGTCTTCAGCTCGTGAGAGGCGATCGAGAGAAACTCGTCCCGGCTGCTGAGTGCGAGCTCCAGCTCTTGCGTTCGTTCTCGCACACGTTTCTCCAACGTCGTATTCGCGCTCCGCAGCGCTTCTTCAGCCATTTTTCGTTCCGACAGGTCCCGGGTAACTTTCGCGAAACCGATCAGCTTCCCCTCCGCATCGGTGATCCGAGTGATGATGACATTCGCCCAAAAAGTACTGCCGTCCTTGCGGACACGCCAGCCCTCATCCTCCATGCGGCCTTCCGTCAGCACACTCTTGATTTCGCGGTCGAGCTTTCCGGCGGCGATGTCTTTTGGAGTGTAGAAGATCGAGAAGTGTTTGCCGAGAATCTCTGCTTCTGTGTAGCCTTTGATTTGCCTCGCGCCTTCATTCCAGCTCGCGACGCGCCAGTTTTCGTCCAACAAGAAAATGGCATAGTCGCGCACACCGCTGATGATCAGGCGGAAGCGCCGTTCGCTCTCCGCTATCGCCTCGGTCGCGCGTTTTCGTTCGGTCAGGTCGCGCGTGACTTTGGAGAACCCGAGGAGCTTTCCGGTCGAATCATTGATCCGCGTAACGACGACGTTGGCCCAAAAACGTTTCCCGTCTTTGCGGATCCGCCATCCTTCGGCCTCGTATCGTCCTTCGATCCGAGCTTGTTCGAGCTCGAGGACCGGCATGCGGGCGTCCCGGTCTTCCTGCGAGAAAAACTGCGAATAGTGCCGTCCGATGATCTCCGACGCTTCGTAACCTTTCAGTCGCAACGCACCTTCGTTCCAGCTGGTCACGTTGCCTTCAGGATCGAGCATGTAGATCGCGTAATCGCGTACACCCTCAATCATCAGTCGAAAACGATCCTCCCCGCGGGCGAGACGTTCATTTAGGGCGACCAGCTCCGAGTTTCGACTCTGAAGCTCGTCGTTCATCGTGGTCAGCTCTTCGTTCGCCGATTGAAGCTCTTCTTTCGCGCTCTCCAGCTCTTCGTTCGTGCTCTGTACTTCCTCATTCGTCGCCTGAAGCTCTTCGTTCGCGGAAGTGAGCTCTTCTTGAGAGACTTCAAACTGTTCGATCAGCGTCTGTTGGTGTTCGCGGAGCGCCTCTTGCTCTTGTTGCAGTTGTTGGAGATACGCATCTTTGGATTCTGCGCGCTCCGGCTCGCCGTTCAACACCGGCGAAGGTGTCTTCAAGACCCGAGACGCGGCCGGCCGCTCTTCGAACAAGACCAGCAGTTGACGTTCGCGCTCGGGGGCGAACGGATTGAGCGGCGTGACCTCGATGTTGAGAGCTCGCCGCAGACCGCTCTCGTCGATCGTCACCCCTTCTTTTCGGCCACCGCCTTGCTTCTTCACCGACTGGATCACCTGCCGTACGACGGGCAACAACTGCGGGTGAAGCATTTGGAGAAAGTTGTGCCCGGGATGGCCCGGCGCAGGCTCGAGGAAAGGAGCCGTTCGCCCTCGGTACTGCAGGATATCGAAACCTTCATTGATGATGACTCCCGAAGGTGCGTACCTCGAGAGAATGATTTGATCGGCAATGTTCTGAAAGTGTGAGTCCGGCTTCACTTCCCGCGCCGGAGCGCTTGGCAGCCTCAAGCTCTGCATCGAGAAACCGCGCGACGCCAAATATCCGGGAGCAACTTCGGCTTTTGTGTAGATCTTGTGCGTTTTGTCGACCAAGGAGAAGAGCTTCGAGGCCGTGCCCGCCGACTCCGATCCGCCGAGCCAAAGAAAACCACCGCTCTTCAGCGCATAGTGAAAAATGGGCAAAATCCTCTTCTGCAGCGCTGAACCGAAGTAGATGAGGACATTGCGACAGGAGATCATGTCCAAGCGCGCGAACGGGGGATTCGTCGTCAGATCGTGCCGCGAAATCGTACAGAGCTCGCGCACCTCTTTTCGAAGCTTGTACCCCTCACTGATACGATCGAAGTATCGATCGACGCGATGCTTGCCAAGCTCTTCAGCGGCTCGCTCCGAGTAGATGCCGCGCCGCGCCCGCTCCACGGCCGGCTCACTGATGTCCGTCGCAAAGATCTGAAGCCGAAATTTCTTCTTCTCCCGTTCCAAGTGTTCGGTCAGCGCGATGGCGATGGAATAAGCTTCTTCGCCGCTCGAGCAGCCCGGCACCCAGATGCGGATCGGATCATCAGGCGCTCGGCCTTTCACGAGCTTGGGAAAGACCAGCGCGCGCAGAGCCTCGAAAGACTCCGGGTCGCGGAAGAACTGCGTCACGTGAATGAACAGATCATCGTGAAGCTCGTCGAGAGCGTCCGTGTCCGCGCGAAGATGCTCGGCATATCGGGACAATGGCGTGACACCGCTCATCGACATACGGCGTTCGATACGCCGCCGAACTGTCGACAGTTTGTAACTCGTCAGATCGACACGAAAGCGACTCTTCAATAGCGCAAGGATTCGGCCGAACGACTCGTCCTGGAGGTGGTCCGCACCAATCGCGTCGTCGACGTCTGCATCTACGTCATCGATATCCTCCTCGGAGGCGCGAGCTCGTCTATAGATATTGACCAGCTCGCGGCCGATCACCGCGGGAGGGAGGACAGAGTCGGCGAGGCCGGCGCTGATCGCTGCGCGCGGGGTTGCGTCGTACATCGCAGACGCGGGATCTTGAACGATGGTGGTGCCTCCACCCTCCTTGATCGCGCGGATAACACCCGCCGTCTCCGGGGACATGCCCGAGAGCACGACACCGATCGCGCGGTCGCCCACAGCTTGTGCGATCGAAGAGAACAGCGCAGCCGCGGCGTCGGGCGGAGCGACGTTACATACTGCGAAACGGCCCGCCACGAGCACCACCGGCTCTTCTTCACGAACCACGTAGATGCGGCCGTTCTCGAGTCGTTCACCGGTATGCGCGAAGACCGCATGCGGAAGAAGCTCGGGCGAGACCGTCGCTGGCGAAGTCACGACGATGATCGAAAGGCCAGTATGTTCACCCAACGAGCCCAAGGAGGCAGTGAGCGCGCCGGGATCCGCCGAGCTCGCGACGACCGCTGCGACATGTTGAACCTGGCCCTCGCGCGGCATCGCGCTCCGCGACTGAACCATCTCGTCGTTTGCGGTCATCACCCTCCCTAATCCACGCTCACCGGGCAACCTGCCCTCGCTTCGCAATGGCACACTTGCAGTGCAGCGTCCAACCGTTCACCACCCGTGGCGCGTTGACACGCCAGGGCGAAATGCCCCTGAAAGCTCGAGCTCATTCGCCTGTCGCCCGTCTCAAGGTGACCGGAACGCCGTTGAGTATCGACGTTCCGAGGATCGGCTCCACAAACAGCTCATCGGTGATCGCGTTGACGTTCGGCACGCTGAATCCGTGCGGCAAAGACACGACTCCCGGCATGACGTCTTCGGTGATCTCCACCTCGACCGCCAAACAGCCGGTCCGACTTTCGACGGACACCCGCATCTCGCTGGTGATCCCGAAACGCTGTGCGTCTTTCGGGTGCACATACAGCTTCGAACGTACTGGTCCTTTGGACAGGGTGTGGATTCCGTTCATCCAAGAGTTGTTGCTGCGCAGATGGCGGCGGCCGATCAAGACGAGCCCTGCAGAACGTTGTTCTTCCATCCACACTTTCAGCCGCGGGAGGTGTGCGATCAGGGAAGGGGGCGCCAGCCGAGCTCGCTGATCGGGCGTATGGATTCTTTGTTTGCCTGCGGGCAACAGAGGGCCGAGATCGAGCCCGTGCGGATGTTTGCGGAGCTCTTTCAACGAGAGTCGATAGGCGCCGAAACGCAGGAGAAGGTCCATCGCGTGCTCCGGCAGACTGCGTAAGATCCGCCTCCAGGCGCGCTGTAAAAAACGCGGGGCGGAGAGGCGGAAGCGCAACGCCAGGTCGCTGAGGATGTCCCAGTCGTCCCGCGCACTCGGCTCCGCGCTGAGGATCGGCGGGCTGTATTTTGCGAGATTTCGGGCCGCGAGGCCGAGCATGAAGAGATCATAGTTGCCCGACTCCAAGACGGTCATCGGCGGAAGAACGATCGATGCATGGCGGGTCGTCTCATTGATATAGAAATCGATACCCACCATGAAATCGAGCACCGGTAATGCACGATCGAGACGGGCTCCGTTCGGTGTCGTCAACACGGGATTGCCGGCAAAACAGACGAATCCGCGGATCTGTCCACTTCCCGGAGTCTCGATTTCTTCGGCGATCACTGCAGAAGGAAGTGAGCCGAGAAACTCCGGCAAACCGCGCACCCGCGATCGCCAGCGGCCGAAGTGATCACCTTTTAAAAGACGCGCCAGCGGCCCCAGATCCACCGCGGGTTTCGGAAACATCATCCCGCCTTCACGATCGAAGTTTCCGGTGACGATGTTCAGCACCTCCACGAGCCAAGCGGCCAGAGGACCAAACTCGTTCTGGCACACACCGACGCGCGCATAGACCGCGGCTCTTGGTGCGTCCGCGAGCTCGCGCGCAATGCTGCGAATCTGCTCGGCGGACATGCCGATCGCCGGTCCGACCCCTTCCGGTGAATACTCCCGGGCCGCTTCCTCGATCTGTTCGAGCCCGGTGCTCATCTCGCGGATCCGAGCCCGATCGACTCGATTTTCCGCAAACAACACTTGAAACAGCGCAAGGAAGAACAGTGCATCTCCGCCGGGACGAATGAAGCAGTGTTCGTCGGCCCAGGCCGCCGTTTCGGTCCGGCGTGGATCGATCAAAACGACCTTTCCACCGCGTGCACGCAAAGCTCTGAGGCGGGCCCGCGCATCGCCGAGCGCCATTTGACTGCCATTCGAAGCCGCGGGATTCGCGCCGACCATCAAAAGATAGTCGGTGCGATCGACGTCGGGGACGGTCATCGCCAACCCATCACCGTAGATTTCGGTGCAGGCGTACAGTCGCGGATTCGAATCTTGAGAGTTTGGATCGAAGCGATTTTTCGTGCCCAGTGCGATCGTCAACAATTGAGAGCCGAGCGCAGCGCGATGACTATGTGCAGTCGGATTGCCGACGTAGATGCCGACGGCATCGTTCCCGTACCGCTCCCGGATGGCGCGAAGGTGTGCCGCACATTCGTCGAGCGCTTCGTCCCAGCCGATCGGCGTCCAGGTGTCGCCGGTCCGCCGCACCGGTTGCCTGAGACGCCGCGGATCTTCGAGGAGCTCGCGAAGTGCATGTCCTTTTGGACAGATGTGCCCGTGAGAAAAAACGTCGGCTGCGTCGCCGCGGATGGCGGTCACGCGATTCCGCTCGACTGTCGCTTCCAAACCGCAAAGCGCGTCGCAGAGATTGCAGGTGAAATATTTAAGGTCCGCCATTTAGGATACGAGTTGGGGCAATATGGTCAGTCAAACACAGACGGCTCGCAGGAACAATTGAGGCGTTGGGCCTCGAATCACAACGCGTCCTTCGAGCGCTCGACTCGCGCTCCTCGCTGAAGTAGTGCTCCTTCGATGGAGCGGTCGGCAGGACGCGATCCTTGGTCCTGGCTCCGGCAGGGCACGAGCAACACCGAACAGCTCATGCGGCGCGTCGCCTGGAGCGCAACACCGGTCGGGCCCGTCGAGACATGGTCTGCGAGCTTGAAGAGCCATGTCGCGATGTTGCTTCACTCGAAGCACCCCATGATCCTCATGTGGGGACCTCAGCTCGTCCAATTCTACAATGACGGCTTCGTACCGAGCTTCGGCGTCGGCCGGCATCCTGAAGCCATGGGCCAGCGCGGGCGTGAGTGTTGGGCCGAAGTTTGGGACATCGTCGGGAGTCAGATCGAAGGTGTCATGCAGCGCGCCGAGCCGACGTTTCACGAGGACGCGCTGATTCCCATCTTCCGCAACGGGCGGATCGAAGAGGTCTATTGGACCTACGGTTATTCGCCGGTGTTCGAGGCGGACGGCTCGGTCGCGGGAACACTCGTCGTGGTCACCGAGACGACGACACGCGTGCTCTCTGCGCGGCGGATGCACACCGCGAGCGTGGTCTCCGACGCGATCGCCCCGGTGTTGGACGCGGCCGAGCTCCACCACGCCGTGCTCGAGTCTCTAAAGTGTGCAGAAGCCGACTTTCCCTGGGTGTTGATCTACCGAACCCGTTCGGACGGCGCTGTAGAGCTCGTCGGTTGTACCGGCATGAATAGTGAGATCGCGCGCGAGGTGGCCCGTCTTTCGATTCGACAAAACAGTGAATCATCGAATCCAAATATAGACATCTCAGAGCTCGACGTTTCTTCGATCTCCTCTTCGCCGATTGCGGGTCCCGGTGAGGTTCCATACGTTCGTGCGCTGGCGCTTCCCGTCTACAACGAAGCGAGAGAGAGCTCTGAGACGATGGTCTTCGGCCTCAGTCCCGCCCTCCCCGACGACGTCGAAGTGCGTGACCATGCGCGCGGCATCGCCCGGCAACTGGCGAGCGCCGAGTCCCGGCTCGGAGCCTTGCGCGCACGTTTAGAGGCGGAGGTCGATCGCAACAACCTGCTCATGCAGGCACCTTTTGCGGCGGCTTTGTTGGTCGGCGCGGAGCTTCGTTACGAGCTGGCAAATGGGCTCTATGAGGAGATGGTCGGACGCAAAGTCGTCGGCAAGGAATGGCGTAAAATTTTCCCGGAGCTGATCGGTGGGCCGGTCGAAGCGATCCTCGAAAAAGTCTATCAAAGCGGCGAGCCGAATTTTGCGAGTGAGCAATATGTACCGCTCGTCAAAGAAGGCCTTCACGAGGACCGATACTTCGATTTCAATATGATCCCGATTCGTGATCCCGGGGGTACGGTGTACGCGATGATGGTGGTGGCCGTCGAGCTGACTGCGCAAGTTCGGGCGCGACAAGAGCTGGAACACACCGGCCGCGAACGCGAGAAGCTGCTCAGGGAGCTGGAGAGCGCGAATCGCGCGAAAGACGAATTTTTGGCGATGCTCGGCCACGAGCTGCGCAACCCCCTCTCACCAATCGTCACCGCGCTCGATCTCATGCGATTTCGAGAAGACGCGAGCCACACGCAAGAACGCGAGGTGATCGAACGCCAGGTCGCGCACCTCATCCGCCTGGTCGACGACCTCCTCGACATTTCCAAAGTCACCCGCGGCAAGATCGAGCTGCGGCGTTCGATCTCGGAAGTATCGAATATCCTATCGCGGGCGATCGAGATCGCGAGCGCACTCTTCGAACAGCGCAATCACGAGCTGCACATCGACGTGCCCGAAGGCCTCTATTGGGATGGAGATGCGACGCGGCTCGCCCAAGTGATCGCCAATTTGCTCACCAACGCCGCGCGCTACACGCCGCCGAGCGGGCGGATCGACGTCGCAGTTTCACGCGAAGAAGACACCTTGGTCCTGCGCGTCCGCGATAATGGACGCGGAATCGAGCCCGTACTGTTCACGCGTTTGTTCACACCCTTCGCCCAAGGCGAACGTTCCGTCGATCGCGCCGAAGGTGGCCTTGGACTTGGCCTCGCCCTGGTGAAAAGTCTCGTCGCGCTCCACGGCGGGACCGTCGAAGCTCACAGCGAAGGCCTCGGCAAAGGCAGCGAATTCATCGTCCGTGTGCCGGGCTTGGTGGACAGGATGCCGGACGAGAAAGTGAACATTTCTCAGCTCCCGAAATCGGATGTCTCACGGAAAAAAGTATTGGTCGTCGACGACAATCACGATGCGGCGTTGATGTTGCGCTCTGTCCTCGACGGCAGCGGACACGAGGTCGCAACCGCCCATGACGGCCCGTCCGCCCTCGCCTTACTCGATCGATTTGTTCCCGACGTCGCGGTGCTCGACATCGGTTTGCCGGCCATGGACGGATACGAGCTCGTCGGGCGACTGCGAAAGAAGCTCGGTGCTCATCCCTGTTTGTGCATCGCGGTGACCGGTTATGGACAAGCGAGCGACGCTGCACGCGCAGTCCGGGCGGGCTTTCATCATCACTTGGTGAAACCGCTCGACATCCGAGCTTTGGAAGAGCTCCTCGGCGACTGAGATTTTCGGGCTTCCCTTGAACGAATGTTCGCAGAGGGTGGCGCGGTTCCCCGGTCACGCGTGCGTGATAGTAGATCGCGCGGGCGAAGGGATTGTGGAAATGAGCGCTCGGGGCCTATGCTCACGGATGTTCGATTCCTCCAGTGAATCCTGCGGTGTCTGCGGCGGCGACGGCCGCATCGGCAACTCGTTCGGCGATACCAAAGTGTGTCCCGGTTGCCGCGGCTCGGGACGTCGCGCGGAGGACAACGGCTTTCGCGACGTCACCAAAACCAAACCCTCGCATCACGCGCGACACACGCCGGGCGCCGGGCCGAAGGTCGCAGTCCCGGTAGGACCGAAGTGGCCCCTGACGACCGAAGGCGCAAAGCTCGCCACCGAAGTGCGCGACTCCGGCATCTTGTCCGCGGAAACGAAGACGAAGCTGATTCAAGAGATCATCGCCTACGAAGTCAGCCACGGAAACTGCACACTCACGTTCTCGCGCAAGATCAGAAAACAGGTCCGCACTTCGGCCTAACTGGCTCATTTTGCGGCATTTGCGCGCGTGCAAGAAGTCCGGCGCTCCCCTCGAATAATCGACCGATGATCCTTCGCGTGGTACCTGACGAAGCACGGGTATGGGCGGATTCTTTGCACGCCTCCAGCTCAGAGTGCAGGGGGACACGCGCGAGCGTTTGGTCGCCCGCGTGCTCGAGGGTGACGTCCGCGCCACGGAGGAGCTGGTGTTGATCCTCCTGCCCGTGCTGCAAAAACGCGCGGCTTGGGTGTTGTCGCGGCGGGCGCGTACTCGGCGCGAAGACGCGTTCGACTATGCACAAGAGACGCTGATGCGACTGTTCGATCAAGACTGTCGTGTATTGCGCAGCTGGGATCCGAACAAAGGTGCCTCGCTGGAAACGTTCACCGGCTTGGTCGCGGAGCGGCACATCTTGTCGTCGCTGAAGAGCGGGAGAAAGAGTGGTTGGCGCGAAGATCCGCTGCTCGACGCGAAAGCTGAAGCGCTCCAAACGGACGTCGATTTCGAACGGGTCGTGTGGAGCCGGGAGCTCCTGGAACGCCTGCTCGATCGTTTCGAAGAAGAGATGACACCCCGAAGCCGTCTGTTGTTTCGCGCCCTGTTCGTCGATGAGCTGACGATCGAAGAAACGTCCGCGAAGCTCGGGATGAGCACGAACGCGATCTACACTTGGCAGAGTCGCTTTCGCGCGCGCGCCGTCGAGCTCGCCGAAGAGATGGAGAAGGAGCGCGAAACCGCGTGAAAGATCCATTGAAAGAGCTCGGTCTGCTCTCGCGGGAACGCGATGCGGAGCGCGAACGTTTCGAGGCCGATCCCTCGAATGTTCCGCCACTCACCGATGCACAACGCGCAAGTGCGATCGCTGCAGTCGCGACCTCGCGACCTCCAGAACCGTCGCGGTGGATGCCGCGCGTATTTGCGTTCAGTGGAGCGCTGGCCGTCGCCGCAGCGGTGTTGTTCATCTTCTTTATGCCCGGCGCCGCTCGGCTGCCGACCTACACACTCGATGTTCCGTCGATCGGCTACAGCACCATGCGCAGCGAGCCCGAGCCGGGTCGCGTATTGAAGCTGAGCAACGGTATGGAGCTCGAGGTTTTGTTGCGGCCCGACGCACCTTCCTCCCGCGTGAGCTCTGCTCGGGCTGACCTCGTGCTGGACGGCGAAACACAAAAGCTCGATTGGGAAGTAGAGCTCGCAGAGACGGGTGCGGTGCGTTTTCGTGGAGAGCTCGGTCGCCAGGTGAAGCTCCCGCTCGGCCGCTCACGCCTACGTTTTTCCATCGGCGATCTCGATGCACCTGTCCCTTCGGACAGAGTGCGGATCATGGAGCTCGACGTTGAAGTTGTCGAGTAGCCTCTTTTGCCTCTTGCTCGTTTCGAGCACGGCGGCCGCGCAGGACGGGGCGCTGAAACGGCTCGAGCGGGCGCGGAAACCAGTCCAAAGCTCGAGCAGGGGAGGCACAGATCTCACGAAAGGAGGAGGAGGAGACTCGAGACAAAGTACGCAGGGAAACAACATCGATCGCGATGATCGGGTCCGGGTCGCACGCGAGCCTCGGACGAGCGCCTTCGGGCTCTTCGGTGCATGTACTGCGACCCACGTCGGCCGCGGTGTTTTTCTCACCGCCGGTCACTGCGTCGACGGACAGCTCGGCCTCGAAGGTTTTCGCAGCACGCCCTGCCCTTATCCACTCCATATCGACAATCTCTCGCGCGCAGTGGGCTGCAATGTGCTCACCTACCGCTTCGACAAAACAAACGACTATGCATTGCTCGAGCTGACCAATCCCGCCGCCGCGGAGGGATTGATGGCGATCCCCGTCGACTACGGGATCGATTGGCGAAAATGGCCTACTCGGACTGTGCAGTTGTACGGCTACTCCGAACAGGTGCTGCGCTTCAACCAAAAGTGCACAGCGAAGATCGAAGCAACGCGCGACCGCATTCTCCACGATTGCGACACCCAGGGCGGCGACAGCGGCAGCGCGTTGATCGACGAGATCAGCGGGCACATTATCGCAGTCCACGCGGGCGGGCTCCGCAATAGCGTGAACTATGCATATCCGATCGGACAGGTACCTTGGGCGGAGAGCTTATGTGTCGCGGTCGCCGCGCTCGAACAACAACCGCTGCTCAACAACGGTCCGCCCGCAGTATTGCGCATCTCGACTTCTCATCTCTCGTTTCAGCGGATGTTCATTCTGCTCAATGGATCATTTGCCAAAAATCGAGTACGCGTGCGTTTGCTCGCGCCGGAAGCGGACATCGAAGTCGATCCGGCGTGGTTCGCCTGGAGAAGCTCCACGCGTTTCAAGCTTCAGGAGCTGTTCGTGCTCGATCAACACCGCGCAGGTCCGTGGGCCATCGAGGTCAGCGGATTCGGGAGCGCAAAATCGAAATTGAAGGGGTACGTCGATGGTCGTGTTTGGGTCTGTCCGTGATCTTGTTTTTCTAGGGTTGTTGAGTCTCTCCGCGCTCGCGGCGTGCAAAGACGAAATGAAGACGCCGGCCGCCGAGAAAACCGTCGCTCAGAAGCCGGTGCTCGAAGAGCCAATGCGCGAAAAACCGGTGCGTGAGAATCCTGTCTTGGCCGCGCAGGGGAACGCGCTCGAAGCCGCGAATGTGAACGCACCAGAGGATCCGGAACCCGAAGTCCACCCATGCAAACATTGCAGTGTGGACATCAACAAAAGGGTCACCGGAACTTGGCAAGAATCGCAGTGCCTGCCCGGAAGTACAGGTGTCGCGTATCCGGTCGGCGCACCGTCCATCGAGGTCACCTCCGGCGCTCAAAAAGGTATGTCTTTTGTCGTCACCACCGATGCCGAAACCTTCGCCGTCGGCGATGCCATGTACGGCACTTTGCCGGAGAACGCCGAAGTCAACGGATGGGTCGAAGCGAAGTTGTGGATCAAAGGTGCGAGCGGCACGCGTTGTTCTTCACTGTTGTCGATCCGTCGCTGATTGATGGGGCGCCGATTTGATCGATCGCGGATCAATTCGCCACCCAATGGCGAAACGCAACATCTGAAGAGCGCGTGCTCGTCTCTGTATAAAACGCCTTCACCCAAGCGGCCGTCGCGGCATCGTCGACTGGGCGGACCGCGGCGACCACCTCGTCGGCACCCGCCAACAAAAACGCCTGCGCCATACTCAAACCCGCCGCGGCCGAATGTTGGCCGAGCTCACAGGCTGCGAGCACCACGCGACGCGGTCCGGCGTTCGCCGCGAGCACGTCGACCACGGTGAAACGTTGCCGATCGCGAAGCGGAAAACCGGCCTCCAAACCATCGTGGCCTTCCTGCACGCCGTGACCGGAGTAATGAAACAGCTCCAGCGGGCGCCCGAGCGCATCGAAAAACGCCGCCCGATCCGCGTCCTCCAGCAAAGTGACCGCATACCCACGCGCCTTCAAATGTTCGGCGAGCTCCACCGACTCACGCCGCGCATTTGGAAGCGCCCGCGCAGGATCGGCCGCGATCAACACCGTGTTTGTTGCACGCGCACGCAAGGCTCGAAGATCCGCATGAAAGATCGACGTCCCGCGCGTGAGCAGCGGCCAGTCGAGTGACTCGAGCGCAGGGTGCACGTAAAAGTGAACCCGTGCCGCCTGTAAGAGAGCGGTCCCACTGTCCTTTAGACCAGGAAGCGTACCGCCGGTGATCGAGACCGATTCAACATGGAGCATCGTCGCGGTGCGAACGATCGCGACGATCCCGCCCTCCGTCGGATGAGCATAAACGGCGGCTTCTGCGGGCCCGAGCGGGAGCACCGACTGCGGGAGCCCGTTCGCGTGCAGCGACTCGCCGAAGACTTCGTCGAGCATACGTTTCGATGCAGCGATCGCCTCCTCGCGCTCGAGTCGTAGCTTCTGTGCTTCGTTCGTCGGCCGCATCCACTCCGCGCGTGCAGCTTTGTCGAGCGCGGCACGTGCCTCGCGCAACTTCTGGAGCTTCGTTTCCCGCGTCGCGTCGGGCTCGCCTCCGATCAGACCGCGCGCCCAATCGACCGCCGCCAAACGACTCTCGCGGATGGCGAGGATCGCTTCGTCGAAACGTTTCGCTTCAATGAGCAGTGTGACCAAACGGATCGACCCTTCGCTCCGATCGAACAACAACGCGTCGCGCCCTTCCCCGAGCGGAACACGTTTCGCGAGCTGTCCGAGCAATCGTTCACTCTCGCGGTAGGAGGCGATCGCCTCGTCGTTCGCGCCCAGAAAGGACAAGGCGCGACCTCGGCCGAGGTGGGCCTGCCAGAGGATCTCGGTCGCACCGGCGGTGTGCGCCAACACGCGTAGGCGATCGAGAATTTCCAGCGCCTCTTTTGCTTTTTGTTCGGCCAGCAACACCTCCGCTTCGAGGTGAAGGAAGTGCATCATCGTGCGCAGATCCGGGGCGGCCACCGCCGATCGCGCGCGCGCCAACCCCTCGCGCGCTTCTGTGTTGCGCCCCTCGAAGAGCGCAGCCCAAGCGAGGTTCAGCTCGGCGTTTGCCAAGAGCAGCGGCCGATCACACGCCGTGCGATACAACGCCGCCGCCTGCGCCAGCTCCTCCGAAGGCGCCGCTTTGAACAACTTCGGCGCTTGGCGCGATCCGAGCAACCTGAACCAACCGATATTCGACCACAGCTCTGCTGCTTTGCAGGGCGAAAGTTGGTCATGCATCGCGCTTTGCAAACCTTTGGCCTCGACCTGTACTTCCGGCCAGCGTCCGGCGATCACCAACAGATTGGTGAGGATCTCCCGCGCATCGAGCATGTCTTCCCGATCGAGACGTTCGGCGCGCTCCATCAGGCGCCGCGCGTGTTCGAGACCCCGGCGCACGTCGCGATATTCGGAGGCTAAAACGGCGCCCGTATAGTCGACGTCGGCCGCAGCCTCTGCGTATTCGGAAGCCAGCGGTGCGAGCGCATCCAGCTGCGCGCGCGCAGCCGATTCCGGATATCGGTGATTCAAAAAAGTGTGCGCCAGCGCCAGGCGATCGCTGAGCTCGGTGAGTTTTTTGCCGAGTCGGCGATCCTCTTCGACGGCCGCTTCCAGCTCACGAACCGCGTCTTCGATCTGTCCCGCAGCGAGCGCGTTTCGCCCGCGTTGGCCCGCAGCCCCTTCGATCGCGCCGAGCTCAGCGAGCTTCTCTTCCGCTGCCAAGCGTTCTCCGCGACGCCGCATTCGCGCAATTTCCAAGAGCGCTTCGTTGGCCTGATGGGGTGCGAGCACCAGCGACCATTCTCCCGAGCCGGGCGCGCGCACGGTGAGAGTACCTGGCCGGACGGACAGGTGAAAACCGAGACCGTTTTGGACAACATGCGCATCGCGGATGCGCAGCGGTACACCGTCGAGAAACGCGGCGACCGTCGTCGTGCGCACGAAGAAGGAGAGCGGCTCGTCCAGTCCAACTTCACAACGCGGGCCCGCACGCCACTCGCGACAACCGGCGAGCTCGACTTCCAGCGCCTTGGGCGGCTCCGCGGATCGGCACGCGCACAATGTGGCGATCACCCAGGCGAGCCGGAAACGCACGGCCCGATCGGAGCCGACCTCGATCTCGCGCGCAATAAGGAGTCGGTCGAATATGCTGCCCGTCGGGCGTCGAGGCGCTCCGCCGGACTCCTACGTCAGCGTGCGCGAACCAGACGAAAGCCGCCCGGCGAAGCGAAGCTGCCGTCGAGCTGCAACACGACCGGCTCCGGTCCCCAATTTTTCCAATGCAGCGTCAGCGTGCGCCCGTCGAAAGACCAGACGCCGGGATCGCCGTTTCCGCGCCGGTAGGTGCCGTCGGCGGCGATCGACACCGTGTCACCCCAGTGCGGATGGGAGCCTCGAAACGTGCCCACCACGAAGCTCGACCCGAGCTCGCCGGTGCGTTTCAAAGTGAAACCGGTGCGCGTCTTTCTGTTGTACGCTTCGATGACCCCGTCGTCGCGAAGCACCCAGGTTTCGTTGTCGCCCGACTCCCAAACAACCGCGATCGACCGTTTTTTGCCCTCGACTTTGCCCAGTTTCCAGGTGCCGCGTGTGCCGTCGTTTCGATAGATCACCGCATCCGAACGGATGATGAGCGTCTGCTCGTTCAACGACCAAATCCCGGTGATCGGATCGATGAAACGTTCGCCGGTGATGGTCATCGCTCCATTCGAGCCTTCGAGGCGTGCGGCGTCTTTGGCGAGCACCATGGTGTCGCGTGCACCTGATCTCCAGCTGATCACGTAACGGCGCGCCGCCGGGTCGTCGAGCTTCCATGCGCCTTTATCGTCATTCGACGCGTACGCACTTCCGTTCGGAAACAAGCTCACCTGATGGCCGGTGCTAAAAGTCCAAGTGCCCGCCGCGGTCACTTCCGGGACGCCGAGCGGGAGCGCCGCCTGCGCCTCGACCGATGCGAACAACGCCGCCAGCACGGCCGCTCGCAGAATGATGTTGAACATAATGAGACCTCCTCGATGTGCCGCGATTGGTGCGGCTTCGGGTCTCTTTCGAGGGCGGGCGGCGCTTCCTTGCAGAGCTCTCTACTGGCACATGTTTTTCGTGCAGTTCCCCGAAGTGCAATGCGTATCGAATTGGCAGGCGGCACCGCGGGCGTTCGTCTGGCAGGTTTTATTTGTGCAGTTGTGCGAAGTGCAGTGCGTGTCGTACTGGCAGGCCGCGCCGGGCGCGTTGGTCTGGCAGACACCGTTCGTACAATTGTGCGAATTGCAGTGTGTATCGTAGACACAAAGCGCAGCCGGCTCGTTCGTGCGGCAGTAACCTTTGGTGCAGTTGTGTTTCGGACACTGCGTATCGAGGGTACAGGCCATCTCCCCGCTATCGTCGGCTTTGACCGGTTCCACGGGATCCGGCTCCGAAGTCAACGGTTTTGTCTGTTCGACCACGACCGGCGAATGCGGAGTCGTTTGCACCGGCATCTCGCCGGGACCTTTCCCTTGGGCGCAGGAAAAGATCTCGTCGCCTTTCTTCTTTGCCTCGAGCGCCGGATCCTCGCCGACGACCACCATGTTGTAGGCCTCGCCCTGCACCATGTATTGAATCCAAACCGAGTCGTTGTATTTTACGTTGACCGAGCTCGGGTGTTGGATCGAGGTCAGCCCGGCCTCACCGGCACACACTCCGATCGGCTGAAAATACCTCGGGGCCTCCGCGCCATTGATCGGCAACCGATAAGAGGACGCTGCGGCGCACGCCGACAGAACAACAAAACCCGCGGCGACTGCTGCTTGCTTTAGAACCATCTTCCCTCACCTCCGGTGCGGCATATGCGCACGCGCTCTTTTTGAGCCCTTCGAGTGGAGAGCGCAAGATCTTGCAAACATTCGATGGAGGGTTGGTGATCGCCGGAGTGGTCCTGTGGATTTTCGGCGATTCACCGTAGGCTTGGAGGCAAATGACCAAGCTGGAGATCATCGGACGACAAAGCTCTCATTACACGCGCGTGACCCGCGTGTTCGGGCACGAGCTCAATCTCGCTTTAGAGCTCGTCCCGATCTACGACATCACTCCCATCGACGCGGGGATCTACGCCGGAAATCCGGCGCGGAAGCTGCCCACACTGCGCCGAAACGGTGCACTGATCTTTGGAACAGAGAACATCTGCCGAACACTCGCCGACGAAGCGACAAAAGCCGGTACGCCAAAGCGGATCGTCTGGCCGGAGCAGCTCCGCGAGGACGTCTCGCGAAATGCACAAGAGCTCACCTGGCACGCGATGGCCGCGCAGGTGCAGCTGGTCTTCGGTACAGTCATCGGGAAACTGCCCGCCGACAATCTCTATTTTGTGAAGGGACGCGCCGGATTCGAGGGCGCGCTCGATTGGCTGAACGCGAATCTCTCGACTGCGCTCGACCTGCTGCCGGAATCGCGCGATCTGAGTCTGTTCGAAGTCACGTTATTCTGTCTCGTCGAACATCTGGTCTTTCGTGGAACAATACCGCTCGAGCCCTACCCCGCGCTTGCGCAATTTGCGCAAACCTTTGCGAAGAAGGGCTCGGCGGAGCCTACGAAATACGACTTCGACGTGCCGGTCGCGCTTTAGCGAACCGAGTAGCGCGTCGCGGCCCGTTCTCCCGAATAGGAGATGCGGCGCGCGGCGATCAGGCGCTCCAGCGAAGTGCGGAGCTGAGTCGGCGTACCACCGACCTTGACGCGGAGCTTGCGGGCCGGGACATCTTTGCCACCGAGCGACGCAAACGCGGCGAGCACAGACTCATCATATCCAGCGCGGCCTTCGTCGGTCCGAAGGTTCGGCGCTTTGCCCTTCGACGCTTTCGCGGCGGGTGCGGCTTTCGCGGCGGGCGCGGCTTTCGCGGCGGCAGGAGCAGCCTTGGCGGCCTTCGGGGCCTTGGCAGCGCGCGGAGCAGCAGCAGCAGCAGTGCTCTTCGCGGCACCACCGGACGAGATATCGCGAACGATCTCCGCGACATCTTGTGCAGAGCTCGCAGGGTGCTCCATCAAGATCTCGAAGAGGAAAGCTTTGGCTTGGACGGCAATGGCATCACGTGTTGTGGAATTCATCAGTTGTAGGCGTCGTACACCAAACTATTTCCCGAAGCTACTTCTGTTATCAAATATATCACGATCAATCCGGATCGCGCTCCGAGCTCTAATATCGAGACGTGCCCGGGATCGGGTGACCGTCCTTCTGGACAGGCCCTCTGCGAGCCCCGGATCCGCCGTTTGGGCCTGCCCGAGCCGATCTTTTGCTCATCTCATCACAAAGCCGATTCCCACGACGTGTCTATACCGACTCTGCGGAGGAGCTCTTCACGAACGACCGACCGATGGGGCCCGTTGCCCCGCCCGCCGGCCCTGCGACCACAAATAACCATCCCGAGGTGCGTGTTTTGGAGTCACCGCTTGGTTTGAAGGAGTCCGGCGGAGCGCCTCGACGCCCGAGATGGACAGCTAATTTTGCGGCGGACTCCTTAGGCACAAGAAAGCAAACCGCAATCGCCGCGCGCTGTGTTATCTGGAACAAGTGAGCTCCCGGAAAGAGCACGCTCAGCACAGATGATCCGCCGGAGCTCCTTTCGTCCGGCCTGGTGGCTGCCGGGCCCGCACTCGATGACTATTTTCCCGGCACTGTTGCGGCGGAAACCTGCGCTTTCCACGCGGCGAGAACGTTTTGAGCTCCCGGACGGCGATTTCGTCGATCTCGAATGGGTCGAGGGTGGTGCGAACAACACCTCACCTTTGGTCCTGGTGCTCCACGGTCTGGAAGGATCGATCGACTCTGCATACGTCCGCGGCATCCTCTCCGCCTTGGAACAGCGAAAATGGCGCGCCGTGTTGATGCATTTCCGCGGCTGCAGCGGGGAGACGAACCGCCGGGCGCGCGCCTATCACTCGGGTGAAACCGAAGACGTCCGGGTGGTGGTCGAACACCTCGCTGCAAAATTTCCGGACGTGCCACTGGCCATGGTCGGCTATTCACTCGGTGGAAATGTGCTGTTGAAGTACCTCGGGGAAGAAGGCTCAGGTGCGCGGGTCGCCGGCGCGGTTGCGGTCTCCGTACCGATGATGTTGGCGCCCTGTGCCGATCGCCTGCGGACCGGCTTTTCGCGAGTCTACGATCGCTGGTTGCTCTCCAGTCTGCGCGCCAGCTTCAAAAGGAAATCTTCGAAAGTGGAGCTCGGTTTGAACCTCGCCGACCGGGAGCTCGACCGCTTTCGCTGTTTGCGCGACTTCGACAACCGGATCACCGGTCCCCTGCACGGCTTCACCGGCGCAGACGATTATTATGCTCAGTGCAGCAGTCGCCCATATCTTACACGCATCGAACGGCCGACTTTGATCCTCCACGCACGGGACGACCCATTCATGACCGAAGCGGTCGTGCCGGACGATCATGAGCTGTCGCCGCAGGTGATGCTCGAGCTCTCTTCCTCCGGAGGTCATGTCGGATTCGTCGGCGGAAACAACCCGTTTGCGCCGAAATATTGGCTCGAAGACCGTATTCCGGAGTTTCTCGCCGAGCTCTTCGCGCGCGCCGGAAAGTCGACATAATGCGACGCGAGCGCCCGCTCCTGACCGTCGAGCTCCCCGAAGAGCTGCCGATCACGGCGCGCGCCGAAGACATCACCAAAGCGATCGACGCCCACCAAGTGGTGATCATCGCCGGTGCGACGGGAAGCGGAAAGACGACTCAGCTTCCGAAAATTGCGCTGGCCATGGGCCGGGGGCGCGAGAGGCTCATCGGCATTACCCAGCCCCGCCGGATCGCCGCCACCAGCGTTGCAGCGCGCATTGCGAAGGAGCTGGATACCACGGTCGGCGGCGCTGTCGGTTATCAAATTCGCTTCGAGAATCGAATCTCCAATTCGACCTATGTGAAGCTCATGACCGACGGAATCCTGCTCGCCGAGATCCAGGATGATCGGCTGCTCCGTCGCTACGACACACTGATCATCGATGAAGCACACGAGCGCAGTCTGACGATCGACTTCCTCCTGGGCTGGCTGAAAAAGATTCTCCCGGAGCGCCGGGATCTGAAGGTGATCGTCAGCTCGGCGACCATCGAAACTGAACGATTCGCGAGCTTCTTCGACGGCGCCCCGGTCATTCAAGTGGAAGGCCGCACCTATCCGGTCGACGTGCTCTATGAACCGCCCCCGGAAGACGACGAGCTCTCCGTCGCGGTCGCCAACGCAGTCGAAAATGTGACCTCGCTCGACCCGCGCGGAGACGTCCTGGTCTTCTTGCCCGGTGAACGCGAAATCCACGACGCGACCAGCGAGCTCGAAGCGCGCAATTTGCGAGGAACGGTGATCCAGCCGCTCTATTCGCGTTTGTCGTCGGCGGACCAAAATAGAGTGTTCGCCGACATACGCGAGCGTCGCGTGGTCCTCGCGACCAACGTCGCGGAGACCTCGCTCACCATTCCCGGCATCGTCTATGTCATCGACACCGGCACCGCACGGCTCTCTCGATACGATCCCCGCTCCGGCACCACGCGTCTGCAGATCGAGGCGGTCTCTCAAGCGAGCGCCGAACAGAGAAAGGGGCGTTGCGGACGTGTCCGTGAGGGCATCTGCGTACGCCTCTACGATGAACAAAGCTTCGCGGCGCGACCTGCGTTTACGGATCCGGAGATCAAAAGAACGGGGCTCGCGGGTGTCATCTTACGGATGAAAGCGCTGCGCCTCGGTGATGTGGAGGAGTTTCCGTTCCTCGATCCGCCCGAGTCGCGATCGATCACCGAGGGTTATCGAGTGCTGGAGGAGCTGCACGCGCTCGCCGAAAATCGAGAGCTCACGCCGATCGGTCATCAGTTGGCGCGTTTTCCGGCCGATCCGCGCTTGAGCCGGATGATTCTCGCGGGCGCAGAGCTCGGTTGTCTCGAGGACGTCTTGATTGTCACCGCCGCGCTCGGCTCTCAAGATCCGCGCGAACGCCCTCGGGATGCACAACAAAAAGCAGACGAGCTCCACCGCCGTTTTCGCGACGAACGCTCCGACTTCATCGCCCTCCTCCGCCTTTGGGATTTCATCAAAGACGCGGAGCGCAAAGGACGCTCAAATCTGCGGCGCGCCTGCCGCGACAACCTTTTGTCTTATCCTCGCGTGCGCGAGTGGTCGGAGGTGCACCGCCAGCTCGAAGATGTCGTCCGTGAGCTGCGCCTGAAAACGCATAGAGACTCGCGCGGCGACGAAAATGCGCTGCATCGCGCGTTGCTGACCGGGCTCCTTTCGAAGATCGGGACTTGGCGCCCGGAGAATCGAAGCTACATGGGAGCGAAACAGACCCGTTTTGCGCTCCATCCCTCGTCGGCGCTCGCCAAAAAGCCACCGGCATGGGTCATGGCGTTCGAGCTGGTCGAAACCAGCCAGCTGTTCGCCAGGACAGCAGCGAAGATCGATCCCGAATGGCTGCATGGGGCCGCTCCGCACTTAGTAAAGCGCAGTTACTCCGATCCTCATTGGTCGGAGAAATCCGGCCGGGCCATGGTCAAAGAGAGCTCTACACTCTTTGGACTGACGATCTTCCGTGACCGCAGCGTCGACTATGCAGAGATCGCTCCCGACAAAGCGCGACTGATGTTTTTGGAACACGCGCTCGTCCGCGGCGAATACAAGAGTAAGGGCGCTTTTCAACAGAAGAACCGCGAGCTGCTCGCCGAGGTGGCCCGACTGCGAGACAAAGCGCGGCAAAGCGGGATGTTGGCGAGCGACGAAGCTCTGCTCGAGTTTTTCGACCGCCAAGTGCCCGCCGGCGTAGTCAACGGAAAGACGTTCGAGACCTGGCGCGAACAAGCCGAAAAATCCAATCCGCGGACACTGCTGCTTTCGCTCGAAGATGTATTGGCGGGAGAACAGGCCCTCGCCGCTTCCGACTATCCGGATACGCTGATTTTGCACGGAACCAAGCTCGACCTCGGATATCGCTTCGATCCTTCGGCCGAGGACGACGGGATCACGCTGACGGTACCGCTGGTGTTGGTGCCGCAGCTCGATCCCGGTGAGCTCGAGTGGACGATCCCCGGCCGGCATCGAGAAAAAATAGAGATACTTCTCGAAGATCTGCCGAAGGCCCTCCGCCGAGAGCTCGGCTCGATCCCCGAGCTTTCGCGGGCGCTCGCCTCGAAGCTGAAACCGTTTTCGGGCCCGATGTTGCCCGCGCTCGCCCGAGCGACATCAGAGCTCACCGGCGCCGACGTGCGCGAGGAATCGTTTCGCCCCGACACGGCCCCTGCCTATCTGCGGCTGACACTGCGCCTCATCGACGAAGGCGGAAAAGTTGTCGCCGTGGGACGCGATATCGATCAGCTCCTCAAACACTACGGTGCGAAGGCGCGCGCGGTGTTGAAGAATACGGCACCTTCGGCTTGGGAAAAGACGCGACTGACGAGCTGGGATTTCGGCGATTTGCCCGAATTCGTCGTGCGGCGGGTATCGACCACGGAAGTTCGCAGTTATCCGGCGCTGATCGACAAAGAGAGCTGGGTCGATTTGGTCTTGCTCGAGTCCGCGGCGGAAGCGGAGCTGGCCTCGCGCGCCGGTGTGCGGCGACTCTTGATGATCGCAGCGCGTTCTCAGATCGGCGCGATCAAGTCGCGTTTGCCGAATCCGTTTTCACTTCCAAAAAATGCTCCCGGAGCAAAAACGATAGTGTTGGCCCGGATCATCGATACGGCGTTCGGGCTCGGCGATGACTCGTTGTTGCCGCGGAACAAAGGTGAATTCGAGCGCATCCTCAACGCGGGTCTGCCGAAAATCCACTCGACATTCTTGACGTTCGAATCCGCGATCCAAGCCGTCGCGCCGGTGCTCGACAAAACACTCTACGCGCTCGAAGATGCCCGGCGCCTCCCGAGCGGCAGAGCCGCGATTCTTGATATCGAAACGCAGCTCAATCGCCTCTTTCCCGCGGATCTGCTGGAATGGATCTCGCTCGCAAGACTATCGCACTATCCGCGTTATCTCCGCGCCGCGCAGGCGCGACTGGCGCGGGCGGTCAACGACCCGCAGAAGGATGCGAGCAAACAAGCGACGATCGCACCGCTGTGGGCCGAGTTTCTCAAGAAACGAACGAACGCGCGTGATCGGGCGGCGGTCACCGAGCTTTGGTGGTTGTTCGAGGAGCTGCGTGTCGCGGTCTTTGCTCCAGAGCTCAAGACGCCCGTACCGGTGTCGCCCTCGAAGATGAGCACTTCATTGGCCGCGTTGCGCTAGAGTCCGCCGCAAAATAACTGCGGGGCGCGGGAGGTCTGACATCTTTGTCACGGTCCAGTCGTGGAAATATATCAGTAGAAGCGGAGGTCATGAGCAAATTACCGTTGTTGTTTGTGCTTCCGCTTCTCTTGACGCCGTCCCTCGCTTTTCCCTGCTCTCAGGCTCAGTGCCGGCGAGAGAGCTTGGTACCGCGCCTTCCGTTCCCGGCGAACATCGAGGTCATCCTGTGGACTCCGGGCAAACTGTCGGGCAGCGCGGACAGCTCGACCGTAGCTGAGTCCGACGTGTATTTCGAGTCGGAGACCGGAGCGCAAATCGCAGTGACCTTGACGGAGCTCGCGTCTCACTTCCCTCTCACCTATGAGGTCAGGCCGCTCGCGCCGTTCACTCCGGGAGTCGAATACACATTCCGAGCTCCGGAGAGTTGTGAACAGTTCGAAGAGAACCGGAACTTTCTTCCTCAGGAGGTCGCGCCGGCCCCGACCCAGCTGGGCATTCTACAATTGGGCTCGACCGGTCGCGAGCGGATCTACATTCGGGGCGATGGGGGAACATGCACCGACCGACTCGTCGCGACTGTGGCGTCGATTTCGGTGGTCCTCACCCCCGAAGCCGAACCTTGGCAGAACGTCTTACTCTACACCACGAAAGTGAATGGAAACGTCTGGTCTGTTTCTGATTCGCTCAATTCCAACTATCCCATCGGTTCCTCTTGGCAAGGGCGCGGGTACGATGTTCTCTTTGCTTCCTGCGAGAGCGGCAAAACGGGCGGCGGCCTCGCACAAGGCGTACACGAAGTCGTGTTCGAGGCGCGGCTTCCCGACAGCACACTGGTGTTGAGCACCCCACCGCTCATGATCGAGCTCTCCTGCGACGTAGGCTTGAATCCGAATCCGACCAGCCCGCAAAACAAGGAAGATCACATGCTGGCCATGAACGCCGACGCCGGCCCGGGATCGGGATCGGGTGGATGTACGTGTGTTCAGCGCGAAACTTCGCTCGCGAGCTTCGCTTTGGTGTTTGGTGTGTTGGCGCTGTTTTTCGCGCACAAAAAGAACGGCTGACGCCTTCAGTATGAGCTCAGTCGGCGACGGCGGTGCGGCGCCCTTTCGCGGTGTACGGCAAGACGAACAGATAGAGTCCGGTGCATATCAGAAAAATGGCCGGAACAAGCGCGAGAAAGCCGACCCATACGGCTTGTGAGCCGAGGGCCATGGCGACGATGTTGATGATCACCGCCAGAGTAAAGACGAGGGACACCCAGCGGTGAAGCTGGCGTAGCGATTTGCTCATCACGATCTCCCCAGAAGCTCGAGAAGCTTCTCGCCCATCATCTTCCAGCCGTACCGCGCGCCACCGAAGTTCTGCTTCTGCTCCGGCTTGAAGCCCGACTGCACTAATGACATGTGTGTACCGGATGGCGTCGGGGTGAGCGTGAAAGTTACCACGGTGTCCAGCATCTCGCCGACGACCCAGCTATAGCTGAGCTTCCGTTGAGCTTCGATTTCCAACATTTTGCAATTCACGGTGCCGTCCCAGCCTGGATATGGCTGTGTCTTGAACAAAAATGTGCTCCCCGGCTCGAGCTGGAGCCCGATAGTGGGCAATAACCACTCGCTGAGCAGCGCGGGATCGGTGAGCGCACGCCACACTTTCTCCGGCGAATGACGCAAATCGAATTCGAATGACAACGAATCGGTTTGTTTGGGGTCGGTTTTGTCGATGAGGTTCATTTGTGCATTTTCTCCAACAGTTCTTCTAGACGATCGACGCGCTCCACCCAGAACGAGCGGTAGTGTGCGATCCAGTCGACGAGCGGCTTCATCCCGCGCGGCTCGACCCGGTAGTAGACACAACGTCCTTCACGCCGGCCCTTCACCAAACCCGCATCCTTCAAAGCGGCGAGGTGCTGCGAAACGGCCGGCTGAGAGATGTCGAAACGCGCGGTGAGATCCTTCACCGCAGCTTCTCCGAGCGTGAGCGACTCGAAGATGGCCCGGCGGCTGGGATCGGCCAGCGCCTGGAAGATCTCGGCGACGCTCATGATGGACTCATAAGTGGTTGCTTATTGATTGTCAACCGCCGCAACTTTCGCGGCAAAGGCGCGAGACGGACCCCGCGCTGGCGCGGTCCCAAGAGGCGATGCGGTGGAAGCTCCGCGTGGCGAAATGCGGCGACCTCCGGTGCACTTTCGGTTTCGCTCGCCTCGGTGCATGACGCGCGTGTTTGATGGAGTCCTGCTCAGCAGAACCTGGAGGCAAAACATGGCAACGAAGCAGAAGATCTTTATCAATCTTTGGTACACGAAAGAGGCGGAGGAAGCCGCGAAGCTCTACACCTCGATCTTCCCTGACTCACGTATCATGCGAGTGACCACCATGCAGAGCGACACGCCGAGCGGCCCGCCGGGATCGGTGAAAGTCGTAGACTTCGAGCTCTTCGGACAACGATTCCAGGCGATGACCGCTGGACCGCATCACGACTTCAACGACGCGATGTCGATCGTCGTCGAGTGTGACAATCAAGCGGAGCTCGATCGGTATTGGAACGCGATCCAAGAGACCGGCGGCAAGCCACAAATGTGTGGATGGATCAACGATCGCTTCGGCGTGCGCTGGCAGATTGTCCCGAAAATCTTGGACGAGCTCATGGCCGACAAGGACCACGCGCGCTCGAAACGAGTCACCGACGCCATGCTGAAGATGGTGAAGCTCGATGTCGCGGCGCTGGAAGCCGCGGCCAAAGGCTGAGCACACGTTCGGTCACTACCGGCTGAAGCTCAGCCCGAGCTCTTCGCTCCGTCGGGGAGCCACGCCGGCTTGTATTTGCGAATCGCCACATAGAGCAGCATTCCGCACGCGAAACCGACCGAATAACGCGGGAACTTGGCGAAGGTGTGTTCGTCGTGAATGAGCCAGGTATAGATGATCACCAGCGCACCAAACACCCAGTCTTGTTTGTCGCTCAATACCTTGACCAGCTTTCCGTAGATGAGGAGCCCGATCATCGAGCTGAAGCCGATCAGCGCAAAGACGGACCACATCGCGCTTGGATTATAGGTATCCCACAACACCGCAGTTGCGCCGAGGGCGTCGGTTCCGAGCGCTTGTTGTAGCTCCGGCATCACCGCTGTTTTCTGTATCGACTCGAGCGCTTCCGGCACGCGGCCGAAACGTTCACCGAGCATCCGTTTTGCGAGCACGATCTTGTCGCCGCCTTCTTGATAGAGACGCCCGGCCAGCACCGAGCCCAACGACCAACCGATCGCTTGGGTGGCGTTCACGTAACCGAGATAGAGACCTTCGCGGCCCGGGGGAGCGAGGCTCGCGAGATACTCTGCTTTCCGCGGGCTCGCCGTGATCTCGCCGATCGAAAATCCGGCGATGGCCATCAACGTGTACCAACCGTTCATCGACAGACCAATCGCCCAGATCGCAACACAGGAGATGCCGATTCCGAGCACCATAGCTGAGACGGCGCGCATGCGACTCGTCAAATAACCCGCCAGAAACGCGAGCGTCATGCAGACGCCTGCATTGAGATTGATCATGTACTCTTGAGGGAGGTTCCCGCCCCACTCTTCCGGGACGCTGGCTCCAAAGAACGCAAACGGTCCGCGGAAGAGGTCGAGCACGGCGCGCGAGTCGATCCAGTCTTCGATGAAGTTCGGAAGGATGTCGAAGAGTTGGTAGAACATCAACCAGTAGCCGGAGAACAACACGATGAAACAAAACAGGCGTGGTTGCCACACTCCGATCATCGAGTACCACAACACGGATAATGCGCTCGCGTCGCCGAATCCTTTGCCGGTCTTTTCAGGTTCTTTGAGGAAGAGGAGCACGAAGTAGTTGAGACACACGGCAACTGCACAAGAGACGAAGACATACTTCCAGTCGAGAAGGCGCATCACGCCGGCGAGCAGCGGCCCGAGAAAACCACCGACGTTGACGAACTGATAAAACACCGCCCATCCGGTGGCTTTCGTTCCCGGAGGCATCGAGAGTGCGATGATCCCCTGGATGCCGGGTTTGAAGACTGCGGTTCCGATCGCGAGCAACATGGCACCGACCATGAAGACTGCGAGCACGGCAACATGGCCCGGCTTCCCGGTCGATTCACCCGCCGAGAACAAGGCGCCGAGCTCTACACACCACGCCATCACGAGATAGCCGGCGGCTTTGATGCCGATGGAGATACCGACCGTTTTTTTGTAGCCGAATCGATCGGCGAACCCTCCGCTCATGATCGGCACCAGGGACTGAATCAACGCCCACCAGCCGTACACAAAGCCCTTCTGCACATGGTCGAATTGTGGTCCGCCCACTTCGACGGCGAGCACCATGTAGATCGGAAGGACCGTACGAAGGCCGTAGTACGCGAGCCGCTCCAGGACTTCGATCAAGTTGGAGAGGTTGAAGCTGCGGGAGCCGAGCAAGAGCCGCAGCTGATCGCGGAGGTTGTAGTGGGGAACGTTTTCGGTCGCCAACGACGCAAGGTAATGCGCCCTGAACCGCCTTGGCTACACCTTCGCGTTCGACCCGTACCCGCGATTTTTTCGAGCCGCTGTCACGAAGCGCCGCGCTGCCTGGTCTAGGCGGCAAATCAAACGGCCGGAAGGCAGAAGCCCGGCCTTACTCGAAAGGTAACATCATGAAAGTCACAGTCATCGGCGGAAGCGGGCTCATCGGAACGAAGCTGATCGCGCGGCTCACCGCCGCAGGTCACGAGGCCTTCGCCGCGTCGCCGTCCAGCGGCGTCAACACCCTCACCGGCGAAGGATTGGCCAAAGCGGTCGAAGGCGCTGCGGTCGTCGTCGATGTGTCGAATTCGCCCTCTTTCGCCGATGGACCGGTGTTGGAGTTCTTCACCACCTCCACGAAAAACCTGCTCGCGGCAGAGGTGAAAACCGGCGTACGTCACCACGTTGCGCTCTCCATCGTCGGGACCGAAGGTTTGCCCGAAAGTGGATACTTTCGCGCGAAAGTCGCACAGGAGCGACTCATCAAACAATCGACGATTCCCTACTCGATAGTGCACGCGACCCAGTTTTTCGAGTTCGTGAAGGCGATCGCCGACTCTGCAGTCGATGGATCGGTGTTGCGCGTGCCTCCTGTGCAGTTTCAGCCCATCGCCGCCGACGATGTCGCGCGACTGCTCTTCGAGGTCGTCACCGGCGCGCCGATTGGGGCCGTGGAGATCGCCGGACCGGTGAGTTACCGCTTTGATGAGCTGATCCAAAAGAGCCTCGCCTCGCGCAACGATCGACGCGAGGTGGTCGCTGATCCGAAAGCCGGCTATTTCGGCGCACCACTTTCGGAACGCAGCCTGGTCCCCGGGGCAGGTGCACGGCTCGGCACCATCCACTTTGAGGAGTGGAGCAAACACTAAAATCTTGGTTATTTGCACAGTGCGGCGATCGCACCCAGCTTGTCGGGGTTCATCATCCACATGATCTGCTCGATGCCGTCCGCCGACGCATCGATCGCCGCCAACGCGATGATCGTTTGGTCCCGAGAGATCAAGACTGCCGGCTGTCCGTTCGCTTCGATCCAGTCGATTTTCGCGCTTATCCAAAAGTGAGAGCTGAATCCGGCGATGAATTTGCTGACGCGCGCGCGGCCGAGCACCGGGATCGGCGCTGCACGCACGCGGCCGCCGCCGTCCGAATAAGAAGCGACGTCCGACGCGAGTAGTCCTTCGAGCGCCGCGAGATCCCCTTTTTGTGCGGCGGCAATGAACGCGCCGAGCAAACGTTTTTGTTCGGAGATACTCACCTGCGCGCGGCGGCCGTCGGTGACGTGTTTTTTCGCGCGCGTGACGAGCTGGCGAGCGTTCTCTTCCGTGAGCTCGATGATCTCTGCGATCTCTCGATAGGAGTAGTTGAAAGCCTCGCGAAGTACATAGGCCGCGCGTTCCGCCGGCGTGAGCTTCTCGAGCAAGAGCAACACTGCGAAGCCGAGAGCTTCATTTTTTTCGGCGCCCAGCAAGGCATCGGCGCTGGTATCGATCGGCTCGGGCAACCAAGGTCCGACGTACGTCTCGCGACGCGCACGAGCGGACTGCGCGTGGTTCATGGCGATGCGGGTGGCCGTCGTCGCGAGAAAGGCGGCCGGCTCGCGCACGACGCTGCGATCGGTCGACTGCCAGCGCAGCCACACGTCTTGCACGATGTCTTCGGCCTCGGCCGCGCTCCCCAACATGCGATACGCGATGCCGAACAGGCGCCGGCGCGCGGTCACGAAAGCTGCGAGACCGTCGTCGGTGTTGGGTGTCTCCACGCCGCGAGACTAGCGCACTTTGTGGTCGCTGGAACGATCGTGAGGTATCCGGTCTCCACGAGCACGCCGAACAACGCGAGTAATCGCGCGAGGCCGTAGCGCGCTTCCAGCTCGGGATCGACGTCGGACACCTCGAAGGAGCTCGAACGCGCATCGATCCAATCGAGAATCGCAGCGTCGTGCGCACCGACGTGTGCCGAGTCTTCTTGATCGAAACGGCGCACCACGATCGTCCGTTGTTCGGCGACCGTCTCGACCGAGCGCATCGCCAGCGGTGAGCGCCGCAGACGCGTTTGGGCGCTGATGTCTGCGCTCTCGGGCGGCGGCCGCAGGTCTTCAGGGCGCAGCGACTTCACCATGCGCGTAACTTGCGCGAGCGCATCTTCCAGCTCGTTATTTCCGCCGCCGTGCCACAGCGGGTTGGCGCTCGCCCGCATCGACGGCTCGCGAAACATGAGCACCCGCATCGCGGTGTTGATCAGCTCGAAGGTCGAACACACGTCGACGACGAAGCTGAGCCCGATCGCCGGCTCGTCGCCCGCGAGCGTCTCGTGCACGTAGCCGCGCGGGAGATACAACACGCTGCCGGGCGTCATCGTCACCTCTTCGAGCTGCGCGGCTTGCCTGTGTTCCGCCGTCCAGTAGGTGCGAAGCTCCGGGTTCAACGGACGATCGACTTGATGTTCATGAAGCGGCGCCGTGACCGCCGCCTCGGATCCAAAACGCCACCGTTTCGCGCCGGTCAGAGGAACATTGAAGACGTCGTAACGATCGAAGTGTGGCGGTGTCCCGCGTCCCGGCGGCGTGCAGAAGACGGTGATCACCGAGCGATTCGGCCGCGGCGCGATCGTCGCGGTGAAAGCACGAAACCAAGGTGCGACTTTCGGATGTCGCGGATCGAGGTTGAAGGTGAGCGTGTGGCCGCGATCGTAGCGGCGGAGCGCCTCTTCGACATCGTCCGTCGAAACAGGCGGCTCGTTGTTGCCGCAGCTCTGCTCCGAAGTGATGATTTTGCCCGCACGGAGCGCGAGCAGGCTCGACACGCCGAATCCACCAAAGCTCTCTTTGAGCGCCTCGAGCCGATCCGGCGTGCCGGCCGCGTGAAAGTGTTTATTGCCGTGATACTCCGCGAAGAACGCGTCCTCGCTGATCGGATTGAGCAGTGTGGAGAGCTCGGGACGAAGCATCACATTCACTTCCTTAGCTGGCGGCGAGGATCGCGTCGCGGACGGACGTAACTTGGGTGGCGGGACGCTCGACGAGATCACGCGCGACCGGAGGGAAAACTTCCGCGTTCGAGCGCGAGATGATCGCCGAGTGGTCGCGAGCGGCCGGCGGGAAAACTTCGGCGTCCGAACGTGTGAGGACGCGAGCGCTGTCGCGGCTGCTCGCTTCGTCGCGGACGCTGACTTTTTTGGCGATCGGGTTGGCGTCGAGGTTGGTGAGGGAGGCGGAGGAGGAGTCGATTTTCATAGTGTCGAGCTCAATTGCAGCCGCCGTGCCGACTCGTGCGCGAGCCAAAATCGAGCGCGCGCAATACGCGCTGACAGTCATTTGAGTGTCAGCCGACTCTGCGCGCTATCTGTTGAGCTCGAGATTTCCTAAATACGCTTCGGCTCGCGCTTGTGCGACCGACTCGAGCACCAGCTTTTGTATTCCCACCGACACGGACCACAGGTGGTCGTCGTCGCAATATCGGTAGTCGAGACTACGCGTTCCCGTCTGCTCATCGAGCTGGGACGCCCGGCGCCAGGTGCGACCGCGCGTATCTTTGATCGACTCGACCTTGCCCGACAGCGGATGGGCCTCGAGCTTGGCGGAGCGCGCGCAGACCCCGGGAACCACGGTTTGATTGAAGGTCATCGTTTGCAACGAGACCGGATCGAACCACATCCGCGCGGGATCGGTGCCCAGATCCCGGTACAGCTCGGCGAGCTGCGGATATGTTTGTTTGAGCTTGTCTTCGTTGTGCTTCAACGAAACGAGGCCGGCCGGTGCAGGCCCGCTGAATGCAGCGATCAGCGGCTCCTTCGTGCTCGACCATCCGGGCGGCGGTGCGTGCGGCAGCCCAAATTTGCAGCTGCTGAACCAACGCGTGAGGTGCTCCGTGGGAAAGGTCGCTTCGACACGAAGACTATCCTCGAAGTCGGTCGCCACCACGCCGTCGAGCGCTTCGTCCAGATGTTCGGTCATCGGCATACTCGCTTGGGTGTGCAGCACGCGCTTCTTTTCGGCGACGAAGCGCTCGATCGATTGTTTGATGCGCGCGCGATCCTCGCGACCGATGGGGAGCTCGACCGATTGGTAGAGGCGCTGCTCGAGGTCGAGGTGAAAGACGGCTTGTCCCGAAGGCAGCGAGGCATCGGAGCCCAGAGGCAGGAGCTCGGAGGCCAAAGACTGGACGTCGATCGAGCCGTACACGTCGCCGTAAGCTTCCGCCTCGGGAACCAGCGGTGTGCCCGCAGGCAAGCGGTTCTCGAGACGATCGATCGCGCGTTGTGCTTGTTCCTTCGACTCGAACGCGAAGAGCACGCCGTCACCCCAAGCACCTGCGTAACGCATGCCGAAGGTTTCTTCGCGGAGCGCGAAGATTCGGCCGTGTTCGCCGTAGCGCTCTCCGAGCTTCATCGCGGGAAGCGCGCCGAAATTTCCGGAGAAAAGCGCGCCGCCCTTGGTCACTGCGAGGCGATCGAGATCGCGCAACGGATCGATGCCGAGCTGTTTGAGCGGCGCGAGCGGACCACCCTCGTCGTGGAGGCCGAGGCAGTCCGCAAGTGTTACGCCGATCGTGGACGTGGCGAGTGCACTGACCTCGAGGACAGCTGCGAAGCTCGTGTCTTCTTTGACGAGGACGCGTGGAAAGAGGTCCGATGCGCGGGTCTTATTTTCGCGGGTTTTGTCTTGTTGGTGTCGTGCGCGCGCTTCGACGAGCTCGGCCGATGCCGGAGGCGGCTGTGCTTTCAGGGGCGGCGTCGTTTCGAGCGCCCGGTCCTCACGAAGAACCAAATAGAGCACCAGCACCACGAGCGCCGCAGCGGCAGCGACGAATGGTTTGCGCATCGAAGACATCAGTAAGCGGCTTTCTGCCGAGGTCAATGCTCCGCTCTGATCGGGCTTGCGAATTGTGTTATTGAGCGAACATGAGCGGGCTCGAGCTGCCTTCCGAAGGCGGATGTCGTTGTGGGCGAGTGCGGCTGCGGATCAACGCGGTGCCGCTGTTGACGATGGCTTGCCACTGTACGGGATGCCAGCGCATGACGGGCAGCGCGTACTCCGTGAGCGCGGCGATCCCGGCGGACGGCTTCGAAGTCATCCAAGGTGAACCGGTCATCGGCGGCCTTCACGGAGCCTCGCGACACTATTTTTGTCCGCATTGTATGAGCTGGATGTTCACCCGCCCCGAGGGGCTCGACGCCTTCGTCAACGTGCGTGCGACGATGCTCGACGATACACGCTGGTTCGCGCCGTACGTCGAGACCTGGACGAGCGAGAAGCTCCCTTGGGCCTCCACGGGTGCGCGGCACAGCTATGAACAAATTCCCGCGATGGAGGAGCTTTTGCTGCGAAGCCAAGAGTACGCAGCGCAGCAGGCGAAGTGACGCTCACGGCTTCATACGCGACCGAACGTGATCAACGAAGCGAGAGCTCGCTGAGCAGCTGCGCCCAAGCCTCCCGCTCGCGTGCGGGATCGATCAACTGCCGGCCCACAATGGAACGCCGGCGCAGCTCTTCGAGAAAGATCGGATCGTGCTCGAGCCTCTCGAACAATTCCGCGAGCGCGCCGGTATCACGGACCGGAAAATACGCCGGATGATCCTCACCCAGGAGGCCGAGGGATCCTTCGATCCGTGAGCTGATAATCGGTATTCCTGCGGCCATCGCTTCGGAGCACGCGTTGGCGCCTCCTTCGAGAATTGAGGTGAGGGCCAACGCGTCGCTGCCCGCGAGAATCGACATCGCTCGGGCTCGCGGAACTTCACCGAGCCAGCGATATCGCGGATTTTCGCTCATCTCTTTTTTCGCCTCTGCGGCGAAGGTTGGGTCGAGGGCAGCGCCGAGGTGAACGACCAAGAGGCGTGAGCTCTGCTTCGCAAGTCGGGCGGCCTTCGCGGCGCGAAAAGGATCTTTGACCTCGCGCAGGTGCCCGAGCACGGCGACCACGAAGCGATCCGGAGCGAGCTTCTCGACGTCGTCAGGCGGGCTGCACGACTGGTGGATGGTGATCGCTTTGAATCGAACGTGGTTCGGAAGCGCATTTTTTCCTCGCTCTTGCAGCACGACGATCCTCGTCGCGAGCTCGAGCGATCTTTGTGCTCCGAGATCCACGGAGATGTCCGCGTAGAGGTCCGTACCTGTCATGCAGAGGACGATCGGGAGCGTCGGACACTGGGCACGAAATTCGGCGATCGACCTCGCGCTCTTCTTGGCGTGGAGCGCGATCAATAGCTCTGCGTCCTGGGCTCGTTCATACTCTTCGACGACGAGGGCTCGATGACCGAGCTCGGCGAGGAGCCCCGCCCACCGATCAGCGGTGACCCGATTTCCACGCTGGGAAGTTTTGCCGACCGGAGTGACGAGCTGAATTTTCACAGCGCACACGTTCGAAACCCGGCCCAAACGTCGTTTCGGTCCGGCTTGTAGAAGTTCCGGTACGCGCTGCGAATCATTCGCGAGCGGGTCACGAAACAACCGCCCCGCAATACTTTGTGGTCTCCGAACCACGGCTGCGAATAGTCGCGGTAAGGATCCGGAGAGAAGCCGGGATAAGGCTGAAAATCATCGGCCGTCCATTCCCAGACATTGCCGATCAATTGGCGCACTCCGTATGCGCTTTCGCCGAGCGGAAATGCGGCCACGTCGGCGCAGCCGAGCGAGCGGGTATCCAGATGGGCATGGTGTGGCGTCGGCGGATCGTTGCCCCAAGGAAAACGAGCTTTTGTTCCGTCGCGCTGCATCGTCGCCGCGAGCTCCCATTCGGCTTCGGCCGGCAGCCGCCGCTTCGCCCAACGGCAATAAGCCTGCGCTTCATGCCAGCTGACATGAAGGACAGGACGATGCGGCTCGAGCGGGACCCAGCGGTCAAATTCTCGGCGCTGCCAACCTTTCGAGTCTTTTCGCCAGTAGATGGGCGCTGAATGTCCGCTCTCCTCGATAAAAGCGAGATACTCCGCTTGTGTCACCGGCGCGCGCGCGATCGCGAAAGGCCGCACTTCGACTTCATGCGCATACTTCTCATTGTCGAAGATGAATTCTTCGTGGGCGGGCCCCAACTTGAAAATACCGCCGGGAAGCTCGACATCACCGGCCAGCGCTCCCGCGGTCTGCGGCGTGGCGCCGTAGGTCGGTGGCGGAGGATACTGAAGCGTCTGCCTTGAATAGCTGAACGCTTCGTCATGCATGTCTTCGTGGAAGAGAGCCAACCAGAGATAGTATCGCTCCTCTGTGCTCGCTTCGCGGGCGGCGAGCTTTTCGAGAACGCGGTCGCGTACGAGCTCCAGGTATCGAATGGTCTCCGCCCGGCTCGGCAGTGGAAGGTCCCAGCGCACGTCGTGCGGGATGGCGCTCGAATCGTAGAGAGCGTCGCCGTCGCTTCTGATCGGCGGTTCGCCATGCGCGGTGCGCAGCGCCCACAGCTCTTGAAACCAGGCGACATGTCCGAGCTCCCAACGAAGAGGATTTACGATCGCGAGTCGCGGTCCCAGGAGCTGCTCGTCCGACAGCCCGGCGGCGAGCCGAAGCGTGCGTTCGCGAGCGTCCTTGATGAATTCAACGAGCGCGCGTTGAGCGATCGACACCACTCAACTCACGCGGCCGTCTGCGTTCCACGCGGAGATTGTTTGATCGGGACGAACCGAACCCCCGCGTGCTGGAGCTCGGCCCGTTCCAGGTTCCACGCGTCCTCGAAGAGCGCGACCGGGTCGCCGTCGATGTCCATGACGACCTTACACCTCGCGCTATCCTCGATTTGGTGGATGTCGATCTCAGCACCGGACCGAGATTCGATCCACCGCGCGAAGGCGTGAGGCAGCCGGTCATACGCGATCGGAGCTCCGTACTCCGTGTGCAAGCGATGTTGGATCACCTCGAATTGCAACACGCCCACCGCACCGAGCACCGGGTCCCGATCCAGGCGCCTTCGATCGAAGAAGAGCTGGACTGCGCCCTCCTCCGCGAGCTGCTCGAGACCTTTTTTGAGCTGCTTTCGTTTCATCGAGTCGGTGAGCCGCACGCGAACGAAGTGTTCGGGCGAAAAGCGCGGAATCGAATCGAACTGGCCGGTCGCCGTCACCGACAAGGTGTCGCCGATCTTCAGCGCGCCGGTGTCCCAAATTCCGATCACGTCCCCGGCATACGCCGCCTCGACGACCTCGCGTTCTTGTCCTAGGAATTGCAGCGTCTTGTGCAGCGTCATCGTCTTTCCGGTTCTCAGGTGCTGCACCTCCATTCCTCGCTCGTACCGCCCCGAGCAGATCCGCGCGAAAGCAACTCTGTCTCGGTGATTGCGGTCCAAGTTTGCTTGGATCTTGAACACGAACGCCGAGAACGGATCTTCGACCGGCACGACTGTGGCTCCCGAGCTTCGCTCGCGCGGAGGGGGAGCCAGGTCGACGAAGCGTTCGAGAAAAGACTCGAGCCCAAAGTTCGTCATCGCGCTGCCGAAAAAGACCGGCGTGATCTGACCGGCCCGAAATCGCTCCATGGAAAACGGCGGCGACGCAGCGTCGAGGAGTGCGATATCTTCGTTCAGCTGGGCGTATGCCGAATCGCCGATCGCCGCGAGCGCCGCAGGATTATCCAGTGCGAGCGCCTCGACGTCCGCGCGCCGCGCGCCGTGTTCGACACTTTCGTATCGAAGCACGGTTCTGTTCCAACGGTCGTAAATGCCGCGAAGATTTCGACCGCTGCCCAAAGGCCAGGTCACAGGACAAGTAGGAATTTTCAGGACGCGTTCGATCTCGTCCAACAGCGCGAGCGGGTCCCGCCCCGGACGATCGAGCTTGTTCACGAAGGTCACGATTGGGATATCGCGCATGCGGCAGACTTCGAACAGCTTTACGGTCTGCGATTCGACACCTTTGACACTATCAATCAGCAGAACGGCGGCATCGACAGCCGAGAGCGTGCGGTACGTGTCTTCACTAAAGTCGTTGTGGCCGGGCGTGTCCAAGAGATTGAGCCTGCGCCCCCGGTAGTCGAATTGAAGCACGCTGGTGGTCACCGAGATACCGCGTTGCTTCTCAATCTCCATCCAGTCGCTCGCGGTCTTGCGGCTGCCGAATCGTTGTTTGACGGTTCCTGCGAGATGGATTGCGCCGCCGTAGAGAAGGATCTTTTCCGTGAGCGTGGTCTTACCGGCATCCGGATGGGAAATGATCGCAAAGGTCCGGCGCCTCGCAATTTCGTCGATGATTTGTTGTTCGGTCTGCATTTATGCGCGTCCCGTCCCTGCTCTTTTTTGGTCGCGCTTCATGTCGAGGTGCACTTTCCGTTCGTCCAACACCTAAGAGAACGACGTTGCGTTGGCAAGCTCGGCGTTTGACGAGCGCCCTCGCCCATCCAGTGCCACGGACTCCGGTGAAGCGCCGCCGAGCGATTCGAGCTCGAGCGCCCGTCTCGCAGCTGCGGACCACCGCGGCTCTTGACGATATATCGCATCACGATATATCGGTCCGCACGTGCAGCCGGAAGAGTATCGCGCCCTCGCACAATTTCGCTGGCGGCTCCGGCTGTTCCTGAGCTTCAGCGAGTCGACCGCCCGCGCGCACGGGCTCGAGCCGCAACAACATCAGGTGTTGTTGTCGCTGAAAGGTTTGGAGCCCGAGATCGAGCCGACGATCCAGTCGATCGCCGAGCGCATGTGCGTGAAACATCATACGGCGGTGGAGCTGATCGATCGTCTGGAAGGCAACGGCCTCGTTCGGCGAAAGAAGAGCGACGTCGATCGCCGAAAGAGCTTGGTCTCGCTGACCGCCAAAGGTGAGCGCCTGCTCGCCAAGCTCACCATGCTCCACAAAGACGAGCTCCTCGACGAAGCGCCGAAGCTGGTCGAGGCGCTCCAAGTCTTGTGCGAGCCGCATTCGAGGAGATCTGGACAGTGAAAAACAAAAACCAAAAGCCGCCGGAGTTTACCGCCGAGCACCTGGGCGACTTCAGCACCACCGCGCGCACGATTCCGATCGCGCTGGTGGCGATCCTCATCGGTTGTGTCAGCGCAGTCGCGGCCGACGTGTTGCTGAAGCTGATCGCCTTCTTCACCAACCTGTTTTTCTATCAACGGTTGAGCACCGAAGGCGTAACGCCGCTCGGGCATACGCTGGGCATCGTGGCCATCTTCGTGCCGATCGCCGGCGCGCTGATCATCGGGTTGATGGCGCGGTTCGGTTCCGATCGCATCCGCGGTCACGGCATCCCGGAGGCGCTGGAGTCGATCTTGATCCGAGGATCACGGGTCGAAGCGCGGCTCGCGGTGTTGAAACCTCTGTCGGCGGCGATCTCCATCGGCTCGGGTGGCCCGTTCGGCGCGGAAGGCCCGATCATCATGACCGGCGGCGCGTTCGGCTCCCTGATCGCACAGCTCATTCACCTGACGGCGTCCGAGCGAAAAACGTTGTTGGTCGCGGGTGCGGCCGCGGGGATGTCGGCGACCTTCGATGCGCCGCTGGCGTCGATCATGCTGGCGATCGAGCTGTTGTTGTTCGAGTGGAAGCCGCGCAGCTTCGTACCGGTCGCGCTGGCGAGCGTCACCGCAGCGACCGTGCGACACCTCATCATCGGACCCGGACCCCTGTTCTCGGTTCCCGTTCATCCCGACTTTATCGGTGTCCCCGCGCTCGCAGCCTGCGCGCTCGCCGGCATCCTCGCCGGTGTGTTGTCGGCCGCGCTCACCAAATCGGTGTACGTCGCGGAAGACCTCTTCAAAAAATTGCCGCTGCATTGGATGTGGTGGCCGGCGATCGGGGCGATCGCCATCGGTGTCGGCGGATATATCGAGCCGCGCGCGCTCGGCGTCGGTTACGACATGATCGAGACACTCTTGAGCGGTGAGCTGCCGATCACCGCGCTGCTCATCTTCGTCGCGGTGAAGTGGGCGATCTGGTCGATCGCGCTCGGCTCAGGAACCTCGGGCGGCGTGCTCGCGCCGTTGTTGTTGATCGGCGGCGCGCTGGGTGCGCTCGAGGCGCAGGTTTTTCCGAACGAAGGGATCGGCTTTTGGCCGTTGATCGGGATGGGCGCCATCCTCGGCGGAACGATGCGCTCGCCGCTGACGGGCATCGTCTTCGCTATGGAGATCACGCACGACTATCGCATGTTGATGCCGCTGACCGTCGCCGTCACCTGCGCGCATCTGTTCACCGTGTTGGTGATGAAGCGATCGGTGTTGACGGAAAAAGTTGCGCGCCGCGGTTATCACGTGACGCGCGAGTACACGATCGATCCGCTCGAGGTGTTGTTCGTGTATGAGGTCCTGACTCCGGACCTCACAGCGAAGATCGCGGAGGACGGCGCGGTCGCGTACTCCGATGAAACGCTGCGCACCGTCGCGCATCGAATGGCGGAGACCGGACATCTCACGCTCGCCGTGCTCGATCGCAAGGGTGGCTCCCCGATGGGCGTCATCGCGCTCGCCGATCTGTTGCAAGCGCGCTCGCGACACTTGGAAGAAGAAACTCGGCGCGAAACGGTGCTCAATCTTCGGGCATTTCTCTTTCAATAGAACGCGCGCGTACGAATGCGGACCGCGTACGACGGCACTCTGGTGTACGAAGTACCCGGATCAGAAAAACCGCGAATGGCCAATCCTCTCCAATCCGACACCAAAGGCGCGGCAAGCTCACTTTGCGGATGGAGGAGCCGGACCATCCGTGAGAGCGTGACGGTACGGCCGTGCGCATCGCGAAGAAGATCGTAGCTCCCGCCGCCGCTCCTCTTTTGCCGGACGACGCCGAGGTCAGGACCGCGGACGGCACCACTGTCGAAAGCAGCGCTTTGGGCTCCGGCTTCGTGGAACAGAGGGCGCTCAAGTGGAGCCCGCGGGCGAGCGCGACTGCGATCCGCGTCCTGCAACGCGCGGCGAAGTCCGAGGACATCTTCCGCGGTCTGATCCTCGGCGCGCTCTCCAAAGGCGATACATTCGAGCCCCGGATCGATCGCGCGCTGGAAACAATCGCCGGCGCCAAGATCACGAAAAGCGCGCTCACCGAGCTCTACGCATCGTGTCTCGAGGGAACGCGCGTGCGGCTCTCGGTGACCGAAAATCAGGGCGTCTTCGAGTACACGGTCGCTTGGGTGAACAACCTCCAGGACACGGTCGCCACGGTTCGGCGCAAGCTGGCCCGCCATGAAAACGGAGCGCTCGAGCTCTACGGGCATGGCGCCTGGGTCGATCCGGAGCATCGGTCGCGCGGGCTTTCGGCGCAGGTGATGAAGCAGGAGGCCCGGCTGCTCTCGTCGCTCTCTTCGCATCCCGAGACGCGCCTGTCCTTGTGGACAGGTGGCGTCACCAACCCGAAACGGCGGAGCGAATTCCAAGCGGTCGGCGTGTATCTTTGGGCGGCGCTCGGTTTTCAGCTGGCATGCACGAACGGGGTGCGATCTACCCTCGGCGCCAACAAAGATCGCGCGCGTTGTCCCGGCGACGAAGGCGAGGTTCGCGAGCTCGACGATCTCGCGCTTTTGCGGCGGCAGTTCGGCTCGTTTCTGGAGCGGCTGGCGACGGACGGGCCGCTCGCCGGGCAGGCCGCGTTGATCGAGAAACTGAAGAAGGCGAGCGAGACTTGGCGCGATCCCTTCGAGCTCGCGCACTTGGTGGTCGAAGGTTTGCGGGTCGAGACGAAGGTGGGCGACGGCGTCGCCGCCAACGAGCTGGGCAAAGCGTTTTTATTGTCGCCGGAAGCGCCGCGCTGGGAGGGCGTCTTTTTCGTCAATCGCGCGGACGCGCCGAGCAGTCGGATCGCGGCGGCGCGGATCGATCGGGCGTTGCACGAGGCGAGCGAACGGCGCAACGCGCGTGAAGCAGAGCTGAAGCGCGGCTTGCGCAGCCGGGACACGTCCGTGCGAACGCAGGCGGTGGAGCAGATCGGGATGGAGGGCGGCGAAGAATGGATTCCGCGGTTGCGCGCGGTGGCGCAGCGGGATGCGGGTCTCGTCGAGGCGGTGGAGCTGGCGATCGAGCGCGTCTCCGGACGTTGGAGCCCGCCGCGGCCCAAGTTCGAATACGTGAGCTACACGCCGTCGAGGATCGAGATGCCGCCGGAGATGAAAGAGCTCGAAGGGCTCGACGCGGCGGCGCTGACCGAACGTTGCCGGAGCGCGGCTCCGCGGGTCGCGGGTGCGGCGTTGAGGATGTTGTTCGAGAAGGAGCCGTCGCTGGCGGGTGACGAAGCGAGGCGTTTGTTCGAGCGGCTCGGCGGCGAGGACGATTGGCTGTTTCGGCGCTGGGCCGTCGAGATCCTGGCACATTTGCCGGAGGAGGCCGGGCTCGCAGCGCTTATCGAGCTCGCGCCGAAGGAAGAGGACATCAACGTGATGGTCGCGATCCACCGGGCGCTGGAGCACGCGGAGCGTCCCCAGGCTGGGGAGGCGGCGGAGGTGCTGGGCGTGCGCATCGACGTGATGAAAGAAGAGATCCGCCTGGCGCTCGAAGACCTGATGAAGGGCTGAGCCCGACCGACCGGCTCTGCGCGAGGCTTCGCTCGGGTCGGGACGACGGGTATGCTCGGTTCATGGGCATGAGCCTCATCGACGAGCTCGAGGCGTTGCTCGCCGCGCTCGAGGAGCGACAGGTCGACTACGCGCTCGCGGGTGGCTTGGCGCTCGCCGTTTGGGGGGTGGCGCGCGCGACGAAGGACATCGACCTCCTCGTTCGGCGCGAAGACACCGAAGTCATCCTCGAGATCGCCGCCCAACGGGGATTCAAGCTGCGCGCATTGCCGATGACTTTTCGCGATGGAATGGAGCTTCAACGCGTCACGAAAATCGCAAGCGGCGAATCGCTGACGCTCGATCTCTTGCTGGTCAATGCGAACCTCGAAGCTGTGTGGAACGGCCGGCAGTCCGTTGACGGCGAACGGGGCTCGTTCAAAGTCGTGTCGCGCCAAGGGCTCATTCAGATGAAGACCGCCGCGAATCGTCCCCAAGATCTCGCGGATATCGAACGTTTGCTGGAGCAGGACCGATGAAGCTCGACCTGAGCGCACGCGCGATCTCCGAACGCCTCGCTCAGGTTTCGGCGATGAGCGACCTGGCGACCGAGAAACGGCTCGACGCGAAGCTCGACCTCGGCGCGCAGGGAATATCGGCGCGCCTCGCGGAGGTCTCGAAGCTCCGCGAGCTGTGCATGTGTTTGGAGCGTGCGAGCCCGCAAAAAAACGTGCGCAGCGTCGACGGACCGCGATCAGCGCGAGATCAAAACCGCTGAACGCGAAAAGAAAGGAAGCGCGAATGGCGCTCTCGAGCGCGAGGACTTGCGGGACCGACCGAGGGGCCCGAGCATTTCTTCACCATTTTTGGCTCTAAATTGATTGGAATATTCTGCACATTGACCCAGGAGGATTCCGGCGAGCCCGTGAATCAACGCTTTCGCAGAGTCTCGAGGAACGCAACGTTGATGACTGGCTTTCGCCACGCGCAATCAGCTCTGCAGCCAACGCCAGATCGATCCCCGGGACGACCTCGCTCTCCGAAATGCGCTCGTAACCATCATTCCTCAGCACGTAGACGCTGATGACGTTGTCGCTCCAGAGCCAGAGCTCACCGATGCCCAAGCCTCGGTACACGTCGAGCTTGTCCAGGCCGCCCGAGGTCCAGATGACTTCGATCGCTAGATCGGGCCGCTCCTTCTTGCCGCCGATCGCGTAACACTCGTCTGGCTCCCAGGCGCTTTTTCGGAGCGAGCCACCCCAGAGAAACGCGCGATGAGCCACCCGAAAATTCGGTGAATTCGGTGCTCTGCTCGGCGTGTTCGGTGGATCAGGAACATGTCGTGCTCTTCGTTGTACGCGGCGAGCGGCGGAAAATGTCCGCCGCCTTTTTGCCCGAGCGCGACGCGCCCATAGTTCACGAGCACGTGTGTGTTGCCGCCTTCGAGCGCTGCGATCGTCTTCCGCCGAAACTCATCCGCTCATCTCTGAAGCGTGGTGGACCCCGACTTTGCGCCGCAGCTGGCGACGATCTCAGCCAACCTGTCCAAAGTGACACCTGATCTTTGGATCTAAACCTTATCGCGATTCGCAAAGAGATCGAGCAACCCGGTCTAAGTCATGCGTGGCACGGCCATGGTCCAGTCGGGACGAGTGAATTGATCGAGGATCGGCCGCGTGGAGAGCTCGAGCGCGTTGACGATGATCGAGGCGCTGGCGACGCCGCGGGGTGCGAGGTTTTCTTGAATTTGATGCTCTCGCATCAGCGACGGAAAGGCGGTCAAATGTTCCCGCTTGCATGACTCGAGCAGGTCGAGCCCGCGACCCGAGTCGAGGCCGACCGGCGAGCGTGATGCCTCCCGCCAGCGTACCTTGACGCAACTGCGCGAGCGCCATGCCGGGGCAGGTACCCGTCAAGCCCCAGCGGATGCCGAATAACACCGCGCCTAACGCGAGCCCGCGCCGCATCGGTTTTCGGCGAAGCTCGCCCCGACGCGCCTGAGCACGAATCCGAACGCGGCACCGAAAAGAATATAGGCGAACATCAGCGAGCACCTCCGAAGAGCAAGGCGATGTCTTGTTCGCGACGATCGCCTGGATCTCAGTGGTCGGCCGCGGGCTGTTGTCGAATTCGCGACCATAAGCCGATGCCTGCCAGCATGGCGAGATCGGCGAACAACAGCGGAGCAAACGCGGGGGCGCCGTAGATCAGCTTTTCGAGCAAACCCGCCCCGGGCCGATTCAGATCCGCGGCGACATGAAGCACGAAGCCAGCCACGCCGGTGAGCACTTGGATCGCGAGCACCACGGCAGACGCGCGCGTCATCGCCAAGTTGTCCGGCTTCCACAAGGCGAGAAAAAGGAACGACGCCGCGAACGCGGCCGATACAACCGAGATCCACTCCACCGGTCGAAAGAAGCCGTTTTGCGCGTGATCGAAGACGGAAAGACCAAAATTTCCGACGAAACCGCCGAACGCGAGGAACAACACCCACCAAGACCACGACGCGCTCTCTCGTTCTTCGAGTCGCGACAACAAGATCAACAATCCCACGCCGACATAGGCGAGCGGTGCGATGAACGGCGCCGAATACACCAGACGCTCGAGCGTATGTTTCTCGAAGAACGCGCTCTCGAGGTGAAAGATCATCCCTGCGACACCGACGACAATCGACAAGACAGCGAGGAGCATCGACGGTGTTCTCCAACGCACCCACCATTTTTCGGAGATCAACGCCGGTACCAGCAAAACTGCGCCGGCAATAGAGAAGACGATCGGGATCCACTCCGCCGGATGTGCAAAACGGTTGGCGGCGTGCGCGAAGCCGATGTCGACGGCCAAGAACGCGATGTTCGAAACGGCGAACGCTTCGACGATCCACGCCGGCCGAAGCATCATGCGAACAGTCGCGTTCATCGCTTCGCGTGGCCCGCGCGGAGCTCAGCGGCCCGCTCCTCGAGCTCGGCGCGAAGCTTTACGAGCTCGTAGTTGCCATGCCACTGCACGAAGTCGGCGCCGCCCATGAACGCACCGTGTTTGGCCGTTCTTCCGTAGTAGTGCCAGAAATCGAACTCGATGAATTCGATCGGTTCGTCGAACGGAGCTTTGCTGAGCAAGCCCTCTTTGCGAAGCTCGTTCATCAGCTCCAAAGCCCCGTTCACTTTTTCGTTCGTCGCGGTGAGCACATCTTCGGCTGCAGCATAGAAAGCGTTGATGCGTGATTTGGCGTGACACTTGGAGCACAGCTCCTTCATCGCCACTTGACCTCGCGCACCGTTCGGCCTCGCGGTGGAGACCGGCGCAAAAAGGAACCAGGACAACCGTTCGGTCGTGTCGTGCGTGACGTTCATACCTTCGAGCCCGCTCATGTGACACGTCGTGCAGGTCGGTACCGGCATATCCGCAGTCGTCAGATGTTTCGGATCCGCTTCCAGGTTCATCTGATCGCGCTGCGCAGCGAACAACGCGCCGTGTTTCGACTCTTGGAAGATTTCCATTTGTGAGTGGTCCGGACCCATGTGGCACTGGCCGCACGTCGACGGCAGCCGCGCAAGCGCCACGCTCGCGACATGTCGTGCATGGCAATGAGTACAGGTACCGAAGCTGCCGTCGCGGTTTGGGCGCCCCACCGCATGACAAGCTTCGCAGCCGCTTTTAATCGCCGCTGGACCTTCCATGGCCGCGATCACGTTCGGAGCGCGCTTGACCCAACCCGGATGCCACTTCTCGCCGATCGCCACCTGTTCGGCGCTCATCGACGCTGTACCCGTGACGGCAGCCCACGACGGTGCTGCATGGCGAGAACGTTCGTATTGATCGTATTCGGTCTTGTGGCACTGCGCGCAGTTTTTCGAGGTCAAGACCGCGGCGATCACGAAACCGTGGTGATCTGTTTTCTCCTGATTTTCCGCGGGCTGATGGCAATCGAGACAATTCAATCCGGCGGTCGCATGCCGGCTCATTTCGAACTCGTGAACGATCGCAGAAGTTTCTCGACGGTGACATTCGGCGCACTTTCCTGTCGCTGACGCCAACGCGCGCGTCGGCTGGGATCGTTCGACCGCAGGTCTTTGACCGTGGATGAGAAACGCACCGACGATCAGCGCAGTTCCAAGGAAGATCGCGGCGAAGACAATCCCGAAGCTCGGTCGCATTCGCCTCATCTCGCAGAGACTCGGATCTCTCGCAAGTCGACCTCACCATTTCGTCCGAGCCGCGTTACCGTTTCGTGACGAAGCGGCGCACAGCACCGGTCCAAAGGACAGGTACAGCACATGCAGTGGCGTGCGTGCATGAAACGTTTGTGGATCGCCTTTGCGACGGTGTTGGTCATTTCTTTCTCGATCCTTCTTTGGGCAGGCGCGAGTATTTATCAAAAAGCGCCACCGATAGCGGATCGAGTCGTGACGCCCGCCGGCCGTGAGGTCATCGGATCGGGCGCCATCGCCCGCGGTCAAAACGTTTGGCAGGCGCTCGGAGGCATGGAAGTCGGATCGATCTGGGGCCACGGCTCGTACGTTGCGCCCGACTGGACTGCAGACTCCTTACATCGCGAGCTGCTCTTCGTGCTCGATGTGCGTAAAGCGGCCGCGCCCAACGCCGGCGATGCGGACCTCCGGGATGCGCTCCAGCGCGAGTACCGGAAGAACACCTTCGACGCCTCGACAAACACGCTGGTAATCTCCGAAGATCGCGCGGCCGCATTCGAGGCGAACGCTGCACATTACGCGGACGTCTTTCTCCACGGGCGAAACGAATACGCGATCCAAAGCGGCGCACTCTCCGATCCGGTGAAAGCGCGCGAGCTCGCCGGCTTCTTCTTCTGGAGCGCCTGGGCAGCAGCGACGGAACGACCCGATGAAAAGATCACTTACACGAGCAACTGGCCGCACGAACCGCTGATCGGCAATGTGCCGACGAGCGATTCGATCGTTTGGACAGGCGTGAGCATCTTACTTCTTCTCGCAGGTATCGGGGGCATGGCGTTCTTTCATGCCGCGAGCCGCCGTTCCGCGGAGAAATCGAAGTTCCCAGAGGTCGATCCGCTGCTCGGAGCGTCGCCAACGCCGTCGCAGCGCGCGACGATCAAGTTCTTCTGGGTCGTCGCCGGTTTGATGTTGCTGCAGATCGGTCTCGGTATCATCACTGCGCACTACGGCGTGGAGGGCGACGGATTCTATGGAATCCCGCTGGCGAAGATCCTGCCTTACTCCGTGACACGAACCTGGCACACGCAGCTCGGCATCTTTTGGATCGCCACCGCGTGGCTCGGTGCCGGTTTAGCGATCGCACCTTCGGTCGGACGCGAGCCGAAAGGACAGGCCTTGCTGGTCAACGTACTCTTCGGTGCCTTGGTGCTGGTGGTGCTCGGCTCGATGGCCGGTGAATGGATGAGCGTGCACGGCCTCCTCGAAGGCGACGCGTGGTTCTGGTTCGGGCACAGCGGTTACGAATACGTCGATCTCGGTCGCATCTTCCAAGTCGGTTTGTTCGTCGGCCTATTGTTGTGGTGCTTCTTGGTCGTCCGCGCGATCGCACCTGCGCTCAAACAGAAAAGCACGCAGCGCCCGGTGCTGGTCATGTTCCTCATCTCGACCGTCGCCATCGCCGGCTTCTACGGCGCGGTGTTCGGCGTCGGCCGGCACACCAACCTCGCCGTCGCGGAGTATTGGCGTTGGTGGGTGGTCCATCTTTGGGTGGAAGGCTTCTTCGAGGTCTTCGCCACCGTGGTCATCGCTTTCTTACTCGCTCGCCTCGGCCTCGTCGAAATGCGATCCGCGTCTCGAGCCACCGTCCTTACCGCCACCATCTTCCTCGGCGGTGGTGTCGTCGGCACGCTGCATCACCTCTATTTCACCGGCACGCCGACGCAGGTGCTCGCGCTCGGCTCGGCGTTCAGCGCGCTCGAGGTCGTGCCGCTGGTGTTCGTCGGACACGAAGCTTGGGAGAATTTGCGCCTCACGAAGGCCACTGCGTGGATGCGGCAATATCGCTGGCCCATCTACTTCTTCATCGCCGTCGCGTTCTGGAATTTGGTCGGGGCCGGCATCTTCGGCTTCATGATCAACCCGCCGGTCGCGCTGTATTATATGCAAGGTCTGAACACGACGCCGGTTCACGGACACGCGGCCCTCTTCGGTGTCTACGGAATGCTCGGCATCGGTTTGGTGCTGTTCACCATCTGCTCTATTCGGCCAAAGTCGCTGTGGCCGGAGCGCACGCTGTCTTTCGCGTTCTGGGCGATCAACGGCGGATTGATGGCCATGGTGGTGTTGAGCTTGTTGCCGGTGGGCCTGTTGCAAACCTATGCGTCGATCGAGAGCGGATACTGGTTCGCGCGCAGCGCTGAATTCTTGCAGACGCCGCTGATGAGCAAGCTGCGCTGGATGCGTGTCTTCGGAGACACGTTGTTTACGGCGGGCGCAGTCGCTTTCGTGATCGTCGTGGTGCGGATGACGCTGTCGAAGATCACGGCGCCCGAAACGCGTGCCGTTCCGAATGCGCCGATCACCGGCGCGACAGGCATCGCGCGTTCTCGACACTAGGGGTCGGACGACGAACATCTCCCGAATCGCCGGCCTGACGCTTCTCTTCGCGCTCGCGGGATGTTCGACCGCGCACCCCCTCGTGGACTCGAGCACGCTAGATGTCGGAGCTCGACCCGAACCGTCACCGAGCTCCAATGGGCGTTCGTCGCGCACGTTGAGCGAGCGCCCGAGGGCCATCGCGAGATCATCTCGTTGCTCTCGAGCATCGAGCAGTCCGCGATGCGCCTTCACCTCCCCACTTCGAGAGGACCTGTCAACGCTGACCGCGCTACCGGAACGTAACGGGGCCGGCCGAGGCGCGAGCGTTGCGCATTGGCCCGGCTCTTGAATTACCGGAGCGCATGAAACGCAACGCCAACGAAAAGATCATCTACGAGCTCTTCGAGTCTCCCAATCACCTCGAGCCGGCCTTCAACAACTTGCTCAGCTCGGGCGTCTCCATCGATGACATCAGCTTGCTGATGAATGAAGACGTTCATGATCGAGACTTCAAGGTCCTCGAACGCAGCAAAACGAAGCAGGGCATCGCGGCGGGCTCGATCGTCGGCGGCGCTCTCGGCGGCGTCCTCGGTGGCGTCGTCGCGCTCGGGTCGGCGATCACCGGCATTGGTTTGGTCGTCGTCGGTCCAGCGCTCGCGCTCGCCGCAGCCGGGGGCTTGATCGGCGGCTTGATTGGGCACGGCGTTCCCGAAGACGAAGCGAAACATCTCCACGCCGAGCTCCAGAGCGGCAAAGCGATGCTGGCGGTGCATGTCTATGAGCCGAAGATGCGCGCGACCGTAGAAGAGATTTTCCGCGTCTCCCGCGGCGAGACCATCGAGCTCGCCAGCTGAGCGCGATCATGAACGGCTCGCGCGCCGAGCACCGATTCGACTCGAGCGGAGCAGAGCTACGCTCCAGTAACGCTCGAACGATTTCGTCACCGTTTGGGAACGCGGGCAGAGACGGGTGCTCTTCATGCTCGCGGCCCGCGGCTTGCTTTGATCGCGGCAACAATGATCGTTCATTCGAACGCCGCCGATGCCGTCGCATGTATCGGATCCAAACAACGAGTCTTCCATCCAAGGGGCCGCCGCGACACCGCGGTTGTTGATCGACGCGCTGGTCGATGCCGCTCCGCGGCTGGAGGACGTCGAGCTGATTCACCTGCATACCTTTGGTCCGGCGCGGTATGCAGATCCCCAACTCGCGAAGAGCCTTCGCGTCGCCAACCTGTTTGTCGGTCCGAATTTGCGTGGCCGCTTCGACGAAGATCGCGTCGACGACATCCCTTGCTTCCTCTCCGAGATTCCCCGGCTCTTTCGCAGCCGCTGGCGCCCGCTCCATCACGCCGTGGAGAGCGACGAGCCCCTGTACGAAGTACCAGCACCGAAGTTGAGCGATGAGGAGCGAGCGATCGGGCGGATCGTCGCCGGCCTCATCGACGACGGCTCGACGCTCCAAGCGGGAATCGGCGCCGTGCCGGACGCCATCCTGCAGGCGCTTTCGAGCCACCGCCACCTCGGACTGCACACGGAAATGTGGTCGGACGGGGCGCTCGCCTTGCTGCGCTCCGGTGCGATCGACAACTCCAACAAAGCGATCCACCCCGGTCGGTCGGGACCAAGATGCGACTGATCATCGGACTTCCTCGTCGCCTTCGTTCTCCAGAGCGTGATCGTTCGGCGTGACCGACGTTCCGTAGAGGAAACGTTCATGACACCGCACACAGGTCGTCGCCAAGCGTCCGTAGGCCTCGCCGATCGCTTCCGCATCGTGTCGGGCGGACACCACCCGCACGAGCGCCTGGGCGTTCTTCGCGAGCTCGTCCTGCAGCGCAAAAAACTCTTCCGGCAACGAGCTATTCACCGTCTCATCCGCGGGGCCGTTCGGGCGAGCCAAACGCGGCTCCCTCGACATCTCGTCGGCGACCAACGAAACGCCCGCATCATCAAGGAACAAGGCCGACCAAAAGAGCTGCTGCATCTGGTCAGAGTGTCCGCGCATCCGCGAGGTCAAGAGCGAGCGTACGGACTCTGGGAGATCGCGCCTGATCGCCGCGGAGCGAGCCTTCGGTTCCTGGGGAGCGGGCTCGCCACCTGTACGACAGGACAGGATGCTCAGGACTCCGAGCAGCACCATTCGTTTCATGCTGGTGAAGAATGAAACATTCGTGCCACGCGAAGCGCCGAGCGCAATGCTTCTTGGAGCTCCGAAGCGGTAACGCAGGTTACGGTTTGGTGCTGTTCGAAGAGAACCTTACGCTCGAGCTTCTGGCACGCAACGTGAAATCCCTCTCGACCGTGAACCGCACGAGCATCCACACCGAACGCGCGTATCTCTATCAAAACATCGCCGACGTGCTCGCGGATACTCCATCTCCTCAGTGGTTCGGAGCCACGCTCGCGGAGCTGCGCGACCATCTCGCTCCTGCTTCGCTGAGGAAGGCGCAGCTCGCGCTCGAATCCGCCTTCGAGCTCGCCGCGCAATCTCCGCAGATTCTCGAACATCGCACGATCGTCCGCTGCCTGCTCGCTGAGCGCGATGGGCGGCGCGAGATGATTGAACGCATCTTGAGCATTCTTCGTCTCGCTCAGCTGGCGGAGGAGTGTGCTCATGCTTCGAGCTTGGAGCTCGCGGCGATCGAAAATCGTCAGTCTAAGTTCCTCGGGCTCCGTGCGACACAACGCTTGCTGGAGCTCGCGGCTCTTCTGGAGCGCGCACACTGGACTCGATTTCACTCCGCGCTCGGAACAGCGCTCCGCATCTTGCTCGAGCACGACTTGCAAGCTGCGGGAGCGCGTCAGATGCCCGCTTCGACGATTCTCGACTTTCAAGACACGAAAGGGTGACTCGCCTACCGAGGTCGCGCTCAATGATCGCGTCGGCAAAGGATCATCGGCTGGCAATTTTTTCCGCCGTATTGAATCCCGTTCCAGCGGCCGCACTCGAAACAGTGATCGAGCAAAACCACATCTCCCAGCTGGCGCGGGCAACGCACCAAGCTCTGCAAAACCACCTCGCCGTTCGGACGGTGGACCTGCTGCACGGACAACACGATCCATCGCTGCACGCGCACGCCCCGTGACTCCAGTGCCGCGAGATCGCGATCCAAGACCTCACGCAGCGCTGCACCCACGGCCCCGTAGAACGGACGATTCGATCCCTGCAAACGAACGGCAAAGTCGAAGAGGCACGCGCCCGCGTGATGCGCAACCAGATCGTTCCCCGCACACTCGGCGAGCTGCGCCTCGCGTTCATCGCTCTCAAACGCGGCTTCTGCGCAGCGATCAGCCTCCATGCCCAAGTGGAGCAGATGGCGAATGCGATCTTGAATCGACGGCAAAACGCGTCCGATCGCGGGCTCTAGAAAATCCGAGCATGCGCCGACGTCCAGCGGCGACTTCGGATCACAAAGCAGCTCTTCGAATTCGCGGCTCACATCCGACTCGAGCGAGGCGCGCAGCGCACGGACCAATAACATATGTGCCATCACCCACTCGGCGGGCGGCCTCTCTGTTTCCAAGAGGGCCAGCAGAGCGTGGGCTTCATTTGTCTTCGGCGCCTGGTACAACAGATCGCCGAGAATCCCGTAGAGGCGTGCGCGTTCCGCGTGAACAGGTCGGGGTTCGAGATGGACCGTCATGTATCGCGGGCTTTACAAGGGGCGAGCCACCCGAGTCGCCGTGTGATGACGGCGCTCGACACACGGATTGGTAACATTTCTTCGAGCGGCGTTTCCGGCCGGTAACGATCCCGAGATCATTTGCGCGGCGGCATCTCGGCACACGCGTGCGATTCGGGCCCGCAATGGCATTTCCCGTGATCACCCGAGAGCAGCTCACCCAACTCGATGTCCAAGGACCGCGCTACGCGAGTTATCCAGCCGTCGCCGATTGGAGCTCCGCCTTTGGGGAAGGTGCGCATTCGCGACAGATCTCGCGCGCCAAAGAAGCCGGACTCGATGAGCCGCTCTCGCTCTATGTGCACATCCCGTTCTGTAAACAGCGGTGTACCTTTTGCGGGTGCAACGTCGTCGTCGCCCAAGATTCTGCACGCGCCGACGAGTACCTCGACCACGTCATCGAAGAGATGGAGCTCGTCTCGAGCCAGCTCGGCCAGCGCCGCACACTTTCGCAGTTTCATTGGGGCGGGCTTTGATCTCATCTACGGCCTTCCTCATCAGACGCCGGCCTCGTGGCGCACCACGATCGATGAAGTGATCACCCTTCGACCCGATCGGATCGCGATGTACTCCTTCGCCTTCGTGCCGGAGGTCCGACCGCACCAGCGCAGGTTGCCGATGGCCGAAATCCCTGGAGGTCTCGAGAAGCTCGAGCTGTTCCGCACGGCCTTCGATGCACTGCTCGAAGCCGGATACGTTCAGATCGGGATGGACCACTTCGCGCTGCCCGGCGACGAGCTTGCCCGCGCGAGCCTCGAGGGCCGCTTAGGTCGCAATTTTCAGGGGTACACAGTGAAGTCCGCTGGAGACGTCGTCGCGTTTGGAGTCTCGGCGATCAGCGATCTTCAAGGCGCATACGCGCAGAACGTTCAAGCGTTGCGCGCCTACTACGCTCGAATCGAAGCAGGCCGTTTGGCCACCGATCGCGGCATCATCCTCGACGGCGACGACCAGCGGCGCCGCAAGTTGATCAACGCGTTGATGTGCAACTTCTTTGTGGAGCTCGATACGGAGACCACGCGGGACTTCGCGCACGAGCTCGACACGCTGCAACCGGCTATCAGGAGCTCGCGACCGTGAGCGACTCCCGAATCGAGCTCACCGAGCTCGGGCGCGTCTTCGTGCGCAACGTGGCCATGGTCTTCGATGCCCGTCTCGCCGCACATGCCGGAAAAGCACGTTTCTCTCGAGTCGTTTGAGCTACCACGCTCCCAAAAGCCGCAGATCGCTTTCGATCATCAGCTCAATCGCGCGGGCCACCATCTGCGGATAGGGCGCCCCTTTCTCTTTGAGCTGCGAAGCAAGCGCGGTCAAACAAAACGCCGCATGTTCCTCGATGAACCTGTACTGAAGATCAGCCAGCTTCGCAGCTTCCGTGAGATCGTTCTCCAACAACGCGTGCGCGCTGGCGCCTGCCAAGGACGAGAGCACTTCGGCCTCGGATCCGGGGCTGTCTGCGTGAGTCCGGTGGGCCGCCTCGAAAGCCTGCTGCCGTACGCGTTCGCATCCAGTCGCACACGGTTCGTAGAGCGACAGATTGTCCTCGAGCGACATCTTCGCGTCCAACGCCGCGTCGAGCGCATCTTTCGACAGAGATTCGCCTCGCATTTCGCCGAGAATCCCGCGTGCGATCGACCGTGTTCGTTCGTTCGCCGGCGCACCGATGACGTAGGCTAACGCGCGGTAAAGAACGGAACGATCCGCATGAAAGGAAGCCAACCGGGCGGCAGTGGACAACGAAGAGCTCATACCCGAGCACACTACAAACCGCGTGCCGCGAGAAATGCGGAGCGAAATGAGGAAGGAAGTTACCGATCCGTTCTCCCTGCAAACGGATGGCAGCTCGAACAGATCGGCGCTTCAGGCTGATGCGTCACCTGATCAATGTGACAGGTCGTGCACGCAGCGCGTGTCAGCGGAAGCGCGCGGTCGTGGGCTCCATGGCAGCTCGAACACTGCTGATGTCCACCTGCGAGATGTAAGCCCGGAAGCTCCGAAGTGACATGGCAGGTCGAACACTTCGGCGGCTCCGCGATCCCGCCGGGTCCATGCGGGCGGTGGCAATCGGCGCAGCCGTTCGGTGTGTGGCCGTGTTTCGTCTGCACCTGCTCCGAATGACAGGTAGCGCACGCGAGCTTCGCGCGCATCTTGCCCGAGTGGGGCTCATGGCAGCTATTACAATCTGCGTGTCCCTCGGGCGCCGTTGCTGCGACCTTTTCATGGCAGCGCTCGCAGGAGTCACCGCTCGGCAGCGGCTCGGGCCGGTGCGCGCCGCCGGCATGGCAAGCGACGCAGTCTCGGTGCTCCGAGATAGGAGATGAAACCTGATCTTTATGACAGGTGGCGCACGTTGCCGCCTGACCGAAATGTTCGGCGCGCTCGAGCGGTGCGAGAAAGTCGTGCGCTTGGTGGCAGCTCGCGCACTTCGTCTTGCCGTTGTGAAACGCGAGATCATTCTTCGCCGCTTGATGACAGCTCGAACACGGAGCGACCACCGGCGGTTTTTTCTTCACCCCGTGGGAGACATGGCAGCTCCCGCAGCTCCCGTCCTCGGCGGCATTCTGCGTATGGACCACTTCGATTTTCTCGTGGCATTTTACACACGAGCCGAGCGCCAGCTCGGGCTCGACGCGATGGGGAATGTGGCAGTTGCTGCAATTATCGTGTTTCGGCGAAGCCACTTTTTGGGCGTGGCACTGAGTACAGTTGTTCGTCCGCGAAGTATGCGGTTCATGGCAGCTCACACACTCCACATGTTTTTTCTCTTCTTGATGGCAGCTCGCGCAGTCCGAGATCGCTTTCTCTTTCGGCGCGTGCGGCGAGTGGCAAGTTTCACAGGTGTGTTTCTCGCGACCAGGCACCTGGTCCTTATGACAGGTGGCACACTCCACTTTTTCACGCGCGCCGTGGGCGGAATGACATGTTGCGCAGTTTTGCGCGGAGTGCGCCGATGGTTTCATCGGATCGCTCGTGTGGCAGCGCGCGCAGTTCCACGGTTCGATCGCCGGGTTCGCGCCGAAGCGGTGGCAATCCGCGCAACGCGGCTCGCCTTCGAACGCACCGAGATGAAGCGGCGTACGCGCTTGAAAGTGACAACTCTCGCAGGGAGCGGTGCCCGCAGGGTCGAAGCTTCCGGCGTGGCACGAGCCGCACTTCACGCCGGCATCGAGGTGTCGCAAATGTTCGGGCGATTCTCGGACCTCGCGCCATGCTTCGGGCACCTGCCCTGTGCATAGCGCGGTGAGGAGGATCAGCGGAACCATCGCTTCAGCCATACAAGCTCGAGCACACCCGCTCTTCGCAGATCGTTGAGGATCACCGCCGCGAACAAGAGGAACGCCAAGGTACCAATCGCCTGCGCCACGGACATCGCGAGCATCACCGGGATCGGCCGCGGATCGAGCACCGACCACACCATCAGCGCGAGCGCGATCAGCGTGAGCACGCAAGATGCGGAGAGCACTCGCCGGATCATGGGGACACCTCTCGCTGTTTACTGAACGGATGCGAAGGACCGTGGCAACCTTCGCTCGCACAGCTCAGCTTCCCAGTGCGAGCATCGTCTTCCGCGCCGAGATGATCTTTGATCTTCGTCCAACCCTCGGTCTTCGTCGAATGACAGTGCAAACAAGAGGAATTGTCGAAAGGATGATAGAGCTCGATTTTACCGAGTGTATCGGCGAGCGGTACGCTGCTGTATTTCGTGTAATACGCGTAGACATGGTGCAGACCATTGATCTTGGTGAGCACCGTTCCGAACATTCCGTAATTTGCGTGACACATGTAGCAGTTCTTCTCTCCGAACAGCTCCGTGCGCGCGTGGCGAGCCGCCAGCGTCTTACTCGCGGGATTATTCGAATCCTCGGTGTACGGGATCATGACGTGGCATGAGCCGCAGAACTCTCGCCCTTGCGATACTTCATAGCCGCGCACGTTGCCGGTGAACGCCGCGCCGACCGGGAGAATCAAGATGCCCGCGAAGAGGAGTAGCTTCGTCGAGCTGACCAGCGCAGGCTGCTTCCACAAAAACCAAATGACCACCGACGCGGCCAGCGCGGCGAACACCACCGTGGCGAGCGCGAGCGGATCGGAGAGCTGAGCCACGCCGCGAACAATGCAAAGGAGAAACCAACCTGCCGCGGGCGGGTCTGCGGGAGCGAGCGCTACGGGTTGGTGACGTCGCGTCCGCTCTCGGTAACGTTCAGGCGTCTTTCCGGAGCGCGCGGAGCACGTCGATGTAGCTCACGATTCCCATGAGCTCACGTGTCTCATCGTCGACCACCGGGAGCGCCCCAACCTTCAGGTCCAACAAAAGATCGATGATCTCTGAGACCTCCGTCTCCGGATCGATGGTCACGACGTCGGCCGCCATCAGCTCGACGACGGGCCGCGCCTCGAAGAGCGCTCCGATTCCGCGCACGTCGCGATCGCTGATCATCCCCACCAGCGAGCCTGCTTCATCGGTGATCGGGAGATGACGAACTTCCAGCGTCCTGAGAATGTTCAGCGCGTCGGCGATGCTCGCCGTCGTTTCGGCGGTCATCGGATCGTGGGTCATGATTTCGCTTGCTCTCATACCGAGCGCCTTTGCAGATCGCAGGCCAGGATCCGCCGCAGCTGACGCGGCACCGTTCGGTAACAGCGGTCTGTGGTATGTTCCGATTCCGTAACGCCGCTTCGATGCACGGGCGAAGAGAGCACGCGGCATCAAGCTTGCGTTCGGAAGAAAAGCTCGATGGACATCGATCTGATCGCGGCGATCGTGCTCAAGCTGGACGCCGAAGGGGAAGTGCTCGCTGCAAATCGAGCCGCGCTCACGTTCTTTGGAGACGGCCTGGTGGGCTCGAAGCTGTTCGACCGATTCGTTCCCTTCGAGCACCGCCGCGACGCGCACACGTCTCTGAAACGGGTGCTCAGCGGGCGCATCAGCGAACGAGAGCTCGTCGAGCTGACCGTCACGGACGCGAGAAATCACACGCAGTCTCTGTTGTGGCGCATCCACGTCCGTCGCGACGACGGCGGCGAAGCGCTCAGCGCCGTCTACACCACCATGGATCTGCCGGACGTGCTCGACCGCGCGCATGCCCGATCGCTCAAAGAGCTGGCGGACGTCAAACACGCGCTCGACGCTTCGACGATCGTCGCCATCACCGATGTCGAAGGCACGATCGTCCAGGTCAACGACAAGTTCTGCGAAATATCGAAATTCTCGCGTGAAGACCTGCTCGGACAAAATCACCGCATCATCAACTCAGGCCATCACTCCGGCGAGTTTTTCAAAGAGATGTGGAAGACGATTGCGCACGGTGAGATTTGGCGCGGCGACATCAAAAATCGGGCGAAAGACGGCACTTATTATTGGGTCGCCACGACGATCGTCCCTTACCTCGATGAAAGCGGCAAACCGAAACAATACGTAGCGCTCCGTCACGAGATCACCGAACGCAAGGAAGCAGAAGCGGCCTTGGTCGAAGCGAATCGGCGGATCCGGGAAGAACAACAGAAGCTGATTCAGACAGAGAAGCTCTCGTCGATCGGGTTGCTCGCCTCGGGCGTCGCACACGAAGTGAACAACCCGCTCAGCGGCGTGCTCGCCTGTGTAAAGGCGCTACGTGAACGCAAGATCGTCGCGGAGCGGCAGGACGAATATTTTCGAACCGCGCTCGATGGTTTGGAGCGCATTCAACAGACAGTTCGCGGTCTGCTCGACTTTGCACGCCAGCGTCCTCCATCGGCGGAATCGGTGGAGATCGCTGAAGTCCTCGCGTCGGCCCTTCGGCTGCTCGCGCCCGCCCTGCGGAACAAGGATCTGCATATCGAGAGCGCGATCTCTCCACTCGACCTCACAGCCTATGCCGATAGAAGTCATATCTTGCAAGCTCTCGTGAATGTGCTGTTGAACGCGATCTACGCATCTCCCGAAAGTGCACCGATCTACATTCACGGCGATGTCTCCGGCGGCCGAACGCGCATCGTCATTCGGGACACCGGTCCCGGCATTCCCCAGGAGATCCTCGCGAGAGTGTGCGATCCCTTCTTCAGCACCAAGCCTGAAGGTGAAGGCACCGGCCTCGGACTTTCGGTCACGCTCGGGCTCATGAAATCGAACGACGGCGATTTAGACATCAAGAGCGAGGTCGGCGCGGGCGCGCAGGTGGCGCTGCTGTTGCCGGCCGAAAGGAAATAAAGCGATGCTCGAAGTATTAGTGATCGATGATGAGCCGTCGATCCGCCTCACCGTAGGAGATGCGCTGCGCGACGCCGGCCATCGCGTGACGATCGCCTCCGACGGCGCGGAAGGAATCGCTCAGATCACCTCCAAAGTATTCGATGTAGTGATCACCGATATCCGCCTGCCGCGAGTCGACGGACTGACCATCTTCCGCCGTGTCCGCAGCGAATCACCCTCCACGGACGTCGTGTTGATCACCGCATTCGGTGAAATCAGCGATGCGGTTAGGGCACTCAAAGAAGGTGCGCTCGACTATCTCACGAAGCCGTTCGATACCGACGAGATCGTCCTCCGCGTGGCCCGCTCCGAGGCTCGCCGCAGATTGGAGCGAGAGCTCGCCGACGCACGCGCAGAGCTGGCCAAACGGACCAACACCGAGAAGATCATCGGCCGTTCACCGCCGATGGTTCGCCTGCTCGACCGGATCGAGACGATCGCGCAAAGCGACTCGCCTGTACTGGTTACCGGCGAAAGCGGTACCGGTAAAGAGCTGGTCGCGAAGAGCCTGCATGAGCTGTCGACGCGCGGAGACAAGCCGTTTGTCGCCGTCAACTGCGCTGCTTTTCCAGAGTCGTTGCTCGAAGCCGAGCTCTTCGGACACGAGCGCGGTGCCTTTACGGGTGCCGTCAAGAAACGCGAAGGGCGCTTCAAAGCTGCGGACGGTGGCACTCTGTTCCTCGACGAGATCGCCGAGATTCCTCCGAGCGCGCAGGCGAAGCTCCTCCGCGTCTTACAAGAAGGAACCATCGAGCCGCTCGGCACCAATAGTTCGGTCAAAGTCGATGTCCGCATCATCTCCGCGACACATCAAAATCTGAAGCAGCGCATCTCCGAGAAGTTGTTTCGCGAAGATCTCTATTATCGATTGAACGTCCTCGATCTGCAGATTCCCGCGCTTCGAGAGCGCCGCAGCGATCTTCCAATGTTGGTTGAGCACTTTTTGAAGCTCCGCTTCACCAACGGGAGCTTGCCCTCTTTTTCGCCGCGCGCTTGGGGCGCCATCTCGGAATATACATTTCCGGGAAATGTGCGAGAGCTGCAACACGCGGTCGAACGCGCCAGCGTGCTCGCGAAAGGCGGCGAGATCGATTTGGAACACTTGCCCGACGACATCGCAGGACAAAACGCGGCCGTGAAACGAGATGAGACACAGCGCGACTCGATCCGTCCTCTGTCGATCGCCACAAAAGAGTTCGAACGCGAATATCTCTTGCGCACCCTGGCGCTCGCGCACGGAAAAAAAGCGAAAGCCGCCGAGATGCTCGGTATTACGCGCAAAAATCTCTGGGAAAAGCTGCGAGCCCACGGCGTTACCGTTTCCGAACACGAAGACTGATCCTTGCTACCAAATGGTGACGCGCGGTGCGCGTTTGACCGCCGAGCGATTGGCCTCACTGTTGCTCCGTGGAGCGGCATGTCCACCACGACGCGCTGCTTGCTCATCCTCGGACTGTCGAGCGTCATCGCTTGTGAGGGGCCTGCGGGTCCCGAAGGCCCAGAAGGAGCGACCGGTCCAAACGGCGAACAAGGCACACAGGGTGAGCAAGGCTCGCAAGGTGAGCAGGGCTCGCAAGGGGAACAAGGGTCGACCGGAGAGCAGGGATCGCAAGGAGAACAAGGAGAACAAGGCGAGCCTGGGCCCCAGGCCTACGTGCCTGCTGCAGGCTTCGCGCTCGAGATCCTCTCCGCATCGATTGAAGTCGACGGCTCGATGCATCTCAAGCTGCGCGCCACCGATTCTCGCGGACAGAACATTCCCGCTGTGGAGATCGATCGTGTCCGCGCAGGCATGGCCGCGGTAGTTCCATCGACGGACGGGAGCGACGGCGATCAGTGGAACAGTTTCGTCTTGTGCGCAGCCGAGCGGCCGAATCAAGCGACGCTTCAGCCCTGTGTCGAACCCATCATCAACAACTTCGCGGCAACTGCGAATACGATTGTGAATGACGATCGCACCATCGACTACACTTTCACTGCGGTGCAGCCCGCGAACGACGACGCGACCGCGCTGCACCGTGCAGTGATCGAAGGGCGCCGAACCTTCGAAGGCGTCGTCGCCGTCGCAGAAGCACACTTCGACTTCGCGCCGAATGGCGGTACCGTCTCTACGCGAGAGCTGATCGTTCAACAGTCCTGCGACGGCTGCCATGCACGACTCGAGCTGCACGGCGGGCAACGGAACGAGGTCGCCAACTGCGTCACTTGTCATACGCGTCAACTGATCGATCCAGACACCAACCGCGAGCTCTCCTTCGACATCATGATCCACAAGATTCACCGCGGCGAGCTGTTGCCGAGCGTCGAAGCCGGCGAGCCCTACGTGATCGTCGGTCGCGGCGGAGAAGAACACGACTTCTCCGAAGTGGTCTTCCCGCAAGCCATCAACAACTGTGTACGTTGTCACGAGGGTTCGGCGCCGAACGCGGAACGCCATCTCTCGGGCGCTTCGATCGCGGCCTGCGCTTCCTGCCACGACCGCACTTGGTTCAATGACCTACAGACGATGCCCGCGGAGTGGACCATGCACACCGGTGGCGCGTTCCCAGACTCGACGCTCTGCCAAGGTTGCCACTCCGCGAGCGGCTCCTTCGTCAGCGTGCGCGAACGTCATTTCCTTCCGTGGGAGCAGCCGGGCGCGCCGTCCTTGTCTATCGAGATCACCGGCGTCGAAGCGGTCGCGACCTCTTCGCCTGCGATTTCCTTCACTCTGTCCGACAGATCAGGTAATCCAATCGACGACACCGCGAACATCACTCGATTGAGCGCGTCTTTCGCCGGTCCTCAGCCGGACTATGCCACGCGCGTCTCGCGAACGGTGATCGGCCCCGGCGCGGCGGGCGTACTTCAGAATCTCGGCGCAGGCGCGTATCGCTACACGTTCAACGCTCGGCTCGGCGCGAGCGCAGCGGGGACTTGGGCCTTCTCTTTCGAAGGTTATCGCCAGAGCACGCTGCCCGATGGCACCACCTATCGTTATGCGGCCGTGAACCCGCTTGCGGAGAGCGACGTCACCGGTGGAGCCACGGTCGCGCGCAAAGAGATCGTCGATACCGAGAGCTGCAACTCCTGCCACCTCGAGCTGACCGCGCACGGCAACAACCGCACGGGCAACGCGGATTACTGCGTGACCTGCCATAACCCAACGCTCACCGATGCCGCACGTCGGCCGGCCGGCGCAGGCGCTCCCGCGAGCGTCGACTTCAAAGTGATGATCCACCGCATTCACCGCGGTGCGGACCTCCCGAGCGTCGTCGACGGAACGCCCTACGTCATCTACGGCTTCGGCAGCGCGGCGATCGACTTCAGCCACGTTCGTTTCCCGGGCGGCGCCGATCGCTGCAATGCGTGCCATCTCGACGACACCACACAGAACGCGACCGCGGTCGCTTGTATGTCGTGCCATGACAGCCCCGCAAGCAAAGCCCACGCGGAGCTCAACACCACGCTCGGCGGTGTCGAATCGTGCGCGGTCTGCCACGGCCCCGACCGAGAAGTGAGCGTCGAGAAAGCCCACGCGCGTTGAAGCTCGCGGTCCCAGGAGCGGTGCTCGTGTTGTTCGGGTGCGGGGAGCTGGCGCCGATCGAAGCACCACCGGTGACGTGGACGAACGGAGCCGGCGCCGTCTTCGCGGAGTGCAGCGAATGTCATGAACAGACGAGCTCCTTCTTCGAGCTCGCACGAAGCTGCCGCGAAGATGGTGAACACTGGATCTCACCGGGTGACGAAACCAGCGCGGTTTTGGAGGTCTTGTCGGGCGGAGAGCACCGCGCGCGCATCTCCGACGCAGCACTGGAGCAAGCTCGCTCATGGATCACCGGCGAGCTGACCTTCGTTTCGAAACGTGCGCATCCCGCGGGCTGGTCGTTGGATCATGGGCGTCCGCTCGATCCGCGGCCCTGCGCCACGTGCCACAGCGAAACCAAAGAGCTCGGCGGCGCAATCCCTTGTACGTCGTGTCATCTCGAAGCGTTCAGAGTCGATCGTTGCAACAATTGTCATGATCACCGCGACGACCGCTGCGCCTCACCTGTCCAAAGGACCAGTGCCCGCCTCCACCGCGTTCACGCGTCCGGTGGCAGCGATGGATCATTCCCAGCCGCGAGCTGCGAATCCTGCCACCGCGTGCCGCGAAACATCCTCGAACGCGGACATTTCAACGATGGAAGCGAGCGTGCAGAGACGTTGTTCGACACGACCGGATGCAACGTCCCTGCCTGTCACGCCGCCCGGACACCGATTTGGGCAGAACCTTCGGCCGAACGCTGCGAACGGTGCCACGGCAATCCGCCGGAGGATCACGCGAGCGACCGCTGCGACGATTGCCACCGCGGCGCGACGCACCTCGATCGCGCGCTGAACATCGGCGTCGCATGCAACGAGTGCCACGCGACCGAGCGCCTTGGTGGAGCACACGCGGCACACCTGTCGGCGAGTGTCTTTCGTGAAGCGATCGCTTGCGAGAGCTGCCATCTCGTACCGGTTGCGCGCGAAGCTGCCGGCCATATCGACACCGCACCACCCGCGGAGGTGTTGTTTTTCGGCGCCGCGGCAACCGCGGAGGAAACGTTGTTTCCGCGCTTCGACGGACAACGTTGTGCGAACGTCGGATGCCACGGCGCACATTTGGATGGTGGCGCAGAGCATACTGATCTTTGGACCAGTCGCTCGACTCCTGCGTGCGGGAGCTGCCACGCCTTGCCGCCGGTGTTCGTGAGGAACGGGGCCTCGACTCACCTTCCCACCGGCGCAGCCGATTGCGGTATCTGCCATCGGACGCCCTCGGGGGACCCGATCTCCCTCGGGAGCACGCTGATCACCGAAGCCGGCAAACGTGTACACGCGGATGGGCACGTCGACGTGGAGGACGGTCTGTGAACACGACGTTCGCCCTCCTCTGTCTGACGTTCGCTGCACCACAGGCAGAGATACACGGCCGCTCGCGTACGACCGTGGTGGTGGGATCGCAGCCCATCTATTCGTCGAGCCGCGGCGCGCTCGAGCTGCAGCGTTTCGCACCGATCACCGAAGAGCTGTCGCTCCGAGCAACACCCAACATCGAAGGTGTGGAGCTCACCTTCGCCGCGTGGACGGCGATCGACCCCGGCGAGAGATTCTTCGCCGAACCGGTTCTCGCCGACCTCACCATCCTCTCGCTCGCGTGGCGCACCTCGTTGTTCTCCGCCCGCGCGGGGCGTCTGTTCCTCTTCAACGAAACCGGCCGTGCGCTCCATTTCGACGGCGGATCGTTCGCACTGCACGGAGCTTCTGGACCGATCCGCTTGGAGAGCGAAACATGGATCGGGGTGCCTGTGAGCACGGCGTACGGTGAAGAGCCGCTCCGCGACACGTATCCAACGGCTGCGAGCGATCCGCTGTTTTACGCGCCGCGGGGGAGCGATTGGTCGCGCCCTGGAGACTTCGCGTTCGGTGCGCGTGTGGGAGGTTCGGTGCTCGATGTGGTCTCGCTTTTTGCGGGCTACGCGCACGAACGCGATCTCGCGGAGATCGATCGCGAGTCCCTGTCCGGGCGCCTGTCGATCACTCCTTTTCGCGGATGGGCGCTCGAGAGTTTTGCGTCTTTCGATCTGTACGCCGGCGCAGTCGAAGACGCGGAGCTCCACCTGTCCTATTGGCCAGATCGCTCGTTGCGGACCGCGATCTACGCCCGCCGGCGAGCCCCGGCGTTGTTGTTGCCGAGCACATCGATCTTCAGCGTCTTCGCCGGGGAAGATCACGAAGAGGCGGGGCTGGAAGCGGACTATTTCGTTTGGCGGGAGCTGCGTCTCTCCGCCTCCGCAGAGCTTCGCCGCACGGCGGTGCAAGAGGAAGAAGCCCTCGGCTACCGGCTCAGCGCCGGCTTGCGCGCACAGCTGATCTTTTGGCCAGGTGCTCGCAGCGCGTTCTCTTACGAACGTCTCTCCGACCCGTGGTTCGGACACTACGACTATCTTCGGGCCTCGCTGGAGCTACCCATGTCCGAGCTCTTCGTCGTTGCGCCCGACGCCGGCATTTTCCTGGTCGAAAGATCAGGAAGCAGTATGCACCTCGCAGGCCGCATCGGTGTCGCGGCGAAGATCCAGGTCGACCCGGTCTTCTTCGTCCTGGCGACTCGAGCCACTCAAAATGAACGCGGAGACCGCGAGCTCGCGGTGATCGGGAGGGTCGAATGGAACGCCGAATATTCATTCTAGCGCTCCTCCTCGCAACATCGTCGTTCCCGGCATGTTCGCGTGCGCGCGTGGCCATGCGCAATCTGTTCGAGGATCGCGGGATGGAACCTGTGACCTTCTCGCATCTTCCTCATCTGCAGCGCGGCACCAGCTGTCTGCGCTGCCACGTCGCGCTCGATCGCCCCGAGAGCGAACAAACGCGAGGGATCCTCTTCGACCACACCGCGCATCAACAGGTCACGAAAGGGAACTGCATGCGCTGCCACGCATCGGTCGCGACTTCAGCGGGCAAGGTCGAGATGCCTACGATGGAGTCCTGCGCGGAGGGCTGTCACGAGCGCGACTTCGCCGAGCTCCGCTGCAACACCTGTCACCTCGATCTCGCGCGTTACCCGCTCGAGTCGATCGCCACCTGGTCGCATACTCGTGAATTCGAGCGCCGCCATGGGACGGCCGCGAGAGCCGACGGCGCGACCTGTACGACTTGCCATGAACAAACCTTCTGCGCCGATTGCCACGCGGACACCGTCCCGCTCCCTCTCGACGTGCGTCGCGTCGAGCAGGTCGCACGGAGCTATATCCATCCGGCGCCGTACGAAGCGATCCACGCGATCGACGCCTCTGTTCGTAAGGACAGTTGCGATAGTTGCCACCGCCCCACCTTCTGCAACTCCTGCCATGCGTTGCGTGGCGTCGCCGAGCTCGCCGGAGTCACGACATTGCGCCACCCGGATGGATGGCTCGATCCGAGCTCTGTTTCATTTCATGGAATTGAAGCGCGGCGCTCGATTGCGTCCTGCGCGGGATGTCACGATCGCGGTGAACAATCCGTCTGTGTTCGTTGCCATCAGGTCGGCGGAACCGGCGGCAATCCACATCCGCGGCTGTTCTCACGGCGCGATCTGCCGATGGAGAATCGCATGTGTCGCGTGTGCCACATCAACGGGCGTTGAACCTGTCCTCAGCGCGCACGCGATACTAAATAACCTTCGTTCTCGGCGATCCACCGCAAGATATCGAGCGAAGAGACGATACCGATGACCTTTTCATCCCGCGAAACAACGGGAAGCCGGTGTGCGCTTTCGAAGACCATCAGCGCGGCAGCTTCGGAGATCATCGCTGTTTCGCTGACGGTAAAAGCGACCGGTGTCATGATGTCTTCAACCATCCTGTTTCGTTGTTTTGAATCCGGCGTTCCCGCCGCCCAGCGAAGCAGATCGGTCTTGCTCGCGACCCCGACGATCTTTTGGTGGTCATCGATGACCGGCGCCCCGCTGAATCCGTGCTCCATCATCATCGCGATCAGCGCCTCGCAACTCGATTTCGGAGATACACACAACACATCCCGCGTCATGATCTCCGACACCGGTGTGCTGTTCGGATGCAAAACTTCGGATTTGTGGCCGCGCATTTCAGGGTAACATTCAAAACACGAGCCAATGGGTGGCGCAGATGACCTCCCGCGCCGGAACACGGTTCGGTAACGTGGAGCGAACACTCGTGTCTGCCCGGTAACCTCAGACGAAGAACACGCGCCATCCCCTCCGGCACGTCCGGTGCATTTCCAACATGTATGAGTAACTTCAAACGGATCCTGGTGCCAGTCGACTTCGCCGACTGTTCGAGAAAAGGCCTAGAAGCGGCGCTCGTCCTGGCCGCGAAATTAGGAGCCGAAGTCGAAGTCTTTCACGCCTGGGTGCCCCCGCCCTCCGCGTCGACGGTGTTGGTGCCGGGCGTCAGCGCCGAGCGCATCGACGAGATGCAGCGGCTCTGCCAGAAAGAGGCAGAGGTCGCGCTGGGCCGCTTCCTCGACGAAGTGCTTCTTCCACCGAACGTGAAGGTGACGACTCAAGTGGCCATGGGGGCACCCGAGGAGCTCATTCTGGCACACGGTCGAAGCTTCGATCTGATCGTGATGGGCGCGCACGGGAGGCGCGGCTTGGCGCACCTCTTCCTGGGCAGCGTCACTATCGGCACCATGCGCAGCTCCGCGACTCCGGTGATGGTCGTGAACACCGTCCACTGAGACGAATCGCGCCCGGGTCACCGAACGGTGACCCTCTTTCATCCCACAGTTACCGAATCGGATTCGACATCCGCAATTTTACACACTGAGCTTCTTCTATCGCAATGGCTCGACACATGCACAAGCGACGCGCGCCGTGCACGCGAAGGCAGAGCTCCGCATCTCAGCGTCGATGTCCGAAGGCACCGGCCTGTCTGTGACCGACCTACTGCTGATCCTCACTTTGTCATTAGCACTGTTCCTGTTCTGGAATGGGCCACTCTGGTCTGCTTCGGACGGAACCTCACACTTCGGTCGCATCTTTCTATCCTACGCGATCGTCATTCCTTGTGCTGCGGCCGCGCTCGCGCTGCGAAGGGCCTGGAGTTGGGGGCGCCTCGCGACGATCACCGGGCTTCTTTGGGCGATTAAGCTGATCGTGACTTCACTCTTGTTCGTGGTGCTCGCCTCCGGAGCCGCGCAACACTACGATCCGGCGGTCGCCAACGATCGGCCGGCAACGATAAAGAGGCCCAACAAGTACACCGCCGCGATAGACCCAACAGGACTGACCGCGATCCGTGGATCCGTCCTCGAACATGGACAACTTGTTTCCGGCGCGCTGGTCTTCCTCGGCAACCCAGCCCCAGGTCGAGCGCTCGATCCTCCGAAGGAGATCGAAATCGATATTTCCCAAGCCAAGTACGCACGGCTCATCTACGCGGGCTCCATTCGAGACTTTTTGCGCGTTCACAATCACGATGCGCAACTGCACACTTTGTCGCTGAAACGAAGTGACGCTCTCCGCGCTCACGTTCCGATTCCCGCGATGAGCAAGGCGCAGAGGATCGAGCTTCCGCGTGAGCCCGGGACTTATGAGGTTGCCTGCGAAAATCACGACAGCGAACGCGCGCTTCTCGCGTTGTTCGATCACCCCTATTTCGCGCTCACACGGGAGGAAGGCACGTTCGAGATCCTCGATGCTCCTCACGGTTCGACTTCGCTGTGGATACAGCTCTACGGAGCCCAGTCCCGCGAATTCAAGATCTCGAGCACCGGCAGCGAGAATGGGCTCTCGCTCGAGCTCTCGGAGGACAAACAAAGATGACTTGTTTCTTTCCAACCCACGTCGCCGGACTGGTGATACTTCTCGGTTGCTCCGCCTGCCGAGCAAAAGAGTGGACCCCCGACCAGCTCGGGCGCGGCCGAACATCCAGCACGCATGAGGAGCTCGAGCTCGGTCGCGAGGTCTATTCCAACTATTGTGTCGGGTGCCATGGCGAAGCGGGAGACGGCAATGGCCCCGCCGCACGTTTCCTCGACCCGAAACCGCGGGATTTTCGCGTCGGCCGGATCAAGTTCGCCGACGTGGCTTCCGGAGAGGCGCCCCGCGACGAAGACTACGTACGCGTCATTTCCCACGGACTCTCGGGAACAGCGATGCCCTCTTTTGGTCTGCTGCCCGAACGCGAACGTTTCGCCGTGACTGCATATATCAAGAAATTCTACGGCGGATGGGAAGAAGACGGCGAAGGCGGCGCCATCTCCGCAGGCAAAGATCCGTGGGTTGGAGATCTCAAAGGCGCGCTCGCAGAAGGCGCAAAGACCTATCACGGACTCGCGAAATGTTGGTCTTGTCATCCTGCCTACGTGTCTCCGACAGAAATCGAAAGACTCACTTTGGCCTCTGACCTGCCGGAGCCGGACCTCCGCCCAAATCTATACGAATCCGAAGTCAAGGAGAGCCAATGGGGCGCTTCCATTCGAGCCCCGGACTTCCTCGCCGACCGGATCAAAAACGGAAGCAGCGCAGAAGAGGTCGTACGTGTCATCGCCGCCGGTGTCGGAGGAACAGCAATGCCGACTTGGGCGGGGACACTCGAGCCGGAGCAGATCTGGGGACTCGCACACTATATACATTCGATCTCTGTCCTTCGAGGAACACCCGAAGGACGTATCTTGAAAACGAAACTCTCAAAAGAAGTCGTTCCCACCAACGCCGGAACCGAAACACCATGACTGAAACCGCAACACCCAATCGAGAGCTCGTCGACCGACCGATCATCCGCGATCATATCATTGCGGGATTCAGCTATTTCATTCTCGCGCTCTTCGCCGGGATGCTGTATGCGCTGCAGCTCACCCGCCTCTATCCATTTCCCGGAATCGAGTTGCTCTCCCCGGGACGCGTTCGTATGCTGCATACCAACACGATCGCCTACGGCTTTCTATTCAATCTATTCATGGCGATTCTGTATTGGATCGTCCCCCGTCTCACCGGATTTTCGATCGCGTCGAAGAAACTTTCGCGGGTCATTTTTTGGGCCTGGCAGGCGATCGTCGTCGCTACTGCGACAGGAATTCTGGGCGGCGAAGCGCAAGCGATCGAATGGGGCGAGACGCCGAAATGGGTCGATCATTTTGCGGTCGTCGGAATCGCGCTGCTGGTTTTCAACGTGTTGGTTCCGATGTTCAAGACCCGAGGAAAAAAGGTCTACGTCACGCTCTGGTATTTCGGCGCGATGATGGTGTGGACGCCGCTGGTCTACATCATGGGTAATTATCTACCGCAATATTTCATCCCAGGAGCCGGCGGCGCTGCCGTCACTGGAATGTATATTCACGATCTCGTTGGACTCTCGATCACACCGCTCGGATGGGGGCTGGTTTATTATTTCGTCCCTCTCCTGCTGCAGCGCCCGATCTGGAGTCACACCATGTCTCTGCTCGGTTTCTGGGGGCTCGCGTTTTTCTATCCACTGACCGGAATCCATCATTTCTATTACAGCCCGATTCCGATGTACGCGCAGTACGGCGCCATGATGTCGACGATCGCCATCGAAGTGGTCGTCTTCACAGTCATCGTCAACTTCTTCATGACGCTGCGCGGTCGCGGCCACCTGCTCCGTACGAACCTGGCGGTACGTTGGTTCTTCGTCGGGATGATCTTCTATTTCCTCACCTGCTTGCAGTGTGCGTTCCAGACAACATTGGCTTTCCAGCAAATTATTCATTTCAGCGATTGGGTCGTAGGACATGCGCACTTAGTCATGTTTGGTGTTTTTTCCTTCTGGCTGATCGGGGCCGTCATCTATCTTTGGCCGAGACTGATCGGGCGTGAATGGTGGAGCCCCGCGCTTAACAGTTGGAACTTTTGGCTATCTTCGGTCGGCTTGGTCCTCATGTTCGTCGACCTCACAGCTGCCGGCCTAGTCCAAGGCTTCATGTGGCGGGATCTTGCGCAGTGGGAGAAGACGATCGCCGCGTCGATGCCGTTTTGGCACACGCGCAGCATCGCGGGCACGATGATCGCCGCCGGCCAACTTTTGCAGGTCTACAATATGTGGATGACCATGCGCGGAGGTGCGCCGGCGGTTGCGCCGAAGGAGAACAAGACATGGAACGCGTCACTACAGTCCTCCTGATCGGTGGGTTCGGCTGCTTCGCGATCGCTGCGGGGCTGACGGGATATCTTCCGGTCTCCCATCTCTCAAAGCTCGAATACAAGAGCATCGAACAGGTCGTTCCCGAGGCGTCACTCGAGTATATCGATCTCAGCCGGCGTTATCCGGAAGAGTTCAAGAAATATTGGGGCGAGCCGACCGCAGAGAGCTTCCGCGAGGCTCTGAAACACGGACGGGATGCCTACATTGCGGAGGCCTGTTGGCATTGTCACTCTCAATACGTACGACCGGTCTCGAACGAGAGCCAACGTTTCGGAAAAGTTTCCTGGGCAGAGGAGTATCGAAACGAGCTTTTTTTGCCGCACCTCTTCGGCACGCGTCGCGTCGGCCCCGACCTGATCCGCGAAGCCGGAAAACACAGCAACGACTGGCACGTGGCGCACCTCTATGATCCCACGTTGGTCAGTCCTCTCTCGGTGATGCCGAAATACACGTGGTTCTTCGATGGCGAGCGTCCGAACAAAGAAGGTCTCGCCGTCGTGGCCTATATGCAGTGGCTCGGCAGCTGGACCGAGGGATACGAGGAGAAAACACAATGAGCTACGATCGCCAAACACGCTTATTATTCATCTGGATACTTTCGATCGGTATCCTTTTCTCCGGCCTGGCGTTCGCCTACAAGATCGCGGGCTTCATCTATACGCTCTCGAGCCCGGATTTCCGCGGCACTTTCGACGTCTCGATCGTCGTCTATTTCTTCGTCAGCGCCGGTTGGGGATGTCTGTTGTTGTGGAGCTTCCTCGCGGGAAAATTCAAAGACATGGAGACTCAGAAAAAAGAAATGATCGCGCAGGAGGCCGAATATGAACGTCTCGGAATCTGAAAACGACGAGGCCCCGGTCGAAGGTTTCGTCGAGCACGACCAACAAGAAACCCAGCTCGGGTACGGTCCTGGTCACGTCCCTCTCTATATAGGCGCGATATGGATACTCTTCATTCTCTCTTACGTGGCGATCATGTTCTTTCTGGCGCTGCCCGACTTCCGGGCCTGGACGAACCCGTAAGCCAGACGTGTATACATTGCGGATTGGCGGCTCCGAGCGACGCCCAATACTGCTGTTTCGGATGTGAGCTCGCTGCGAAGATTCGCGAGGAAGGCGCGCACGATCATGCGCGCCTGTTCGCCACGTTCAACCTCTCTTTGGTGTTGAGCATGGTGATTATGATGCTCTCCTTATTTCTCTACGCGGAGGACGTCTTCGACGCGCACGGAGACACCGAGCTGGCGTGGCTGCGCAGCGCCTATCGCTTCACAACGGCTATTCTAGCGACGCCGGTGATGGCGCTCGCCGGATATCCACTCTTGCAACACGCATGGGCTCGCCTGAAGCGCGGCCACGTCTCGATGGAAGCGTTGATCGCTGGCGGAGCTTTTTCCGCATATACGATTTCTCTCGCGGCCCTCTTTGATTCATCGCGGGCGATCTACTTCGAGAGCGCAACCGCCGCGATCGTGCTCTCGACGCTCGGACGATATTTGGAAGCGAGCGCACGGTCGAAGGCCAGCAAAACGCTCGGACCGCTGCTCAACCTGTCCCGCGGGACAGTGTGGCTCTGGAACGCGACGGGTGATTGGCTCAAGGTTCCAGCGAGCGCGATCGCACCCGGCGACCGGATCCGCGTCCCCCTGGAAGAGAGCATCCCTGCCGACCTCGAGCTGTTCTCGGAGACAGCAGAGGTCGATCTCGGCGTGCTCACCGGCGAGCCCAAACCACAGCTCCTAAAAAAAGGGGCCCTCGTTCCCGCGGGAGCGGTGGTGCTCTCGGGCGGCGCAGGAGGCATCGAGGGCATCGCGCGAAACAGCGCGCGGGACTCGACGGCGGAGAAGCTGGCGCAGCTCGCGAAGGCGCTGCGCGACCATCCTTCCGCTTCGATGCGGTGGGCCGATCGTCTCGCACGGTGGCTGACGCCCCTGGTCCTGCTGGTCGCCGCAGGCACAGCGCTCTATTGGAGCGTCACGGCGGGCGCGGGTCCGGCCGTCGTCAACACCTTAGCCGTGGTGCTGGTGGCTTGTCCCTGTACCTACGGCGTGGCCGCTCCGCTCGTTCACTGGTTGGTGCTCCAAAGAGCGCTCTCGCTCGGTGCGTTGGTGCGGAGCGCCGAAGCGATTGAAGAGCTCGAACGCGCCAAAACCGTTGCGTTCGATAAAACGGGAACGTTGACCTCGGCATTGGAGGTGACGTCGATGACTGTCTTTTCGGGTGTCGAGCGAGCTCGAGCGCTCTCCTTGGTCCGCGCGCTCGAAGACGGAAGCCGCCATCCGGTCGCTCGCGCGTTGTACACCTACTCCGCGGAGGTCGAACCCGCCCAACTTCGGGACCGTCGCTTTATCACCGGCGTGGGGGTCTTCGCCTTCGACGAGCACGGTCGAGAGGTCGGCTTACGCGCGGTGCGTTCGAGCGGTGTGGAGGGTGACATCGAGCTGATTTGCGGCTCCGAACCGCTGGCGAAATTCTCCATCGACGAACAATTGCGTCCGCGGGCGAGAGAGATCGTACGCGCGCTCCAAGATGAGGGCCTGGGGGTCGTCGTCCTGAGCGGAGACCGACCGGATCGCGTGGAACGTATCGCCGACATGCTCGCGGTGAGAGGGCTCGGCGGTCTCTCACCGGAAGAAAAAACACGGCAGCTCAGCTCGCTGGGAAATCGTGTTGTGTTGATCGGCGACGGGCTCAACGACGCTCCTGCGGCGGCCGGAGTGTCTGTCAGCATCGCCGTCGGTGGCGCGACGGATCTTTTGCGTGGGCTCGCGGTCGTCACCTTGGCGGACACTGATCTCGAGAAGATCCCGTCACTCTTCCAATTGGCGAAACGCGCCATGCGTACTGTTCGAAGAATGATCTTCTTCTCGACTGTCTATAATGCTGTCTTCATCATTTTGGCCGCCGCGGGAATGTTGAGACCTGTGTTCGCGGGATTGAGTATGTTGATCGCCTCACTCCTGGCCCTTGTATTTGCGGCCCGGCTCCAAGGCGAGGTGGAGGAAGCACCATGTTGAGCTCGACACTGACTTCCACTTTGGGAGCTGCGCTCGCGCTGGGGTTCGCTGGCGGTGTGCACTGTGCAGCGATGTGCGGGCCGCTGGCGATCGGCGGCGCTTGTCGCGAAGGTCGTATGCGGGCGAGACCGGCGCTCGAATATCTCGCCGGTCGCTATACTATCTATATTCTTCTCGGCGCAGTTGCCGGTGCATTCGGGCGACTTCTCGAACAGTCGTCGTTCTCCAGCATTCGGCTCGCAGTTTTGGTTGCACTTTCTTTGTGGTTCATCGCCAAGGGCATTCGCCTCGTCGTCGCTCGTCGAAGCAAGGAGCTCGTTCAATTGAAGCGACGTCGCCGCTCGTTGTTCTCGTTTGTCCGTCTGCCCACGCAAGGAGTCGGGCTCGGTTTGATCACCGGACTTTTGCCGTGCGGGCTGCTCTACGGAGCATTGGGCCTCGCAGCGTCGACCGCGTCGGCACCGCGCGGTGCGCTGGTCCTCTTCATCTTTGCGGTGACCACCACGCCCGGCTTATTCGCGCCGATCTTTTTGAAGGGCTTCGTCGAGAGAAGAATTCCGGTGCTGACGTCTCCAAAGATTCAAGGTCTGGTTTGGTGTGCGCTGGGTGTTTGGCTGTCCTTTAGGCCAGTGCTCGACGCGGTCTATGGACCTCCTGGCGGTTGTCATGGCTGATGCGGCGATCACCGAACGCTCGACATCGATCTCGATTCCGCCGAGGACCTGGGTACACGCATCCATCGCGCTCGCGGCTTCGGGTTTCGGATTTATTGCGAGTTATCTCTATCTCGAGCGCAGCAAGGCCAGCGCAGATCCCTGGGCGACGAAGATGGCGCTCCACATGGCGGCTTGGCATTTGTTGCTGGTGTTGCTGCTGTTCCCGACGTCGCTGCTCGGACGAAGAACAGGAGCGCGAGTCGTCCAAGCGACGAGCGCGGTCTTCTTCGCAATCCACGTGGGCATCGCCGCGGCAAACACGAACGCAGCCTCCTTCCAGGGCGTCGGCTTATGGATCGCCATCTTCAACGCCCTCAGCGGAGTCTTCTTCCTGGGCTCAGTCGTGTATGGCCGCCGAGACGATCCGGAGCCCAAGTCCGATTCGCGCGACCAGGCGCCCAAGAAACGAAAAAGGCCGGTCACGCGTTCTGCGTAACCGGCCTTGAATCATCGAGCTTTTCGAGAGCGGGAAATGGGATTTGAACCCACGACTTCAACCTTGGCAAGGTTGCACTCTACCACTGAGTTACTCCCGCGACGTTTCGACGGACGCGAAATAAGCATCCTCGCGAAGCACTGTCAACGATCTTGCGCAGGGACCGTCTTGGCGCTCGAAGCGCCGGGGTTTGGCGCTCGAAGCGCCGGGGTTTGGCGCTCCGCGTGCTACCGGAGATCGGCGCCCCGAGGGCTTCCTGTTGGGCAGCGCGATCCCATCGAGATCGGCGCCGACAACAATTCGCTAAGAGGACGCGTTCTGGGTGCCCACCGAACGGGCGAAGCTCACGAAATAGTCGACCGCCGAGACGATCGAGAACACCACCGAGATGTAGAGGAGCCACGTCCCGATGCGGTGGAAGTCGACGGGGCCCGGCAGCGGCTCCAGCTCGTACGGGTAGTGCACGAGCAACGCCCAGACCCCGACCATTTGGAACGCCGTCTTCTGCTTCCCCAGCTCCCTCGCCGCGATCACCAGACCCTCGCCCATGGCGATCGTCCTGAGCCCGTTGATGATGATGTCGCGCGCCAGGAGCACGAAGACGATCCAGGCCGACACCCTCCCGAGGTGGAGCAGCATGATCAACGTCCCGAGCACGATCAGTTTGTCCGCCAACGGGTCGAGGAACTTCCCGAGCATCGAGATCAGGTTGAAGCGCCGCGCGATCCAGCCGTCGAGCGCGTCCGTCGCCGAGGCGACCGCGAAGATCATCGAGGCGATGAACGCGTTCCTCGGCGAATCGGACTGCATCACGAACAAAACGCCCGGGATCGCCAGGATACGCACGAACGTCACCAGGTTCGGCGGCGACAACGCGTTCTGTGCGAGCGTCTGTTTCATCGATCTTCCGGAGGAAAAGCTACCAGCACATAACCTTTCCCGCGCAGGCGGAACAAGCGCGCATCGGAATTCGCACCCTCGAGCGGGCTCGGCCGCACTCCGTCGGACCACGCGAGAATGGCGTCCACCGCCGCATGCACCGGCGTCTCCGGATCCACCGGAATGACCATCGGCGCCTCCTCCGTGTCGAGCAACAGACTGCCCGCTCCGCGCAGCGTCACCATGTCGAGGCCTAAGATTCGGCCGTTGTCGAAGGTGAATCCGTCGTCGAAGCCCACCAAGGCCGGCGCCTTCACGTGGAGATCGCGCACTCCGCGCAGCGCCACCGCCGTGTGTTTCGTACGGATCAGAACGATCGCTCTGCCCTCGAGCAAACACATCGGATCCGCCGCATCACCAAACGGCGAGGCCGTCGTATTGCCCTGTAGCTGCGACATCGCCGGCGTCATCGAAAGTTTTCCCGAAGCCGCCACGATCGTCGATCGCTTCAAATACGCGCGCGACTCGATCGACAACCGCGCCCGCGCTCCCGGCCCCGCATGAAAGCCGAGCGCCGCGTGAGTCTTGTGCGCCGCGATGATGTCTCCCGTGCTCGTCCCGCTGTCGCCGTACATCACTTCACCCGGGAGATCACTGTCCTCTTGGACAGGTTCGTCCACCGGAGGTGGAACCGGCAATTCTTCCACGAGCGGAGGGAACGCCGGAAAAGCGAGCTTCTCCCGCACGGCATCCCAAGATCCGTCTTTGTGACCGTTCATCGGGTCCCGGCTCGGCAAAACCGAGCCTCCCCTGGCCAAGAGTCGGTCTTGTCCTCTCATCTTCGGCGCGCCGTTTTTTTGCGCGAGCGTCGCCAACTGCGGCGTCGGCTCTTGCCACGGCGCGACCGCCACCGGCGTCGTGTCGCGCAAGGGATCGACCGCGGAGAGCTCGTCGTCTCCGAGCGCGGACCCGATCGCCGGCAGGGGCGTCAGATTCCACACGGGCAACAAGGAGCCCGTCTCGAGCCCGAGCAACAACGGGGTCTCGCGGCGATCGTGCGGTACCCACGTTTCCCAAGCTTCTTCGTCGCGCACCACCCGTTCGTCGCGCGACATATCGAGCGGCTTGAACGGAAACTGCGAGGTCTCGATGTCGCGAAAACCGTTCTCGGCCACCGCGCGCAACAGCTCGCCCTGCGACGGACGCGACGCTGTCCCCAAGGACAGCTTAGCTTCGACCTTCTTGGTGAGCTCGTCGGCCTGACCCTTCACGAAGTGTTCGCGCGCCAGCGCCAGATCTCCGCGCCGGTACAAAACCAGGCCCAAATAACAGTGTGCACGCGCGTGCTCCGGTGCGATGGCGATCGCTTTTTTCAGCGCCCGCTCCGCCTCGTTCAAACGACCTTGGCGGAGCAGCACCAAACCGAGGTTCACGTACAGCGGCGGCTCGGCGGGATAATCTTCGACCAACCGATCGTAGATCGACTTCGCCGCTTCCAAGAGGCCGAGCTTGAAATACGCGAGCCCGAGCAGGTTCTGCGCCTTCGGATTATCCGGCGAGATCTGAAACGCACGTTCCAGCGAGCCTCGCGCTTCCTCCGGCTTCTTGTCCCGCAGAAGCTCGGAGCCGCGGTGCAGATAGTAGAGAAAGTCGTCATCGCGCGACGTCTCTTCCGCATCCTGCTCGACGGCCACAGTTACTCCGTCCGCCGATAGTGGCGATACATCGTCAACACGCGCCGCACGTACTTTTGCGTCTCGGAGATGTTCGGGATGCCGCCTTTTTTCATCACGCGATCCGGGCCCGCGTTATAAGCCGCGGCCGTGAGCGCCATGTTCCCGTCGAACATGTTCGCCAAGATGCGCAGGTAACGTGCGCCGCCGAAGATGTTCTGTCGCGCGTCGAAGACATCGTTCACGCTCATGTCCGAGGCCGTCGCATCGATGAGCTGCATGATGCCCTTCGCATCCGCATGCGAGACCGCGCGCGGATTGAAGTTCGACTCCACTTTGCAGACCGCTTTGATGAAGGCGAACGGCAGGCGGTAATGCTCCGCGGCTTCCCGGATCAGCTCGTCGTAATGTTTGACGTCGACGGGATAAAAGACGCGTTCTTCGCCGCCCGGCATCACGGTGACCAGCGGCTTTTGTCCACCGAAACCTTCGCTCTCTTCCGCGTCGAGCGCTTTGTACGAAGCCGGAACTTTCCCGGCGATGTTCGTCAGGTGGATCGTCCCGTCTTGATCGACCCAACTATAGAGCTCCGCCTGCGCCGATCGCGCGGGGAGAAAAACGGCCAAGAGAGCGGCCGAAATGAGGAGCCGGCGGGGCAACGTCCCGGATCCTAGCAAAGAATGAGGTCTTGGCCAGTTATGAACACCCGACTATAGCCAAGCGAGATGGTCGAAACGACGGATGCGCTGGTGATCGGCAGCGGGATCGCCGCGCTCTCCTTCGCGCTCGAAGCGAGCCGCAGCGGACATTCGGTCACCCTGGTGACGAAGAGGAGCGCCGAGCAAGCGAACACCAGCTACGCCCAAGGCGGAATTTCCGCGGTGTTATCGCCCGAAGATTCCTTCGAGGAACACGTCGAAGACACACTGCGCGCAGGTGCCGGACTTTGCCGGCGCGAAGTCGTGGAGCTCGTCGTCCGCGAAGGCCCGAACGTCATTCGCCGCCTGACCGAAGCGGGTGTGCGTTTCGATCCGGCCACGATCGACTCGTGGCCGGGGGAACCGAGGCTTCGCCGAGCAGGGCCCCCAGGACCGGCCACGCCCACGGGTGCGCCGGTCTATGACAAAGACGCAGGCGAGCCCATCGAGCTCGATCTCACGCGTGAAGGCGGACACTCCTATCGCAGGGTGGCCCATGCCGGGGACATCACCGGCAAGGAGATCATGCGCGGCCTGCTCAGCGCGCTCGCCACACGCACCAACGTGAAGATCCTCGAACACCACTGCGCGATCGATCTGATCACGCGCAGGAAAGTCGACGGTCGCAACCAAGGCAAAAAAGTGCGCACGCCCGCCGATGTGAATCGTTGTCTCGGCGCGTACGTGCTCGACGAAGCGACCGGAGATGTGAAGACGATGCTCGCGACGGTGACGGTCCTGGCGACCGGCGGCGCGGGGAAAGTTTATCTGTACACCACCAATCCAGACGTCGCGACGGGCGATGGCGTGGCCATGGCCTACCGGGCAGGTGCCGACGTCTCGAACATGGAGCTGATCCAGTTCCATCCGACCGCGCTTTATCATCCGCTGGCGAAGTCGTTCTTGATCTCCGAAGCCTTGCGCGGCGAAGGCGGCGTGTTGCGTCGCAAAGACGGCGCGCGCTTCATGGAACACTATTCGCCGCTCAAAGAGCTCGCACCGCGCGATATCGTCGCCCGGGCGATCGACACCGAGCTGAAACGCACCGGCGATGATTGTGTGTTTTTGGATATGACACACTTGGATCCTGCGTATTTGGAGAAGCGATTTCCGAACATTCACGCGACGTGTTTATCGTTCGGCGTCGACATGCGCACCACGCCGATCCCCGTCGTCCCGGCAGCGCACTACGTTTGTGGAGGTGTCCGCACGGACATCGACGCGGAGACGCGTATCCCGGGATTGTTTGCTGCCGGCGAGGTCGCGTGCACCGGTTTACACGGCGCGAATCGTCTGGCGTCGAACTCGCTGCTCGAAGGTGCGGTGTTCGGCCATCGCGCGGCGGTCGCCAGCGAAAAATATTGGTCGCGCGAACGCCCCAATTTCTCGGAGGTCGCGGAGTGGAATCCGGGCGACGCGGTGCCTTCGGACGAGCTGGTCATCATCACCCAGTGTTGGGACGAGATCCGCCGCTTCATGTGGAACTACGTCGGCATCGTGCGCAGCGATCGCCGCTTGAAACGCGCGGAACGCCGCATCGGTACCATCAAAGAAGAGATCCGCGACTTCTACTGGAACGCGACCGTCAGCCGCGATCTGCTGGAGCTGCGAAACATCTGCACCGTCGCCGAGCTGATCGTCGCGTGTGCGTTGCGGCGGAAAGAGTCGCGCGGTCTGCACTACACCATCGACTATCCACAGCTCGCGACGAACGACGAGCCCGCGGATACGATCGTGCGCCGAGAAGATTTGGTTGGTTAGTACACCGTCGCAGGGAAGGTACTAGGCGGCGCCCGGTTTCAAGAACCAGATCATCTCCGCTTCGCCGAGCGCGGAGGAGATGCGCAGGATCATCCGCTTCGACGCGTTGCTGAGCACCGGTTTCCCGAGCGCGGTGATGCGCGGAAAACGGACCGCATAGGTGCGCGCGAAGTCGTTGATGAAGGGATAGATGACGCGGAGATTGGCCGTCGTCTTCAACTTCTCGACTTTGCCGTCGACCTTTTCGCCTTCATCACCTTCGAGCGTGATGCGCCAAATGGAATCGCCTTCGTCGAAGTCGTTCCACTGCGCGCTCGAGGTCGACGCCGAAAAAAACAGCTCCAGGCTCTCTTCGGAGTCGCCGCTCGTCAGCATCACGCGGCTCGCTTCTTCGCTGCCTTTTCCGTAGACGCTGGTGTGCCTCAGCAAGAACGCCTTTCTGAACTCGGGTGAGTGAAAGGTGGCGAAGACGAAGAGCTTCGAGTCGAGGCCGTCGTACACTTCATCTTTGCGCGTCCAGCGCGCGAGCACGTCTTCGTAATCGTCGGCCGTCAGCTCACCCTGCGGTTGGAGCGACACCGGCGCTTGTTGGCCGGCGCAGGAGAGGAGCGCCAGGCACAACACGAACATCGCGGAACGTTTCATAAGAAATTGCGCCGATCGAACAGGGTCATCAGCTCGACTTGGTGCGCGGTCAGATGTTCGCGACCACCTTCCAAACGATCGACCAAACCCATGACCACGTTCACCACCAAACCCGCTTGCCGCGCGCGCTGCACGGCCTTCAACGCGGACTCTCCGGTGGTCACCACGTCTTCGACGACGACAACTTCGGAGCCGGTGGGAATGTTCCCCAGGCCTTCGAGGAACTGTTCCGTCCCGTGTTTTTTCGGCTCTTTTCGCACCAAAAACGCGGGGATCGGTTTTCCGCGTTGCGCGGAGATCAAAGACACGGCGGAGGCGATCGGATCCGCGCCGAGCGTCAGCCCGCCGACACCTTTGATCGGTCGACCTGTACTTTGGATCAGGTCGAACAAAGCCTCGCCCACCAACACGTGGCCCTCGGCCGAGAGCGTCACCTGTTTGCAGTCGATATAGAAGTCGGACGGCTTCCCGGACGCGAGCACGACCTCGCGTTTTTCAAAGGCTCGGGTTCGCAACAATTGAAGGAGGTCGTTCACGTCAGCTCCGCTTCTTCACCACGATACGTTTTCTGCGCGCATCGGGGGTCGGCCGGGTGGAGACGACTGCGGGCTGCACGTAGGCCGGCGTCGCTGCGGGCCGATCCGGCGATCTTTCGGTCGCTGGTCTTTCGGACACTGGTCTTTCGGACACTGGTCTTTCGACCGGTGGTGGTGCTCGCCGAGGTTCGGCGCGGCGTTCGATGGTGGTACGCGCTTCTTCGACGGGTTTCGCCGCGACCGCGCCCATCTCCACGGTTCCCGCGAAACGGGCGCCCTCGACGATGGCGATGCGCGGCGCGTGCAGATCACCCTTGACGCGGCCTCCCGCGGCGATCTGGATCGACTCGGTCGCGTTGATGTTCCCGACGACGATCCCCGCGATCACCGCGCGCGTCACGAGCAGCTCCGCTTTGACCACACCTTCCGCTTCCACGGTCAAGGTGCCTTCGAGGTGCAGCGAGCCTTCGAGACGACCCGCGATCGCGAGATCTTCGCTGCCCGAAACTTTGCCGTGGATCTCGGCACCCGGCGCAATTCTGGTGACGTCTGTGTTCTTTGCCATGCGTGACTCCAGCCCAAGCCGCAATCGACTTGCGGCGCCCCTAAGGCTCCATGTCGATGTGGCCGCGGAACTGTGCTCCGTCGGCGATCAAAATGCGCGGGGCTCGAATGTCTCCGCTCATCTTTCCTTCAGCGGTGATCTCCACACGTGCCCGCGCGGCCACCTGCCCGTCGACGGTGCCGGCGATCTGCACCGACTCCGCTTCCACGTCCGCGCTGACTACGCCGGAACGTTCGATGACGACGCTCTGCTTCGCGCCGATCTTGCCCTTCACTGTCCCCGCGACCACCAACTTATCGTCTGTGGTGATCTCACCATCGACGGTGATGCTGCTGCCGATGAACGTGGATGCCATGGCTTAGATGTCCTCCGGAATACCGACGTCCATGTGGATCGAGCCGTGAAAAGCCGCGCCGTCCTCGATCACCACCGAAGGCGCGTGGATATCGCCCGCGACGTTCGCCGAGGCGCGCACGTCGACGCGATCACTCGCATCGATGTTGCCCGAAGCTTGTCCGTGAACGGTCAAACGTTCGACCTCGATCGATGCTTGGACGATGCCCGAAGATTCGATCACCAGATGGTTGCTCATCTGGATGCGACCTTCGACCTGACCTTCGATCGAAAGATCGCCCACACCCGTGAGCTCACCTTTGATCTTCAGGCCACGTCCGATGACTGCGACGCTCGCGGATCCGGCCATAGGGCTTCGGTTGGTACCACTAAGTCCCGAACAGGTCGAGCACCGTGGAGTCGAGTGTGGCAGGACGCGCCCGTGTCTTGGCCCAATCGCGCAGCGCTTTAATTTTTTCCTCGTACGTCATGTACAAAGGCACCGTCGTCTTCATCGAAAGCGCGAGGTCTTGATCGAGCATCTCCCGTTTCTCGGCGAAGGCGTTGTAGAGCGCACCCACGACGACCTGTTCCAATTCCGCCCCGGAGAAGTGTTCGGACTCTTTCGCCAACTTTTGCAGGATCGGATAACGCTCCGGCTGGCGGCCGCGCTTCTTCACGTGGACGCGCAAGATCTCCATCCGTTCGTGTTGATTCGGCAGATCGATGAAGAAGATCTCGTCGAAACGGCCGCGGCGCAACAGCTCGGGCGGTAGGCCGGAGACGTCGTTCGCCGTCGCCACCACGAACACTTCGGCTTTTTTTTCCGAGAGCCACGTGATGAAGGAGCCGAAGACACGCGAAGAGCTCTCATCACCGTCCGTCTGCGCGAAACCTTTTTCGATCTCGTCGATCCACAACACGACCGGCGCGAGGCTCTCCGACACCTTGATCGCTTCGCGCATCGACGCTTCCGGTGAAGCACCACCTGTCCCCGAGAACATCGCACCCACATCGAGACGCAACAGCGGAAACTTCCACAGCTCGGCCACTGCCTTCGCGGACAGTGACTTGCCGCAGCCTTGGACCCCGAGCAGCAACAGACCTTTGGGCGGCGGCAGGCCGAAGTCGCGCGCGTCGTCGCCGAACGCTTCGGTGCGCGCGGCGAGCCAACGTTTCATCTCGCCGAGCCCGCCGACGTCGGAGAGCGAAGTGCCGAGCTCATGAAACTCGAGGACGTCGGTTTTGCGTAAGACGTTCTTTTTCTCTTCGACGATCAGCTTGAGATCCGCTTCGGTGAGGCCTTTTTTCAGCACCAAAACTTTGCGGAACACCCGCGAGGCTTCGTTGAGGGAGAGGCCGAGCGCGGAACGCACGGCTCTGTCGGCGACCTCCGGATCGATGTCGATGCGCTCCAGCCGCGCCACCTTGATCAGCTCCTCATCGAGCTCGTTCTGCTTCGGGAGCGGCAGATCGATCACCGCCGATTCCTTCTCCAGATCGGGCGGCAGCGTGAGCACGGGCGCGATGATCACGATCGTCTGCCGGCGCGTCACCGCTTCGTTCAACCGATCGCGCAGGCGGCGCACGACCGCCGGCGTATTCAGGTACGGATGCAGATCGAGCATGACGAAGAAGCTGGGATCGGTGATCGACGCCAGGCTCTCGATCGCGGCGCCCGGATCGTGCTCGATCTCTTCCGCACCCGCGAAACCGAGCGAAGCCGACCAACGCACCACCGGCCGCTTCGCCGCCAGCGCCGCCGCTTCCACTAAACGGAGCGCGCGATCTTCTTCTTGCGTGACGATGTAGACCAGCGGGTAGCCCGAGCGCGAGAGCACCGCGACGTCTCGCGCGATCGGATGAAGCGTCGCCATCGACTCAACCTTTTAGGATGAACTTCGCGCTTCGGCGATCTTTCGACGGATTTGCGAGCGAAGGTTTTTGGCCGGGCGAAAGTCCGAGCAAGGGATCGATCGCGCCCTTCTTGCGCTCTTCTTCGCCCTCTTTCTCGTCTTTTTCTTCCGGCTCCTCGTCCTGCTGCTGGCGATGTTTTTTCATCTTCTGGTCGAAGACTTCTTTGAACGACTTCGTCGGCTTTCCGCGCGTGAGACGCTCGTGTTTGTCGATGCGCTCTTGCAGCTCTTCGAGCTTCTCGGGCTGATTCATCATGCCCGAGCCGACCATGGGATCTCGGCCGTGAATCTTCCCGCCCATGGGCTCAGTATAGCGGGTGACGCGAAGAATCGATAAGCCGCCCCACCGCAGGCGGGCTTGTCCCGCCGTTAACGGCCAAGGCAAGCGAAGCGCGCAGTGAGCAGCGCGAACGGAG
>WUUC01080411.1_pt1 | contig 161559 bp, 130 predicted proteins | sample 6278441 | NCBI WGS metagenome assembly WUUC01 (sample SAMN13675441, study PRJNA597444) | soil metagenome | isolation source: soil | place: USA: Washington | collected 2017-10 | reverse complement strand
CCAACACGGGGTCGTCGCGGAACGCGCGCCCCAAGAATGCTCGGAACAGCAACCCGAACAAACGGAGGACTGCCCGATGAAAATCTACGTGGGACTCGACGTTCACAGCAAGCACTGCGCGTTTTCGATTCAAAATGAAGATGGGAAAGTTCTCGGCAAAGGCAAGATCCCCACGACGCTCGAGGGATTGCGAACGCTCAAGGACGGCTACTCGCTCGGCAAAGATACGAAGGTCGGGCTCGAGGCGGGCTCGATGGCGGTGTTCGTGTCCAAGCAGCTGCGAAAGCTCGGGCTGGAGCCGGTGGTCATCAACGCTCACGAAGTCAGACTAAAAGCGCATCGCCCCAATCAGAAAACGGATGAGCGCGACGCGTTCGAGATCTGCGACGGGCTCAGGCGCGGGCTCTACCGCTCGATCGTACATGTGCCGCCCGAAGAGATCGCAGTCCTTCGAAGGCTCCTATCGAGGCGGCGACACTTTGTGTCCGTGCAGACAGGTGGGGTCCAGGCTGCAAAGGGTTTGATGCGGGCCGCAGGGCTCGCCGCATCCGTACCCAAAACTTTGCGAAGTGAAAAGGCATGGACTGAGATGGTCACGCGCTCGCCGCACGATATTCGTGAGCTGATGTATCGCTGACCTTCGTGGCGATCCTCTCCGACGTCTCACGCTTTCCCACGGTCAAACACGCCGCGAGCTACGTTGGACTGACACCATCGATGCATCAGTCAGGATCTGATCCGAAGGACAAGGGCGGTCACATTACCAAGAACGGATCGCGAGAGCTTCGCGCGGTTCTGTGCGAAGCAGCGCATGATGCGAGCAGTCCAAACAACCCATTTCATCCTTACTACACACGACTCACCGCGAAGCGCGGCGTGAAAATGGCGATCGTCGCCGTCGCGCACCGAATCTGTCGTGTGCTGTTTGCGATGCTCAGGCATCAACGAGATTTTGATCTGCATCGACTCAATGTGGAGGAGGGACCCTTCGAGAAGCTGACCGTGAAACGCTACCGAATGAGATCGGCGGCGCCAGCGTCGGCTTAAGTTCGAAGAACCAAACTCTGTGCACGAGAGGGCAAAGGAGCGGCCCTGAAAAACCGCGGACCGTGAGCTGCATGTGAATGGACCCCGCCGTTTCCGTCGGGCTTCGAGCCCATTTTCCGTTTGGGGCCTTCACAGCGCATTGAAACGTGGGGCGGCAACGACCCCGAATGAGCGGATGGTGCTCACGCTCCGACGAACTGAGCTGCTCCCATGTTCGGGCCTCGCGTCCGATTAACCGGAAACGTCCGGGTCGTCCGGACGCAGGCCTTCGGCTGCCCGTCGTGCACGAAAGGAGCGAGAAAACAGGCACTAAATCAGCTCGGCAACACCTTGACGTCCCGTCTTCATGAGCGGAAGCGTCCGTCCGGATTTCGGACGTTTTTCTCGGAAATATTGGGGAATTTTTTGGCCCGTTGATTGCTCTGTTGGTCGCGCATGCGATTCACGCTTTTCTTGCTCACGATGATCACTGTCCTCGCGGCCAGCTCTTGCGGCTCCGACGGCGGCTCCTCGGATGACGGAGATTCCTGTCCGCTCGGCGTTATCTATTGCGACAGCGACAGCGACTGTCGCTCTTGCCCCGGCGAGATCTGCCATCAAGCGTGTGACAGCTGCGACCCGCACTGCGCCTATTACTGCAAATACGACAAGGACTGCCCGGGCGATCGCGTTTGTTTCCAAACCCTCAACTACTGCTCGCCTTAGCGCTTCTTCGCTTTTTTTAGTCCACGCTCGAGCCTCGATCCGACTTTGATCGACTGCTTCTTGTTTCGGCGGAAGCCGAATCGTTCGGACACGCCGAAGACACGTTCGACGAGATAAAGCGTCGCGAGAAAGACGATCACCAGCGCGATGATCTCTTGAAGGATCACGTGAAGCCCAGGAGGCGTCCGCCTTGATACACGATGAACGCACCCACCCAGGCGAGCACCGTCATGTAGACGAACATGAAGATCGGCCACCGCCACGACGCGGTCTCGCGGCGCACGATCGCCAGCGTGCTCATGCACTGACAAGCGAGCACGAAGAAGACCATCAACGCGAGCCCGACCAGCGGCGTGTACACCAACTCGCCCGTCACCGGATGACGCTCTTTCTGGATCGCTTCGCGGAGCGGCGCGCTCTCCTCGTCCGCCTCGGCGCCGACGTCGTAGACGATGCCCATCGTCGAGACCAACACCTCGCGCGCAGCAAAGCTCGCGACGAGCCCGATCCCGATCTTCCAATCGAAGCCGAGCGGCTCGATCAACGGCTCGATCGCTTTGCCCGCGCTGCCCGCGTAACTCTGTTCGAGCGCCACCGAGGCCGGCGTTCCGGGCTCGGGACGCGGGAAATACAACAGCGCCCAGAGCACGATGGAGATCGCCAAGATCACCGTGCCTGCATCGCGCAAAAAGACGACACAACGCTCCATCACGCGGCGGAGCACGCTCGACCAAACGGGCATGCGATAAGGCGGCAGCTCGAGCACGAACGGCGGCGTCGGGCTCTTGAGGATCGTTCGTTTGAGCACAAAGGCCGCGAGGATCGTCATGCTCACCGAGAGCAGATACATCGCCATCATCAACAATCCGCCGACGGACAACACGCCGAACACCGGCGTCGAGGCCGCGAACAACGAGCCGATGATCAACGCGTAGACCGGCAAACGCGCAGAGCAAGACATCAACGGTGTCACCATGATGGTGACCAATCGATCTTTGCGGCTCTCGATGGTCCGCGCGGCCATGATCGCGGGAATGGCGCAGGCAAAACCGGAGAGCAGCGGCACAAAAGCGCGACCGTGCAGGCCGACGCGCGCCATCAGGCGATCGGTGATGAACGCCGCGCGCGCCAGATAACCGGAGTCTTCGAGGACGGCGATGAACGCGAAGAGGATGGCGATCTGCGGGACGAAGACCACCACCCCGCCGACGCCGGCGATGATCCCGTCGGTCACCAGATCGGTGAGCATTCCTTCGGGCAACGCTCCGCGAACCGCCGTTTGCAGCGCGCCTTGCACACCTTCGATCAAACCCATCAGCGGTTCCGCCCAAGCGAAGATGCTCTGAAACAACACCGCCATCACCGCGAGAAAGATCGCGGCACCGGCGAAAGGATGCAGCAAGACCGCGTCGATTCGATCGGTCATGCTCTTCGTTTTCGGTTCCTCGACGTGCTGCGAGGCTTCGGCGATCTGCGTCGCCACGGCGTAACGGGCTTCGATCACCCGCGCCGGAAAATCGTGGCCTGCAGCCGCCAAACTTTCGCGTGCGACCGCAAGCGCAGTGGCGAGCTCGGCACGTTCGCGGGCCAGCGGATCATCCTCGGCCTGATCGGTCCGCTCGGCGACGGCCAGCGTGGTCAACAACCAGATCGCCTCGCCGTCCGCAGAAAACGCGTGTTCTTTGACCGCATCGCGCACGCGGCCGATCGCAGCTTCTTCGGGGTCGCTCATCTTCCAGCGCCGCGGGGCCGGCATTTTGGGAGCTTTGAGCGCAGCTTCGATCGCCGCTTTCAGGTCGTCGATCCCGCGCCCGGCTTTCGCGACGATCGGAACGACGGGAACGCCGAGCTCTTTTTCCAGCGAAGCGGCGTTCGGTTGGATGCCCATCTCGCCGGCGAGATCGATCATGTTCAACGCGATCACCGAAGGCAGGCCGAGCTCCAGGATGGACAGCCCGAGGTAGAGGTTGCGGTCGAGGTTCGAGGCGTCGAGGACGATCACCACCAGCTCGGGACGTTTGTCCGCGGTGCGCCCGGTGAGCACCTCAAAGGCGACCGCTTCATCGCGGCTGCGCGAGATCAGCGAATACGTTCCCGGCAGGTCCAAAAGGACAGCTGTCCTTTCGACCAGGTGCACCGTTCCCGCGCGCCGCTCGACGGTGATGCCCGGATAGTTGCCGACGCGTTGGTTGAGGCCGGTCAGCCGATTGAAGACGGTGGTCTTACCGCAGTTCGGATTCCCCGCGAGCGCGACGACGTGGCTCATCTTTTTTCACTGCGCGCGACGGTCAGATTCTTCGCTTCGTTCTGGCGGATGGAGAGGAGATATCCGCGAACCTTCAGCTCCATCGGGCCGCCGAAAGGCGCGATCTTTCGGACGGTCACCGGCGCGCCGGGCACCAGGCCCATCTCCATCAAACGGAGCATCACCGGATCGCGCGCATCGACCTTCACCACGGTCGCCGGCTCATCGACGGGTAGCTCGTCCAGCGTCACTGCCGGGACAGTCCTCGTTGGTGAGAATGAATGTCAATATCAACTTCGGGACTCAGTTTCCGATGTCGTCGGGGAGCCCGATGAACGGCTTCTGCTGGTCATAAAGAAAGCGATAGATCCCGTACGTTTCCATCACTCGCTTCACGTAGCCGCGCGTCTCTTTGATCGAGATTTCCTCGACCCAGCGATCGAACGGTTTGGGTGGAGAAACCTCGGTCACCTTTTTCGCGACACCGGGTCCTCCGTTGTAGGCGACCAACGCGATCGGCTCGCGTTGTTTGAAGTCGCGCATCGCATCGGACAACACGCGCGCGCCCAAACGGAGGTTGAGCTCGGGCTCGATCAGCCGTTCTTGATCGAGCTTCCCGAGCTTCAACGCGAGGTGCGCGACGATCGCGGTTCCGGGCATCAGCTGCGCAAGACCGGTCGCGCCGGCCCAACTCACGATCTCGGGATCGAAGGTGCTCTCTTCGCGGACCAAGGCGATGAAGAACAACGGCTCGATCTTCGACTCCTTCGCCGCCTTCTCGACGAGATCGAGATAGGGCCGCGAATACGCCGCCCGCAACAGACCGACACGTTCGGGCGTCAGCGGCCCCGCGAACATCTGCGGTCTCCCGCGCAAGATGAGCTGCGCGCGACCGTGGGCGCCGAGCTCATCGAGGGCCAGCGCCAAGCTCAACGCTTGTTCATCCGTCTCCATACACGCGACGCTCTGCTCCATCTCGGCTTCAGCGTAGTCCGACAATCCGAGCCGCCGAAAGCTGCGGGCGCGTTCGAGCTCGGGCGACACCAAATTAGAGCTCGCAAATGTGAGGCCGCCGTCGCGGATCTTCACCAAACCCGCGCGCATCTCTTTGGCCCAGGCCGGCTTCGATAGCTCCAGACGATCGAGCGCGAGCCACGCGTAAAACGAAGGTTGCATCACCAGCTCGTTGAACAAAACACGCGCCTTCGCTTCGTCTTTCGGGAGCGTGATCGTCGCCAGCCAATACCGGGCGCGCGCGCGTTCGATCGCCGGCGTATCGGGACGTTCGAGCACCGCGCTCAAACGTTTCGAGGCTTCATTGAAGTCGTTCGCCTTGATCGCGGCGTACGCGAGTCGCCACGAAGCCTCCGCGCCCTGATCGTTGTTCGGAATCTCGTCGATGATCTTCAGATAGAGCTTCTTCGCGGCCGCTGCGTTGCCGGAATCGTGGAACAGATTCGCGACGTGGAGGAGAGCGTCGTCGCCGAGCGTGCTCTCGGGATGAGCTTTCGCGATCCACTCCGCGACCTTCTTCGCCGCCTGCGCTTGCCCGCGGATGGAACGCACCTGCACCTCGAGCAGCGCCGCACGCAGCGACATCTCGGTCTCTTCGTCTTTGATGCAGCGCTCCTTCGCTTCCACCAGTGTTTTGATGGCCGACGCGTATTGCCGCAGCTTGCGATCCGCTTTGCCCGCGATGAACAACAGCTCGCAGATAAGATCGCTCTTCTCGCCGAGCTCTTCGCGAAGACGCATCGCTTCTTGGCGCGCTTCCGCGTTTTGATGCGCGTCGAGCAGGTTCCGCACGCGTTGCATCCGTTGTGCGTCGTTCGGGAGCCGATCTTTGATCCCCTGCGCCGTCAACGATTTCGCGAGCGCCCTGCCCTCCGGCGATTCGGGTACTTCGACCAGGAGGCGCGCTTCTGCGGCTTCGGCCTGCGCCGTGTCCCCTGCCCTTCGGGACAGCTCGATCGCACTGGCCAAAAGATCACCGGCCGCCGGCAGCGCCAAGAGCAGCTCCGCGGCGGCGATCGGCTCACTGTCCGCGAGAACATCCGCTTTCACCCTCGTCGCTTCTACGTAGAGCGGATGCGCCAGATCGAGGGCACCTTTTTGTTTCCCGCACCGCATCGCGCGCGCCTTTACCGTTTCCAGCTCGCGGTACGCGTGATCCTTCTTGCCCAACAACAAGAGCGCGCGGCCGCGAAGCAACGCGCGGTAATCGTCGAGCGGTGCTGTACTCAAGGACAGGATCCGATCCACGCGAGCCGCGTCGCCGGCCGCGAGCGCTTGCACCGCTTCGACGAGCCGCGCCTCGTGAGGCGGCAAAACCGTGATGGTAGAGGTCGTGCTTTCCCCGCGCGCTTCCCCTCGAAAAGAGAGAAAGGTGAACATCGCCAGCAGCACGGTCCGCCGACCGACCGATGAGAGCGCCGGCCCGCGCGCGGCCAGCAGAGAGGTGAAGCCCTTCGGAATCGCGCGTTTAGGCGTCTGATCCGAAGTTTTGAGCATGGTGGGGTCCGTCATCGGTCGCCTACTACTATTCCGCCTTCCAGCGTCCATCCAATCTTCCTATCCTAGAGCCCGCAAGTGGGGGCTTTCTCCGGACACTTTGCCGAGCGGGCGCGATGAGTAACAGGCGCCGTTCGGAACGGTATCGCATCGAGCTGCCGGTGTGGCTCAAAGATGGCCACGGCGGCGAGCATACGGTCACCGCAGACGTGTCTGCGCACGGCATCGCCGTCATCACAGATCGCGCACGCACCATGCGCCAATACGTCGAGCTCGAGCTGACGCTTCCGAATTCCCGCATCGGTGTCACCGCGATGGTCGCGCGCACCATCGAAGGGCTCGAAGCGAAAGACGGAAAACGCGGTCGCGGAATCGGTCTCGACTTCTTCCTCTTTGATTCGCGCGCGAAGGTCGAATGGCAACGGTTCATGATGATCGCGCGGAGCGAGCTCGAGCAGAACATGCCGGCCGCAGTCGAATCTTCCCCAGGTTTCGACGATCGCGAACCGACGCAGGACGAGCCTGAAGAAGGCACGCCTACGTTCATCATCAAGCCCCGCGACCTCGGACGTCTCTGGGCTTTCTTCCGCGGGGAGCTGTCCAAAGGTACAGTACGCATCGAAACGCCGATCGCCCGTGAGATCGGTGAGCCCGTCGAATTGTTGGTGGTGCATCCGAGCTCCGAAGCCGAGTGGACGCTCGAGGGTCGAGTCGGCCGCACGATCGAACACGGCCGCGGCGGACGTCCCGTGTTGGAGATCGAGCTCATCGGTTTGGACGCAGCCGCGCGCACGGAATTCAGAAACTTCGTCGCTACGGGTCTGGGCGCGGTCGTCGAAGAAGTTCCGCTCGTCTCGGAGCTCCCGAAAAAAGCGGAGCCGGAGCCGATCGAAGAACGTGCGCGTTCGGTGGTGATCAACCTCGAGGTCGGCGGCGAAGAAGCGCTCTTACAGCCGTCCGCGAAACAAGGCGGCGATCTCTCTTTGCTCGCCGACGAAAAACCGCTGTTCGAGGAGTGGCTCAAGCCGACACAGGGCGGCGCGCCCGGTAACGATCCGATCCGCCTGCCGACATCCGCGCTCTCGCCGATGCAGCCGCTGCCGGTGGAAACGGAGACCGAGGCCGTCCCGCAGCGAAGCGATCTCGACATTCCCGACGACGAAGAAGAAGAAGAAGAAGATCACATCGAAGAGCTCGCCACGGCCGAGCCCGACACCGAAGATGAGCCGGAGAACATCGCGACGGAATATCGCGACTTCGACGTCAGCGCCGAAGTCCGTCCCGAGCCGCCGCCACCACCCCCTTCGACACAAAGTTTGTCGGGACGTTTGTTCGCGTCGTTCTTCTTCGAGGCACAACAGAGCACGCGGCCGTCTCCCGCGCTGCAAACGATCATTCCTGTGAGCACCACGGTGCGCGAGGCGAAACCGATCGCCACGAAGCCGCTGACCGCGCGGATCGAGATCAAACCGCCGCCGCTGCCGCCGCAGTCGACCGGTCCGCTGACTCCGCCGCCCTTGCCTCCGCTGCCTCCGTCTGCGGCAGCGATCGCCCAGCCGCGTACGACGCCGCCTCCACCACCGCCCGCGCCCTCGAGGCCGAAGGAGGAAAACTCGATCACCGTCGAGCCGGTCCATTTGGGCGATCGTTCGCCGCCGCTCGATGTTCCGCGCCGGAATGGAGCGCACCCCTCGCCGGTGAAACGGACACCGGCCGCGCCGAATCAACGCGTCGCGGAGACGCCGGGCGTGCTGGTCCATCGTCAAGTGTCGACCGCCGGCACCGATCCGGGCCTGGATCGCGACATCGCTCTGGCGCGCGCGCGTGTGGTGCGCAGCCCGAACAGCGTCACCGCGTGTTTCCGCTTGAGCACGCTGTTGATGAAACGCGGCGAACGCGATCATTACGACGAAGTGATCGGCACGTTGCAACGGGTGATGGAGCTGGAGCCGAATCACCCGGGCGCACATCACGCCGCAGCGGAAGCGCTCGCCCAACGCGGTGAGTTCGAGGCCGCCGCCGAACACCTCCAGCGCGCGCGAAGGCTGGGCTACCGCATCGATCCCGATCTCGAACGCACCATCCAGATGAATCGCGAGACCTGATCCGAAGGACAGCTGTTCTTAAGTACAGCTACATAACCCACTTCAAGAACGCGAGCGCGACCAGCGTGTAGATGATGACGCCGGAGATGTCGTTCATCGACGTGATCAGTGGTCCTGCAGCGATCGCCGGATCGATGCCCAGCTTCTTCAACATCGCGGGCTCGACCGAGCCGAGCAAGCTGGCCATGATCATGGAGATCACCAGCGACGCCCCGACGCACAAGCCGAGCCAGATGTTTCCCTTCCATGCCGCGACCCCGAGCGTCACCGCGATTCCACAGGCGAGCGCCATCAACAAGCCGATGATCAGATCGCGAAACACGTATGCGGCGAGGCCGTCGTCGGTCACTGCGCCCACCGCCATTCCGCGGATCATGATCATCGCCGACTGCGAACCGACGTTTCCGCTCATTCCGGTGATGATCGGCACGAAGGTGAGCAACACGACCATCGTTCCGAAGACGACGCTCGCCGAGCTCAAGATCGCCGCAGCGATGAAACCGGAGACGAAGTTCGACGCCAGCCAGGGCAAACGCAGCCAAGCGACACGCACGATCTTGTCCGAATAGATGACGTCCGGCTGCGCGCCCGAGCCGACCATCTTCAACATGTCCTCTTCGGCTTCTTCGACGAGGACTTCGTGCACGTCGTCGGCGGTGATGCGGCCGACGAGCACGCCTGCATCGTCGACCACGCCGACTTCGACCAACGAATAGTGGTCGAATACTTTCGCGACTTCTTCCTGATGGAGGCTGACGCGGACCTCCGCCTCCTTCGGCGTCATCACCGTCTCGATCTTTGCGTCGGGCGGCGCGAAGACCAGCGATTGCAGCGCGAGATTTCCGCAGTAACGGCCGGAGTCGTCGACGACGAACACCGACAAGATGTCGACCTCGCGCGAGCTCCGGCGCACGGCATCCATCGCTTCGGAGACCGTGTTGTCGATGCGGACGGAGACCAGCTCCGTCTGCATGATGCCGCCCGCGGACGAGGGATCGTACTTGAGGAGCTCGGCGACCTCTTTGCGTTCGGCGATCGGGAGAATCGCCATCAGCTCGCTCGCCGTCTTCTGATCCAGCTCCTGGATCAGGTCGGCGATGTCGTCGGTCTCCATCGCCTCGACGATCTGGGCGAGCTCTTCGGGGCGATTGGCCGCGATCACGGCTTCCTGCTCCTCCGGCGGAAGCTCGGACAACAAAATGGCCGCGCGATCGGTCGAGAGGTGCTTCAGAATCGCGAGCGCGGTCTTTTGATCGCAGTCATGGAGGAGCTCCGCGACGTCCGCGGGATGCAAAAGAAGGAGAAAAGTCTCGAGCTCGTCCTCACGGCCTGGACGCGTCAGAAGCTCGAGCTCATCGAGATCCTCGTCCTCGATGCGCGCATCCATCGGGTTGTGATATTGCATGGCGGAGGTGGCCGAGGGAACCGATCAGATTGGCCGGCGAGTAATCGTCGTCGACGACGAGCGCAACATCCGCCGCACGCTGCAGATGGTGCTCGAGGGCGAAGGTTATACCGTCGAGACACTCGAGTCCGCGGAGGAGCTGTTCCCGCGCATGTCGGGCTCACCGATGGATCTGATCATGCTCGACGTGCGTTTGCCGGGCATGGACGGGTTGGTCGCGCTCGAGAAGATCCGCGAAGAACACGCCGAGATCCCGGTGGTGATGATCAGCGGCCACGCCACGCTCGAAGAAGCCGTGCGCGCCATGGCCACCGGCGCTTCTGATTTTCTCGAAAAACCGCTCTCCCGCGAGCGTGTTTTGGTCACCGTCAAAAACGCGATCGAACGCCGGGCATTGTCCGCGAAGGTTCGCGCGCTCGAGGCTCAAGAAGGCATCGACGAAGAGATGCTCGGCGATTCAGACGCGATCAAACGCGTCAAAGAGCAGATCGCCAAGGTCGCCGCGACCTCCGTACGCGTCTTGGTCACCGGCGAATCAGGCACCGGCAAAGAGCTGATCGCGCGCGCGATCCACCGCGCCAGCAAACGTGCGAACGGTCCCTTCGTCAAAGTGAACTGCGCGGCGATCCCGTCGGAGCTGATCGAGAGTGAGCTCTTCGGCCACGAACGGGGCGCATTTTCCGGTGCGGTCCAGAAAAAACGCGGTCGCTTCGAGCTCGCCGACGGCGGAACCTTGTTCCTCGACGAGATCGGCGACATGAGCATGGACGCGCAAGCGAAAGTGTTGCGCGCGCTGCAAACCGGCGAGGTGATCCGCGTCGGCGGTGAAAAAGTTTTCGTCGTCGATGTCCGCGTGGTCGCCGCGACGAACAAAGATCTCGAAGAGGAAGTGAAGAACGGCAACTTCCGCGAAGACCTGTACTTCCGCCTCTCCGTCGTCCCGATGACCTCACCGCCCTTGCGCGATCGCGGCGACGACGTGTTGTTGTTGATGCGCTCTTTCCTCGAAGATTTCTCGCGCGAGCACGCTGTCGATCCGATGAAGCTCTCGCCGGAAGCCGCGGACGCGATCGCGCACTACTCGTTCCCGGGCAACGTGCGCGAGCTGCGAAACTTGGCGGAGCGTTTGGTGATCCTCGCGGGAAATCCGGTGAAGCTCGAAGATCTGCCGCCGCAAGTCGCAGGACGAGACAACGAAGCACGCGGCGCATCGCAAGCCGGAGCCACGCGCGAGGCTCGTTCTGGAGCAGGCGTCATCGACCTCACGAGTTACGGAAGCCCAACTTTGCGCGATCTGCGCGAAGCGGTGGAGCGCGACTATATCCTGCGAAAGCTCGAGGAAACGGGCTGGAACGTCACGCGAACCGCGGAGATCCTCGGCATCGAACGCACCAACCTGCACAAGAAGCTGAAGCAACTCGGCGTAAAAAAGAGTACCAGCGGGTCTTAGCGTATGGGCAAGACGATCCTCGTCATCGAGGACGACAAATCCGTCGTCTCTCTCCTCGAAGATGTCCTGAAGGACGAGGGCTTCGATGTCCTGGTGGAGCGCGACGGCGAGTGGGGCCTGCGCAAGTTTCAAGAGAAGCCGATCGACCTGATCATCGTCGACGTCCTCATTCCCAAGATCAAAGGTTTCGATCTGATCACGCGGCTTCGCGAGACGGAGAAAGGTAAAAATTTACCGATCATCGTCATCAGCGGCGTGTATCGCGCGGCGAATCACAAGCAGCGCATCGTCGAGAAACACAAGGTCGTCGAGTATCTCGACAAGCCGATCGACGTGGATCATCTGATCGACGTTCTCCACGACGTCTTCTCGAGCGCCTATCCCGTACCCGGTGAACCGCCGCTGCCGCCGCCGCCGTCTTCGCAAGTCGTGCCGCAGGTGGTTCCGCTCGCGCGCAAAGAATCGGTGTTGCAAGCCTCGAAGCTCGAGGTCGGCGAACGTGGAGACCTGGCCAGCGTTCCGTTTGCGCGTCTGCTCGGCGGCATGTTCGCCGTGCGTGCCACGGGAACGTTGCTCTTGAAGAAGGGTACGATCAAAAAGATCGTTTATCTGCGCCAAGGCATCCCGGTGTTCGTGAAATCGAACCTGGTGACCGAGTGCCTCGGCCGCGTCATGGTTCAGGAGCGCATGATCACCGAGGATCAGTGCGCGAAGTCGTTGGAGCGAAAGAAGACCTCCACGAAAAAACAGGGCGAAATCCTGGTGGAAATGGGCGCGATCTCCTCGCACAACTTGGAGTTCGGCCTCGAGCTGCAGATGCAGACCAAGCTCTACGAAATGTTCTCCTGGCTCGAAGGCGAATATCAGTTCATCGCCAAAGACGACTTCGCGGGACAAGCGGTCGCGCTCTCGATGGGACCGACGGCGATGATCCACGAAGGTGCTTCGCGAACGATGTCGGCGGATCGCATCGAACGGGATCTGGAGCGCATCGCTGATCTTCCGGTCAAACCGGCCAAAGATCCGACGCTCCGTTACCAGGCGCTCGAGCTCGATCCGCGCGCGGAACGTCTGCTCGATCGCATCGACGGAAAACGCACGCTCAAGAAGCTGCTCGAAGAAGCGGACTTCGACATCGAAGACGCAGCGCTGTTGATCTACGCGCTCACTTCGACGGGCCTGCTTCAAGTTACGGGCGAGCCCTTCGAAGAGATCGCCGAGCCGATGGAGCTCGACGAAAATGATGTCGTCGCGTTGTCGACGAACGAGATCAACCCGGCCGTGGAGCTCGCGAAGATCTTCGATCGTCCGGTCTCGGAGATCGAAGGGGCGAAGAGCCTCGACGCCGCCGAATTCGCGCCGCCGCCGAGCGCAGAGCCGATCTCCGAGTCGATCGCGCTCGAGCCGGATCCCGCGCCGATCGAAGAGCTGCCGCCACCGCCGCTCGGGCCGCTCGACCCTCCTCTGCCTGAACCTGTACCTTTGGCCACGGCGACGGTCCCGCAGATGTCGGACGAGATCCGCCGTCAGATCCGCGCCCGCCTCGATGGCGAAGCGATGAAGATGATCTCGCAGCGACCCCAGCCCGCGCCGATCCCCAGCTCTGCGCCGAAGAAGATCCCGTCCAGCCCGAAAACGCCTCCGAAGAAAGAGGCGCCCAAGCTCGACCTCGATCGAGACCACGCGCGCACCAAACGCGAGCTGAGCGAAACGCTCGACCGTTTGATGACCAAAGATCTCTACGAAGTGCTCGGTGTCAGCCGCCGTGCTTCGCTCGCTGATCTCAAAACCGCGCATCAAAAAGTGATCAAAGAGCATCACCCCGATCGCGTGCTCGCCGGTTCCACCTCGCGTGAGCTGCGCGCGATCGCCGAGCGCATTTTGATCCGCATCGATCGCGCGCTCGACACCCTGGCACACGAGCCGACCCGCCGCGTTTATGATCGCGAGATCGGCATCGAGGATCCCGAAGCGCGCATCGCACCGCTGGTCTCGGCGGAACGTGCGTTCGTACGCGGCCGCGAAGCGCTCGACGCCAACGACTTCGATCGCGCGCGCGAATGTTTCTTGGAAGCGACCGAGAAGTGTCCGGCCGAGGGGACGTACCACGCGTTCCTCGGCTTCTCGACGTACCTCGCTTCGCCCAAGGACGAGGAAACACGCAGCGCCGCGCTCGATGCGCTCGATCGTGCGGTGGAGCTGTCGCCGTTCGTGGAGGAGGTTTACCTCTTTCGCGGCACCATCCATCAGAAGAGCGGCAATCGTATTGAGGCGATCCGCGAGCTCGAACGTGCGCTCCGCTGTAACCCCGACTCGGTCGTCGCGCTCGATGCGCTCCGGGCCCTGGACCCGCCGAAGCAGCAAAAAACCGGCTTTCTTTCACGCCTTACAAGCTGATCCAACGATCTTGCTCGCTGGAGCATCCAACAGATCGAAGTGCTCGCGCTCGTGGAAAGCATCTCGCGCTCGATGACCCGCAGCGAGGACAGCGACACGATTGCGCGCGCCAAGAAGGGCGATGTCGCGGCTTTCGAGCTGCTCTACCGCGCAAATTTGGGACGCATTCACGCGCTCGTTCGCCGCTTGGGTGGACGCGGCGCGAAGATCGACGAGCTGACGCAAGACGTCTTCGTCCGCGCGTACGAGAAGCTCTCGACCTTTCGCGGGGAGAGCGCATTTTCGACCTGGCTCCACCGGCTCGCGGTGAACGTGGTCATCGAAGAAAAGCGGTCACAGATCCGGCGCGACGCGCGTCTCGTTCAACATGAGTCCCTGTCCGATTTGCCAGTACCCGCGCGCGAGCGGGCGCCGATCGCGGCCGTCGATCTCGAACGGGCGATCGCCGCGCTCCCCGACGGCGCGCGCACCGTGCTCGTGTTGTTCGACATCGAAGGCTACACGCACGACGAGATCGCCGCCGTCTTGGACATCAACGCTGGAACCTCGAAGTCGCAGCTCCACCGAGCACGCGCTTTGATTCGGGAGGCACTGGGCTCATGAATCCGCATCTCACCGAACTACAGCTCAACGATCTCGCCGACGGCGAACGGAGCGCGTCGCTCCATACCCACGTCGTGCGTTGTGAAGAGTGTACGCGTAAGCTGGAAGACCTTCGCGCGCTGAAGACCGCGTTTTCTGCGCTGCCGCGCGAGTCGGAGCCGGAGCGCGAGCTGTTCTCGGGGATCCGCGCACGGATCTCCGCGCCGAAAAGAAACTATTGGAAGCCGTTGGCTTTCGCGCTGGCTGCCGGTTTGGCGGCGATGGCTCTTTGGCCAAAAGGACAGGTCATCGGTTTTCGCCAAGATGTCCGCGGGGACATCAAAGGTGCGGAGATGATCTACCAGCGCGCGCTCGAAGATCTAGTGCTCGAGGTCGACGAAAAGCGGGCCAATCTCGATCCAGAGACGCTGGCGACGATCGAAGAAAACCTGAAGTTGGTCGACGAAGCGATCAAAGCTTCGCGGCTCGCATTGGAACGGGATCCTGCGAATCGTCAAGCCGCGATGTTGGTCGCTTCCGCATATCAATCGAAGCTCGACATGTATCGACTGATCGAAAGGACAAGTTTATGAAACGTTTTATTTTGGCCGGCGCAGTGCTCAGCGCGTTCTTGTTCTCTCAAGCGGCGAGCGCCAAGGAACGGATCGACGAAAAACGTCCGCTCAGCTCCAACGGCAAACTGATCGTGGAGAACATTTCGGGCTCGATCACCATCACCGGCACCGACGAAGAGATGATGTATTTGACCGGCACCAAAGGTGAGGGGGTCGAGGCGATCGAAATCGGCGGCAGCGCGGACAAAGTCTCGATCCGCGTGGAGATGAAGGGAGGCCGCAACAACAACGGCAGCGCCGAGCTGGAGATCCGGATTCCGCGCAACGCACGGATCGAAGTGGAAGGTATCTCGGCGAACGTGAAGCTGATCGGCGTCACCGGCACCGCCGAAGTCGAGACTGTCAGCGGCGACATTTCGATCAGCGGCGAGCTGAAGACGATCGAGCTGCAGACAGTGAGCGGCGACGTCGTCGTCGAAGCCGCGAGCGAACGCCTCGAAGTGGAAGCGGTCAGCGGCGACATCCGCGTCGGCAAAGTGAGCGGCGAAGTGGAGCTGGAGACGGTCAGCGGCGACGTGCGCATCGCCGGCGGACAGATCACCCGTTTTCGCGCCAAATCGGTGAGTGGAGACATCGAGCTCGACGGCGACATCTACGGCTCGGGCAAGTCGAACATCGAGAGCCACTCCGGCGACATCGAGCTCCGCCTCGGCACACGCACCGACGCCACCTTCGAAATCGGCACCTTCAGCGGCGAAATCGACACCGGCAAAAACGACGAGGACCACGGCCGGAGACGCAAAGCCGCGGCGTTCGTCGTGGGCAAAGGTTCCGCGCGCGTCACCGTGCAAACGTTCAGCGGAGACGTGGACATCAGAACACCGTAATCTCGCCGCGTGAAAGACGATCCCTCCCGCACCGCCGAAATGGTCTGCGCCTTCCGCGCCACGGATCAACGGCGCAAACCTGAAGATCGTATCCTCGACGATCCCTACGCGAAGTTGTTCTTGAGCGCGTTCATCCGCGCAGGCCTCGCGACCTTCGAAGCGAGCGGGCGCCTCGGTGATCTGGCGATCGAAATGTCGCCCGGCTTGCTCACCTACGTGCTCGCGCGACACCGCTTCATCGACGATGCGCTCGCGGCCTCCCTGGACGATCGATCAGTACCCGTCGAACAGGTGGTGTTGCTCGGCGCGGGTTACGACACGCGCGCTTATCGTTTCGCGGACAAGTTGCGCGGCCGCAAAGTTTTCGAGGTCGACTTTCCATCGACGAGCCGCCGCAAGGCGGAGATCGTTCGCGACAAGAAGGATGAGCTGCCCGCTGTCGATCCGACGATCGTCGAGATCGACTTTGCGAAAGAGACCCTCGCCGATCGCCTCGACGCGCACGGATTCACCCGCAATGCGCGCACGTTTTTCGTCTGGGAAGGTGTCTCCATGTATCTGCCGCGCAAAGCCGTGAAGGACACGCTTTCGACGATCTGTGCAATCAGCGGCCCGAAATCGGAGCTGGCGATGGACTTCTGGTACCTGCTCGATGCCCCTGATCTGATGTCCACCGCGCATCGGATGTCTGCGAACCTGCTCTACTTCCTCGGCGAACCGATGACCTTCGGCATCCATCCGGAGGACGTCGGGCCCTTCGCCGAGCGGCTCGGTCTGAGGCTGGCAGATCTGGCCGGCGCCGAGGAGCTCGAGCGCCGCTACATTCGGGACGAACGGCGCGTCTACCCCGCCTGTTACGCCGCGCGCTTTCTCGTAGTTTGACCCACCTGCCTAAACGCGAATAGCCTGCGCTTCCAAACGGTTCGATGACCCACTCGGTCCTCATCGTCGACGCCGACCAAGGCTTCACCGACTCCACGACTTTAGCCCTCGAAGCAAAGGGCCTGATGGTCCATGTCCGCGATGATGCCCCGCTCGATCTGATCAAGAAGCTGCGACCGACCGTGTTGATGTTGAACGTCGAGCTGCCGAAGGGCGCGACGACGGGTCTGTCGATCTGTTCGCGTATCAAACGCGATCGCGATCTGCAGAAGACGCCGATCCTGCTGACGAGCACCGATGCGTCGATCGACATGTTGAAGAAACATGCGCAGTCCGCCGATCGCGCCGACGACTATGCGCGAAAGCCGATGTCGATCGAAGATGTGCTGGCGCGGCTCGACAAGCTGATCCTCATCGCACCGCCGCCCGCTGCGCCCAAAAACGGCGCGGCGCACGAAGAACAAGAGCCGGTCTCGGACGAATTCGATGTCGAGCCCGAGCCGCGCACCGAGGTCCGCGCGGAAGCGAAGAAAGACCGCGACACGCTGCCTCCGGGCTCACCGCCGCCCACTTTGGAGCGCGAAAAAACGACGGCCGGCGCACCTCCACCGTTGAAGCGCGAAGTCACGATCGCGCCCAGCGCCACCGCGGACGACATCTGGCGTTCGGTTCGGCTCGAAGAAGCGCTGCGGCCTTCGCTCGATGTCGCCGAGCCGCAACCGCCGGCGAAAGCGACGCCCGAGGAGCGCCTCGCGTATCTGCGGCTGCTCGCGAAGTATTACGAAGCGCGCGACAAGGCGTTTCGTGATGCCTGGTCTTCGGTACAGGCTCAAGGTCAGGACCTGGCCAAAAGGACGATCTCGCTGGCGATCGAGCTCGATCGACGCGAACGGCGCATCGAGGAGATCGGCGGTGAACGCGCCACCGTGCAGCAACGTTTGTTGTCGGTGGAGACCGAGTTCAAGGCTTTCCAAGAAGAGATCACCCGCATCTTCCGTGACAAAGATTCGGAAGAGCAGGGCACGTATGCGCGGCTCCAGCAGTTCGAACAAGACAACGTACGGCTGAAAAAAGAGCTCGATACCGCGAACGAGCAGAACAAAGATCACGAACGACGGCTGCAGATCTTCCAAGACGAAGTCGAAGGGCTCCAGGTCGAAAAAGACGACGCGGAGTCGAAGGTCATCGAGCTGACGTCGACGCTCGACGACGCCGAGAGCCGCGCCGGCGACTTCAAAGCGCGCCTCGAAGCGACCGAAAGTGTGGCTTCGGAACGTGCGGACGAGATCGAGAAATTACGGGAAAAGCTCGATCGATTCGCGCTCGATGTCGGCCAGGATCGGCAAAAGCTGGTTCGCGAGCACGACGAAACGTTGGCCGCGAAAGACAGCGAGCACAAGACCGCGCTCGAGACGATGGAGCTCGATCACCGCGCGGAGATCGCCTCGCTGCTCAAACGTCACGAGGAATTGCTGGAGACGCTGACCGGCACGCACGAAGCGGAGATCGGCTCGCTCGAAGGAGAACGCGACGCAGCGAAAAAACGTGTCGGCGAGCTGACCGGTGACGTTACCGAGCTCGAGCACAAATTGCGCGATGCGAATTCGGCGCACGAAGCGGAGTCGACGCAGCTCCGTGCGGACATCGAAGATCTCGAACACGTGCGCGACAATCTCGCGGGCGAGCTGGACACCACGTCGACCTTGTACGCGGCCGTCACCGAAGAACGAAACGCGCTCGAAGCCGAGCTGGAGCGCGAACGTGCGGAGCTTTCGGCCGCGAAGACGGGCATCGAGGAACGCGACGCGGCTTTCGCGGAGCTGGAAGCGGCTGCGGGCGCGAAAGAGACCGAGCTCACGGAGCGGGTCGCAGAGCTGGAAGAAGAGCTCGATGCGTCGCAGACCGAGTCCTTCGAACGTTTGGCCGAGCTGGAGAAGCTGAAGAAGGCGCACGAGAAGGTGTCGGCGAAAGCGGCGAACATCGAGACGTCGCTGAAGATCAGCGAAAAGGCGCTCGGCGTGTCCGAGACGCGCATGAAGGCGCTCGAGTCCGAGAACGCGGTGTTGAAGGCGCGCGACGACGAGCTTTCGCGACAGAACACGGAGATCGAAGCACAGCACCAGCGCTTGGAGAACGCGCACAAAGAGAACCTCGGGATGTTGGAGCGCGAACGCGAACGGTACTCGCGCGCCGAGGATCTGCTGATCAAAGCGAAGGATCGGATCGGCGAGCTGCAGACAGAAGCGCAGGCGTTCCAAAGGCGCGTCGGCGAGCTGGAAGAAGAGACGTCGCGCAAAGAGCAGGAGCTGGCGGAAGCGTACGCCGCGGTCACCGATGCGGAGCGCAAGCTCGAAGAATTCCGGCCGAACGCCGAGGCGAACCGCCAGAAGATCGAAGATCTGGAGCGCGATCTACGCGCCTTGGAAGCGACCGAACAAGCGCTGCTCAAAGAGGTCGATGCCCGCGACGAACGGATCGTGGCCATCGAAGGTGAGCTCGCGACCGCGTCGGGCCGCGCGATGGCCGCCGAGCAACAGCTCGACACGGTGCGCTCCCAGGCCCGCGACATCACCAAGACGAACACGCAGCAGTCGGAGACGATGCGGCGGATCGTTTCAGCGCTCGGTGCGGGGATCGACGTGCTCAACAAAGCGCGGCCCGCCGACGAGCTCACGCCGCCGGTCGCCACCGCGAAAGAGCCCGCGCCCATTCTCACGAAGGAGCCGCCGACGCTGATCGCTCTTAAGGAAACGGTCGCGAAGGAGCCACCGCCGGCCGTTGTCTCGAAGGAGCCGCCGATCACCAAGGAGATCGTCTTCGCGAAAGAGCCGCCGCCGCTGCCAAAAGACACTTCGAAGAAAAAGGCTGTGAAACACCCATCTTCGCCGCCGAAGCCGTCGAGCTCACCAAAAGTGTTCGCCGCGCTGGTCAGCGAAGCGACCGCCTTCGAGGAATCGTTCGCTGACGAGCAGACGACGACCGACGGCCCGGCGTTGAAACCAAAGGCCAAAAAGGCGGAACGGAAAGAGCTCACCTCGCCTTGGGAGATGCCGAAACCGTCGCAGACGAAGACGCAAAAAGCGTACGACGCGGAAGAAGCCGAGCTCGAGTCTTTGGCCAGCCTGCTCTCTCAGACAGGTGCGTCGGGCGATGAAGAAGAAGAAGATCGCAACGTCACGGAGATCGTCCATCTCGACGAGCTGAAGTGATCGGCGAGCGACCCGCAGGCGATCGCGGCATAACCAAGCCCATACATCGCGAGAAACGGGAGCGGCGCGTAGAGGCGTTGTTCTACTGAATAGATCGCAGCCGCCACGAAATAAGCCGCAAAAAGCAGCTCCAACACCACCAAGGCCGGCGCGCGCGAGGGCTCACGTGCCAGCGCCCGCACGCGGGAAACCTCGCCGCGCTTCGAGGTGCGCGCGAAGACACCTGTACGAGAGGACAGGCCGCTCAACACCGCAAAGGTGTTCTGGATGGAGAGCCCCGCACCCAGACATAACGCGAACATGATCTCCGGCAACCGCCGCAAAGATCGCTGCGCAGCGACGTAGAAGACGATCATCGCCAGCGTCCCCGAAGCGAGCATCGTCAGATCGAGCGCGCCCAACAAAAGCTGGCCGCCCGGGATGCGCCAACCGAGCTCCGCGCGCGCCACGACCGCCGGCGGCAACAACACCGCGAGCAGCGCCATCAACAGATACGCGAAGTTGTTGAACAGGTGGATCATCGCGTCGAAACGCACCGCGAGCGGCACCTGTTTCGCCGATAAAACACGGGAGCCGAGCTTCTTCGCGGTCTGCACGCTCCCTCGGACCCAACGCGTCTGCTGCGAGCGAAACGCGGGCCAACGTTCGGGGAGCTCCGCGGGAACACGGACCTGGTCGAGATAGGCGAATGTCCAACCGGACAGCTGTGTCCGATAGGACAGGTCGAGATCTTCGGTGAGCGTGTCGTCCGACCAACCGCCTGCGTCGATGATCGCCTGCCGCCGCCACACGCCTGCGGTCCCGTTGAAGTTGAAAAAACAGCGCTGCGCTTGGCGGGCGCGGTGTTCGATCGCGAAGTGTCCGTCGAGGAAGATCGCTTGTGCACGCGTGAGCCAAGAGTGGTTCCGATTCAAATGAGCCCAGCGCGCTTGCACCAACGCGCAGCGCGGCTCGGCCAACAAACGCGGCACGGTTCGCTCGAGAAAATCAGGCTCGGGCGCGAAATCGGCGTCGAAGATGGCCACCAATTCGGCGTCGCTGTGCAACAGACCATTCGCCAATGCGCCCGCTTTGAATCCGCGGCGTTCATCGCGGCGGATCACGCGAACGCCCAATTCGCGTTCGAGCCGCGCCGTCAAAACACGCGTGTCGTCGGTGGAGTCGTCGAGCACCTGGATCGACAACCTGTCCTTTGGATAGCGAAGCGCCGCGGCGCAACGGATCGCCCGTTCCGCCACAAAAGATTCGTTGTAGAGGGGAATCTGCACAACGAGGCGCGGTGCGTCGTCGCCGAGCACACTCGTAGGTTCTGCGTGTGATGCACGAAGTGCCGTAAAAACCAGGCGCAAACGGTAGAGACCGAACAATGCCAGCAGGCCGAGCACGCCGAAGTACGCGACGAGCAGCAGCGCGATCAAAGCGATCGGTGGTTAACACGGTTGCGAGCACGGGGGCGATCTGGATAGGAGAGCGCATGGCGACTCCGACGATCCGCTGGGCAACCCGCAACGACATCGATCCCGTCTCCTCGCTGCTCGAGGAATATCACCGGCAAGAAGGTCTGCGCGGCCACTCGAAGGAACGCGTGCGCGCCGTGCTGGAAGATCTCTTCGAGCTCCCGCTGCGCGGCCGCGTGCTCGTCGGCGAAGACGAGCAAGGCATCGTCTCTTACGCGTTGGTCGTGCGCCGCCCGAGCTTCGAGCTCGCCTCGGATGTCGCGGTGATCGACGAGATTTTCGTGAAGGGCCGCGCGCGCGAGCAGGGCCTCGGCCGACGGATGATCAATTTCGTCGAGGAGTGGGCGCAGACCGAAGGCCTCCCGGCGATGACGCTCGAGGTCTCGATAGCGAACGTGAACGCGCGCGAGTTCTATCGCAGCGTGGGATTTGCGAAGGTCGACCGCGAGATCTACGCCCGCAGCATCTCCGGACCTCGCTAGTCGCCTCGAGGTCCAGGGTCGGGACTGTCCTGCTGGCCAGGATGCCTAAAACCCAGGGCTCCACACAGTGTCGCTTACATGGGCCGCGATGTAGTCATTGACCCCGTTTTCCAGAGCGTGGTTGTCTGTTCCTGGTGCCGCGGTCGAATACTCCCCGGCCTGAGGACATGCAGCGACTCCCTACGCCCGCGGAAGATGTCGCGCAGTTGTCTGCAGATCTGCTCGACGATGTCGAGGACCACAAGACCCCCGGCCCACAGACGGTCGGCGACTACCACGTCGTGGCTCGTCTCGGTGGCGGCGGTATGTCCGACGTCTTCCTGGCGAACAAGGTCAACACCTTCGGCTTTGTGCGCCGCGCGGTCATCAAACGTGTGAAACGATCGCGCCCCGGCTTCAAGAACATGCAGCGCATGTTGCTCGACGAGGCGCGTGCCACGGCGTGTTTCGATCATCCGAACCTGGTGTCGATCCTCGACGTCGGGGAAGACGAGCAAGGCGTTTACATCGCGCTCGAATATATCGAAGGCACCGACCTGCGCTGGGTGAACGCGAAGCTCCGCACGCGGAAAGAAGCGTTGCCGTTCGAGCTCGCCTGTTACATCTCGGGCGAAGTTTTGCGTGGCTTACACCACGCGCACAACGCGAGGGGCCCGGACGGACAACCGCTCGATATCGTGCACCGCGACGTGAACCCGGCGAACGTACTGATCTCTCAGACAGGTCACGTGAAGCTCGCAGACTTCGGCGTGGTGCGCATGCGCGATCGTGTGCAGCAGGCGACCGAAGCCGGATTGGTCAAAGGCAAATACGGCTATCTCGCGCCGGAGTACATCGCGGGCGAGACGTGCAATCACATCTCCGACGTCTACGCGACGGGCATCATGTTGTTCGAGCTGTTGTCGGGACGCGAATGTTTCTCGGGGACGACGACCTACGAGGTGATGTGGAAGATCGTGAACCGCGGTGTTCCGCTCTACCGCCTCGAACGTGAAGGTGTGCCCGACGATCTCTCGCGCATCGTGCAAAAAGCGACGAATCCTGTGCCGGAGCGCCGTTACTCGAGCGCGCAAGACATGGCGAACGCGCTCGAAACTTGGCTGATGCGCAACGGCAAACACGCCACGCCGTGGGTTCTGTCGGTGTTTTTTCAACGGCACAGTCTCTTCCCGGAACGTCCGGGCGAACCGTTACCGCAGGTGCTCGCGCTTCCGCCGGGTGCGGAAGAACAACGCGCGTTGATGAGCGAACATACGCCGGCGCCCCATCTGCAGCCGGGCATGCCGATCAGCGCGGAAGAAGATTGGAACGCGTTCGAACGTTCCGCGGGCATCAAGCCGCCGCAGATCGCCGACTTCGAGCCGGGCGAGAGCTCGCCGGATCCTCTGTTCGCATCGACGGTGCGTTTGCAGAGTGAGCTCCCGACCGAATCCGCGACGCCGCTTCCCGTGTTGTCGCAGCCGGTGCTCACCGCTTCACCGGTGCCGCACGCACCGTTCGATCGCACCGATCGTATTCCGATCCGGGGAGAGATTACGCTCGAGCCCGCAGCGCGTCCGACGCGAAGCAACAGCTCGCACGACGTGCGTAACACGCAGGATCCGCCGCCGCGGATGGTGCCGCCCTCGATGCAGTCGCAGCGGCTCGATGCTTCGGCGATCCCCACGCTGCCCGCGATCTCCATCTCGCAAGACGATTTCCCGGAGCGACCGACGCCGGTTCCGCCGGAGCGCAGCTCGAGCACGCCGCGATCGCCTCCGAGCGCCGAAGCGGCTTCATTGCGCGCGTCGCTCGCGAGCCGAACGACGCCGTCGCGAGTCGATCTGCGTTTCGAGGAGCCCGAAGAAGCTGCGACCAAAGTGCCGCCGCCACCGCCCTCGTCGCGCAACACGCCGCCACCGTCGATCTCTTCTTCGTCGTCGCGGAACACACCGCCGCCGTCGGTCTCTTCGTCGTCCGTGATGGAGTCGCCGACGCTCGATCCGGTCGATGTTCCGCGAGGCCTGGCCGTTTGGACAGGTAAGCTCGAAGAGATCTCCGCGGCCGAAGCGCTCGATCAACTGACGAAAGCGGGCGCCTCGGGAAATCTCGAGTTCCGCTGCGGTTTGATCTGGAAACGAGTGCATCTCGATTCCGGTGCGCCGATCGCCATCACCTCGAACATGGGGATGGAGCTGATCGGCGAACACTTGGTGAAGGCGCGTCTGATCTCGCGGCGCGAGCTCGATCGTGCGCTCCACGCGGCCGAACGCGACGGCACCGCGCTCACCTCGAAGCTGCTCGAGCTCAACCTGATCGAAAGATCACCGCTCGAAGAAGAGCTCGGAAAAAATCTCGCCGCGCGTTTGAGCGAAGTGTTGGAGTGGCGCTGGGGAACCTTCGAGTTCACGCCGCTGCCGCCGGAGCCCGCCGCGCTGCGCCCGAAGCTGGACCTGGTCTCGGTCATCCAGAGCGCCCTCGAAGCGCGGGCCCGTTCGATCGAAGAAGAACAGGACGAAAGCTTCTCCGAGGCCGCCAACAGCGATCAGAGCAAGCTCAAGGAAGCGTTCAAACGCGCGCGGTCGATTTCGCAGGGAAGCGGCAAAGGTCGCGTCGATCAGCTCGGAAAAGGCCCGCCCCGCCAGCCGAACACAAAACGGTAGTTGATCGCCCCGCGGTTGGGATCTAGCGTGCGCGCGATGTCTGATGACCGCGCCTACCGCATTCTCGTCTCGCACGATGTCGAAAAGAACGATTTCGTCGCGCGTATTCCGGAGCTCAATGTCGAAGCGCGCGCTGCGACGCGTGCCGAAGCTCTGACCGAAGCCGAACACGCGCTCGAACAACAGGTCGCCGGCGCGCTCGAAGACAAACGTTCGCTGCCGAAACCGATCGACCTGAGCACGATCGACGGCGCGTTGTCGCTCCAGCTCAGCGCACCGCTCGTACGCGATCTCGCGCATCACGCACGGGCGAGCGGCGTGAGCCGGGAAGAGCTGGCGTCCCAACTCCTCGCACGCGCGATCGGCGCGCTCGACGGCTCCGTACGCCGCGATCGCCCGCCGCAACAATCGCAGGCTCCGCGCCAAACGAACGACGGCGACAATCGCGGTAACAATCTCAACGAACGCGATCGCGGAAACGAACGCGCCGGCGATCCCGGTGGCCAAGATCGCCGTGGTCCCGGCGGCAACAACCGCGGCCGGCAGCGCGAAGGTTATCGCCCCGAGCTCGACGACAAAGCGAACTTCATGGAGTACGTGCGCGGGCTGGAGAAAGGTGGCGGAGGCCGCGGCCGCCGATGATCGTCCGTTCCGCGTGCGCCGCGTTTTTCTTCGCAGCCGCCGCATGCGGAAGCGATGCGCCGACCGCCCCGCGCATCGCGATGCTCCAGCTCGCACCCGAAGAAGGAGTGCGTCCGGGAGAACAGCTCACCGTTTCGGTCAGTGTCATCGATGAAGACGGCGACTTCGGACGAGGTGGCGCAGAGATCGGCTTACTGCGCGAAGGCGACGGCAATGGCGAGCTCTACCGCGTGATGCTTGCAGGTGAAGACGGCGTCACCGACGGCACCATCTCCTTGAAGATCACCCTGCCCGTAGGAACGATCCCCGGCCGCTACGATCTTTCAGTGGTGGTCGTCGACGAAGCCACGCGACGCTCCAACCCACTGGTGAGCGCGCTCGAAGTTCTCAACTAAAGTTTCGGAGTGACGGCGAGGAAGAGCGCTTTGTCTTCGGACAACGGGTGGCGCACCACGAACCGCCCGCTCTTTTCGTGCGTCGTGTCTGCGGAGAACTTGAGCGCGTCGATCGCCACCGTGAGATGCACGGTGCCGTTGGGATCGACGTTTCGCACGGTCACTTTGAGGAGGCGCGACACGCCGGATTGCCGCAAAATCTCGAGGGAAACGCTCGAGCCTTCTTCGACGGAGGTCGTCAGCTCATCGAGCACCTTCGCGCCCCCGTAACCCGGCATCGCCGAGCGCAGCTGCGCGTCGATCTTCTTGTCGAGCTCTTTGCCCTTCTTGTCGCCTTCGATCACCAAGATGTGGATCGCGACCGGTTTCGCTTCTTTTTTCGAGGGCATCGGCTGCGCGATCATCGCCAGCGGCAAGAGCCCCGCTGACAAGAACGCCCCGCTGCTCGCAAACAGCGTAAGCGATGCGCGAACGAGCGCGTACGCTCGAACACATGTTCGGCTCAAAGACATGAGTTGTTCCTTACCTTATTGGGAGGCTGTCCACGAGCCTGGTTACGACGCCACGTTATCGGCGAGCCACACGACGGTCATGCCGCCTTCTTCCATCACGGTCACCGTGCCCTCGAACTGCACGCGTTCGACCGACACCGATCCTTCGGGCGCGATCGCCAGCGGAGTGACCTCACTCGAGCTGGGCCACACCGCAAACAGCAGGGCCGCAGCAGCCGCCGCAGCCGCGAACCCTAAAGTCCGCGGAAAAAGTTTTTCGCGAAAGGAGGAGAGCCAAGTCGACACCCGCTCGCCCATCGCGGGCTTCTCGCGCGCCGCACGCCAGATGCGCTGCTCGACCTCATTCCTAAACTCTCGATCGAAACGCGGCATCATCTCGCCGAGCTCGCCCTCGACCTCGACCTTCATCAAGCCGATCGCACGGTCCTCGAGGCTCATCCGTTCGAGCGCGAGGTCCTCGTTGTCGACGCGGCGAAACACGCTCGCGGTGAACGCATCCCATTCGCCGTCGCGCTTTTCGAGCTCCGCCCCCGCTTCTTCACGAAGCAACGCGCCCAGCCCGAACGGTTGTGCGAGCGCCGCTTCCGACACGTCGCACTCCGAAGCATCGTGCTCCACCTCGAACGCCACTTCATCTCGGTGATCAACGTTCTTCATGGTCATCCCCTGCTCACACGCCCTGAACGGCCACGCGAAGATTCGCGGGAACATTCTCGCCTTGATTCACGTACGGCATCAGCAACGCCTGCAGATTCTGGCGCGCATGGAAGAGACGGCTCATCACCGTGCCCTTGGAAATGCCGAGCACTTCGGCCATCTCTTCGTACGACAGACCCTCGATCTCGCGAAGCACGATGATCGCGCGATGTTTCTCCGAGAGCTTGGCCATCGCCGCTTCCAGCACCGAAGCCAGCTCTTTGCGCTGCGCAGTCTCGTCGGGATCGCCGCTCGGCTGCGTGCCTTGGCGCTCCATCGCTTCTTCGATCTTGCGCGTCTCTTGGAAACCGACTGAATCGCGACGCGACTTCTCGCGCAGCGTATCGATCGAGAGGTTGTACGCGATGCGATAGAGCCACGTGTAGAACGCCGCGTTACCTTCGAAACGATCGAGGTTTCGGTAGGCCTTCACGAACGCTTCCTGCGCGACGTCCCATGCGTCTTCGCGCTGCCGCAAGATGCCGAAAGCGAGCGCGTAAACACGACGCTGATAACGCTCGACCAACTTCCCGAACGCTTGTCGGTCGCCGTTCTTCGACGCCTCGACGAGGCTCAGGTCTTTGGCGCGCTCCTCTTCGGAGACCCCTCGCCCTTCTTGTTTGGCCGGAACTGCTTCGCGGTTCACGTCGAGATCGACGCTCTCCTCGTCCTGTTCATTCATTCACGCCCCCGATCCGAGGATCCGCCGCAGGTTAGCCCCCCGGACGTGGCCTCGCACACGGGGGACACCCCAAAAACTGCGATGCTGCGTTTTGCGACGAGGGGATGGAAGCCTCCGCGCTCCTCGATCGTTGTCACAGGAGCGCGTGTTATCTTCCCCGAAGATGTCGCCGGAGCACGTACCCGCAGTCGAGCTGCGCACCATGCTCGACGGCGTAGGCCGTTCGCTGCGACGTGCCGCCTTCATCGAAGGCGTGATCGCAGCGATCACCGGTGCGATCGTGGCGATCGTCGCCGGCGTCCTCGCGTCGATGTTGCAGCTGTCCTTGCGGACAATCGCGCTGATCGAGCTGGCGTTGTTCTTGTTGGCGATCGCCTTTGTCGTCGTGCGCTACAGCCGCATGCTCGGCGGGGCGCTGGCGAAGCCGAGGAACGTCGCTTCCTGGCTCGATCGTTTGATCCCTGCGCCCGAACGCACCGGTTTGTTGTCGGCGATCGAGCTCGCAGAAGACACTCACCTCGGACAAAGCGAAGTCCTGCGCGATGCAGCGATCCGCGAAGCCACCGCCGCCGCCCGCACGTTCGACACCACGCGTTTGGTGAAACACGAATCGTGGCTCTCGCTGCGCGCACGTTTGATCCCCTTGGCGCTCGCGCTGGCCGTGATCACCGCGACCGGCTTCTTCGCGCCGCGACATTTTCACGCTGCGTTCGCCGCGATCACCGCCGTCGGCCGCATGGAGAATCCGCTCTCGCCGGCCGCGCCCGAACCCCGCTTCTCGGACTTTCGTATCACCTACCGCTACCCCGCCTATACCGAGCGACCTGGCCAAACGGACACCAGCGCGAACGGTGACATCCGCGCGCTTCCCGGCACTGAAGTCGTGCTCGAAACACACGCGCGCGAAGAGGTGAAAGAAGCGATGATGATCGTCTCTTTCGGCGAAGGTCCGGATGCAGAGACGAACCGCTCTTTGGTCGAAGTCGACGGGCGCCGCATTCGCGCGACCATGGTCATCTCGCGCGGCGGACGTTATCGCTTTCAGCTCACCGATGCCCGGGGAAACAAGCTCGAAGAACGTTCGGGACACGCGATCGAATTGGAGCTCGACGAACCCCCGGAGGTCACGCTCCTCGAGCCGGAGACTTCGCCGCTCGAGGTGAACGAAAAAGATCGCATCTCGATGATCTTCGACGCCAGCGACGACTTCGGTCTCGGAGAAATCTCGGTTGCCTGGCGCGTGATGGGCTCGACCCGCGAAGGCAAAGAGCGCCTCACTGCGGCGAGCCGCGGCTCGAAACATTATCCCGGAAGCGCCACGCTGGACCTCGCGCCGCTCGCGCTCAAGCCGGGCGATCGCGTCGCGTATTCGTTGGAAGCGCGCGACAACGACACGGTCAACGGCCCGAAGATCGGCGCCAGCGTGACCCGCGAATTGCGCGTCTACTCGAAGACCGCGCATCACCAGTCGGTGCTCGCGCTCCAAGAAGAAGCGCTCGATGAGCTGGTGCACATCCTCGGCGACAACCTCGACTCACTCGTCGAAGCGAAACCTGTACCGGAGTACAGTAAGCAGCTCGAAGCCGGTGGGAAGATCATCGCCCGCGCCTTGGCCGCGGACGAGCTGCTCGCGCGGACAGTGATCGCGGTGCGCAAAGATCCGTTGGGCCGCAAACAAGTCGCAGAAGCTTTCGATTCGGCGCGGCGCGATCTCTCTCGCGATGCGCGCAAAAAACGTGGAGCGCTGACCGCCGCGGAGCGCGCTTTCACGGCACAAAAGGCGCCGGACAAAGAGATGACCTCGAGCGTGCGCCGCGCGCAGGATTCGATGATCGGTGGGCTGGAGAAAAACGTCGTCTATCTCGCAGACCTGTTGAACGATCAGCGGATGATCGACGCCGCCGCGCTCGCCAAAGAGCTGCGCGCCCAGCAACAGGAGCTGAAAAAAGCGCTCGAAGAGTACAAAAAGTCGCCCGACCCGGAGAAGCGCAAGCTGCTCTCGCAGGCGATCAAAGACATCAAGAATCGTATCGACGAGATCAGCGAACAGCTCGCCCAGATGCGCGGCAGTATCTCTCCCGACTTCGTGAATCCGGACGCGCTCCAGACCGAAGGCTCACAAGATGGGATGGAGATGGTGCAAAAGATGATCGAGGAAGGCGACCTCGACGGCGCGATGAGCGAGCTCGAAAAGATGCTCGCGCAGACCGAACAGATGTTGTCGCAGCTCGAAGGTGGGCGGGAAGAGCTGGAAGATCGCGAGTACTCGGAGATCACGGAAGCCGCGGGAAAGTTGTGGAAGGATCTCGAGCAGCTCGAAAAAGAGCAGCGCGATCTGGCGAATAAAACCGAGAAGATGTCGAAAGAGATGCTGGAGCGCATGAAAGAGCGCCTCGGCGATCCGTCGAGCTTCGTGGAGAAGCAGAAGAAGCGACTCGAACAAGCTTCACAAGGGCTCGATCGCGCGAAGCCGGGCACTCACGTGATGGAAGGCGACGCGCACGATCAAGCGGAGCGCCGCTTGGAAGACGCGACCAAAGCACTCGAAGCGCGCGACTTCGGCGCGGCGAAAGAGATGGTCGAAAACGCGGGCGAGCACATCGAGCGGCTCGAACAGGAAGCGCACCGGCGCGCGGAGCAGTCGCGGCGTTTTGGTGATCTGTTCGGTGGTGGAAAATCGGCGGAAGGCGCGGCCAAAGAGCTGCGCAAAGTACGTCCAATCCTCGACGAAGTGCTGCGCGACATGGAGAAGCTCATGCCGCCGCCCGAGTCTTTGTTGTCGAAGGAAGAGCGGCAACAGCTCGATCGCCAACGCGAGAAACAAGGCGCGCTCAAAGAGCAGGCCGACAAAGTCGGCGAACAGCTCGAGAAGCTCGGCCAGATGCTTCCGATCGTCGGGCCGGAGATGCAGCAGAACGTCGGGGAAGCCTCAGGCGCGATGAGCCAAGCGGAAGGCCAGCTCCAAGGCGGCGACGCACCGGGCGCGCTCAATCAACAACGCCGCGCCATGGATGCGCTGCAACGTCTCAAACAGGAGCTCGAGAAACAGGGTCAACAGGGCAAAGGCTCGGGAGGCCGTGGTGTGCCCCTTCCCTTCGGACAACCACAACAACCGAACGGCAGCGGCGAGGAAGGCGGCGACGGTGATCGTTTCGAGCCGCAAAAGGTGGAGATCCCGAAACCCGGTCAGACGTCTGCACCTGCAGAGTTCCGCCAGGATATCCTAGACGCGGCGAAACAGGGCACGGTGGAAGACTACAAAGAAGCGGTGCGCCGCTACTATGAGGAGCTGGTAAAGTGATCGTTCGGCCACCTGTACTTTGGATCAGTGTGTTGGCGTTGCTGCCTTGTGCGGCGATCGCACAAGACACTCCGAAGACACAGTCGCGGAAGATGGACGTCGACGAGCTCGCGCTCGGCTTCCGGGCGATCGAACAATGGCGCATCGATGAAGCTCGGGAGATCGCCGAACGCGCGGTCGCCGAGATGCCGGATCATCCGCTGACCTTGGCGTTGATCGGCGAAGTGAAGATGCACATGAGCGACTACCGCGGCGCCGTCGAGTGGTTCGAGAAGGCGCGCGAAGAAGGGGCACCGGGCGAGCTGATCTCCGCGGCGCCGATCGCCGAAGCGACGCGGATCGCGACCAACGGTTACGAAGAGTACATCTCCGACGGATTCATCATCCGTTACGTCCCCGGCAAAGACGCGATCCTCCTCCCCTACGCCATCGAAACGCTGGAAAAAGCGCGCGAACGAATTGGCGGCTTACTGGGTTGGCGGCCGGAAACACGCGTCGTGGTCGAGATCTATCCTTCGGCCGGCACGCTCGCCGACGTCTCCACGCTCACACAGGAAGACATCAAAAACAGCGGCACGATCGCGCTCTGCAAATGGAACCGTTTGATGATCACTTCGCCGCGCGCGATCGCCTTCGGCTATCAGTGGCGCGACACGCTCTCGCACGAGCTCACCCACTTGATCATCGGCGGCGCCTCGAAGAACACGGTGCCGATCTGGCTCCACGAAGGTATCGCCAAGTTCGCGGAGAGCGCGTGGCGCGGAGAGCCCGGCGATGGCTTGTCGACGGATCAACAGATCGCGCTCCGCGAAGCCGCGAAGAAGGGAAAATTGATCCCCTTCGAGAAGATGCATCCTTCGATGGCCAAGCTGAAGAGCCAGGAGGAGACCTCGCTCGCGTTCTCGGAAGTGTTCACCTTCATCGAGTTCCTCGTGGAGCGCAAAGGTTGGGAAGGAATGCGCACTGTCCTCGCGCGCATGTCGACCGGCGAGAGCGACGAACAAGCGATCGAGGCGGTGCACGGAAAGTCGCTGAAGAAGCTCTCCGAAGAGTGGATGAAGACGCTGAAGACGCGCGAGGTGAAAGCCACCGCGATCGAAGGTGTCGCGCAAAAAGTCGAGGTGAAAGATCGCCCGGATGCGCCCGATGATGCGCTCCACGGCGTGTCGAAGAAGGGACGTCGCTTCGCGCGCGCTGCTGATCTTTTGTACATGCGCGGCCGGGTGAAGGCGGCGCAAAAAGAGCTGGAAAAAGCGTTCAAAGAGACCGGCTCACCGCTGATCTCCGCGAAGCTCGCCATGGTTGCGCTGGCGACGAACGATCTCGAGACCGCCGAAACCGCCGCCAAAAAAGCGATCGAAGGCTCGCCCGATCTCGCAGGTCCACAGGTGACCCTGGCGACCATCCTCGTCATCCGCGGGAAACACGAAGAGGCCATGAAAGCGCTCGATTCGGCGATCTCCATGAACCCCTTCAATCCGCGCATTCACGAGCTGATGGTGAAAGCGGGCAACGAGAAGGAACAGGTTCGCGCGAAACTCGCGTTGGGGCTCTTGCGCGGCGAACGCGCGCAGGCGATCGAGCCTTTTGGACAGGGTGGCATGATCGAGGTCGAGGGAGCGTTGTTCTCGCGCGTGTATTTGAAGCGCGAAGAACGGGTGATGCCCACGGGGATGATCACGCCGTCGAGCCGCATCGAGCTGCGTCCCGGATCCTACGAGCTGTGGTTGGTGCCGCCGCTCGGTGAAAAGAAGACGCGCACGATCACCGTGGTCGAGGGCGAAACTCCGCAAAAGATCGCGCCGGCCCGAACAGGTAGTTAGACGAAATGGATGACGAGACGACGACCGACCTCACCATGATCCGCGAGCTCCATGCCGCTGCGGAGTCCGCGACTGCTGCGATCGGCCGCCGGATCATCGGCCAGCGCGAGGTGATCGAACACCTGATGATCGCGCTCTTCTCCAATGGGCATGCGTTGTTCGTCGGTGTGCCCGGTCTCGCGAAGACGTTGTTGATTCAGACGCTCGCCGAGGTCCTCGATCTCGAGTTCAGCCGCATTCAGTTCACGCCCGATCTGATGCCTTCCGACGTCACCGGCACCGACGTGCTCGAACAAGATCCGCAGACCGGCCGCCGCAGCTTTCGCTTCGTGAAGGGACCGATCTTCGCGAACTTGTTGCTCGCCGACGAGATCAACCGCACGCCCCCAAAGACGCAGGCCGCGCTGCTTCAAGCGATGCAGGAGCATCAGGTCACGGCTTCCGGCTCGACCCACCGCATTCAAGCGCCGTTTCACGTGTTCGCGACGCAGAATCCGATCGAACAAGAAGGCACCTATCCGTTGCCCGAAGCGCAGCTCGACCGCTTCATGTTCATGCTCGACGTCCGTTATCCGACGCAGAGCGAAGAAGTGGAGATCGTGCGCACCACGACGGGCGATGAACGGCCGACGCTCCCGAAGGTGCTCACGCCGCAGCGGATCTTGGAGTTGCAGGCCTTGGTGCGCCGCGTACCCGCGCCCGAAAACGTCGTGCGGCACGCGGTGGCGCTGGTGCGTGCGACGCGTCCCGATTCGTGCACCGAGCAGATCGACGGAGCGGCTGCGCAACGCATCAAAGAGTTTGTGTCCTTTGGGGCAGGTCCGCGTGCGTCGCAATATTTGGTGCTCGGCGCAAAAGCACGCGCGGCATTGAAAGGCCGCCCTGCGCCGACGATCGAAGATGTTCGTTCGATCGCCATTCCGGTGCTCGCGCATCGTGTGGTGACGAACTTTCACGCGGAAGCTTCGGGCGTACGTTCAGCCGATCTCGTGCGCACCGTGCTCGAGTCGGTGCGCGTGCAATGACCTCGACCGAAGAGCGGGCTCCAAAAGGCCATGAGATCGACGCGCGGGTGCTCGCGGAGATCGGGAGCCTCGCTTTGCGCGCGCGGATCGTCGCCGAAAGCGCGAACGCCGGCGTGCACCGCTCGCGAGCTTTGGGCTCGAGCGCGGAGTTCGCGGACCACAAAGAATATTCACCGGGCGACAACCTCCGCCAGCTCGACTGGCGTGCGTTTGCGCGACACGATCGTGACTACATCAAACGTCTCGAGGCGGAGACGAACGTGCGCGCTTTGTTGGTCGTCGATTCGTCGATGTCCATGGCTTATCCTGAAGATGCCCGGGCGATCGGTAAGCTGACGAAGCTCGAATATGCGACGACCTGTGCGGGTGCGCTGGCTTTCGTGCTCGCGCGCCAAGGCGATGCAGCGGGCCTGGCCACGTTCTCCGATCGCTTGAACATCCGCGTGCCTTCACGGGCGCGGCGCGGTCACCTGCAGGAGATCTTGAGCACCATGGAATCGTTGCGCGCGGAGGGTCCGACGCGGCTCGCGACCTCGCTCGACGCACTGGCCGAGGGGACACCTCGCCGCATGTTGGTGTTCGTTTTTTCGGATCTGCTCGATGGCGGCATCGAGTCTTTGGAAGCGATCAAACGTTTGCGCGCACGGCGTCACGACGTGGTGCTCTTTCACGTGCTCGACGGCGACGAGATCGACTTTCCCTTCGAAGCGAGCACCATGTTCGTGGGGCTCGAGGACCGGCAGGAAGTACAGGTCGATGCGCGCGCCATCCGCAGCGCGTATTTGGAAGAAGCGAAGAAGTTCATGGAACGCGCGGAGTCGGCGTGTCGTTCGGCGCGCGTGGAATACGTCTTGGCGCGGACCGACGGCTCACCAGCACGAATGTTGGCGGGCTTTTTGGCGCGGCGAATGTCGATGCGGGCCCAGGTGCGATGAGTTTTCTCAATCCCATCCTGTTGCTCGGTTTGTTCGGCGCCGCGGTGCCGATCATCATTCACCTGATCCACAAACATAAGCCGAAGAAGCAGAGCTTCGCGGCGATCGAGCTGCTCCTCCGCAGCATCGAACGTGTCGAGCGCAAATGGCGCTTGAAGCGTTTCTTACTTTTGGCTTCGCGCGTCGCGCTGCTCGCGGCTTTGGCGCTGGCCGCCGCGGGTCCGTTGTTCGGCACTGAAAAGCACCTGATCGCTATGACAGGTGGTCCGAAACGGCTGGGAATCGTCGTCGATTGTTCGCTCTCGATGCGCGCGAAATACGGCGAAACGAGCGCGTTCCAGCGGGCGATCGCTGCGGCTCGCAGCTTGGTCGACGCCATGGGTCCCGAGGATCAAGCGATTATCGTCGCGGCGAAAGCCACGCCCGAGGTGCTCGTCCCGCGTCCGACTGCAGAGCGCAAAGAGCTGTACGGTGTGCTCGATCGTTTGGAGGCGAGCTTCGCGGGCGCAGAGGTCGGCGACGCCGTTTCGGCAGCCGCGAGCGCGTTGACCTCGTTGAATGCTTCCGGCGAGGAACCTGTACCTTCGGACAGTGCGGCCCCGCAGGTGGAGACGCGGGTGATCGTGTTGTCGGATCTCGCGGCACACGCCTTTCAGTCACCGGCGGATCTCTCCTTGCCGAACGGCAAAGCTGCGGCGCTGGAGATCATCGACGTCATCTCCGGTATTTCTCGGGAAGAACGCGTCAATCACGCAATCACCGGGATCGTTTCGGCGAACGTTCCCGGCCGCGCACCGCGTACGGTGGAGCTGCGCGCGCGGATTCAGAGCTTCACTCTGAAGAGCGAAGGCAAACCTGTACCAACAGACATCACGCTATTTGGTCCGGCCGGTGAGCTGGAACGCGGCGCAGTCGACGTCGTTGCAGGAACGGTGGTCGACAAGATCGTGCAACACGCATTCGACGCGCCGGGTTTTGTGCCGGTGCACCTCGAGCTGGAGCACGATCACCTCGCCGAGGACGACGTGCGTTACACGAACATCGACGTACGCCGCCAAGTGCGCGTGTTGGTAGTGAACGGCGATCCTTCGGGCGTGCCGAAGGAAGACGAGATCTTCTATTTCGAGCGCGCATTGGAGGCGGGTGCAGGCGATCAGCCGGCGCCGCGCGTGATCACCGCGGACGATCTGACACGCGCGGATCTCGCGGCCTTCGACGTCATTGTTTTGGCAGGCGTGCCGACGTTCATGCCCACCGACGGCCCGCGTTTGGTGGACTTCGTGGAGAAGGGCGGCGGTCTCTTCGTCACTGCGAGCGAAGATCTCGACGTCGAGCTCTACAACGCGGAGCTGGGTCGCGTGTTGCCGCGTCCGCTGCGCACGATGAAAAATTTGGATCCGGAGAGCGGCGGCATCGGAGCCGATGGCTTGGTGACGTTGAACGCTCCGCAGCTCGATCATCCGGTGCTGGAGATCTTCGATTCGCAGGCCGTCGGCGGTCTGTTGTCCACGCGGACCCGCGCTTATCTGTTGCTGGAGCCGGTGGTGCAGGCTGCGGAGACCAAAGTGTTGATCTCTTATGAGGACGGACAGCCGGCGCTGCTCGAGCGGAACGTCGGGCTCGGAAAGACGATGTTGCTGACCACCTCGGTCGATCGCGACCTCACTGATCTTCCGATCAGGCCGGCCTTTGTACCGTTGATGCGGCGGATCGTGCTCGAGCTGGGGCGCGCCTTGTCGCGACCCGATCCGCGCAACACCGTCGTCGGCGATATTCGCGAGATCACGGTGGCCAAAGGTACAGCTCGCGTCACCGTACTTGCGCCCGATGGCCGCGAGACGGACTTGGCCGTCGAACATCCGGATGCGGGTGGTTTCGTGGAATTTACGGAGACCCGCGTGCCCGGCCACTACGTGGTGCGTTTGGGCGGCGTCGATGTCTCCGGCGAAGAGAGCTTCACGGTGAACGTCGATGCGCGCGAATCGGATCTCCGCTCGGTGAGCACCGAAGAAGCTTCGGCGATCTTGCTCGGAACCGCGGACGTCAGCGCGAGCGCGGAGAGCGGCGCTGTTGCGCGCGCAAAAGCGCTCCGCGGGCTCGCGAATCCCGAGATGGCGACGATGATCTTGCTCATCTTGATGCTCGTGGCCTTCGTCGCCGAGAGCATTTTGACCGGGCAAAAGATCGGTCGTTAGCTGCCTTCGGGGGCAGCTCCAGAAACGTCGCTCTGACCAGATTTGTCAGACCTGCGCGGTATTCTCTGCGCATGAAAACAAAGCTGACGACGAACAACATCCGCACCGGCGAAGCGCTCGCCTTCCGCCTCTTCCAAACCGAAATTGCCGTCTCCGAAAACGGCTGGATCGCCAAAAACAAAGCGCTCGGATATCGCGGCCGCGGACGCGCCATGATCCGCAGCGTCTACGCAGTCGCGCGTCACATCGAAGGCGCACGCCTCAGCAAAGCGCTCGCGAAGAAAGGCGTCGACAGCGTCTCGTTGAGCGCAGTGCGCACGGCACTGAAGAAGCTCGGTGACGGCCTGGTGACCGCGCGCGAAGAACATCACGAAGTCTCGAAGGGCGGCGGCCGCCTGGCCCGTTTCATCAAAGCGGCGCAGTAAGCTGCCCGCGCGCGGCGAGCAGGCGATCGATGATCTCGATCGCTGCTCGTTTTCGCGGCTATGTCGATGCTCCGGCGACCACGCTCCGAGCAACGTGGTCACATTCATCGATGAAGCTCGCGAGTCCGGAAGCACCTCCGCGCGTTTTAAGTGTCTCGATCGGCGTCTCTCGTAAGCACTCTTCGCCGCGATGTGAGTCGTCTAGACCCAGCGCTTCGAAGATATTCTTCGAGCTGTTCTTGATTGGAGCCCCCGATGTGTCCATCTGTCGCTTTGGCCTCAAGTGGTCGGATGCGATCCTTGGATCGAAGGATAGCTCGTGCCGAAGCTTCTCCAGCACCTCGCCTTCAGTTTCGCCTTTCGGTTCGAAGCCATTGAGGATCCAGGCTTCGCTCTCTGGGTGTGGTAGTCCCAAGCAAACGTGGAACCGGTCGCCGACTTCCGCTCGAATTGCTGCGATCGCTTCCGTAGCTTCTTGGGTTCTCTTGCGGCTCCCATCGGTGTCTCGGAGAAACAGGATGCCATCCAGAGGCTCTTTTCGTTTATAAGTGCAGAGAACGTAGGCCTTGCGAACTTCGGACGCCGGAGCTTTGCCTCCACGCAAACCGTAACCGTTCAATCGGACCGAGCCGAGCTCTTCCGCTCGCTTGGCGACTGTCTTCCAAGGCGTGAACTGCGTACCCTGCTTTTCTCCGCGCCAGGTAACTCCGTAAGACTCCTCCAGGTTGCCCTTTATCCAATCTGGAATCGATTCTGATTCACGGACTAGGCGTTCGGCGAGTACCTTCGCGATTCGGAAATCATCGGCGGCTTCGCAGATAACAACCCATTCACGCACGTTCGGCGGTCTCCGCTACCCAGCTCTCCTCTTCGGCGGCGAGGAATTCGCCGGTCGAGAGTATGCCTTTGCTTCTCTCAGAGTCTGGATGATCTGAAAGCTTCCGTCCAACGGACGTGCCGTCTTCACGGAGAGCCAACACGAAGACTTCGTCCATCTCTAGCGCATCGACCAAGTAAGGCGAATGTGAAGTGATGATGAATTGAATGTCAGGACCTGCGATTCGACGAATGGTCTGAATAAGCTCACGCTGCGCTCGAGGGTGAAGACCGCGTTCTATGTCATCCAGGAGCACTATGCGTGGCGGGGCAGCGACGCGGGCAGCTGTAATCGCGCCCAGTGCTAGCAACGTTCCGTCGCTAACTTCCGCCGCTTGCACGCCTTCTACGCCGGGAAAATCAAACAAGACCTGCGCGCCAGAAATCGTTTCCCAGCTTTCAGATCCGCCTTCGTCGGCAACATGTTCGCCCCAGGTTGCCGCCGCGAGTCGAACGCCCGTCACCGCGGGTACAACAGATCTCAAGTCCGATTCGATCGTTCGCAACTTGTCTTCTGAGAACAACTTCAACGCGCTCAGCACCGCGGCAAGGCCCTGTCCTTGAGCTCCGAGCGTCGGCATTCCGTTTGAGATCAACACCCGCGACGGTGCTGCAAGCGAATCGGGATCTAGTCGGAGCAGTGAGCTCGTCCCTACAGCGTCCTGGCTGAACTCCGTCAATGACTGATAAACCTGCCGGCGTCCTTTCTCGCGGACACTCGCTGCGATATCCGCCTGTCGCCAAGTGACCTCAGGAATCCACTTTCCTGAGGACTTAGACGCCTCAAACGCCAGTTCCCAGTCCGCGATTTGCGCAGTGCCTCCAGACCCGGGTCTAGCAACCGGGCCCTCGCCCTTTATCGAGATCCGAACCGCGCTCTGCTCGGGCCTGGCACCTTGAAGGATCCTATCACTACTTAGACTCATCCAATGTGCCTGCGGGAGCTTTGTCATGAAGTCGACGGCCTGCATAATCGTCGACTTTCCTGATCCGTTTGGACCGACGAGCACGGTAATGGCGCCGAACGAAAGCTCGGTCTTCGCATGTGTCTTTAGGCCTTCAATCGAGACATGCGTGATCGACATGATCCGCAGCCTAACAAACCCACCTTCGGAGTGCGAACTTCCGGATCGGCGCGTAGCCGGGTTTAGTCAAAGCGGCGCAGTAAGCTGCCCCGCGGCGAGCACGCGATTGATCGCGTCGATCGCCGCTCGTTTTCGCGGCTCTCGCTCCCCTCGCAGCCACATCCACGGGTGCCCCATCTCCTCTAAACGCGCCACAAAACGTGCGGTCATCCACGCACGGATCTGTTCGCCGTCCCGCGTTCCATCCTGCGCAAACGGCACATCCTTGTGATGCGTCAACAGGTACATCGCCGGCGCACGGCTCCCGATCGCTTCCACGAGCGCCGAGCGCTTGCCGAGATAACGTTCGTGCCAGATCGCGGTGGCGAAGGCGTCGGTATCGGCGATCAACAACGCGTGCTCACGCGCGGCGAGCTCCTCGCGACGTTGTTGCTCGCGCGCGATCGCCAGGAAATCTTCCGTGGACCACGGCATCGTTTCGATCGGTGGACGCGGCTGCCCGTTCAGCGCCGCTCGTGCGTAGTGTTCCGCGAGCTTCAGCAGTGAATATTCGCGGCCGTACTCCGGCACCGCGCGCGTTCCGTAGTGTTCGGCGAGCTCATGGGCCAGCGTCGTTTTGCCGGTGGACTCCGCTCCGGCGATGATCACCCGTTTCGACAACGCCACCCGCACCGGCGCAGACAAAAACGGCCAAGCCGCGCGATAATCGCGGCGCGCTGCGGTTCCGCTGATCGGCACCAATACACGCGAGAGATCGAGACACACATTTCGAGCACCAAACCTGCGCGCGAGCTCTTCACCGTAGGGCTCCGAAGTGAACACACAATCGACCGGCCCCGCATTCGATCGCGACGCGACCTCCAACATGATCGCCATGTGCGCGTCCCAGATCGCGGGATCGTCGTAGTCGACACGCACTTCGTCCATGGCGCCCTCGATCGCTACGTTCTTCTCCCCCGCGTGTTCCTCGCGCATCCACGCGACGCGCAAATCGAGCGGAATACTCTCTTGCGAAGATGCGAGCACCGCCACCGTCACGTGTTCACAGACCCGCGCTGCTGTCCGCACGATCAGGTGGTGTCCCGCATGCGGCGGGTAGAACTTGCCCACGATGAACCCGTGTTTCATGCGAGGCTCTTCTTCCAATTGCGCAGTCCGAAAATGCACAACACGCCGAACACCACATACAATCCGGCCGTGGGATACAGCTCGCGGCTCAGGTAAACCGGGACGGAGATGACGTCGACGGCGATCCAGATGTACCAGCTCTCGAGCAGCTTCTTCGCTTGTCCGTAGCTCGCGAGCAGCGAGATCACGGTGATCGCCGCATCCCAAAACGGCACGGGTGAGTCGGTCGTCTTCGAGAGAATAAACCAAGTGAGCGCGATGCCCGCGATGCCGACAGGCACCAGAACCATCACCTCGACCTTACTGGTCTTTCGTACAGGTAGCTCCGCTTGGTCTTTTTTTCCGTAGACCCAGCTGTACCAACCGTAGAACCCCATGAATGCGAAGATCACCTGGAGCGTCGAGTCCGCGTAGAGCTTGCTGGTCCAGAAGACGACGCAGAGAAACGCGTTGTTCACGATCCCGACGGGCCAGCTCCACACGTTCTGTTTCGTGACCCAATAGACGCAGAGGATCCCGGTGGCGGCGGCGACGAGCTCCGTCCAGGGCACGCGATCGATGTATCATGGCTCTGTGGCCCAAGACGTGTGGAATCCCGAGCAATACGAGCGCTTTCGCAACGAGCGTTCGCGGCCGTTCTTCGATCTGCTCGCCATGGTGATGCCCGCGCCCGAGCTGCGCGCGGTCGATCTGGGATGCGGCAGCGGCGAGCTCACGCGCACGATGCATGAACGTTTGCAGGCTCGCGAAACGCTCGGCCTCGATAGCTCCGGCGCGATGCTCGAAAACAGCGCGGCGTTCGCCGCCTCCACGCTCCGTTTTTCGCGCGGCTCGGTCGAAGACTTTGCACCGGCCGCAGGCTCTGTCGATCTCGTCTATTCGAATGCCGCGCTGCACTGGGTCGAAGATCATCCCGCGCTGTTTGCGCGGATCGCGTCGTGGATCGCGCCGAACGGACAGCTCGCGGTGCAGATGCCCGCGAATCACGATCACCTGTCGCATACGGTGGCCCACGAGCTCGCCCGCGAATCGCCGTTCTCCGCAGCGCTCGGCGGTCACGTGCGGCGATCGCCGGTGCTCTCGCCCGATGTGTACGCGACCTTGCTTCATACGCTCGGCTTTCGTGATCAACGGGTGCGCCTCGAGGTCTACGCGCATGTGCTCGACAGCCGCGACGGTGTCGTCGAGTGGGTGCGCGGCACGACACTCACCGACTACGAAAAACGGCTCTCGCCCGAACAATATACGAAGTTCCTCGCGGCCTATCGCCAGCGCTTGTTGCCGCAGCTCGCGGACACGCGCCCTTACTTGTTCACCTTCAAACGCGTGTTCCTCTGGGCTCGCAAGTGAAGGCGATCACGCGTTGAAGAAGAGAACCGCTGCGGGAACCAACACCGCATGTTTCTCCCTGTACTTTTGGCCACCCTGGCGATCAACCAAGTCGAAGAGCCTTCGCGCTTTCAAGTCATGCTCGGTGCAACCGCCGCCAAATCATCCTGGCCGAGCGATGCCGCCGCGAACGGCAGCCTGAAGCTCGCTTACGCGCCCTACTCTTTCGTCTCCTTCTACGCGTTGCTCCGACTCGGCTACGCGAACACCAACGAACGGATGCTCACTTTTATCTCCGGCGGCGCCCAATTCACGCTCGATCTCGAATCCTGGCGCCCCTACGCACGCATCGCCTTTGCACATCAACACGAAGAACCGGTGCATCTCGTGAAACACAACCCCGCGCATGCGCTCCTCGGGATCGCGCACGGGATCCATCACCGCGGCGGTGGTGAAGCGGGCCTCGGCGTGGAGCTCCCCATCTTCAAACAAAACGATCTCGAAGCGTTCGCCGCATTCGAGACATCATTCACACTGTTCGTGGGCGACGGACCGAGCGTCTACGCCGGAGGAACGGCGGGCATCGGCATCAACTACTCACTCTAGATCGGCCGGAGGTCGCCCGTTCTTTTTCAGGGACTTCGACTTGGTCTTCGCTTTCGCTTTGGCCTTCTTTTCGCGCAAAGCGGTCGTTTGCGAATCGTGGACCAGGTCTTCGTCCATCGACGGAAACGGCAGCGAGATCTCTTCCATGGACGCACGTTCGCTCTCGGGAACGAGCCACTGATATGTCCGCAAGGCCATGAAGGCGATGACTTCTTCCGCTTTTTTGCGCGTCTGTCCGCCCTTCACGCAGGCCGCGAACACCACCGGACGATCGGCGTTGATCCAAAAAACACCGAAGTCGCAGACACGTCGATATTGCGTACCGGTCTTGTGCGCAAAGCGGATCGCGGGCGGCAGACCCGCGCGCGCACGGCGCGATCCAGTCTGCGTCTTCATCATCACTTCGATCATCTGCTTCGACGCTTCTTGGCTGACGAGCTTTCCCTTCGCCAAACGTTCGAGCAACACACCCATCGCGTCGAGCGGCGCCGAGTTGTAGCCGGTGCGGTAATACGATTTGAACGCGCGTTCGAGATCGCTCGGCGTGAACTTTCCCGGCTCATCGCCGAGCAATTCGCTCAGCTTCAGCAAACGCGCTTCGATGTTCTCCGCGACACCGATCGCCATGAACTCCGCCGGTGCGAGCGCCGAGACGCGCGGGTCCATCTCTTTGTAAACGAGCTTACGAACATCGAGCAGCGTGGTGATGTGGCCGAAACCGAAGATGCCTTCTTTGACCAATCCCTTCGATACGTTCGGGACGCCGACTCTGCGCATGACGAGATCGGTCGCAGCATTGTCCGACTGCGTGATCATCGCTTCCAACAACAGCTTCACCGAGACCGGCGTGCCGAGACGCAAATGACCCATCACCGGTGCGCCGTCGCGCACGTCGTCGGATCCGTAGACCAGCTCTTCTTCCAGCGTGAGCTGCTTCGTTTGCAGCTGGCGGAACACTTCCACCATCACCGCGAGCTTCACACCCGAAGCGATGTACATCGGCGTCGCCGAGTTGTGCGTGTATCGAACGCCGGTCGAAAGATCTTTGACGTACAAACCGATCTCGCCGTTGAACCAGCGGTAGATCGAGGTGATGTCGGTCTGCAGGTCTTGCGGCCAGTGCTCGAAATAGTCCTGTGCCCGCGCGCTACACGGAGCCAAAGCCACGAGCGCGAGACATGTCCGGAGAACGGCGTGCATATCGCCCGCGCTCATAGTGCCTGAAACCGGTTGGCGCTCAAAGTGCGCCCTTGTGGTCGGCGATGACCAGGTCCCAGGTCTTCTTGGCCATCTTGGCGATGACGTCCTCGGCGGCATTTCGATCGTGCCCGCCCGCAAGACACGCACACATGATCAGCGGCTTTTCGTCGGGCAACCACACGATCCCCAGGTCGCAGACGCGCTCGTATTGACTGCCGGTCTTGTGCGCCACCCGCACGTTCTTTGGGAGTCTCCCCAGGATACGGTGGTTGCTGGTCCGGGTCGCGCTCATCAGGTCCAGCATTTCTTTGCTCGCCTTCTCGTTGATCAGCTTGCCCGTCAAGATGTCGTAAAAGATGCGGCTCATCGTATCCATGCGCGCGCTGTTCACGCCGCTCGCGTACATGCGATCGAAGGCGTCGAGCATATCTTGTTTGGTGAACGTGCCCTTCGGGCGTCCCAAGAGCTGCGTCAGCTTGGCGATCTGCGGATCCCAGATCGCGGTCCAGCGTACTGTCCTAACGTCCAGTGGCGTAAAGTCGTCCGCGTGCACGTCCATCTCGCGAAACAAGGCGCGGCGTACGTCGAGGAGCGAGGTCAGCGGCGTAAATCCGTGATAGCCGAGCTCGACCAAACCCGCATTCACGTTCTTCAGCCCGACGCGGCGGGCGATCATGTCCGAAGCGGAGTTGTCGCTCACCTGCATCATCGACTCGAGCAGCTTTTTGATCGGCCATTTGCTGCCCAGCGGCGACGGGTTCAGGACGGTCGCTCCATCACGAATGTCCTCCGGTCCATACGTAAGCTCTTCATCGAGGGACAAAGTTCCCTTCTCGCGCTGCCGGAAAACCTCGATCATGAAGGCGACTTTGACACCCGACGCAAGATAGCTCGGCTTTTCTGCGTTGTGGCCGTACGATACGCCGCGATGAGGGTCGCGGACGTGGAACGCGATCGTTCCGGAGAACGATCGTTTCAACAGATCGAGCTCCTTCTTCAGCGCGTCGCTCCACGGAGCAGGCTTCCACTCGCTTTCATCCGGTGAAGAACACAGGAGCACGATCGAGAGCGCGAGCAAGCCGTGCACGCGCTGAAGCTAACAGATACTGCGGTCTCGCAGTCATCCTGCTTTTTATCGGCGGTTGTTCTCTCTCCCATACTCCGTTTCAGCGGCGTGAGAGACAGGAGAAGTTCGAGCGGCCACCACCGCGCAAAGACGTCGTCCCCGGCGAAATCATCACCTACGATCCGAAAAAAGAACCGGCGCAAAAGAGCGAGCGACTCCCCGACGAAGCGCGCCTCTACAAGTCCGCCAAAGAGCTCAAAGCGGAAGCGTTCCCGCTCGAAGAACCGTGCATCGACGACACCTGCACCCGAAACGCGCTCGATCGCACCTTCGACAAGCTCGACGATCTCGACACCAGCAAAGAAGGCATCGTCCGTATTCTCCATCTCGGCGACTCACACGTCGCGGCCGATTACATTACCGGCACCATTCGCAAAGCGCTCCAATATCGCTTCGGCGATGCGGGCCGCGGCTTCACCGCCATCGATCAACGAAAAGAGTACGGCGGCCGGCGCCTGAAACGAAACGGCTTCAAACGCACGCGCATCGTCGACACCGGCGGCGCGGGCAAAGCGTTCGGCTTTTCAGGCATGAGCCTCGAATCGCAACGTTCCGGCGCACGCGTCACCTTCAAGCTCGACGACGAAGACGCCCAGGTCGCGATCTTTTATCACCAGCACAAAAACGGCGGAAAATTCCGCGTGGAAGCGGATGAATTGGTGATCGGCGAAGTCGACTCCGGCGGCGCCGAAGAAAGCAAAGCGCGTACCTTCAAGATCCCCGGCGGCGGTGGGCGCAAAGAGCTGACGATCATCGCTTCGGATCCCGGAGTGAAGCTGTTCGGCGTCAGCTTCGAGAACGGCAAAAACGGGATCTTCTACGATTCGATCGGGCCCGTCGGCGCGGATGCACGCGTGTATATGTCGCTCAATCAGAAGAGCTTCAAAGAACACCTCGTCGCGCTCAATCCCACGTTGATCGTGATGATGGTGGGCGGCAACGACGCGCTCGCCATGCGCAAAGGTGCCCGCTCCTTGGAAGACGTCCGCATGGACCACGAACGTGTGTTGAGCACCTTGCAAAAAGCGTTGCCCGAAGCGGACTGCATGTTGTGGGCGCCGATGGACGCCGCGGAACGCGTGAACGGACAGATCGTGTCCAAGAAGTTTCATTCGGAAGTGCGCAATATGCAGAAAGCTGCAGCCACCAAGATGGGCTGCGCGTTTTGGGACATGTTCGAGTCGATGGGGGCCGAAGGCTCGTTCGGGCGATGGCACAAAGCGAACATCATGAACGACGACCTGGTGCACCCGCGCGCCGCGGCCGGGGAGCTGCTCGGCTTCTTGTTCTCCAGCTCGTTCATGGAAGCTTATCTCGGCGAGCGTTAGGAGTCATAGGTGCTTCCTGATTTGGAATCGCTGCGGTGCTTCGAGGCCGCGGCACGACACGGAAATTTTCGGCGCGCCGCCCGTTTGGTGCACCTCTCGCCCGCGGCGTTCGGCGATCGCATCAAACGTTTGGAAGATCAGCTCGGCGCCCCGCTGTTCGATCGCACGACGCGCAAAGTGCAGCTGACGGTCGCCGGCGAACGGGTGCTGGCACAGGCCCGGCGCACGCTCGAAGAAGCCGCGCGTTGTTTCGATGTCGCGCAAGATCCAAACGCCCCGCGTTCGGTGGCGCTGACGATCGGCACTCGTTTCGAGCTCGGCGTTTCTTGGCTGGCACCTTCGTTGTCGCCGCTCGCGAAAGCGCGGCCGGGCCGTAAGCTGCACCTCTTTTTCGGCGACAGCCCCGACCTGTTCGAAAGGACAAGGCTCGGATCGATCGACGGCGCGATCACTTCCGCGCGTCTCACCCAAGCGGGCTTCGAGTACGCCTCGCTCCACGAAGAACGTTACGCCTTCGTCGGTGCCACCAAAAAGATGGCGAAAGATCCGATCAAAAAAGCGGACGACGCGCGCGCGCATGTCTTGATCGACACCCACGCCGATCTCCCTTTGTTCCGCTACTTCCTCGACGCGGCCTCACCGAAAGCGATGTGGTCCTTCGCCTCGCTCAGCTACATGGGGACGATCGCCGCTGTCCGGTCACAAGTGATCGAAGGGACAGGTGTCGCGGTGTTGCCGCGTTACTTCGTGGAACCTGATCTTTCGGCCGGGCGGCTGGTGGAGATCCTCCCGAGTATCGAGCCGAACCGCGACTTTTTCCGCCTGTTCTGGCGCACCGATCATCCGGAAGCGAAAGAGCTCGGCTTACTTGCCGAAGAGCTGCAGAAGATCCCGCTCCGCTGAAGCTTCGTCTTTGAAGTGAACGCGCAACAAGCGGCGGCCCCGTTTGGAGAGCGCCAAAAAGTCGCCCGCTTCCTGCGCCCCTTTGAGCACGCTGAAGCTGAACTTCTCGCCGGGGATCGGTAGATCGACCGCGTCGGTCACCGTGATCTGCACGAAGACGCCGTTGTTCGCGCCACCTTTATGGAGCTGTCCCGTGGAGTGCAAGAAACGCGGGCCGAAGCCCACCGTGGTTGCGACCTTTTTCTCGTCGCGGATCTTGTTCCGCACCGTCTGCAGCGCCGCATCATGTTTGGCGTTCATCTCGAGATACGCGTTCAGCGCGACGTAATCTCCGCTTCCCACGCGAGCCAAATGAGCCGTGACGATCTCTTGCACCGACTTGCCCGCGAGCGCGGCGGCGTTCGCTTGATCAGTGTAGAGCACCACGTTGCCGCTCTCGAGCAACTTCACTTCGCCCGGGATCTCCGGGAGCTTTCCATTCTTTTGAAAGTCGCCGAGCAAAGACATGGTGTAGTCCTTCGATTCCTGCACGTTCGGCTGATCGAACGGATTGATCTCGAGGACAGCCCCCGCCGTCGCCGTCGCCACTTCCCAGAGGAACATCTCTTGAACGAGATCGAGCTTCTCGAGCAACGTAAAACGGATCACCGGATGACCCGCCGCCTCGAGCGCGCTCAATTTGCGCTCGAGCTCGGCGTCATCTTCTCCGCGCAGTTTCAGGTACACAAAGAGGCGATCCTTTCCGTAGACCTCGGGGCCGGAGAGCTTCTCGCCGTCGACCGGTACGATCCCTTTGCCGAGCTTACCTGTACTTTCGGCCACTAGCTGCTCGACCCACGCGCCGAACGCCGTCAGCGATTTCGAGCTGACCAACGTCAGCTTGTCGCGACCCGCGAGCGCCAGCTCTCCCAAATACGCGCCGAGGCGCACGCCGGGATTGTCGGCCGGCGGAACCTCGGGACCTGTACTTTGGACCATCAACTTGGCGCGCTCCAGGAGCTTCTTCACGTCCACGCCGAGCAATGCCGCCGCGGTCATCCCGAACGGAGAGAGCGAAGAATAACGCCCGCCGACCTCGGGATCGCCGTGAATGATCGCGCGGAAATCACGCGCCCGCGACTCGCGCTCCAATTTGCTGTTCGGATCGGTGATGGCCACGAAACGCGCGCCTTGTTTCGATTTGTCGAAGAAATATTTGTCGAAGACCAAGGGCTCGATCGTCGAACCGCTCTTCGACGCGACCACGAACAAGGTGCGATCCATCTTCACCTTCCTCTCGATCGTCGAGACCTGCGCCGGCACCGTCGAATCGAGGACCAACATTTCGGGCCAACCTTGTTGCCGGCCGAACGTGCGCGCGAAGACCTCGGGCGCCAGGCTCGATCCACCCATACCCATCAACACCACATGATCGATTTCGCCCTTCGGCAATCCACGGACGAGCGTTTCGATCGAGCTGTCCGCAAGGACATTGTCGACCGCGCCGAGCCATCCCATGAAGCCGCTGATCGCCTTCTGGTCCTCGGGGCGCGAGCTCCACAACGTCGCATCTTTGTTCCAGAAACGCCGGGTGAACGCTTCGGTGCGCATCTTCTCCAAACGCGCCTCGCTCGCGTTCGCGCCGCTCATCAAAGACAGTTCGGCTCCGAGCAGCTCGCGACGGCGTTTCTCGACGACGGATAACAGGCGATCGAAGGCGTCGGCGAACAACACCACACCGTCGGCGAGCAATCTGTCGGTGACCGCTTTCATGGAGATGTCGGCCGCAGCGAGCGCCTTCATCGTCTCCGCAGCTTCTTCGACACCTTGAAGCAAGGTGGGCCCGACTTTCCCGTGATCCTTGAACGCGTTGTACGTGGCCTCGGGTACAGTATTGACGGTGTCCGGTCCGATCAGCTCTTCGACGTAGAGCACGTCGCGATATTTCGGATTCTTCGTACCCGTCGAGGCCCACAACAAACGCTGTGTTTTGGCGCCTTTTTCCGCGAGCTTCTTCCAGCGCTCGGAGGCGATCGTCTGTTCGTAGGACCGGTACGCGAGCTTCGCGTTGGCGATCGCCACCTTGCCGCGCGGAAAATTCGTGTTCTGGCGGTCGTCGAGCATCTTATCGACGAGCGTGTCGATGCGGCTGACGAAGAAGCTGGCCACGCTCGCGATGCGGGAAGGATCGCCGCCGTTTTGCACGAATTTTTCCAGGCCCGACAGATACGCGCGGTGCACCGCTTCATAAGCGTCGACCGCGAACAACAAAGTGACGTTGATGTTGATGCCTTCGGAGATCGCCGCTTCGATCGCCGGAATGCCGGCCGGCGTCGCGGGAATTTTCACCATCAAGTTGTCGCGGTGGACCATCTTCCAGATGCGCCGCGCGTCGGCGATCGTCGCTTCGGTGTCGAGCGCGATGTGCGGCGAAACTTCGAAGCTGACGTAGCCGTCGCGTGCGTTGGTGGCGTCGTAAGTTTCGCGGAGGACGTCGCAGGCGAGCTGGATGTCTTGCACGGCGATCCGTTCGAAGCTCTCCATCGGGCCGGCACCGGCGCGAACGGCCGCTTTCAGCGCAGCGGTGTAATCGCGGCTGCCGCCGATCGCCTTTTCGAAGATGGCGGGGTTGGAGGTGACGCCGCGGAGGGCGTCTTCACGCATCATCCGGTACAGCGAACCCGTCCAGATCATGCCGCGTTGAATGTAGTCGTACCAAATGCTTTGGCCTTGGTGGGTGATCTCGACGATCGGGTTCGGCGGATTCATCCGCGAAACCTAGGGCCCGCGACCCCTAAAATCAACGGCTCGACCCTCGGCGAATTTCAGCTATTCTCTCGGCGCTCGTGCCCCTCTCGTGGCTCCCACTCGGACAAGTCCGCGCATCGGCGTCGAGCCGTGCGGCTGCGCTCGAATCATCGAAGATCGAGGATCTCGAATCACCGAAGGGCGCGGTTACGTGTATCGCCGGCGGGAAACAAACGAAGGGCGCGCTTCCGCTGAAGACCGCGAGCTTCGACGCGGCGCTGTATTCATCGCGCGGCCGCGGCTACGCGCGTTACAACGAAGACGCGGCGCAAATGTATTACGACGCCGCGGGCCGACTCTACGCGTCGGTCTTCGATCAAGCGGGAGGCCTGGGCGGACGCGTGCGCGGACAAGCGAGTGAGATCTGCGCGCACCGCGTGTTCGACGCCTTCAAACGAATCGCCACCTCGACCGATCCGCGCCTCGATATTCCGGGCGAGATCATTCAGGGCTTCATGGAAGCGCACGAGCGGCTCGTCGCGCGCGGCGAAGGTGAAGTGAGCACTGCGGTCGCGTTGGTCGCGGCTCCCGGCGCGGCGATCATGGTGAACAGCGGAGATTCGGGCGCGATCCACTTCGACGCGAACGGGAACATCAAATCGATCACCCGAATGCACGAAGCGGATTCACCGCTCGCCATGGGCGCGCTCACCCATTCGGTCGGGCTCGCACCGGAAGGCCCCGCGCCCGATGTCTACGGCGTCGAAGTGTTGCCGAAAGAATGGATCATCCTCTGCACCGACGGTTTGCTCGACGCCGGGCTCAAACCGGAAGAGCTCGCTGTGATCCTGACGGAAGCCGAGAGCGCGGAAGTCGCAGTGAACAAGCTGGCCACGCGTATCTTGCGGCTGATGACCACGCTTCGCGCCAAACCCGATAACCTCACCATCATCGCCCTGCGCGCGCTTTCTTGATCCCGTGACGCTGCGGCAGTCGCTGGAACATCTCGTCGACGGCGAACGTGTCCTGACGCGGGCGATCGACCTCATCGCTTACGCCAGCGACGCCTCGCTCTACCGTTTGGTGCCGCGCGCGGTGGTGCAGCCGGTGTCCGAGGAAGAGGTCATTCGACTTTTGGCGTTCGCCGCGAAGTCGCGCATTCCGCTCACTTTTCGAACTGCGGGAACGAGCTTGTCCGGGCAAGCGGTCACCGATGGTTTGTTGCTCGATCTCTCGAAATATTGGGGGGCGATCTCGGTGCTGGAGAAAGGTGCGAAGGTGCGCGTCCAGCCCGGCGTGATCGGCCGGATCGCGAACGCACATCTCGCGCCTTACGGCCGGCGCATCGGTCCGGATCCGGCATCGATCGACACCTGCATGATGGGCGGGATCATCGCCAACAACTCGAGCGGCATGTGTTGCGGCATTCACGAGAATGCCTATCGGACCTTGTCCTCGATGCGGCTCATCCTGGCCAATGGGACAGTGCTCGATACGCGCGAAACGACGGAGCTCGGCGAGCTCGGCTACAGGATCCTGGCCATCCGGGATGATGTCCGCGCGGACAGTGCGTTGTTCGAAAGAATCCGCGCCAAGTACCGGATCAAAAACACCATGGGGTACGCGCTCAACGCGTTCCTCGACTACGACGATCCGGTACAGATCTTGGCCCACCTGGTCGTTGGATCAGAAGGCACGCTGGCGTTCATCTCCGAGGCCGAGCTGCACACGCTCCCGGATTATCCGCATAAACGCGCGGGTTATCTCTTCTTCGCTGATCTGGAGACGGCGATCGCTTCGGTGAAGGCGATCGAAAACAGTGGTGCGCGCGCGATCGAATTGTTCGACGACGCCAGTGTTCAAGCCGTGAAAGACGACATCGGCATCGAGCTCCCGGCGGGCGGATGTGCCTTGCTCGTCGAATATCAGGCCGAGACACGCGAGGAGCTCGAACGCTTCATCGCTCTTGAAGCTGCGTTGTCGCCTTCCTTGAAAACGTTGTCGCCACCGCGTTTTACCGAGGATCCTGCGGCGCGCGCGGCTTTGTGGAAAGTGCGCAAAGGCCTGTTGCCCGCAGCCGGTGCGACGAAACGTTCCGGCGAAACGGTGATCATCGAAGACGTCGCTTTTCCGCTCGAGGAGCTCACCGCGTCGATCCTCGCGTTGAAACGAGTGCTCGTCCAACACGGCTACGGGCGCGCCTTGGTCTTCGGACACGCGAAAGACGGAAATGTACACTTCTGCCTGACGCAGTCTTTCAACACCGCGGAAGAGGTCGCGCGTTACGACCGCTTCATGGTCGACCTGGCCAAAGTGACAGTGGCCCACCACGGCTCGTTGAAAGCGGAGCACGGCACCGGGCGCAACATGGCGCCGTTCGTCGAAGCGGAGTGGGGGAAAGAAGCGTACGCGATCATGAAACGCGTCAAGGCGCTGCTCGATCCCGAAGGCGTGCTCAATCCCGGCGTGATCCTCAACGCGGATCCGCGGGCGCACGTGAAACATCTGAAGGACCTTCCGGCGGTCGAGGAAGAGGTCGATCGGTGCATCGAGTGCGGCTTCTGCGAACCGGTCTGTCCTTCTCGGCGGCTGACGCTGACGCCGCGACAGCGGATCGTGGTGCGCCGCGAGATCGCGCGCTCGCAAGATCCCGCGATGCGCGCCGAGCTGATCCGCGACTTCCAATATTCTGGGCTCGACACCTGCGCCACCGACGGCCTGTGCGCGACCGCGTGCCCGGTGAAGATCGACACCGGCGCGCTGGTGAAACGGCTGCGTTTCGAAAAGAAATCCGCCCGCGCTCTGAAAGTGGCGGGATGGCTCGCAAGGAATTTCGCCCGCGTGGAGCAGCTCGCGAAGCTCGCCTTGAGGCTGGGACATTTCGCGAAAAAGCTCGGCTTCCCCATCCCGCTGTCGAATATCCCGCGTGTTCCGCGGACATTCAGTCGCCACGAGAAGAACCCGGAGCTGATCTTCGTCTCTTCGTGCACCTCGCGCGTCCTGGGCCAGCCGCTCAACGGCGATCGCACCTCGGCGGAGATCTTTCTTCTCCTGGCCGAAAGATCAGGTGTCCGCGTCGCTGTCCCCAAGAACAGTCAATGTTGTGGCTTGCCGTTCAGCTCCAAAGGATTTCCCGGTGAAGGGGAGCTGCTCGCCTCGAAGATGATCGACTCGCTGCGAACCTGGAGCGACGGTGGCCGCATCCCGGTGGTCATCGACGGCAGCTCCTGCCTTTACGCGCTGAAGACCGCGAAGGGCAGCGTGCGCCTGCTCGATCCCATCGAAGCTCTTCGCGATCTGATCCTGCCACGCCTCAAGATCAACCCACTCAACAAACACATCGCAATCCACCCCACGTGCGCCGCCCGCAAAATGGAGCTCGCGGAGGCGATGCAGCAGATCGCCAAAACATGCGCGACGAAAGTGACGCTACCGATCAACCTCGCCTGCTGCGGGATGGCCGGCGATCGCGGCTTGATGTTCCCCGAGCTCCCACTCGCGGCCACCGAGCTCGAACGAAAAGAGATCGCGCATTGCGACGCGCACTACTCGAACAACCTCACCTGCGAGATCGGCCTGAGCGCGGCCACTGGCCGAGAGTACAGGTCGATGCTCTACCTCGTGGAAGAAGCGACCAGATCGACGTAAAACGTTGCCCCCGCTTCCACATCTTGCTCGACCCAGACGCGACCTTCGTGCGCTTCGGCGATCGCTTTGACGATCGCCAAACCCAAACCCGTACCGCCACGGCCGCGCTCGGTGGTGTAAAAACGCTCAAAAACACGAGCAAAATGCGAAGCCGGCATCTTCGGCCCGCGATCGCGCACCGACAAGACACCGTCTTTGGCGGCGATGGTCACGCGAAGCCCCGCGCCGTGTCGAACCGCGTTGTCGAGCAGGTTCGTCACCAAGGAATCGAGCAGCTCCACGTTCGAGCGCACGGTTCGGCGATCTCCGTGCAACACCAGCTCGATGTCATGGCCCATGCGGCGATAACGCTCCGCCGTCCCCTCCAAAAACGCGTACAGATCGATCTCCTCGCGCACGGCGTCCTGCGACTCGATCCGCGCGAGGTGCAAGATGCGTTGCACCAGTTGATCCATGCGCACGGCGTCGGAGTTGATGTTCGACAAAAATCGCCGGCGCTGCTCCGCGCTCATCTCGCCGTCTTCTTCGAGCAAGAGCTCCGAAGCACCGCGCAAAGAGGTGAGCGGCGTCTTCAGCTCGTGCGCTGTGTTTGCCGCAAATTCTCGGATGTACTCCGCGCGCGCTTCCAGTTTTTTGCGCATTTTCGCCAGCGATTCGGACAAGGCGATGATCTCCGCAGGCGCAAGCGATCCGACGTCGAGCGAGCCTTCCCGTTCACCGCGCGCCACCGACTCCGCGGCACGCCGCAATTTTGTCAGCGGCCGCGCGATCGTCGTCGCCACGAACGCCGCGAGGAACAACGTGATGCTCAAGGAGACCAAGGCGGGCATCGCCAGATCCCAACGCAACAACCACAACGCGCGCGTCACTTCCAAAGGTGTCCGCACGTTGTAGACGACCCCGATGATCACCCCGCCTTTGCCTGCGGGCGTTCGCGGATCCGCGTAGACCGGAATAGCGATCGACACGCGCAATCCCGCGGCCCGCGACAAAGAGGTCAACGCCGGCGCAGGCTCGTCGGAAAATCTCTGCCGCAGCGCAGGCGAATATTCGCCGCGCAGCGCCGACGCCACTTCAGGCAGATGCGCCAAGCTGTAGCCCGTCTCGCCGGTCGGAGACGCGACCACCAAGCCGCGCGCATCCAACACGCGCACGCCCGATAAAGTGCGGATCACCGTGCGTTCCAGGAGCCGAGTCAACGAAGTGATCGACGAGGTCGCCACTTCCACGTTCTCGCGTTCTGCGCGCGGCAAGAGCGCCGACTGATTGATGTCGAGCGAAGCGCGAAACGGAAAGAACCGCTCGGCATCGGGATCCTCGATCGCCGGCAATTCCTCTGCAGCAGACGGATCGATCGCGCGCCGGTACACTTCCCCAATAACAACGGCCTCCGCGATCAAAATCTCTTCGGTGTTGCGAATGAGCTGGTTCTCGTAGACGCGGCCGATGCCGACCATGAGGATCGGCAACACCAACACCAACGCGAACAACACGCCGAGCAACGTGCGAACGCGAGGTGCTACGCGCCAACGGATCACGAAGCGTCCAACCTGTACCCAAGGCCAAACACGGTTTCGATCGGCTGCGTGCCCGCGGCGAATTTTTTGCGGATACGTTTCACGTGTGTGTCGATCGTTCGTTCGGTGACGTGATTGTCGAAGCGGTAGGCGCGCTCCACGAGCTCTTCGCGCGTGTACACTTTGCCCGGGTTCTGCAGCAACGTTTCCAGCACGCCGAACTCGGTCACCGTGAGCACGATCGGTTTTTTCTCCCAGGTGACTTCGAAACGTTCTGCGTCGAGCTCCAGCTTCCCGTGGCGTTTTGTCTCTGGGGTCGCCTTTGGAGTCGCGCGCAATATTTCGGCGCGGCGCAACATCGCTTTCACGCGGGCGACGAGCTCGCGCGAGGAGAACGGCTTGGTGAGGTAGTCGTCACCCCCGACCTCCAAACCGATCACCTTGTCGATCTCGTCATCCTTCGATGACAAAAAGAGGATCGGCACCGACGATTTTTCGCGAATCCTGCGGCAAACCTCGATGCCGTCGAGCTCCGGCATCAAGATGTCGAGCACGACCATGTCGGGTCCGTCCTCGAGCGCAGCTTTCAATGCATCGCGTCCGTTCTCTTTCGCGAGGACCTGGTGCCCGGCCTTCTCGAGCGCGAAGTGAACGACCTCGCGAATATGGGGGTCGTCGTCCACGATGAGAATGCGCGCCATTGGCCGAGATCTTCCCCCAACTCCCGAGTCATGGGTAGGATGCACGACCCGTGGAGGCCGCACTTTCGACTCGGACCGATCCCGGCGGCAAGACGCCGGCGCTCGAGTTTTACGGGAAGTATCAGCTCCTAGAGAAGGTCGCCACCGGCGGCATGGCCGAAGTTTTTCGCGCCATGTCGACCTCGATCGGCGGCTTCCAAAAGTTGGTCGCGCTGAAGCGGATCCTCCCGCACCTCTCGACCGACGCCGAGTTCGTCTCGCTGTTCATCGACGAAGCGAAGCTCACCGTCACGCTCAATCACTCGAACATCGTGCAGGTCTTCGACTTCGGCCGCATCGAGAACAACTACTACATCGCGATGGAGTATCTCGATGGCAAAGACATGACGCAGGTGCTGATCAAGCAGAGCAAGCGTCGCAAGACTGTGCCGATCGAAGTCGCGTGTTACATCCTCAGCGAAACTCTGCGCGGGCTCGAGTATGCGCATACGCGGCGCGGTCGCGATAACGAGCCGCTCGGGATCGTTCATCGCGACGTCTCACCGCACAACATCCTCGTCAGCTACGACGGCGAAGTGAAGATCACCGATTTCGGCATCGCCAAAGCGCGCACCAAAGTGTCGCTGACGCGGCCCGGGATCGTGCTCGGAAAATTCGCGTATATGTCGCCGGAACAAGCGCGCGGCCAAGAGGTCGATGCGCGCAGCGACGTGTATTCGGCGGGCATCGCGCTCTATGAAACGTTGACCGGGCGGCGCCTGTTTTACTCGGAAGATCCCGCGCAAATTCTCTCCAAGGTGCGCAATCCAAAAGTGCCGGCGCCTTCGCGTTACAACGCGGAAGTTCCACCGGAGCTCGACGCGTTGGTGATGAAGACCTTGGCCGTCGATCGCGAGGCGCGTTTTCAGTCGTGCCGCGAGCTGTCGTCGGCGCTGCAACAACATCTGTATACGGTCGCGCCCGACTTCAACGACTCGCATCTGGCGAGCTTCATGAAGGAGCTGTTCGAGGACGAGGTCGGTCCCGAAAAGTTCACCATGGCCGCGAGCCGTCCCATCGAAAAGGCGGCCACGGAGCGGATCGTTCCGCTGACGCCGTCGATGATCGTCAATCCGAGCGCGGATCAGCCGGGCACGCTCGATGATCCGGTGTTGATCGCGCTGCGCGAGAAGCTGATGCGCGAGCCGAATTTGTGGACGCTCGTCGACATGGGCGATCGCATGATCAAGCTGCACCGGCCGAAAGATGCGGAGCGGGTCTTTCGGACAGCGGCGATGAAGTTCGCGCAGAACGGTTTGTTGGTGCAGGCGGTCGCGCTGTTCGTGCAGATCCGCGATCTGCGCGGATGGAACGTGGAGCTCGCGCTGCAATTGGAAGGCGTGCGCACGCTGCCGGGTGCGGGCAATCAGGACGTTCGCGCGAAGCTCGGGGACATCGGTGACGACGAGATCGGCGAGATGCTCGAACAAGTGGTGATCGCGCAGGGGCCGTCGCAGAGCGCGAGCTTGTTGGTGTCGCCGCTGTTCTCCTATCTCGACAGCGCAGAGCTCGCGAACTTGGTCTCGCTGCTCGATCTCAAACGCGCCGCGCCGGGTGCGGTGATCATGCGCGAGGGCGATCCGGGCGAGTGTTTATCGATCATCGCGCGCGGCCGCGTGTTGATCTACTGCAAGAATTTTCACGGCAACAAAGTGTACTTGTCGTCGCTCTCCGACGGCGATTGTGTCGGCGAGTTCTCCTTCTTCACCGGAGAGCCGCGCGCAGCGACCGTAGAAGCGCTCGAAGAAGTGTTGTTGTTCGAAATCCAACACCGAGACTTCGACACCATCCTCGATCGTTTTCCCAACCTCACCAACGCGCTGCTCCGTTTCTACAAGTCGCGTGTGGTGGCGACGCTGCTCGCAAAGAGCGAAGTGTTCGGCGTCTTGCGGACACGCGAGCGCGAATGGCTGCTCGAACGGCTCCATCTCGAGCAACATCCGCGCGGTGCGCTGATCATTCGTGAAGGCGAGAAGAGCGAAGGCTTCTACCTCATCAAGAGCGGTGAGGTGGAGGTCTACTCCGAGCGCTCGGGCTACATCTTCTTGAACAAGCTGAAGAGCGGCGAATTCTTCGGAGAAATCGGCTCGGTCACCGGACAAGCTCGCAACGCATCGGTGCGCGCGCTCGGTCCGTGCGAGGTGTTGCGCGTGTCGGGTGCCGATATCCACGAGCTGATCCGCATGACGCCCGAGGTGCGCGAGATCCTCCACGCCCACATCGCGCTGCGCGAAGCGGAGACAGCTCGACGCATGACGGCAGGCGGGCTGCTCATCTGATCCGACTTCGCGGACGGATCGTCCTCCGTTAGATCTCCCGAGCTCTCGCATCTTCCGGCCGTCTGGTGCAATGATGCGCGTTGGGTGTCCGAGGAGCTGATACCCGGTACTCGGGTCGGGCGTTACCAACTCCTTTTTCGACTCGGAAAAGGGGGGATGGGTGAGGTTTGGGCTGCCGCGTCCAACGTGTCCGAGCTTTCCTTCCAAAAGCTGATCGCGCTGAAGGTGCTCCGCACCACAGAGATGACCTCGAACGCCGCGAAGATGTTCTTCGACGAGGCGCGCGCAGCATCCGCGCTCCAACATCAAGCAATTGTACCGACGGTCGACCTCGGCCGTGACGATGACGTGCTCTTCATCGCCATGGACCTGGTCCGAGGGCCATCGCTCACCGCGCTTTTGCAGCGGTTGGTGATCAACAAGAAGACCTTGTCGCCGGTGATCGTCGCGCACATTGGGATCCAAATCGCGAGCGCGCTCGACTACGCGCACGAACGCGCGACCTTCGAAGGCCAGACGATCAAGCTCGTGCATCGCGATGTTTCGCCGCACAACGTGTTGCTCGATCTGAACGGTGCGGTGCGACTGACCGACTTCGGTGTCGCGCGCACGACGATTCAAACGCACGAGTCGCACGTCGGAACGGTTCGCGGAAAGCCGAGCTACATGGCGCCGGAACAAGTTGTCGGCGGCGACATCGACGCGCGCACCGATCTCTTCTCGCTCGGCATCGTGCTTTGGGAGAGCTCGTCGCTGAAACGTTTGTTCGGGCGCTCGAATCCCGTGAAGTCGATGGACGCGGTGCTCAAACATACGCCGAAGCCGCTCGTCGAAATGGTGCCCGGTTTTCCGCCGCAGCTCGCGGAGGTGATCGGTCGCGCGCTGCACAAAGAAGCAGGCGAACGTTATCAGCGTGCGTCGGAGCTCGCCGATGCGTTGGCCGCGGTGCTGCGCACTTTACCCGGCGCTTCCACGGTCGAGCGCGATCTCTCGCAGCTGATCGACGACAACTTCCCCGCCGACGCGTTCGATCTCGACGGCCGCGTCAACGAAGCGATGGCCATGGCCGGCTCCTCGGTCGAAGCGGTGGAGATCGATGAAGACCTGGCGGTCGAAGAAGGCACGAGCTCCATGCGCGGGCGCGGCCACCAAACGTTCGTCGGTGGGCTCGGGACGAAGGTCGCTTGGCCGAGCACCCAAGCGCGCGATCCGCTCGCACCGGAAGCGATCGAAGAAGCGCGCACGCAGTTCGCGGCGGTGACACCTTCGGGCATCTCGATCCTCAACACGATGACGCCGAGCAGCTCGGGCAGCTTCGTGGGTGCGATGGGCTCGATGTCTTCGATGGACACGCCGTTCGGTCAGACCGCGGCGGCGATCCCGGTTGCTTCGCGCAAATCGAATATGGGTTTCGTGCTCGGCGCGCTCTCATTCGCTGCGCTCGTTTTGCTCGGGACGGCGTTCTTCGTCGCGCGGCAACCTTTGAGTGATACCGCAGAAGCTGCGACCGAAAACGTGGAGATGCACGGCGAGTCGAACGCCGCAGTGCGCGTGACGCAAAAGCCGGCGCTCGGCGACGTGCTCGTGCAAAAAGCTGCGGAAAAAACCATCGAAAAACCCGCAGAAACGCAGCCCGGCGACGAGCGTGTTCCCGCCGCGGCGAAGAAGCCGGCGAAGAGGGTCGAGAACCGCGTCCCGGTGCGCGAAGAAGAAAGTATGGTCGAAGCGGCTCAGGCTGCGCGCGATCCGATCGCCAAAGCGGGCGATGCCACACGCACCGAAGTGCTCGAGCTGATCCGCCAAGTGAAGAAGGTCGACGCCGAAGCCGCGCGCCAGATGTATCCGACGCTCAATGAAGCGGGCGACACCAACGTGCGCGTGTTGAATGAGCTGCGGACCAAGGCGAAAGAGATCCTCGCCACTCCGAAGTGATCCTGGTCTTTAGAGTCCGCCGCAAAATAATCAGTCTTCCAGACATTCGCCCTGTTTTTCGGGGCTGGCGATACACAAGGTGACGACGCGATCCGTCGGGCGTGTCGCGACGATCGCGGCCGTCGCGCCGCCGATCACCACCGCGCCGAGCAAGGTCCAGAACCACCACTCGGAGGTGATGCCGCCGGCGGGCTCCGAAAGCGACGTCGTCACGCGCGCGGCCTCTTTCGGCACCAACGTCACCATGCCGGTCCACGGGAGATATCCTTGTTTCCTCACCGTGACCTCGTATTCGCCGGGCGGCATACGCGTCATCTCGCACGGTGAAACACAGGACCGGCCACCGATGGTGACTTCCGCGTTCGGCGGATCGGAGTCGATCTGCACCGACGAAACCTGTCCCCACAGCTCTTTTGGAAACACGCCCGGAATCTGCTGCTCCATGGCGCCGAGCAACGACATCCCCGTCGGCACTTCATCGCCGGCGGCGCCGATGTCTTTTGCAGTCTCGACGTCCACCAAACGAAAGCCGAGAAGGTAACCCTCGTCCAAACGATCCGCGGACACCGTCAGCAACAAACCGACGTTCGATGCGCTCGCGCTCGATCGCACGCGCTCCGCAAAACAGGCACCGCGACCCGCACATTGGCGAATGGCCGCTGCACGTTCATCGAGACTGATCACGTCGAGCGGCGCGACGTTGAGCGAAGTGTTCGCTTCGATGACGCTGCGCGCACCCGCGTAGATCTCCGAGATCGCCAGGCCGATCTCTTCACCGGAGATCAACAAGACGGCGATCGTCTTCGCTCCCTTCGCGGGAAGCTGCCTGGCCGAAAGATCAGGTTCCGATTTCGCTTGGGCGACGAGCCACGGCGTGTCTCGAGCCTCCGGCGTCTGCCCAGCGGCAAGAGCGAGCGCGATCCACGCGGCGATCATGCGCGCATCATACTCTTCTCAAAGACCTCAAACCACAGCGCCCGAATGCGAGATTCACGATCCGCTTCATGGCGGAGGTACGTTCGCAGGAAACGAAGGCGATCGGTCTTCGTCAGCGCCCGCGCATCGGCGAAGGCGCGGTGAAGCGCGACCAGACCGTCGACCGACGCTTTGCCGCTGCGGAGCGCTTCGTTCATCGAGTCGACGTCCGCGACCATCACCTCTTTACCCGCGACGAAAAACGCGGTCGGCGAAGGATCGACGAGGAACATGCCGTGCGCGTGCATCGCCCGCAGGACGGCGGCGAGGCGCTCGATCAGCGCGCGTTTCTCGAGAACCGCCGTATTTCCAGGCACGCGCAACATCGACATGCCCGTGTCTTTCAGCTCGATCAGCGTCGGCGCGAGGACGTATTCGGTCGCCGCGAAGCTGACGTAACGCGACGGCTTCTCGGATCGTTCGATGTACCCGAGCGGGCGCGGTGTATCGATCCCGATCGCCCGCAGCCGGTGCCCCCACAGATGGGCGCGATGCGAGCGCGACTGCGCCATACGTTCGGTGAGCCGCCGCCACTTTCGATCGGCGTGCGGGAGATAGAGCTTGATGACCAAATCGCGCACCACGAGCGAACGCGGGCAATGAATGTGCACCGCGCGCGGCGACAACATGCGGATGAGATGCACGTCTTCGGGAAGCGCGGCGCGCCAGGCTTCCGAGGCCGAAGCGATGCCCGGCTCGAGCTGCGCGGAATCGATGTCGACCAACCGGCGAAAGATCGGCTCGAGATCGATCAACTCGGGACGGTGCTCACCGACCCATCGTTCGTCGTCTTTGACGGCGAGCTCGAGCGGGGCCTGATAGCCCATGAAGCTATCCTAACACCTAAGGCTTCTTTTTGCGGACCGCCGAGCTTCGGCCTTCCACAGCGAGGAGATGCAGGTCCGTCACGTTGGTATCGGTGGGACCCGTCTCCAGGCGCGAGTCATTGATCTTCCCCAGGGCGTTGAAACTATCGAAGCGCCGCAGGGAGTCGTCGATGTCCACCTTTGCCTCTTGCAGCTCGCCGATGGTGCGGCCGTCGACGATGCCGCCCGCGGCAGAAGTATGGCCGTCGGTGCCATCTGTCCCAGCGGAGAGGAATGCCATGTGCTCGTCTCCCGCCATGGCTTTTGCCATGAGCAGCGCGAGATGTTGGCTGCGTCCACCCTTGCCGAGCCGGTCTCTGCTCTTCTTCTCGAGGAGCTCGAGATCGAGGCTGACGGTCGGTTCACCGACCGCGACGAACACCTCGCGTCCGGTTCCGCTGCGCACCATCGAACCTGCGCGCGCCATGTATTTCTCGACGAGATCTTCGACCGGCCCTTCGATCGGCCGCGTCGCACAACGGACGCGCAGACCTTTGGCTCGCGCCGAACGCGCGGCCGCACGAAGCAAGGTACGCGGTCCACCGACCACCGCGGCGAACGCACGCGACAAACGCGGATCGCCCGGCTTCGGTGATTCTGGAATTTCTCCGCGCGAGCCCGCTTCCAGAAGCTCCCGCACGCTCTCGGGTGCGCGTTCCCAGATGCGCGCTTTTTGCAGCGCGGTGATCGCGTCTTTAAAACGCGAAGGATCCGCGACGGTGGGTCCGCCGCCGATCGCCGGCAACTTATCACCGACGACATCGGACAACGCGAGCGTCAGCACCGAAGCCGGCGCCGCGGCGACCGCGAGACGGCCACCTTTCACGCGCGAAAGATGCGAGCGCACGATGTTCATCTGATGGATGTCCATCCCGGTATGCAGCATCAGCTCCGTCAGTGAGACGGTGTCGTTGAAGCCGATCTCTTTCATCGGCGAGCTCAAGAGCGCGCTTGCACCGCCGGAGATCAGCACCAACAAGAGATCTTCCTCGCCGAGCTCGCTGACCAATTCGACGACTTCATCGGTCGCGCGGATCGATCGTTGATCGGGGATGGGATGTCCGGCTTCGCGCACTTCGAAGGACTCGACGGGGCGCGAGTAACCTTCTTTGGTCACGATGATCCCGAAGGTCATCTTTGCTTTGATCGGATCCGGAACCGCTTCGGCCATCGCAGGCGCGGCTTTGCCGACGGCGACGATACCGACGCGTTCGACACGATCCAGCGCGATCGCACGGCGGCCCGCGCGGATCGCACCGCTCGAAACTTGAAGCCGGGCCTCGACGGCCTTTCCCGCGTGAGACGCAGAAAGGGCTTCTTTGAAAATATCGACGAGGTCGCCGGCCAACGCGGAGCGGGGCACGCAAGCTGTATAGTCAGTTCCGAAACCCAACGCAAAAGGTTAGCGCCCTACTCGTGACCACATCGCCGAATGTCTGGTTCCGGCGGGTTCCGAAAACTTGTTCCCGGCGGTGCACAGTCGTACGCTCGGAAGGCCGACCATGCGCGGATTTACGGCACTGTTCGCGGCTTCCCTCGCTTTAGCCGGCACCCGGCCGGCCCTGGCTTTGTGCGCGGCGCCGGGGGACCCCGACTGCGTCACCCGCCGAGAAACTTTTACCGGGAGGCTCAACTTTTTTGCGACGGGGGCCTCTTTTACTGTCAACGAGGACCTCGACGACCGCCCGGACCGTGTCCTCGACGTCGCCGAGGTCGTCGTCTCCGAGTCCCGCATCCCCTCTCGCGCCACGCTCTCACGCGCCTATCTCTACTTCGGAGGCTCGCTCTTTTTCGACGACGACTTCGCCGACGACCCCGACACGACCGTCGAGATCCAAGTTCCGGGCGGCGAGCTCGCGGTCGTAGAAGGCACGATGATCCATCGTTCCGGACCAATCGGCGGCTTCCCGGAGGTCATCCTCTACACCGCGCGCGCCGACATCACCGAGCTCATGCGCGCAGCCGGCGGCGAGATGAGCGGCACCTATCGCGTCCGCAACTTCGACTCCGACATCTTCAACGGCGACGCGGAGCACACCGTCGCCAACGCTTCATTCTCCATCGTGCTCATCTTCGAGGAGCCCCGCCTTCCACCCCGCACCGTCGTTTTGTTCGACGGGCTCCAAGAAGTGCTCGGCTCGACGGTCACGCTCGATCTCTCCGGCTTCACTGTTTCGCAGCTCCCTTCGGGCTCGCTCACGCTCTACGCACAAGAAGGCGACTGCAATCCCGGCCCCGATTTCTGCGACAACGGCAACAATCTCTCGGGACCAGAACGGATCCGCGTCATCGGCGCCGACGGACAACGCACGTTGATCGCGAGCGACGCGGTGAACCCGCCGAACGACATCTTCAACCGCACGATCAACACCGTCGAGCCCGCACAACGCGGCGTCCCCGGAACCGACATCGACACCTTCGACATCTCGCAGGTGCTCATGTCCGGAGATGATCGCGTCACGGTGGAGATCACTTCGCCCGCACCGCGCGGATCTTCGGGCGAGCTGATTGGTCTGGTTTATGTGGTGGTCGGCATCGACGTCTTCGCGCCCGAGCTGCACATCGATTCACGCATCGACATCCGCACCGATCGCGGCGATCAGCTGGAAGAATTTTTCCCCGGCGATCCGCTGCGCGTCGCGTTCATCGTCAGCAACACCGGAAACCTCCCCGCAACCGAGGTCTCGCTGAGCACTGATCTTCCGGACACCATCACCCGCTTCGAGGTCGCCGAGGCGCCCGAAAATGCGACGGTCACCATCACCGGCAAACACGTGGAGATCGAAGGGCTCGCGGTCCGTCACGGCGAGATCAACGCTCTGACTTTGTTGGTCGAGACCACCTGTCCTTTAGATCTGCCTACTGTCCTTACGGTCACTGCCAGCGTCGGCGCGCCGAAAGAAGGCGGGATGGCTTTCACCATGACCTCCTCCGTCGGCTTGCTCGCACGCGACATCTGCGGTCCGCGCTTTTTCCTTTTCGGCGGCGGCGGATGCAGCAGCGTGGAGCCGAGCACCGGATTTATCGTGCTCATCTTGGCGGTCGCGCTCTTCGCGTTTCGACGCGCCAAAGCGTGGTGGCTCGCGTTGCTCCTGCTGAGCTGCGGTGAAGTGGAGAACCTCGAGCCCGATCGCGCGCCGCCCGATCCGATCGGCGTCGCTTGTCCCGAACGTTTGGAGATGGTCGTGGTTCCTTCGATCCGAGAAGGGCCTGCGTTCTGCATCGATCGTTACGAAGCCCGCATCGACGGCGGAATGGCGACCTCGACACGTTTTTCGCAACCCGCGCGCAGCGTCACCTTCGAACAAGCTTCGAGTGCCTGCGCGAACGCCGGCAAAAGATTGTGCACCGCGGTCGAGTGGGGGGCCGCGTGCGGCGGCGAAGGCGATCTCACCTATCCGTACGGCGACGAATACGAGACCGGCGCCTGCAACGGCTTCGACGCGCTCCGCGGTGACACCGTCGAATCGGGCGCGTTGCTCGAACGTTGCGTGAGCAAAGACGGCGTCTACGATCTGTCGGGCAATGTTTGGGAGTGGAACTCGACCGCGTATCTCGACGGCTCGCGCCGCGGTTTGGTCGGCGGCAGCTTCCGCTCGAACGAAAATGGTCTTCGCTGCATCACCGAAGACAACTACGCGTTGCCCGATGAGGTGAACGACGCGTTCGGCTTCCGGTGCTGTAAAGACGCGCCCTAAAGCGAGCTCAGCCTGCGTCGGTGATCGTCGAGGTTCCTGCGTCGGTGATCGTCGAAGTTCCTGCATCGCCGATGGTTGAAGTACCGGCGTCCAAGATCCCGGTGTCGGTGATGATCCCGGTATCGACGATGATCCCGGTATCGACGACGATCCCCGAGTCGAGGCCCGAGTCGAGCATTCCGGAGTCGGGTAGCGGGCGCGGAGGCGGCATGCTGGCGAACGAACAACGACCCGCGCGACACACAAATTGTCCGGTGGGATCACAATCGTCGTCGGAGCCGCAGCTCACGTAATCTTGCGACAAACGTTCGCAGAGACCGTTGTTGCAGACTTCACCGGATGCGCAGTCGCCTTTGAGGCGGCATTCGTCTCCGCATGCTGGAAATAAGAAGACCGACCCGGCGAGCAACGCAGCGAACGCAACGGCGACGGGCTTGAGGAAACGAGACATGGGCCGGATGGTATCCCGGCCCAAAGCGCGAGTCACGGATTGTCCATGTCGCGGATGACATCGAAATCGCCCGAGATCGTGGGGGTCAGGTCATCCGGTGGGACCGAACCCTGGACAATCTGCGATGCTTCGCCGGTGATCGTGCCCTGAATTCGGCCTCCAACGGGTCCGAACGTGGAAACCGAGATGGTGCACGACCCGACGTTGCTGTCGGCCACGAAGATGTTCCCGGCCGGATCCGTGTATTGAATTCGCGTGTTCGGAGCGGTGCAGCTGAAAGAGCCCGTCGTCTGCGCAGGGAAGAAGATGCTCATGCCGTGGCCATCGTTGACCCCGCCGACATTGCCGCTCGCGTTGATGTCCGTCCGCTGGCCCGAGGTCGAGAACGCTGCGCCGATCATCGAGTCGGCCTCGGTATAGGTGACGCTCGCGTTGATCGTCGCGCGCACGCGTTCGCCGGTCGGTCCAAGGCCGCCGTCGGAAGGCTCCATGCCGGCGTCGCTCGGCATGCCACCGTCCGTGGTCGTCGAGGTCGAAGACGTGCCCGCATCGGGGATGACGACGGTGGCGTCGGGAAGGCTGACGATGCCGCTGTCGGTCACGATGCCCGAGTCCGGCATCATCATCGGCGGCGGCGCGTTTTGGAAGATCACGCAGCGGCCCGAGGAGCACACGAATTGGCCCGTGGGATCACAATCGTCATCGGAGCCGCACGAAACATAGTCTTGCGACACGGCCTCGCAGGCGCCGTTGTTGCAGAACTCGCGGGGCGCGCAATCACCTTTGACGCGGCACTGATCGCTGCACGCGGGCGTGAGCGCAAAGGCGAGCAGACAAGCGGCGGCAGTGATCGAAAGGACAGGGAGCAATCGACGCATCGGCCCGAGCCTAAGCTACATGGCCGCTTCGTACAAATTTCGCGCAGCCTCGGTGGTGAGCGGACGCGGGTTCGACGGATGGCAAGCATCGGCCATCGCTTGCGGAACCATCTTTTCGATGTGTTCCGGGCGGACACCGACCTCGGAGAGCTTCGTCGGCAGACCCATTTCGGCGATCAGCGCCATCACTTTGTTTCGGCAAGCATGCGCGCGCGCTTCCAGCGTTCCGGCCGGCTTCACCCCGAGCGCCTCACCCGCAAAGGCATACGGTTGGATGGTGTGCTCCATGTTGTAGGCCATGACGTGCGGGAGCATCAGGCTGTTCGCCAGACCATGATGCAGGTCGGCGACCGAAGAGAGCGGATGCGCCAGCGAGTGACACGCGCCGAGGCCCTTTTGAAAGCTGATCGCGCCCATCGCCGCCGCGAGCATCATCTCGTGCCGCGCGCGGACGTTCGAGCCCTCCTTCACCGCAGTCACCATGTGTGCGCCGCAGCGAGCGAGGCCCGCGAGACCAAACATGTCCGCGAACGGATGCGTGCCTTTGGCGACGTAGGCTTCGAGACAATGCGTGAGCGCGTCCATGCCGGTGGCCGCAGTGATGTGCGGCGGCAGGCCGAGCGTGAGGTTCGCATCGCAGAGCGCGACGTTCGCCAATAAGTACGGGCTGAAGATGACGACCTTGTGTTGATCGGCGCCGAGACAGATGACCGTCGAGCGGCCGACTTCGCTGCCGGTGCCGGAGGTCGTGGGAATGGCGATCATCGGCGGGACATCGCTGCGAATGCGCGACCAGCCGTCTTTCAGATCGTCGTAGGTCTCGAGCGGATCCTCGTGCGTCACTTTCAAGCGGATCGCTTTGGCGACATCGAGCGGAGCGCCACCGCCCAGACCGACGATCAAATCGGCGTTCATTTTCTTGAACGCTTCGACACCTTCGAGCACGTCGCGCTCGATCGGGTTCTTGGAAACGCCGAGATAAGTTTCATGCGGGAGGTCGCCTTGGGCGAGGGCGTCGCGAACCTTCTGTGCGATGCCCGCCGCTTCGACGCCGCGATCGGCGACGAGTAATACGCGACGCGCCTTCAATAACCGCGCTTCATCGGCGAGACGCGCCAGCGCGCCGGGGCCGGCGACGATACGCGTCGGGAAGCTCATGGTCGTGATCGGAATCTCCGTGCTCATTCGCCGCGCCGTTTAACACGAGATTCTTCCGGAGGCCCGTCCGGACGTCCGGACGATCTTCCGGACGCCGGACGGACGCCGAACGCGCGCATCGCAAAAAAAGGCCGGGAATTCAGGGCGGCCATGCTCCGTCGCGAGTGGCACGCGCAGTGCTCTAGTCATTTGCGAACCCCAAACAACGCTCCGCAGAAAGCGGAGCACAACAAATCAAGGAGTAATCACCATGAGCAACGGAATCGGCAGCGGCCCCTCTCGCAGCAGCGGCAACAACAACGTCGGCACCAGCAGCAACGGCCTGAGCAGCCGCGGCACCGGCAATGGCAGCGGCGCATCGGAATATCAGGCGAGCGCGTTTCGCTCGAACGAAGACGAATTGATCTACGCGTTGGCCGAGCTCGGTGCGGGCGCGCAGGAAGGATTGCGCGAGCTCGCCGGTCAAATCCGCGAGAACAACCGCCGCAAGGAAGTGGTCCGCCACCTCCAGAATCTCGTTCGTCAAATCGATGCGGGCCGTATCGAAGGACCGAACGATGAGGCCGAAGGCAAACGCAGCATGATCCGCCACGAGGGAACCGAAGCGGCATTTCAAGAGATCGAGCGCGTGCTCGGCGACAATCCGTGGCTCGCAGGCTCGGACATCGAGACGCATTATCAAGGGCTGTTCCAGTCGACGGACGCCGAGAAACGCATGAGCGCGCTGGGCGAAGCGTGCAAAACGCTCGGCGACAACCTGAGCGACATGACGCAGCAACAGACGATCGACATCCAGATCGCGCAGAACCAGGCGTCGAAAGCACAGGACGCGATGTCGAACTGGATCAAAGCCAAGCACGGCATGGCGATGACTCCGATCAACAACATGCGTGGATAATTTCGGCTGAAACAAAGGAGAAAATGTCATGACGAGCGTTCAAGCCGGCGCAAGCCGTATGAGCAATGACGCGGTGTTCGTGGAGATCGCGAACGCCACGGTCGATTCAGAGAACAAAGACAAAGCGCTCCAGCGCGGTGAAGTGAAGGCGAACGCTCAGCGCGCGAAGGGCGAGCGTGAGAAGTTGAAAGTGTTGCAGCAAGAAGCCGCCGAGCAAAAGGCGGATGCCGAAAACAGCGGCGGCTTCTTCAACTTCTTGGGTCGCGCCATTTTGGGCGTGCTCACGGGCGGATCGTCGCTGGTGATCGAAGCGACGATCTGCGCGGCCGAAGGCAAGAAGTTCGACATGACGTCGGGCGGAGTCTTCGGGACGCTCGGGCAAGTGTTCGGCGCGATCGCCACCGTGGGTGGATCGTTCATCGCGAAGAACGTCGTCCAGTCGCATGAGAACGCGGAGCTCGCGGAAGACGAAGCCGCGGTCGAAAGCTCGAAGCTGGAGATCGAGAAGATGCGCAAGCAGATGCAGCAGGGCCTCGACTCGGTGAAGCTCAGCGATGAGCGCGCAGGCTCGATGCAAAATGCGGCGCTCGAAGGGCTCGACAACAGCCTCGAGCTCAACCGCCGCATCAGCAAACGTTACGCGGACCGCGATTAAGTTTTTGGTTGGGCCCACCCCTTCGGGGGTGGGGAAGTGATCTTCGCGAGCAATCGCGAGGCTCGAAGGAGGCAGTCATGTTGGTCGGTGGATCGGGCGGAAACATCAGCCTCGCGCAAGTTCAGGCGGAAGCGCAGCGCGAGATGATGAAGTCGGCAAGTGAAGACAAGAAGTGTTCGCGTGTGGCGCGAAACGATCAGTTTCAAAAACACACGAACATGCGGCAGCAGGCGATCGAGGCGAATGCAGAGAAAGCGGACAAAGGATTTCTCGGCACGTTGATGCAGAACATCGGCTTGGTCGTCGGTATCATCGCGGCAGCGATCTTCGTTGCTTGCAGCGGCGGATTGGCGGCCCCGATCGTCGCGTTGGTCGGAGGTTTGATCCTCGCCGGCGGCGGCGCGGCGGGAAAGCTGACCTCGGCTTTCACGGCGGAGAAAGACGCTGCGGACCTCGAGAAACAAGCGAGCGAGCTGGAGCTCGAGGCGACGAAAATGCAGAAGGAGTCCGAGGACTGGGGCGCGGACGTGCAGGCGAAACAAGACATCATCCGGCAGTCGATCGAGGTCTCGCGGACCGCGCTGCAAAATGATCTCAAAGCGTGCGAGCGCGTGGTGGAGCGGTCATGAAAGTCTCCGCGCAACCTGTACCTTCGACCAGTGACGGGGCTGGAGGAGATGCGGCGTTTCAAATCGAGGTCGCGCGATATATGCGCGAGGTTCGGCAGGATCGGCAGCAGTTTCGCGACGCGGATTTGGCGACGAAGAGCTTGCGAATGACGATTCAAGCGAACGCCAGCCTCGACGCGAAACACACGCAGATGATGATGGGCATCGTAACGGACGCGGTGAAGATGGTGAGCTCGGGGACGTCGCTCGGGAATAATGAGTCGCTCGCCGAGCAGCTGGGCCCCGGGACCACAAATAAGTTCGTCAACGAGATGGCGAGCAAAGGTTCGGCGGCGGAGATGCTCAACACGGAAGTCGGCGACGGCGTCCTTGCGAGACATATGATGCCGGAGCTCGGAATCGGCGAGGCGCAGGAATTGCTCGACTCGGGTGCGCTGTCGAAAGAGGAGCTCGCCCTCGGGATCCTCGATCAGAAGGTCCCCGGCGCGAGCGTCTTCGGTGGCGCCGAGAAGTACATGGACCTCGGCGACAAGTTGAACGAAGAGTCGCTGAAGAATCAGGCGGAAGCGGCGCAAAAGATGCCGAAAGACGCCGCGAAGAGCGAACACGCCGCGAAGAACATGCAGGAGATCGCGAGCCACCTCCGCGCCCTCCTCTCGGGCCTCCTCCGCGGATGACGGCCCACCCTACGCGTCGAGGATCCTCCGCGTCTTTTCCTCCAAAATCCCGTCATTCCCGTGCACATCGAAACACGCGCGCCCGCTCGACCTTCGAGAACAACGTCCGGAACGAAACGTTCGGCCCGCGTCCGAGCCCGGAAACGTCCGGCCGGACAAAGCGCTAAAATCCTCGTCATTTCAAGCAATCTACGACCGGCACAAAGCTTCCAATAAGCGTTCATATGTCCGGCATCGCTCTTCGAGACCTCCGCGCCCAGCTCGGCACGCCCCACGCCGATACGCGCACCGCCCGCGACGCGAGCGCGAGCATTCGTGAGCTCCGCGCGCTCAACGTCGATGTCGACCTCGGCAACATCATCGACGCCCCCGCGCTGACGCACCTCTCGCGCCTCTTCTCCGGTGCGGGCACCTCGGGCGATCACCTTCGCCTCCCGCTGCTCACGCAACACACGGGACCGGAGATGCGTGAATCGGTGCGCCGCATCCTCAGCGTCGAAACGCGCCGCGTGTCGAGCAACGAGAACACCGCGATCAAAGAAGAGCGCATGCGCCGGGTGCTCGGCGCGCTCGATCGGATGGTCGAGAACATCCACGCACATCCCGACCGCAAGATCTGAACACGTAGATCCACACGCGAAGAACGGGAGAACGAAGATGAGCACCACCCCAAAAACACGCGCCCGCAAGCCCGCCTCGACGAACAAGCCGGTCGTCGCGCAAGCGCCCGCGGCCGTAGTTGCGCACACGTCCGCGAAGGCGTTCGTCGTCGAAGCGGAAGCGATGGAAGAAAACGATTTCGATCGTCCCATGGCCACGACCTTCCTTCGCTCGATCGATCGCGTGCGCGCCGTTCCGCTGAGCGCGGCCGAAGCGCACGTCGCGCCGAAGTCGATGGAGAGCTCGCGCGGATATCGCCGCGATGATCTCTTCGCGGTCGCCGAGATCGCGCATCACTATCTGTTCAGCGGCGGCATCAAGCTCGCGCTGGCGCTGCTCGAAGGTTTGGTCGCCGTCGCACCGAACGAAGCCTATTTCCACCTCGCGCTCGGCCTGACCTACGACCGCATGAACGAACGCGCGAACGCCAAAGCCGCCTACGCGCGCGCCGCAGAGCTCGATCGCTGCGACGGCCGCGCCGACGTGAACCGCGCAGAGCTCTTGCTCGAAGAAGGCGACGTCGCCCGGGCCCGCGCTTTGTTCGTTTCGGGCGCCGAAAAAGCCGCGAAACGCGGTGATGAAGACATCGCCGAAAAAGCCCGCGTGCTCGTCGCGCACCTCGATTCCAAACTGCAACGGAGGACGAAATGAACCGCATCCTGGGCCACCTGAGCGCACTGAATCGCTTCAACGCCGGCCGCAATCCGGACGTCATCCTCGCGCTGTTCGTCTCCGCAGTCGTCGCGATGTTGATCATCCCGATGCCGAGCATCCTGCTCGACGTGATGATCGCCTCGAACATCGCGGCTTCGTTTTTGATCCTCATCGTGGCGCTCTTCGCGAAAAACGCGCTCGAAGTGTCCACGTTCCCTTCGTTCCTGTTGATCTCCACGCTGTTTCGTTTGGCGCTGAACGTCAGCACCACGCGCGGCATCCTCTCGCGCGGCGAAGCGGGCGGTGTGGTGCACGCCTTCGGCGAAGTTGTGGTGCAAGGCGATCTGCTCGTCGGCGTCGTCGTCTTCTTGGTGATCACGCTGGTACAATTTTTGGTCATCGCCAAAGGCTCCGAACGTGTCGCCGAAGTCGCCGCACGTTTCACGCTCGACGCGATGCCGGGCAAACAGATGTCGATCGACGCCGCCGTCCGCGCCGGTTCGCTCACCGACGACGAAGGGCAAGACAAACGCGACGAGCTTCAACGTGAATCGCAGCTCTTCGGCGCTATGGATGGCGCGATGAAGTTCGTCAAAGGCGACGCGATCGCCGGCTTGGTGATCACCGCGATCAACTTGATCGGCGGCATCTCCATCGGCGTGTTGCGCAACGGCATGGACGCGGGCGAAGCCGCGAACGTCTACTCGCTCCTCACCATCGGCGACGCGCTCGCCGCACAAGTTCCCGCACTGTTGATCACGCTCGGCTCGGGCATCTTGGTGACGCGCGTCGAATCGAAGTCGAAGAACGAAAACCTCGCTTTCAGCATGAAGGCCGAGCTGCTCGCAAAACCGAAGGTGCTCGGCATCTCCGCGTTCCTCGCCTTGGCGATCGCGCTGTTGCCCGGATTGCCGGCCCTGCCCTTCCTCTTCATCGGCGTGGTGCTCGCCGCGCTCGCCGTTGCGAAGACCCTCGGCATCACCACCTTCATTCCCGTGAAGAATCCGGAGTCCTCGGAGTCGTTCACCAAATCGCTCTCGGAGCGCGTGGAACAAGCGAAGATCCAAAAATCGACCACCGACGACGCCGCGCCTTCGGTGCAAGCCGTCTCCATCGACCTCGATCCGGAGCTGAGCAAGCTGCTCGGTTTCGCCGACGGCCCGACGATGAAAGCGGAGCTGCTCGCGATCCTCGTCCCGCAATTGCGCGATGCGCTCTTCCTCGAAACCGGCGTGAAGTTTCCCGGCGTGCGCGTGCGGTCCATGGTCCCGTCGCTCCCGAAAGGCACCTTCGTCATCCGTTTGAAAGACGTGCCGGTCGCACAAGAGACGATTCCGCTCGACGAGATCTTGGTGATCGAAGGACCGGATCGCTTGCGCCGTCTCGGTGTGAATGCGCGCGCTGCGAAACATCCGATCAGCGGCCTCGAGGTTTCTTGGGCGAAAAAAGAAGACTCGGGCGTGTTTGCTTCGGCCGGCGTGATCACTTGGAACGCGGCGGGCGTCGTCGCGCTCCACTTGGCGCGCGTGTTGCGCAAGAACGCGAAGGGCTTCGTCGGTCTCCAAGAAGTCGGCGAAATGATCGAACGGATGGAGAAGGCGTATCCGACGTTGGTCCGCGAAGTCGTGCCGAAGGTGGTGACGCTCGGCCAATTGGTCGACGTGCTCCGCCGCCTCGTCGACGAAGGCGTGTCGATCCGCGATTTCAAGACGATCCTCGAAGCGCTCGGCGAATTGGGCGCCTCCGAGACCGACGGCATTGCGCTGACCGAGTTCGTCCGCGCGCAGATCGCGATGCAGATCGCCCACAGCTACACGGGCTCCGCGAACCGCCTTCCGGTGTTGTTGCTCGAGCCGGCGATCGAAGACACGGTGCGAAGCGCGATCCGCACCATCAAAGGTGGCGCCGTGTTGTCGCTGGAGCCGGAGATCTGCGCGGCGATCACCCGCGCCATCGCGGTGGTCTTGCAGCCGGTGCTGCTCAGCGGCGTGCGCCCGGTGATCCTCACCAGCACCGACGTGCGCCGCTTCATGCGCAAGTTGATCGAGCTCGATCTCCCGCAGACCGCGGTGCTCTCCTTCGACGAGCTGCCCGCGGATCTGCAAGTGCAGCCGCTCGGGCGCGCCACGCTGCACGCGTTGGAAGCATGCTGATCTTTAGTACACCTGGCCTTTTGGGCACTTAAGGTCCAAAGACCGCCGCGCTGAACACGTAGTTGAACGTCGCGGTAGAGCTGAACCCGTCGAGCTTCACGTAATAACGGCCGGCCGCCAAATTCCACAGCTCGGAACGGTAGAGAACGGCGCAGTTTCCCTGGCCGTCGAGATCATCCTCTGCGAGCGACATCATCATGTTCGGCGCGAACACCTCCAAATCGGGGTCGATCGAGCCGCATTGATCGGGCCCACCGTTGTGAACCGCGACGTGGAGCGAGCCACCTTGCGCGACATCGATCGCGAACCAATCGTCTTCACCCGCAACGTTGATCCGCCCGCCGACGGTGACCGAGGGACCGCTCAACACCATGGCCGTCGACGAGGTGTTGTTCGGCTCGAGCTCGTTCAATTCGAGCTGGCACATCGGCGAACAACCGTCGCCCGCGTTGGTGTTGCCGTCATCGCATTGTTCGCCGCTGACGAGATAAAGATCGCCGCAACCGGAGGCCATCACGCGGGCATCGAGGATGTACGTGGCGACCGAGGATGCGCCGGTGACCTCGAGATAATATGTGCCCGCAGCCAGATTGCGCGCGGCCGAATCACCGCCGGGGCTGATGCGGCCGCAGCTTCCGGGGCCGTCCGCCGTATCGGTGCTGAGCGTCGATCCGGTCGAGCTGCGTAGGCGCAAGGTCAAGGAGCCCGGACAACCGCCGCGGCCGTTGGTGATCTCGCCGAGGATGTGGCCGCCGCCCGCGGGAACGACGACGGTGTACATATCGACGTCCGAAGAAGAGGCGAGCGCGCCGATCATGCGGCCCGTCGTCAGACCGCCCGTGAGAAACGGAGTCGCCGTGCCGGTGGTGTTGTTCGGCTCAGCCTCTGCTGGTCCTTCGTACAGGCAGCCCGAGGAACAGCCGTCACCGTTCATGGTGCCGCCGTCGTCGCACGCTTCGGTTCCGCCCACGAAGCCGTCGCCGCAGACCGGCATGCGGATCTCGATGTCCACCACGTACGCGGTAATCACGTCGTCGCTGAGCCAGTCTTCGATCGTCAGGTAATATGTCCCCGCGGCCAGGTTTCGCACGTCCGTGTCGACGATCGGATCGAGCAAGGAGCAGCTCGCCAAACCGGACTCATCGTCGGTGGCGAGCTGCGTGGTGCGATCGGGCGCGTATAAACGGATCACCGTGTCTTGGCCCGCGGTGCAGGTGCCGTCCGCGGGCACGAAAGTTTCGACGCGGAGCGAGGCTCCCGCCGGGACGACGATCGCGTACCAGTCGATGTTCCCAACCGGATCGATGCCCTGCATGTATGAGCCGCCGTTGCCGGTGACCGTCGCTTGCAGCTCGAGCTGGCAGCTCGAAGAACAACCGTCGTTCGAGATCGAATCGCCGTCATCACAGGTCTCACCGTTCTCGACGGCGTTGTTCCCGCAAAGGTTGCTGGTGATGTCGATGTCCAGCGAATAACCGGTGAGCACCGTGCCCGCGTTGAAAGCGCGTACGCGCAGGAAATACGTGCCGGCGGCCATATTCGCGGCGAAAGAATCCGTCAGAGGATTGATCAGCGAACAGGAGCCGGGACCGTCGTTGTCGTCGGTGCCGAGCGTGGTGTTGCCGTCCGTGCTGATCAGCTCGAGCACCGTGTCGCCGGGACAACCGCCCGCGCCGTTGCTCAGCTCGGCGCGCAAAAATTGTCCCTGCGTGACTGTCACAGAGTACAGGTCGACGTCGCCGGCGGGAGAGATATCGCCGCTGAACACCGCACCGGGCGCGGAGGCGGTTCCTTCGGCTTCGAGCCGGCAGACTTCGGAACAGCCGTCGCCGTTGTTCGTGTTGCCGTCATCGCACTGTTCGGTTGCGGCGAGCTCGAGGATGTTGTTCCCGCAGGCGGCGAGCTCCATCGAAGCGCGGATCTCGTAGGCCGGGATGGTGGCGTTGTCGCCGTCCTCTTGGACACGAATGAAGTAACGGCCCGCGGCGAGCGCACGCGCGGCGGTGTCGGTGACCGGGTCGATGCGCGCGCAACTTCCGACGCCGTCGTTGTCGTCGCCGAGCAACACGGTCGTTCCGTCGGCCGCGTAGAGCGTGAGGTAACTGTCGTTCGGTGAAGGGCACAATCCCGGGCCGCCCGCGGTGATTTCGAAGCGCACCGTGTAGCGATCCGTTCCCGCGGGAACATCGACGATCCAGTAGTCGCGATCCGCGCTCGGCGAGATGGATCCGAGACCGATGTTCGCGAGGACACCTGGACCGAGCAGCGGAGTGGCCGTCGCCGCAGTTCCGTTCGGCTCGGCTTCTGCGCGACCGACCGCAAAACGAAAGCCCTGCGCGGGCGCAGATGCCGGCAAAACAGAGGCGCTCATCGTCGGCGAGCTGTCGACGGCACCGAGATAATATTCGACCCCCACGGAGGTCACAGAGCTCGCCGGAATCGTCGCGGTGTATTGCGGGCCGCCGGTCATCGCCACCTGTGAATACGTGCCCGCGCCCATGGCGCGATAATACAAGGTGGCCACCGAGACACCTGTCCCATCGATCACTGTCGCTTGGATGGTCACCGCGACGCCGGACGCTTGTTCGTTGGTGATCGGCGTATGGGTGATCGTCGGCGCCGCCGTATCCGCGGGTGTGACGGTGAAGCTGTACGGAGCGCCCGGTGCCGCCGCCGGCAAACGTCCGGTGTTCACCGGCATCGCCGTGTCCACCGCTTCGAGGTAATAGTCGACGCCCGGCGAAACGACCGCGTTCCCCGGAATCTGCGCAGTGCGGAGCGAGCCGCTGACGGTCATCGCGGCGCTGGAATAGGCGCCGCCGCCGCTTGTCCGGTAGTACAGGGTGACCGCACCGACGCCGGTTGCATCGCTGACGTCCGCGTTCACCGTCACTGCGAGACCGGAGATCTGCCCGTTGGTGATGACCGTATGCACGATCGACGGCGCCTGGAGATCGCGCAGGATCACCGAGAACGTTTGCGGCGTCGCCGGTGCGGTCGCTGGGAAACGTGTGCTGTTCGCAGGGACAGCTGCATCGTTCGCTTCAATATAATAGTCGACGCCCGGCGGAACGATGACTGCGGCCGGAATGTTCGCGGTGTACGTACCCGCTGCGCCCGTCATGCTGGCGGTGGTGTACGTCGAGTCCGCGCGGCGTTTGTAAAACAGTTGGACTGAGCCGACGCCGCTCGCATCCGAGACCTGCGCGCTCACGGCGATCGCCGAACCATCGAGCTGATCGTTGGCGATCGGAGTGTGCGTGATCATCGGGCCGGTCACGTCGAGCGCGACGACGGTGAAGCTGTGCACGTCCGCCGGTGCCGACGCCGGATTGGTGGCGATGTTCGCCGGCGACGCCATGTCGCCCGCATGGATGTAATATTCGACGCCGGGAATGGCCACGAGCGCTCCGGGAATCTCGGCCGAATAACGATCGTTCCCCGAGGTCAACATGGCGACCGACTGGAACGCCGGCATGCCCACTGTCCGATAGAACAGCGTAGCCGCTGCGACGCCGGACTCGACATCGAGGATGGTCGCGCCGATCTCCATCGCCGTACCTTCGAGCTGCGAGGGCGCGAGGGGCACGTGTTGGATCGAGGGCGCGGTGAGATCAGGTGTCCCCACGGTCACCAGCTCTACTTCCTCGGCCATTCCGACGTCGTTCTCCACGCGCAGCGCCAGCACGGTGGTCGCGGCGAGCGAGAGACTGATATTTCCCGACGGCGTACGCGGGAAGGTCATCACGCTGATGCCGTCCGCGGTCAGATCGATCGTGTCGGCATCGGCCGTTTCCCAATCGATGTTCACCTCACCCGGTCCCGGGAGCGAAGTCGGCGCCACCAGAAAACGCACGATGCGCGCGCTTCCCGGAGGTAGTACCTCGATCGTCACGCGTTTCACCGCATCACCGGCGCGGCCGCTGGCCACCAGCTCGTAGGTCGTCGTCACTTGCGGCGAGACCGAACGCGAACCTTCGGCCATGGCGTTCGGCACGACCGCGTTGCCCATGTCGTCGCGCAACATGATCGACTCGGCGTTGACCACCGTCCAAGAGAGCGTAGTGCTCTGGCCGAGCGTGATCTGGGGCGGGTTCGCTTCGAAGCTGGGGATCTCCGGTTGGAAGCCGACCAACACGCGCTGCATCCTGGTCACTTGGCCACCTGGCCCTTCGGCCAGTAAAACATAGGTCGTGTTCTCCGAAGGTTGCACATCGCGCATTCCTTCTTTCGGCGCATCGGCGTCGAGCACGGCCCCGCCTTCGACCAGCAGCTGCACGCGCGTCGCATCGACCGTGGTCCAGGAGAGCCGCGTCGTTCCGCCGGGCGCGATCACCTTCGGCTCGGCTTCGAATTTGGTGATCTCCACGCCCGTCGAAGTGCGGACGGTGATGGCCACGGTCCGCGTCGTCTCACCGACCGCGGACTTCGCGCGCAGCGTAAAGCTGGTGCTCGCGGCGAGCGCCGGCGTGCTCACCGAGCCCGACAACATCGAGCTCGACGACAAAACACCAGGATCGATCTGCACCGTGTCGGCTTCGGTGACCATGTACGAAAGCGTCACGGATTCGCCCGGCGCGACCGAGGTGCGGTCCGCGCTGAAGGCCGAGATCACGGGAAACATGGGATCTTCCGGTGGTTTCTCGCGATCCCGCGGGCTCTCCTCGGCGCAGGCGGCGAGAGTGAGCGTGAGCCCGGAAAGGACGGCAATTCGACGGAGAGTCACGCGGTTAAGTACGGCCGGGGTCCGCCGATCTGCCCTCCTCCACACGTCCGAGGCGACATGTGAGGGCGCGGGTGAATTGCTTGACGCCCGGTCCGGTCCAAGGCTCCGATGGGGTCCGTGCTGATCGCGACGGCGTCCTTTCTCGTTTTGTGCGCGGTTTCGCAAACCACGGACGGAAAGCTCGCACCGGCGCTGCTCTTGAACGGCAAATCTGCAGAAGGCGCGTGCAGCTTCACCGCGAAGTCCGCGACCGGAACCTTCGAATCCGCGAGCGGGACTGCGCTCAATTTACCCGCGGGAGAATACGCGCTCGCCATCGCCTGCAAGCTCGAGGGCGAGACGGTCCTCGCACCCGCACCCGACGTCAAAGTGATCGCGGGGAAGACTGCCACACCGAAGGTCGACGTGCGGCTCGCGCGCGTCCGCGTCGAAGCGCGCCGAAACGGCGTCATGTTGCCGGCGAAGGTCCTGGTGCTCGCGCCGGGAAACAAAGAGCCGATGCACACTTTTTCGGCGAATCAGAAACAGACGATCGCTCAAGGCCGCTACGACTTCGACGTGCGTTTGGAGGATCCCAAATCGCCCGCGGCGCGCGTTCTACTGAATGGAAAGACCGTGGGCGGCACGAGCGTCACGGTGATCGAAGCCGATCTTTCGGACGGCGGTCTGATCGTCACCGCCACGATGAACGGCAAAACGACCGGCGCTGCGGTGCGCGTTTTCGCGCCTGGCTCCGAGAAAGATCTCGCGTCGGTGGAGACCGGCGAAGAGATCCGTTTGCCCGCGGGCAGGTACATCGTCAGCAGCGAGGCGCGCGACAACGCCGACTTCACCACCAAAAAACGCGACGTGTGGATCAACGCCGGCAAAACGGTGCGTTTCGCGGAGAATTTCGAGTCCGGCATGCTCAGCGTCGCGGTGACACGCGAAGGCCGGCCGGTCGATGCGACCGTGCGTTTGTCGTTGCCCATGGCGAGCGACTTCTTCAATCACTTCGCCGCGCCGGGAACGGTGATGTTGTCCCCGGGGACATACGCGGTGTCGATCGAATCCGCGGTACTCGGGCCGGTGAAGTCGCTCGAGAAGCGCGATCTCAAAGTCGCGCGCGGTGCACATCAAAAGGTGGCGTTCGATCTCACGCAGGCCACGCTCGCGGTTCAAGTCACCAAAGACGGCCAACGTTACGACGCCGAAGTTCACGTGCGCGCCGCGGGCGGCGGTGAAGATGCCGGCGCCGGCGACATGAACAACAACTTCAAGCTCTGGCCCGGACGTTACGAGATCGTCGCGATGTTGCCGGACGGTACCGAGCTGCTCGACGGACCCTTCGAAGTGGTTCTTGGCCAAAAGATCAGTCGCGAGCTCAAAGTGGTCCGCGGAACTCTGGTGGTCAACGCGATGCGAGGGAAGAGCGCAGCGGCCGATGCGGAGATCCTGGTCTTTAGGCCAGGTGCCACCAAGCCGACCGCCAAAGGCCGGGCCGGCGCGAAGCTCGAGATCCCGCCCGGCGTCTACGACGTGAAGGTGGTCGCCGGAAAAGACGTCGCCTGGCACGAAGGACTGAAGCTGAAGACGACGCAGACCATCCGCGTCGATCTGCCGCTGCTCGCCGGTGGACCGGAAGAAGCGATGCCGGAGGGTGATCTTTTGCCGCCAGGTGACGAGATGCCCGAAGGCGACAGCAACTAGTACCGCGGTCAGCCGCCGATGCGCGACATGTCGACCGCGTGGTGGCGATCGATGCCGGACACGTAGAACTCGTGGCCGAGCCCTTTTCCAAACAGTGATTCTTCGACCAAGGCGACCAGCTCGGGATCGTCTTTGCCGGCGCGCATCGCATCACGAAGCGAGAAGCCGACCGGCGACGCGAGACATGCGCGGATATCGCCGCGCGCGGTGACCCGGACGCGATTGCAGCGGTGGCAGAAGTTGTCGGTGACCGCGCCGATGAAACCAACTTTGCGACCGGAGCCGTCGGCCGACTCGATGTATCCGGCGGGACCACGATCGGTGCGATAGTTCGCGACGGCCGCCGGCGACAAACGACCGCCGAGCTTCATCTTCATCTCGGCAACGGGAACGACAGCGTCGTGTCCGAGCTTCGCGCCTTCTCCGAGCGGCATCAGCTCGATGAAACGCGGGACGATTCCCCGGGCCCAGGCCCAGTCGACGATCTCGCCGAGCTGTTCGTCGTTTTGCCCGCGCACGACGACTGCGTTGATCTTGGTTTCTTTGATGCCCGCGTTTTGGATCGCGTCGACACCTTCGATCACGCGCGACAATTCTCCGCCGCGCGTCATGCGGCGAAACGTTTCGGGATCGACGCTGTCGATGGAGATGTTGATCCGTTCCAACCCGGCGCGCACGAGATCTTGCGCGACGTGCGCGAGCGCGGTGGCGTTGGTGGTCATCGCGACGTCGTCGATGCCGCCTTCGCGAATGAGACGCACCAAGGTGTCGATCCCTTTGCGCACCAACGGTTCGCCGCCGGTGAGCCGCACCGTCTCCACGCCGAGCGCGCGAAACACATGCGCGACACGCGCGAGCTCTTCGATGGTGAGCACGTCCTCCTTGGGAGATGCGGCGATGCCCTCTTCGGGCATGCAGTAAGTACAGCGCAGATCGCAGCGGTCGGTCACCGAGAGGCGAAGATAACGGAGGCTTCGGCCTTGGCGATCCGCGAGCCAACCGGGGTGACCGATCTCTCCGCGGGCGGCGAGCGGCACCGGATCCGTGACGTCCGAGTCGCACGAGAAAGAGATAATCGGCAGGCGGCTCACGCACGCGCATCATACTCTATTTTTCGCTGCGTTTTTCACGACGAGCTTGACAGGGCGGGAGGCCCCTATGCTCTCGTCTTCGCGTCATGGTTGTAGTCAGCAAGGATCAGCTCGTTCAGCGGGCAAAATCAGGTATTCGCGAGGAAAGCGTCGACGAAGTGAAAGCTCGGCTCGACAAAACGCCGGGCATCCTCGTGCTCGACGTGCGCGAAGCCGATGAGGTCGACACCGGCAAAGTGAAGAGCGCGGTGCATATTCCGCGCGGCTTCCTGGAGCTGAAGATCGAGAACCTGGAGAAGAACCGCGATCGCGAGATGGTCGTGTATTGCGCGGGCGGCGTGCGTTCGGCGCTCGCCGTGCGTTCGCTTCACGAGATGGGTTATTCGAACGTCACTTCGATGGCCGGCGGCTTCACCGCTTGGAAAAATCGCGGTTATCCGTGGGGCGTCGAACCGGCGCTCACGCAAGACCAGAAGATCCGTTACTCGCGCCACGTGATGCTCCCGGAGGTCGGGGAAGCAGGGCAGATCAAGCTGTTGCAAGCGAAGGTGTTGCTCGTCGGTGCGGGCGGGCTCGGATCACCGTCGGCATTTTATCTCGCGGCCGCGGGCGTCGGTACGCTCGGTGTCGTCGATGCCGATGTCGTCGACTTCTCGAACTTGCAGCGACAGATCATCCACCGCAATCAAGACGTCGGCGTGCCGAAGGTCGAGAGCGCGGCGCGCGCGATCAAAGATCTCAATCCCGACGTCAAAGTCGTGCAGTACCGCGAGATGATGACCTCCGAGAACATCATGCGCATCCTCGATGACGGTTGGGAGATCGTCGTCGACGGCTGCGACAATTTCGCGACGCGTTACTTGATCAACGACGCCTGCGTCTTTCGCAAAGTGCCGAACGTACACGGGTCGATCTTCCAATTCGAGGGCCAAGCGACGGTCTTCGCGCCGACGCTCGGCGGACCGTGTTACCGCTGTTTGTATCCGGAGCCGCCGCCTCCCGGAATGGTCCCGAGCTGCGGTGAAGCCGGCGTGATCGGCGCGTTGCCCGGCATCGTCGGCGTCATTCAAGCGATGGAGACGATCAAGCTGATCCTCGGTCGCGGCAAAGCGCTCGTCGGCCGCCTCCAGCAATTCGACGCGCTCGAAATGAAGTGGCGCGAGCTCAAGCTGCGACGCGACCCGGGCTGCCCGGTGTGCGGTGACACGCCCACCATCACTGAGCTGATCGACTACGTCGCGTTCTGCAATCCACCCGCAAAAGCTTAAAACCTCGCATCATCGAGCCTGTGGCGAGGACTAGTTTTCAGCGCGCTTTTTCGCCTTTTCCAGCTCGAGCTTCAACGTGACGAGGAGTCGATCCGACTTCTGCTGCGCGTTGGCTTCGTCCGGTGGCGGGGGCACTGCGGTCAACATGGCCTCTGCTTGGGCGAAATTCTTTGCGTTCAGCGCTCGCTGAAAACGCTGCACGAACAAGGTGCGCTCGACCGTACGCTGGAGATCGAGCTTCACGCCCCAAACCTCGCCTTCGCGTACCACCAATACTTTGCGTTTTTGTTCGCGCGTTTTCGGCATGTCCTTGAGGACATGACCCACGCGTTCGGACGCGAACGGGAGCGGATTCTTCAGCTTCGTCTTCACCAGCACGACCCAGCGCGTGCCGTCGTCGCTCTTCGACTCCACCTCGATCAGCTCGTGCGCGATCGGCCTGTTCGGGAGCGCACTGGCCAAAGTGCCCGTAGCCACCTTGGACAGCTCGTTCATCGCATTTCTCAAGAGCTCGCGATCGCCGCTGTACGTGTGCGCCACGGTTTGTTCGATGTCGCCCGCTTCATACGCCGTGTACCAGGCGTCGGCCGCGCTCACTGCCGGTGGTTTGCACGCGGTGAAGAGCACGAGCAACGCGAGGAGGCGTTTCACTTCTTCCTCACACGAATGGTGCTGTTGCCGATCGAGACCTCGTCGTTGGGCTCGAGATAACAGACGAGCCGCGCGGTGTTGTTCACGCGAGAGATGTGCACCGGCGAGAGGCGTACGAAGACCAGACGATCTTCCACGATCACCAGCAAGGAATGATGTTTCTCGATGCGCCGGCCGGAGACGTGGATGTCCGAAGCCGCTTCGCCGCCGATCGTCGTGACCGCTTTGTCGATCGGATAGATCTGATTGCCGAGCGAGCTGTCGTCGACTTCGAGCTCATACGGTGTTCCGGAGAGCGGAAGCCTCGCGGTGGTCACCAGCGCCATGGGCGCGGCTTCGATCACCCGCAGCGCAGGACTGATCCCTTCGATCGTCGGCATGCTCTCGTCCGCGGAGAACGACAACAAACCCGACTCTTCCGGCGAAGGGCTCTCCATCGCCGGAACGTCGCGCCGAAAACACAGCGAGTAGTCGAGGAAGTTGATGACATCGCCCACCGACAACACGTGTTCATCGTTGATGCGGCCGCCGTTGACGTAGGTCCCGTTCGCGCTCCCAAGATCGCGCAGGGAACATTTGCCCTCGTCGTCGCGGATGATCACCGCGTGCATGCGGCTCACACCGCGCACGGCGATCTGGATCTCGGATTCGCGAGCGCGCCCAATCGAAGTGCGGGTCTTGTCCAAACGGAAACGCTGGATCTCTTGCCCGTCGAGCTCGAGCGTGAAGTATGGCTCCGGGAGCGCAGCCACGGCGGGCGGACGTTACAGGATCTTCGGCATGCCCGACAGGCTGACGCGCAGAGTCTGGGTCGTGCGTTGCTCGGCGTCCTGGACGACAAACGTCGCCGCGACTCCGCTGACCAGCGAGCCGTTACTCTTCATCCGCATATCCGCGGGAAAGGTGCTCGGGTTGCTGATCTGCACCGGCGCCGCACCGTTCGGCTGCTCCATGTTGACCACCGACATCACCACCTCGTTGCCGTTCAGCGTGGTGTCCCGATCGATGTACACCACGTACGAGGTCGCCGAGTCGAAACGGATGCCCGCGTTCACCGTGCGGGCTGGCGCCGGCCACGCCGGATTCGTCTGACCGCTGGTCGCCAAGCCGCGAGCCTGCGTGACCTTCGCCTGCAGCTCGCGGATCGCGTCGCGACCGCGCGTCCGTTTATTGATCCCCGACATCACGGGAATGGCGATCGCCACCATGATACCGACGATCCCCACCACGATCATCATCTCAATGAGCGTGAAGCCGCGACGGCGCATCACTTAATCTTTGCGCTCACCGCGAGCGAGCCCATCGAGCCGCCTTGGGTCTCGAGCCGCAGCAGCACGTTTTTGCCGATCATCTTCTCCCACTCGACGCGCGCGGCCGCTCGAACCTGCCGGTAGTAGCGCCCTTGGAAGAGCGTGTTGTGCTGAACCTCTTCGCGCGTCTTCACTTCGCGCACGTACTTCTCTTGGTATTTCTCCGTCGGCGTCGAATACAACAACGCCCCGTCGCGAAGACCTTCGACGCGCACCTCGACCTCATTCGACGCGACCGGCCGGGTCCGCGAAAGCCATGGACCGGTGCCGGGCGTCTTCTCGAGCTGCGCCCGGCGTTCTTGGTGATCCTTGAAACGCGCCTGATCGATGCTCACTTGTTTCGCGCGTTCCTCCGCCGACGGAATCCGCGGAGGCGTGCTCGGCTTCTCCGCTTGGGCCGGTACTGTCCACAAGACCAGTGCCGCGAGGGGCGCCCATAACCACTTCGATTTCATGTTCGTAACCATCGTGCTCCTCCTCGTTCCCATCATTAGCGAAGACGCCACCACATCTGCATCTGCAGCGAGCGGGCATTGATCCGCGGCGTGATGACGTTCGCCGGCGCAGAGCCGTTCGTCACGTCCACGACGCTGACGATTGGAGGTCCTTCTTTCGGCGTGTAGACCATCATGTTTCCGCCGATGTCTTGGCTTCCAGACCATGCTTCACGGCTTACGCCCGTGCCGACGCCCGGACCGGACGGATCCGACGGCGCCGAGGTGCAGTTGTCGACTGCGTAGACGCGATCGATCGTCACACCCGGACGACAGATCGTCGTCGCGTTGCTCGGATCGCCAGCGTTCGTCTTGAAGTATGCGATGCCCTGGAACACCAGCGGATCCCGCAACATCTGTTCGTCGTCGTTCAACGCCCAGAACCAACCGTCATAACCGATGTTGTACAGCTGCGCCGGCTCCACCGCCGTGTTCGGCGTGATGTTCTGGAGATCCGCGAGCGTGCGCGAGGCTCCCGTGTTCCACTGACCGGAGTCGAAGAACACGCCGACCACGTCGTGGTTACGGACGCGTGCGCGGTTGCCGATGATGGTGCTCGCCGGGGGCATCGTGACGAACGCCGCGTCCTGACCGTCGAGGTTGTCGAGCGCAGCGGGACGCGCCGTGTTACCTGTACCGAAGTACAAGCCGACGGAGCGATCACCGCGACACTGCGAAACCACCACGCTGACGGGACGATCGAAGCGACGCACATCTTTCGAGGTCACGTTCGCGGTCGCCAGATCGTTGACTGCAAAGAGCCGCTTCGCACTCCACGAGTCGCCGTTCGTATCGGTCCACATCTTCCACATCTGGCCGCACTGGTCGCCGACATAGAAAGCACGCGCGACGCCACCTTCTTCGTACGCACGAACTTCGGCGACGATCGGGCAATACATGAACTGGAGATCGGCTGTACCCACCGCGCCCACTTCCGTCGGCGAGCTCGCGTCGTAACAACGGCCGGCAAACGTCGAGGGACACTCGCGGGTGAACAAGAGCTCCGCGCTTCCGTCTTCCGTTCCGGTGAACGCTTGCGGAGTCGCGCCGTTGATCTTGCTCATGTTGACGAACGCGACGAACGGATTGTGCTCGCCGCACGATCCACCGTTCGCCCAGCCGCATTCGCTCGAGCTGCAGTTTCCGTTGTTGTCCGTGTCGCAGCGCTGGCAGGCCTGGAGCACTTCGCGCGTCTGCGGCGGGTTACATTCGGCGCCCGTGCAGTTGTTGTTGTTGCCCGTGTCGCAAGGCGTGCATGGATTGCCGCCGCCACAACCACCGAGGATGCGGTCTGCCATCCAACGCAGCCCGCTGATCGACACGCCGGTGTACCCGGCCGTGCAGCGACCATCGACGTGGATGCGCAGGAAGAGCGGACGCGAGGCGACCCACACGTTCCACGTGAAGTTCGCACCCTGGTTGCCGGTGAGGCGCGGGGTCAGCTCGTTCTGATCGGCGTCCTCGAGCACTACGTAGTCGTACTGCCCGTTCGCGTCGATGGTCGGATCGAGCGAGAAGGATCCGAAGGTGATCTCGCCGAGCGCGCCCGCCGTCTGGTTGAACGGGAAGACACCCTCGTTGTACCAGAGCGGCCCGATGACCATATCGTAGCCGTCGGGATCCGTGCCCAAACACGTCTGCGCGATGCCGATATCGTAACCGAGCAAGTTCGGGATCGGGGTGACGACACCTTCGCGACAGAAGTCGAAGACGCTCGCATTGCTCATCCCCGGGTCCGTCGGGATTCCGTTCGACGCCATCAGCTGATCGCAGGTGATCGGACGGCGAACATCATCGCCCGGAGCGAAGGGGTCCATCGCCGGACGAACGCCGATCGCCGGGCGATTCACTTGTTCGCCGGGACGATCGTTCTGCCAAACATGGCCCGAGCCGAACACGGCCGAAAGCGCGGGTGAGGTCGACGAGTTATAACGAACGCGACCGACGTACGGTGCCGAGAGCGTGTTGCGGAGATCTTCGGTCCACAAACCGACCTGCGACGTGAGCGGATAGATCGGATTGTCGTTGTCCGGCACCAACTGGCCTTCACCGTTCGTGCTGAACGCGTTCGAGATGTCCATGAAGTAGTAGCCAGCGCCGCCGTGGCCGAGGCCGAACACCAAGAACGCATCTTCTGTGGAGTCGATGATGCCGTTGCCGTTGCGATCGTCGTGCAAGCGGAACATCGGGCCGTCTATGAACGGGCGGCGGGTGAGCTCTGCGTTTGGCTGATCCATCACCGTCGAGAGCGGATAGTTCGCCGTCGTGCCCGGGATGAAGAGCTCCCGCGGAATGACGACCGAGTGTTCGTGTCCGTTGAACGTGTCGAAGAAGTGGATTCCGCCGTCATCCATGTTGAGCGCGACGACACAGCGGTTCGGGCCCGCGGTGCAGTCCGAATTCCACGCGATGATCGTCGGATGCGCGTTCACCGACGCGCCGAGCGGCCACACGTTGAGCGCGGTCGGACGCGGTCCGCTCGCATGATCGCAGTCGACCGTGAACGGATCGTAGCCGTGCAGATAAGACATCAAACGAACGCGTTCGCAGCCACCCGCCATCATCTGGAGGTGGTCGAGCGTATGTGCTTCGACATATCCGCTCGTCGGCGAGGTCCAGGTCAGGATGGTGCGGCGCGAGAAGAAGTCGGTATACGACGGGCCGAACGTCGCAGCGAAGTTGTCCGGATTCGCGGAGCCGGTCGGGGTGGTGCGGCCGTCCCAGCCCGGCGCTTGGTTGCCGAAGTAGTCGTTCAGAATGCGCCAACCCGTGCCGCCGATGTCGGCTTCGAGCGAATTCGTCGAAGAGAAACGATCGACCGGCGTGGCGTTCGTCGCGAGATAGGTGCGCGGGTTACCGGTATAGCCGAGCGGTGGCGTGCGGTGGATAAAAATGCACGTGTCCTCGGGGCCACCCGTCGCGTATTCGCCGGTCGCCAACAGAGTGGGAACGACACAATGGGCCTTCAAGTTGCCGAGCCACGGCTTGCCCGCGACGGCTTTGAACGACGCGCTGTACGCGTCATTGCCAACATACAGACCTTCGAGGTTCACCGACGGCGTCGTGAAGCGACCCGTGCGCGTGACGATCGCGTTGATGATCTCGTTGAACGCGCTCGCGAGCTGCGTCGCATTCGCCGCGTAGTAATATCGGCCGCCACCGACCTGCGCGGTCGCACGCATCAAGTCTTCGTTGATGTCACCCGCGGAGCCGAAGCCGATGGTGAAGGTGGTGATGTTCTGATTTTCGTCGAGAGAACAAACCGCATCCGGGAGCTCTGCAGTGTCGCGATAATAATCCGCGGCGCCGACGACATCGCAGTTCAAGCGATCGACGCACTGCGAGTAGTGCGCGGCGCCGGTGTCGATCGGTGCGAACGCTTGGCCGGCACCGCACGGCACATGACTGAATCCGCCGTTGTCGGTGTAGTCGCAGTCGCCGCTACAATCGTTCGGAATGCCGTCCGTCATGATGATGTTGAAGTGCTGATCGCAGGCGTTCACACCGACGTCGGAGTTGTCCCAAACCGGAGTTCCGTTCTCCTCTTGGCTATGACCGCGGCCTCCGGTGAGGATACCGAGCTGCATCGGCGTCATACCTTCCGCCGGTAAGGCGAGCACCGCGTTCTCCAGCGCCGTTAAATTGCGCGTGAAGCCGAGCACCGGACGCACGTACGGGGGGAACGAATAACCGAAACCGGTGATCGCGAAGTCGACCTGCTCGACCCATTGATCGAGGAAGCCGTCGGTGCCGTTCAAGCAACCGACCGCCGCCGCTTTCATCTGCTCGTTCTTGTTCATACCGGGCGAGCCGGTGTTGTACGGAATGCCGCCGTGCGCCGCGGGATTGTCGAACCATGCGCACGACAGATAACGATCGTCGCCGAGCATCGAGCCCGACACGTCCATGATCAACATGACGCGTTTTTCGCCGGGCGGCGCTTTCAAGTGATCGGTGTCCAGCGGCAACGGATTGCCGAAGAAAAACTGGCCGATCGTGGCTGACGTGATCAGCGTGAGTGTGGTGGTCAACATTCAAATCCTCCCGTACTTCGCTCCAAGGCTCGCATCACTTCGCTCTTACCGCGCATGAATCTGCGGCAAGATATCGCCCTTGCCCTTGGTCACCGTCTTCATGAACTCCGTCCGCACTTCGCTCGTCGCATCTCCGTTGTTCACGGAGCCGACGGTCGCCAGCTCGAACACCAAACCGCGCGTGATATCTTGGGCGCTCTCCGTCACGTACACGTGTTTCAACAGACGAACTTGTCCTTGATAGGTTTCCGGTGCCGAGTCTGCGCTCGCGTTGGGCCGATTCACGTAGCTCTGGGCAGGCGGAACTACGGCGACGGTCGGATTCGCGAGGTCCGGCAGGTCGCCTTCGAACGAGGGGTGATCGAACAGCTCGATGTTCGCCGCGTCCGCAACGAAGCTCGCCTGTGAAGACAATCGATTCTGTCCGGTGATCGCGATGTCGACCTGCAGGAAGTCGAGCAGGGTCAGCGCAATGACCGAGATCAGCGCGACGATCATGACCACCACCAGAAGCGCGAAGCCGTGCTGGTTCTGCTTTTTGAATTTTCGCTTCATGTTGGAGGCCCCGAATTCTTCACTTCCACGCTGATGCGGTGGACGCGACGTTTCACACGATCACCCGGACATTCTCCAGCCCCCGGCATCGCGGTGCCTCCAGGCAGGCACAATCCCGGCGCCCCCGCGTTCGGCGCGGCGAGCGTGACACGCGCGCCCACGTGCGGTTTTTCGTCCGGCACGCGCGAGCGGATCACGAGCTCCACATCGACTCGCAATTTCGGAAAGAGCGGATTGCGCCCTGGGCCCGGACCGATGGGGTACGTGTTCGCCGGGATCGCGACCCACCGGTCGTCGTCCAAAAATCCCGAAGGATCCACACCCGGACCACCGGCAGAGTTGAACGCCCAAACTTGGTATTGCAGCGTCTCGACGTTGTAGGCGACCTCGCCTCCGCACGTCGCGCGCGAGCCGATCGGACACGTCGTTGCCGCACTGTCGATCTCCACGCGACGAAGATTCGCGCGATGCGAATCCATGGCGAGTGTTTCGCGCGCCACCCACCAGATGACTTGTTTGAAGCCGACCGCGAGCTCGCCCTGCGAATAGTCGACGGTCCCGGTATCGCCGGAGTCGAACGCGGTGTTGTTCGCGACTCCGAGTGTGTCCATCGCGAACTGCATCGAACGGCAACCATCGCCGGCCGTCCCGCAGAGACCATAACCGGCGGGACAATTTCCCGGGCCCGCGTTGCCGAGGACGCGCATCGTGCGCGTGCCTCCGAGCAGGAGATCCGAGGTGCGAAAGGCGACGAGATAGGTCTCCGCGGGATCGAGCAGGTTCGTCGGATCGCAGATGAACCCGCTGCCGGCCGGAACCGCGGCCGCTTGAACGATCGTCATGCGCTCGCCGTCCGCCATGAGAATGCCGAGGTCGTGTGTCGGAAAGCTGTACGTGGCGCCGGAGCTCTGCGACTCGCGCAGCCCGGCGACCGTGAAGGATTGCGGCTGGTTCGCGAAGCCCGCGTTGTTGAACTGCAACCCGTCGTCCAGCGCACGGAAGTTGTGCGTCTGAAGCCCGACGAAGAACGGACCGCCCGGCGCCGTTTGATATCCAAAACCCGCGCCGGCCATCTCAATGTCGCGTGCGAGCAGATCGAGCGCGCTGCGCGCAGACTGTTGCATCTCGATCTCTTCGGTGGAGAAACCGAGGAGCTTCGTTTCGTGGCTGGCGAAGACCACGGCAGCCGCGGTCAAAAAGATCGAGATCAGCGTGCCGATCATGACCTCGATCAGCGTCAAACCGCGGCGATGGCGCGAGCGTAGCGTCGTTCTCTTCTGAACGCGCGTCATATGACGACCCTTCGCGTATGGGCCTGACGAACGATCTCACCTTGGTCGCGCCAACAGACGAACACCTCGATCAGCGTGGATCGCGAAGCCGGATCGGGATGCATCCGGACAACTCGATCGACGCGATAGTGAGCGCCCGCGGCGAGCGCGTCGGCTTCAGTCCGCGGCGGCGCCCCTTTGTCCATGGAGCCGTCCAGGCGGCGTGCCGTTCCCGCGGCGTCGAACCAGGCCGTGCAGGTGCCTGGCTTTTCCGCCGCGAAGGTGCGCGTAACGCCGCCGGTGCCACCCTTACATCCGCCGATCACGCCGCTACACGGATGGGTCGCGGCGGTAATCGTGCTCGGGAGAGTCGCACCATCGCGCGCAGCCATCTCGTCTGCGATCTGCTTCGCGATGTCCTCCGCGATGCTCAGATCGCGCGTCGTCTTGGTTCCTCGGATTGCGGCGGAGTGCAGCTTCACCAGGCCTGCCATCGCAATGCCGAGCACTGCTGTGGCGATCATGACTTCCATGATGGAGAAGCCCTTGCGGCTTCGTCGCGCCTTTGGATTCGGATTTTCCTTCAGAGACATCATGCGACCCGAGCCACCTGTGCAGGTCCGAGACCACGCGTCAGGAAAGCCGGATCACGCATCCGACCCCGCAACGCCCAGCGCGGCTCCCCGCAACTTTCGTCGATCAGCAGGTAGCCGCGAAGCCGCGCGAGTACGCGGACCTACGCCGCGACCGGCATGCCTCAAACGGAGCTTCCGCTCCTCAATCCAAGATCAAATGTCGAGACGCGCCGCCTCGAGCGCATTCTTCTCGATGAACGCACGGCGCGGCTCCACCTGATCGCCCATCAACGTTTCGAAGACGTCGTTCTCGCTCTCCGTCTTCGCCATGTGCACTTTGAGCGTCACGCGCTTCGTCGGATCCATCGTCGTTTCCCAAAGTTGTTCGGCGTTCATCTCGCCGAGACCCTTGTAGCGCTGGACGTAGTTGCCCTTCGAGCCTTGCTCTTTCAAGCGCGCAACCGCGGCTTGGATCGTTGGGAGCTGCTCCACAGTGTCACCGTCTCGGCTCACTCCGAACGGCGCCTTGAGATCCTTGAACGACTTCGACAGCGCGCGCAGTCGATTGAAGTCACCGCTCGCGAGGAAGGAGCCGTCGATCATCGTGCGCCGGCGTGCACCGAGACGGCGCGACTCGAGCACGATGTGCACCCCACCGCCTTCCGAACGCACGATATCGTGCGTCAGCTTGATCAGCGCATCGGGATGGTGCTGCTCGAGGAACGCGCGCATCGGCGCGATGACCTGTTGCTCGATCTTCGCCGGATCCACTCCCTCGGAGCTCGCGTGTCCGATGCCCGACCGGGGCCGCAACATGTCGACCTCGATCGGCGTCCCGCGAACCAGCGCATCGACCAACCGTTTGTCGCGACGGCGATCGACGTGCAGCAATCGCTCTTCGTAGCGCAGCACGTTCTTCGCGATGTTCTTCAGATGCGGACCGGTGATCGGATCACCACCCGTCGGTTGAATCAGCACGCCTTCGATGCCCTGATCGAGCAAGAAATCGTCGAGTGAGTCCTGATCTTTGACGTAGTGCTCCTTCTTCCCTTTCGCGACGCGGAAGAGCGGAGGCTGCGCGATGTACAAATGACCGTGCTCGATCAACGCGGGCATCTGTCGATAGAAGAACGTCAACAGCAGCGTGCGGATGTGGCTCCCGTCGACGTCTGCGTCCGTCATGATGATCACGCGACCGTAACGCAGGCGCGTGAGATCGAAGCTTTCGGTGCCGATACCTGTACCTAAGGCCGTAACCAACGTCAGGATCTCTTGCGAGTTGAGCATCTTGTCGACGCGCGCCTTCTCGACGTTGAGGATCTTTCCCTTCAACGGAAGGATCGCCTGGAAACGGCGATCGCGGCCCTGCTTCGCCGAGCCACCTGCGGACTCACCTTCGACGATGTAGATCTCGCACTTCTCCGGATCACGTTCCTGACAATCCGCGAGCTTTCCGGGCAACGCCGCGGACTCGAGCGCACCTTTGCGCTGCACCAATTCGCGCGCTTTTCGCGCCGCAATTCGTGCACGCGCCGCATCGGCAATCTTCGCCACCACCTGTTTGGCGAACGGCGGATTCTCCAGCAAATACGCCGCGAGCCGCGCATTCACCAACGACTCGACCGCGCTCTTCGCTTCGGCGTTGAGCAGCTTGTGTTTCGGCTGCGAGTCGAACTTCGGGTTCGGCATCTTCACCGCGACCACGGCCGACAAACCTTCACGAATGTCATCGCCCGTCGGCGGCTCTTTGAGCCCCTTGAGCATGCCCTCTTTGTTCGCGAACTGGTTGATCGTTCGCGTCAGCGCGGAGCGGAGTCCGACGGCGTGCGTGCCACCTTCGTCGTTGAAGACGTTGTTGGTGAAACAATAGATCGCGTCGCTGTACGACGTCGTCCACTGCATCGCGACTTCGATCTCGACCTCGACGCCGTCGCCCTCCGGCCCTTCCACCGACAAGACATCTGCGAAGTACAACACGTCTTTGTGGAGCACTTCTTTGTTGCGATTGATGTGCTCGATGTAACCACGCAGCCCGCTCTCCGCGAGGAACGTCTCGTGCTTTTCGTCGCGCTCGTCGATCAGATCGATGCGCAGACCTTTGTTCAAGAACGCCAGCTGCGACAGTCGCGTCGCCAAACGTTCCCAGGTGAAGTGAATCGGAACCGTGAAGATCTCGGGGTCGGGATGGAAGGTGATCGACGTGCCCGTCTTGTCCGTCGCTCCACGTTCGGTGAGCGGCGCGCTCGGCGTGCCCGAAGCGGACGCCACTTTCCCGCGCTCGAAGCGCATCCAATAGATTTTGCCGCTCCGGTGGATCTCCATCTCGAGCCAATCGGAGAGCGCGTTCACGCACGACACACCGACGCCGTGCAGACCCGCCGAATGTTTGTAGCTCTCGTTGGAGAACTTGCCGCCGGCATGCAGCACGGTCATCACGACCTCGGCTGCGCTCTTTCCTTGATCCGCTTTCCACTCGACCGGAATACCGCGGCCGTTGTCGGTCACCGTCAGCGACTCATCGACGTGGATCGTCACCTCGATCGTGTTCGCGTGTCCCGCGAGCGCTTCATCGACGGCGTTGTCGACCACCTCCCAGACGAGGTGGTGCAGACCCGTCGCGTCCGTCTCGCCGATGTACATGCCGGGCCGCAGGCGCACGGCCTCCAGGCCCTCCAGAACTTCGATCGCGGCGGCCCCGTATTCTTTGTTCGCGTGGGGGTCATCGGAGCGTTCTACGGAGCGAACCGTGAAGCGATCCGGGGCCTCGTTCGGTGTCTCGAGGGGTGGGCTTTCTTCGTTCGCCAAGGGGGCCGGAAGCTAACACGCGCCCACCCCACCGCGAAGAGAAAACGCACCCCAAAAGTTCCGAAAATCATTCCGGAGCTCAACGACTTACAGAACGCTCTCAGCTCCAATCGAGCATGCGCTGAATCGGAGCCAAAGCCCTCTTCATCAGCTCCGGATCCATCGTCAGCTCCGGCGTCTTCAGCTTCATGCACAAATACAGCTTTTCGAGCGTATTGAGCTTCATATGCGGGCACTCGTTGCACGCACACGCACTGTCCGGAGGGGCAGGTATGAACGTCTTTCCCTGCCCAGCCGTCTGCTGCTCCATTTGATGGATGATCCCCGGTTCCGTCGCGATGATGAACTCTTTGTGCGGCGACGCGACCACGTGTTCGAGGATCGAACGTGTCGAACCGATGTGATCCGACAATGCCAACACCGGTGCCTCGCACTCCGGATGCGCCACCACCTTCGCGTTCGGATGACGCGCCTTGAGCTGCAACAGCTTTTTCTCGCTGAACAGCTCGTGCACCTGACATGAGCCTGGCCATAAGACCATTTCTCGACCTGTCACTTTGGACAGGTATCTTCCCAGATGTTGATCCGGCGCGAACAAAATGGGCCGATCCAAAGGAATCTTGTCGATGATCTTCTTCGCGTTCGACGAGGTGACGATGACATCGCTGAGCGCCTTCACCGCTGCAGAACAATTCACGTAGGTCACTACGAAATGCTCGGGATACTTCGCGCGAAATCGCGCAAACGCATCCGGCGGACAACCGTCCGCGAGTGAGCACCCGGCCAAAAGATCGGGCACCAAAACCAGCTTGTTCGGATTCAAAATCTTCGCGGTTTCGGCCATGAAGTGCACGCCGCAGAAGACGATTACGTCGGCCTTGGTTTTGGCGGCTTCTTGCGCGAGCTGCAGCGAATCGCCGATGAAGTCGGCCACATCTTGAATGTCGGAGTCCTGGTAGTAGTGACCGAGGATCACCGCGTTCATCTCTTTCTTCAGACGTTCGATCTCATCGAAGAGATCGAGCGACAAAGAAACCGGCGGTACGAAGGGCGCTACGGGCCTCTGGCCGACGACGGGCAATGACATGCCCAGACCGTACTCACGCGGAGACGGCGCGGCTACTCGAATGATTCGCCTTGCGGCGCGCGCGCGCTTTCTCTTTGCCGCGCGCGAAGATCTGCTTCAAGTACTGCCCCGTGTAGCTCGCCTCGACCGCCGCCACCTGCTCGGGCGTTCCCTCAGCGATCACCAGACCACCCTTGTCGCCGCCGTCGGGACCCATGTCGATCACCCAATCTGCGGTCTTGATCACGTCCAAGTTGTGCTCGATGACGATCACCGAGTTGCCTTGATCGACGAGCCGATGAAGCACCTCGAGCAGCTTCTTCACGTCGTCGAAGTGCAGCCCGGTCGTCGGCTCATCCAAGATGTAGATCGTTCGTCCCGTCGCACGTCGCGCGAGCTCCTTCGCGAGCTTCACGCGCTGCGCCTCACCGCCGGACAACGTCGTCGCTTGTTGGCCGAGCTGAATATAGCCGAGGCCAACGTCGCGGAGCGTTTCCAGCTTCTTCCTGATCGGCGGAATCGCGCCGAGAAACTCCACACCTTCGAGCACCGTCATCTCGAGCACGTCGGCGATCGACTTGCCCTTGTACTTCACTTCCAGCGTGTCGCGATTGTAGCGGCGACCATTGCAGGACTCGCACTTCACGAAGATGTCCGGCAAAAAGTGCATCTCGATGCGGATGATGCCGTCGCCTTCACACGCTTCGCAGCGACCACCCTTCACGTTGAACGAGAAGCGACCCGGCTGATAACCGCGCATCTTCGCGTCCGGGAGCGACGAGAACAGATCGCGAATGTCGCCGAACAACCCGGTGTAGGTCGCGGGATTCGAGCGCGGCGTGCGACCGATCGGCGCTTGATTGATGTCGATGACTTTGTCGAGCGCTTCGATCCCGTCGATACTTTTGTGATCGACCGGTTTGTCTTTCGCACCGTGCAACGAACGCGCGAGCGCCGTGTACAAAGTGTCGTTCAACAACGTCGACTTGCCGCTGCCCGACACGCCCGTCACGCAGGTGAACACGCCGAGCGGAAAACGCACGTCGATGTTCTTCAGATTGTTCCCGCGAGCACCGCGCACCCAGATCGACTCGAGCCGCGGCGGACGGCGCGCATCCGGAACCTCGATCGTCAGCTCGCCCGACATATATTTCCCGGTGAGCGATTTTTCGTTGGCGCGAATTTGCGCAGGTGTCCCCTCGGCCACCACAAATCCGCCCAGCTTGCCCGCGGCCGGCCCCATGTCGACGACCCAATCCGCTGCGTCGATCGTCTCCTCATCGTGTTCGACGACCAACACCGTGTTGCCGAGATCGCGAAGGCGCTCCAACGTCGACAACAAACGCGCATTGTCGCGTTGATGAAGCCCGATCGACGGCTCATCCAAAATGTAGAGCACGCCGACCAAGGAGCGACCGATCTGCGTCGCCAAACGAATACGCTGCGACTCTCCGCCAGACAGTGTCCCCGCTTTGCGATCGAGGGTGAGATAGTCGAGACCGACGCGCTCCAAAAAGCCGAGCCGCTCGTGGATTTCTTTCAACAAGCGATCCGCGATCTCCGCATCGCGCCTCGACAACTTCACCGTCTGGAAGAACTTGGTGGCTTCGCGAATCGACAGGCTCGCCACCTCATGTATGGCGCGATTCGCGATCCGGACGACGCGCACTTCGCGACGCAGGCGAGCACCGTGGCATTCAGGACAGGGCCTTAAAGTTTGAAACTCGTTCAACCCTTCGCGTACCTGATCTGATTCGGTCTCTTTCATGCGCCGATCGAGCGAGTGGATCACGCCTTCGAACGGCTTCTTGTATTTGTAGTGGTGACCGTCGCCCTTGAAGACGATGGAGATCTCGTCTTCGCCCGATCCATTCAATAGAACATCGCGGAAGCTCGCGGGGAGCTCCTTCCACGGCGTCTTCATCGATTGTTTGTAGTGCTTGCACAACGCTTCGAGCACGGGGCCGAACCAGGTCATCTTCGTGGCCCACGGACCGATCGCACCCTTCTCGAGCGACAACGTCGCATCGGGCACCACGCGATCCGCGTCGAAAAAAGCCAGCTCGCCGAGCCCGCTGCACTCCGGACACGCACCGTGCGGCGAGTTGAACGAAAAGCTGCGCGGCTCGATATCGGGGATCGAAACACCACACTCGACGCACGCCAGTTTTTCGGAGAGCAGCTCCTCGGTCTTCGAATCGGGATATTCGATCTTGAGCAGACCTTCGCCGAGACGGAGGCCGAGCTCCACGGACTCCGAGAGGCGCCCTGCGATCCCCTCTTTCACCGAGACGCGGTCGATCACCACGTCGATGTCGTGTTTCTTTTTCTTGTCGAGGTTGATCGCTTCGTCGCCGAGCTCGTACGTCGTGCCGTCGATGCGCACGCGCGTGAAGCCTTCTTTGCGCATGCGATCGAGATCTTTTTTGTACTCACCTTTGCGGCCGCGAACGATCGGCCCATACAGGATGACCTTCGTCTTCTCGGGCCGCTCCATCACGCGATCGACGATCTGCTGCACCGTCTGTCGCGTCACCGCCTTGCCGCAGTCGGGACACGCGGGCTGTCCGATGCGCGCAAACAACAACCGGAGATAGTCGTAGACTTCGGTGACCGTGCCGACGGTCGAGCGCGGATTGTTCGACGTCGTCTTCTGTTCGATGGAGATCGCCGGAGACAGACCTTCGATCGAATCGACGTCCGGTTTGCGCATCTGATCCAAGAACTGGCGCGCGTAGGCCGATAACGACTCGACGTACCGGCGCTGTCCCTCCGCATAGATCGTGTCGAACGCCAGCGAGCTCTTCCCCGAGCCCGAGACGCCGGTGATGACCACCATCTTGTTGCGCGGCAAACGGACGGTGATGTTCTGGAGGTTGTGCTCTCGCCCTCCGCGGACCTCGATATGATCGGTCGACATGGAACGCATCTCTCTAGGAGACCGGTGGTGCACTGCGCAAGTGATCAGGTGCCGACCCTTCGCCTCGGAATCCTTCAATGGTGATATAGGTGCGCAATGCCGCGCAAAAACGCCGCCGCGCGACTCGACGTTCTTCTCGAGCACGAACGGCTGCTGTGGGCCCAGGGCAAACAGGCGATCGGCGGCCTCGATGAAGCCGGCGCGGGGCCGCTCGCGGGGCCGGTCGTCGCCGCGTGTGTGGTCCTCGATCCCGCAAAAGTGGGTGCTTTCGAAGGTGTAGACGACTCGAAGAAGCTGACCCCGAAAGGTCGAGCCGAGGTCGCGGAGCTCATCAAGACACACGCGCGCGCTTGGGCGATCGCCAGCGCGACGGTCGAAGAGATCGATCGCTTCAATATCCTTCAAGCCGCGTTGTTGGCCATGAGGCGGGCTTTGGAAGAGGTGCGTACGCGGGTACCCGAGGTCGACCACCTCTTGATCGACGCCCGCAAGCTCGAGCTCGGGATCCCGGAAACTGCACTGATCAAAGGCGATTCGCGCTCACTCTCCATCGCCGCGGCCTCGGTGCTCGCGAAGGTGGAGCGAGACGCGTGGATGACACGAGCGGCGGAGAGCTACCCGAATCACGGCTTCGAGCAACATAAGGGGTATGGCACAGAGGAACACCTGGCTGCGCTGCGAACGCACGGCGTCACGCCGATCCATAGAAAGACGTTCGAGCCGATCAACACCATGCTCTATCAGCTGCGCCTCTTCGATTGAGGGATAGGGTCCGATAGTATGCGAGTGCCGTGGTGAGCACCGCTGCCGTCAGCGAAGGCCGAATCGGCAAGTATCGGCTCATCAAACGTCTCGCCGTCGGCGGGATGGCCGATATCTATCTCGCTCAAGAAGTGGGCGTGCGCGGTTACGAACGCACGTGTGTCGTGAAGACGATCCGCGCGGATCTCGTCGACGAAGAAGATCTGATCTCGATGTTGATGGAAGAGGCGCGCATCGCCTCATGCCTCAAGCACGACAACATCGTTGAGCTGTACGAAGTCGGTGAAGAAGCCGGCACGCACTACATGGCGATGGAGTTCGTGTTCGGCCGCGACCTCGGCCAGATCCGCGATCGATGTTTGGAGCTCGGTCAACGCATTCCAAACGAACACGTCGCCACCATCCTCGCCGACGTGCTCGACGCGCTCTACTACGCGCATCACGACGCGCGTTACCAAGGCAAACCGCTCGCAGTGATCCACCGCGACGTTTCGCCGCAAAATATTCTCATCGGCTTCGATGGCTCGGTGAAGCTGCTCGACTTCGGCCTCGCGAAAGCTGCCGCACAACTCTCACGTACGCGCGCCGGCGTGCTCAAAGGCAAATACGCGTACATGTCACCCGAACAGGTGAACTTCGCGGGCGTCGATCAACGTGCCGACATCTTCAGCGCCGGCATCGTGCTCTGGGAGATGCTCACGCAAAAGCGCCTGTTCTATCGGCCGAGCGAGTACGAAACCGTGAAGTCGGTCATCGCCTGCGAGGTGCCGTTTCCGCGAGCTGTCCGCGCGGACATACCGTGGTCACTGTCGTGGGTCGCGTACCGCGCGCTCCGCAGAAATCCACGCTGGCGTTACGGCGACGCGGTCAAGATGCGCATCGCGCTGCTCAGAAACGATGAGCGCCAACGGAGCGAAGCGCGCAAAGAGCTGGCGACGTGGATGCACGATCTTTTTCAAGAAGAGCTCCAGATCCGCGAGCACGCGCTCGTCCGTGCGATCGCCAATCCCGGAAAACATCGCGAGCTCCAAGACGCGGGTTTCGAGCTGATCGAAGAGGCGACTGAACACGACTTCAAGCTGCGCCGTCCTTCGGTGCCGCCAAAACGTTCGAGATCGAACCTGAGTGGGGCACACGAAGGTCTGGTCGCGGCCGCGCTCGGCACCTGGAAATGGTTCGCGCTGGTGCTCGCAGCGATCATCTTTTTGGGGATCGCCACCGGCGTCTATCTTGGAGCGGCGCAAAGTTACGGCTACGTCTCGGTGTTCGCGGAGTCGGAGGGCGTGCGCATCGTCGTCGGGGGCAAGTCCTTCGGAGACGCCCCGGTGGAAAACATTCCTGTGTTGCCCGGGCGCTATCAGGTGATCGGCTCCTCCAGCGGAGACACGGAGATCATCGAAATCGACGTGCAAGCGGGAGAACGCGAAGCGGTCCGGCTCAAGCTGCCGAAGTCTACGCTTCACAATTAGCCTCATGATCGCTTAGTCGATCGCGCCATGCCGACGCCGCTCGAGCTTTTGACTCAGCTAGATTCGGAACGTTTCAACGACGTGCTCGCCGCTTCGCCGAAGAAATTTCGCGAAGAGCTTTTTCGACGTGCTGGGATCAGCGTGAAGAACAACGCGTTCTCGCTGAAGACCTCCGGAAAGAACGAAGTGCGCATCACGAAGCTGCACTCCGCGCTCAAAGACGGAATGGACGTTTCGCCGGAGGTCGCGGAGGAGCTGATCCGCAACTACCTCTACACGCGGCGCCCGATGCTCGCGGACGCGCTCGACCACTTCAAAGTCGTGCACGACAACGGCCTCACCGATGACGACCTCGCGTTCATCGAAACGCTCGAGCCGGAAAAAGGGACCGAGCTCAAGAAACTGCTCGCCGCAAAACACGACGCCCGCGACGTCGAGCTGTACTTTGCCTTCATGAACATTCCCTGCGCGTGAGCGCTGCCATCGACACGCCGTCCGCGCGACGTCTTCTGGAGACGCTCGAGCGCGACGCGGTTTCCGCCCGCAATCGCGCGGATATTTCCGGCGATGGCCACGATCTCGCCCGCGTCGTCGAGCTGGCCCTGTTCTCAGTTCCCACGGCGCGGGTCCTTGCCGACGAAGGCGCGCGACGCGAGCTGCGCGCGATCGATCCCGAGCTCGCCATAGCGCTCGAGCCGTGGTTCACCGCTCCGTTTGCGCGCGAGGCGTCGATGCGCGTCGCCATCCACAATGCGCGCGGCGAGATGACCCGCGGCCAAGCGACCATCGCCGCGCTGATGCGGGCTTATCGTGCACGCGAAGAAGCTGTTCGGCGTGAAGCGCGAGCCTCTTTGGATCCGTTGCTCGATCACCTGTACGATCGGACAGCTGTCCAACAGATCACGGAGGCGATCGCACCGGCGAAGCCTGTCTCTGCGGAGCCGTTCATCCCGCTCTCGACGCAACGGACCGCGAGCGGGTTGCTGGTGCTGCCGAGCGCGGAGCTGATCCAAGGTTTGGCCGGCGGCGGATTGATCGATGCGCGGATCTTCGGTTCTGCGATCGCCTCGGCGCCGGAGGAGGCACCTGTACCAAAGGACAGTGCACCTCAGCCTTCGACTCTGCCCGAGCTTTTACGGGCGCTCGCGGAGAGTGTGCTCGGCTCTCCCGCCGCCAGCTTCGGTGAGTGGCGTGCGGCCTGTGCGGCGATCCATGTCGCGGACTTTCGTGCCGTGGAGCTCCCGGTGCTCGGCCGCGTTCGTGCGAATTTCCTTCCGTTCGAGCATCCCGCGGTCCCGATCTATCGCCCAAGCGCGATCATCAAAGCCGAAGTCGACGCCTGGTCCTCGACCGCTGCGATCTTCAGCGCGGGCACTGAGCTCGCCGGGCCGGCGTTCGGCGGCGCGCTGGTCTTTGGATCAGCAACAAAGTCGTTCGTGCTGCGGGGGCTCGCCGATCGTCCGCCCGACGTTCTCCGCGCCACCCGGGCGCTCGCTTTGTGCTGCGGATTTCTTTTCGCGCCCGAAGTCGAGGACCCGCCAAGATCACTCGATCGCTGGTGGTCCTGCGAACCGGCACTTTCCCGCGCACCGGGCGAGCACGGCGCGATCTACCTTCGCAGCGATCGCCTCAGGAACGCCCTGCTCAGTGGTGCCACCTTGATCGGATTGCTGCGCGACAACTTTGACGAAGATTGGTTCCGCAATCCGCGTCTCAGCCCGGAGCGGATTCGGGAGCTGGCTCTCCTCGCAGCGCCGGCGACGGAAAACGCAATCGCCACCTGGCTCAACGAACACGCACGACTTTGAGCGGAATCACCAGATCGCGGCGCGCGTTCGTGCGTGGCTAGCGATCACCGGATGGCCGGCGCTATCGTCGGTTGAGCCACGCGTGACTGAGCAGGACACAAAACTCTCTTCGACTTCAAAGAAGCGACACCCCGCGCTGATCGCCGCGATCGTTTCCGTGATCGCGCTGGCTGGGATCGGCTTCGGGCTCTATCGCTTGGTCGAGTGGCTGCGTCCGCCGCCGATCGAAGGTCCGCCGCCCGAGCTGCGCGCCGAGCCCGGCCTCCAACAATTCATCCCCACCACGCGTCGCGCGCTGCTCTCGCGCGAATCGCCGACGCCGGACGAAGAAGAAGCGCCCGCGGTGCCGCTCGATCATCCGTTCGCGAAAACAAAGATCACCGGCCGCGTCTACGACATCGAAACCGAAGACGGCATCGCCGGCGCGATCGTCCGCGTGCGCCCAACTTTCGGCGTTCCACGACTCGGTCCCGCATCCGGCGACGGCTCGGTCGCCTACACGACTCGCAGCGACGGAAGTTACGCGCTCAAAGGTGTCCCGCCGGGCACCTTCGATCTCGAAGTCAGCGCCAGCGGATATGCGCCGGTCACCTCGAGCTTCAAGAAGTTCACCGCGCTCGAAGACGATGACGGTTTCGACGTCGGCCTCTTGGTCGGCGGCTCACTCGAAGGCCGCGTCATCACCGCCGCGGGCCAACCTGTACCAAAGGCCAGAGTCACCGCTTCGACGAGTCATGGCATTTCGATCAACGACAAAACGGTCGTCGTCACCACGAACGACGAAGGCCGCTTCGTGCTCGATCCCGTCCTCACGAAAGAGCTTCGTGTCATGGCCACCCATCCAACGCTCGGCACCAAAGTCGTCGAGCTCGGCGCGTCGGAAGATCCGATTCGCGAAGTCGAGATCGTGCTCGACGCGGCGACGCTGATCCGCGGCCGCGTCACCGACGGCAGCGCACCGATCGCCGGCGCCACCGTGCAGCTCGCGCTTCAACGCATCGACGAACGGGTCGTCGCCATCTCGCCGCGCGACACACGCTTCGCCGTCACCACCGGATCCGACGGCGCCTTCGAGCTCGGCATCCCGCCCGATGCTCCGGGCTTCATTCTCGCGAGCGCACCCGGATACGAATATGGCCAAACGATGGTCGGCGAAGGCGAGAATCTCACGCCCGAGATCGTCCTCCGTCCCGCGATTCAATTCGGCGGACGGGTCGTGGGCTCAGACGGCAATCCCGTCTTTCGCGCGCAGGTCGCGATCGCCGGCCTCAAAGACCGCCGCCCGATGGATGCCTGGACCGACGACCAAGGGCGCTTCCTCATCGACAACGTTCCGAAGGAAGGTCCGTATCGCGTCGTCATCCAACACTTCGAGCATCCGAATTTGATGGTGGTCGAAGAGATGGTCGGCACCGCGCACACCTACGAGCTCGAAGCCCAAGGACGAATCCTCGGCGTCATCACCGACGCTGCAACCGGCGGCCCAGTCACGCGTTACGAATACGCGGTCGCGGGGCCGGTCCGACGAAGCGCGGGCGCAGTCAGCATCTCCGGATCCTTCGAGGTCGATCAGCTTCCGGCCGGGAACTATTCACTCTCCATCGACGCCGAAGGTTACGAGTCGACCTTTATCGAATCGATCGCCGTCGAGGCAGGCCAGACCGTCGACAACATCCCCGTTCGTTTGAAGCCGGCGGGCTCGATCGTCGGTCGAATCCTCGGCGGGCGGGCGGGTTCGATCGTTGTGCAAGCGTGGGAGGAAGAAAAGCGGCTCGAAGCGAGCGGCGCGGTCGCCGAGGACGGAGCGTTCTCGCTGGAAGATCTGCCGAGCGGAACCTATACGATCACTGCGATCAGCGAAGGCACCGACGGCGAGCTTCGCGGCGAAGCGCGCAACGTCAGCGTGCAAAGCGGTGCGGTGACGCGGAACGTAGAGATCGCGCTCCGACCAGGCTCACCGAACACGCCCTAGGTCCCTTGCGCCGGTTTTTTGCCGAGCTCGCGCCAGGGTGGTACCGCTTTCGTGGAACGCGCATGCCTCGGCCTCGAAAAAATCGACTTGGCGAATACGCCGGACTGCTCGGCGAAGAGCTGCAGCTCCAGCTCGGCGCAGAGATCCGTCGCGCGCTCCGCGAAGCCGACCGGCCGTGGTTGGAAGCGATCGCCTCGCTGCGCGCCGAAGTCGCGACGCTCCGCCGCCGAGTCACCGAGCTCTCGCGACGGCCGATCATCGCGCGGCGTTCCGTCGGACGGTGGGTTCCCGGTGGTCCCGGACGGCCGCCGAAAGACGCGCCCGACCGAATCGCCGCTTATCAAGGGCGGCGCGGGCGCAAGCGGTGAGCTCGGACATCGGGGATCGCGAGGCGCTCGAGCGCTACGAGCGCGCGGTCCTCGAAGTGTCCGGCACGCTGGATCCGCCCATCGAGCGTTGGTCCAGGGTTTACGATCTTACATCTAAAGCGCTCACGTCAGAGGCCGCCGAGATCGATCCGGGCCCAACTGGTCTGCTTCGTCCCAGTGGTTTCGAGGCGGCCGACGCGAACATCGTCTGGGGACTGATCTACGGCGCACGCACCTACGCGATCGCGCGCTGGCTTTTGGCCGAGACTCCGCCGGCGGAGGGCGTCTTCGTCGAGCTCGGCGCCGGATGGGGACCGTTCGGTCTTGCGGCGGCCTCGCTCGGACATCGCGTCGTCCTGGTCGATCTTTCGGCTGAGCGCCTTCGCAGCGCCCGCTCGATGTTCGCGGCGTTGGGCTTTCGCGAGCCGCAGTGTCTCGTTGAGGACGCGTGGAGCTTCCGTCTCCCGGCCGAGGCTGGGTCGATCGCCCTGCCCTATTCCTTCGGAGAGATGCTCCGCGGCCGGCGCGACGAGCTCCGCGCAGGAGCACAACGTCTCAAGGGCTGGTTGGGAGAGCTCGGTCCGAGCGGTCGAATGTTCGTCGTGGAGCCTGGAACGCACGTCGCTGCGCGCCGTCTCCAAGCGATCCGGGACCTGCTCGCGCCTGAGATCCGGATCTCCGCTCCATGTCCGCAGATCGCTGCGTGCCCTGCCCTGCCTAATCCCGAGGACTGGTGCCACTTCACGCGACGGCTCCCGTTGGGAGCCGTCGGCCAAGCCGTCGCCGCGGCCGGCCGGCGGCGGTGGCAAGAGGTTCATTTCTCATATCTCGTGTTCGGGACGAGCGCGCTTCCCGGCGTCGCCCGCGTGCTCGAGGTCCGCGAGGAGTCCAAGCGGAAAGTCCGTGTCCGGGCATGCACCGAGAGCGGTTTAGTTCAATTGACAGCGCTTTCGAGGGAGCGCGACATCGCGCAGAGTCTCTTGGGCCTTGTCCCTGCGACTGCGGTCCGGATCGATTTTGGTGCCTGCGAGCCCAAAGGAGATGGACTCCGAGTGCGCTCTGCGAGCGCTGTGGAACTGGCCGGGGATGTTTCACGTGGAACGGGGGCTGTGGATTAATTTTTCGCCTGTGGACGACGGACGAAATCATCCGGTATGCCGCGTACCTGGATCGAACCGACCGCGCCGCCGTTTTCGAGTTCCGCACAGCCTATTCACAACCTCACAAGCTCAGATCTCAACGAGCCGAGGCCGAGCCCCTCACGGGCTGGTTTCCGTGGACCGCTGGGTGATCGGGTCCGACGCAGAGGCAATCGGCTTCGCGGACATCGACCGGCGACGCCACGCACGCGGACCGCAACGAGCTCTCCTCGAATAGGCTATACCGTGTTCTCGGGAGCACGCCCGGGTTGGAGCGACGAGAGTGAGGCGCGAGTCCGGGACCCGCCGACGGCACCACGGCCCGAGCGGCCCCGGCTCAACCTGCGGACACCGTTCGCGACCGAGCGCAGCTCGGTGCAGTGTCCATGCCGCACCGGCCGATGGTGCGAGCTCGACGATTCGACCAACAGAGGCGGACTCGAGGATACGGAGGTGGACGAAGGCAAAGAGCTGCGCGAACCCTCGCCTGCGCAAGCTCGCATCCTCGCGAGGAGCGAGACCGCCCGATCGAGCTCCTTCGAACCCTCCCGTGCCTGCTGCGAGCACGAACAAGAAGACGGGCGAAACGCGTGCGCAACGACAAGAGCCCTAACGCGCGCGCGGTACCCGGGGAAGCTGAAGCAGGTCTCGACTCGCTTCGAGCTCGCGCAGCGAGCCTCGAGCTTGTGCACAACGCAACGCAACATCAAGAAGCTTGCAGAGCTCTCGGCCGAGCGCTCGAGCTCGCAGTCTATTCGAGGAGGTTAGACGCCGATGCGAGAGCGACCGGCGCTCGCGATGCAAGCGAATCAGAGGGACCTGGGAATGTCTCGACCGGCTCGTTGAATCTCGCAGCCTTCGAGAACGGACGCGCGATGCGAGTGCGGACCTGCCCTATCCATATGCCGAGGAATCAGAGGCCCTCGGGACTTGCTCGTCCATCGTGGCAGCTCTCGCTCTCCGAGCGTGGGCGGACGATGCGGGCGCGGACCGAACTGTACGCGATGCCGAGCAATCAGACCGGTCCCCAAACCTTCGCTACGACCGCCGAGGGAGTCCTCGTTCGAGCAAGCAGCACCCATGCGAGGAAAGGAGCGTGCCAGAGCGTTGTGGAAGTGGAGCGAAGAGCGCTCGGCATGTTCGATCTGCCACCCCCGGTGCGCGCCGATCGCTGAAGCCGATCACCTTCTGTGGGTGCGGGCTCCATAGTCGGAAGCGGAGGCCAGCTGCGGGAGCCCGATGTTCGAGCCGCTTCAGGGCGCGGACGCTGCCGCGCGAGCGGAACCCGGGCGGCGCCGGTGACACGAGCGGCAATAGTTAGAGTTATCTCGGACTCACGGCCTCGGCGACTGATGGCTCTTGCTGGCTGTCGCTCCTTCACGAGCCCCGTAGGGCGGTGCCGGGTTCGGGAGCGAAGCGCCATCGGATGTCGGTGCGAGCCCGTTCACGAAGCAAGCCGGCTTTTGCCTCAGGGGTGCTTAGAAAGCCCGGAGCCTGCTCGCCAAAGCCAGTCAAACCGCGCGCGCCGCAAAAAGAGCCGCAAGCCAAGCCTTTTCGCCGAGCATCGCCTGAACCGCGTCGAAGGCGGGGATCTCCCGCCCACGAGTGGCCGCAGAAATGCGATCGCAACGCCGCAGCGACTTGGCAGCGAATGTTCCACGTGGAACATACTGACGCCGAGCGGACTTCGAGCTCCATCGCCAGCCAACGCACCCGACTGGCGCGGGCGTTGAGGCGAGCGTGAGCCCACTCAATCCTTCCGCATGTGTCCTCGCTCCGACTCGAGCGGATTCCGTCAGAGCGCGGGCCGACGCCTCGTTGCCGGCACTCCTGGCGCTCACGAAGTAACCCGGTTCGCCGCTTCCGCATCGAGATTCAGACGCCACGCGGTCGCCGAGGAACGAATCGCGAAGAAGGCGGAGACGAACGAATCAGGAATCCGCCGGAAGGAAACCAGACCGCGCGAAGGGGCGATCGCGAAGCCACGGAGGAGTAATTCACGAACCCGCAGAGGCGCGCAAGGCTCCTGGAGCGAGGACCGCGCGGTCCGCGGAGAGCGAGCGTGCGTTCCGCGAAGGAGCGAAGCGCAAGGCCCGCGGAGGAGCGAAGCGCAAGGCCCGCGGAGGAGCGAAGGCGCAGGCCCGCGGAGGAGCGAAGGCGCAAGGCCCGTGGAGCGAGGAGTGCAAGGTCCTCGGTGCAGCGAAGGCTGGCGGAGCAAGGACGGGCGGCCCGTGCCGCGGCCCGTGAAGCGAAGAACGCGCGGGCCGCGGAGAGCGAGCGCAAGGTCCTCGGTGCAGCGAAGGCTGGCGGAGCAAGGACGGGCGGCCCGTGCCGCGGCCCGTGAAGCGAGGAACGCGCGGGCCGCGGAGAGCGAGCGCAAGGTCCGCGGTGCAGCGAAGGCTGGCGGAGCAAGGACGTGCGTCCCGTGCCGCGAGGAACTCAGGGTCCGCGAAGGAGCGAAGCGCACGGCCCGCGAAGGAGCGAAGCGCACGGCCCGCGAAGGAGCGAAGCGCACGGCCCCCGCGAGGGAGCGAAGCGCACGGCCCGCGAAGGAGCGAAGCGCACGGCCCCCGCGAGGGAGCGAAGCGTAGGGGCCCGCGAAGGAGCGAAGCGCACGGCCAGTGGAGCGAGGAACGCGCGGTCCGAGGAGAGCGAGCGCAAGGTCCGCGGCGCAGCGAAGGCTGGCGGAGCAAGGACGTGCGGCCCGTGGAGAAACGAAGGCAAGGTCCGCTCGGAGCGACGCAAGGCTCGCGGAGCAAGGAACAAGCGCCCCCGGGAGAAGCAAAGCGCAAGGTCCGCAGAGGAGCGAAGGCAAGGTCCGCGGAGGAGCGAAGCCCAAGGCGCGCGGACCAAGGAACAGGCGGCCCTTGGAGAAGTAAACGCAAACTCCGCGGAAAGCGAAGCTCAAGCTCCGCGGAGCAAAGGAACGCGCGGCCAGCAACAGCGAAACTCAAGGTCCGCGGCGGAACGAAGCCCAAGGCTCGCGGAGCAAGGAACGCGCGGCCCGCGGAGGAGTGAAGCGCTAGCCCAAGTGAGGAGCGAATCACGACCCCGCTGAAGAGCGAAGCGCAAGGCCCCGGAGGTGGAAGCGGCGCGGTCCGGAGGAGCGAAATCATGCACAGAGGAAGAACCGCGGACCGCGGAGGAGCCAATTCCGAGGCGCACGAAGCAGAGAAACGCAGCGTCAGTAGCGAGGCGCAACGCTCGCGGACAGAATCACGACTCCGCGGAGGAGCGATTTCGCGGGGCCCGCGGAGGAGCGATTCGCGGGGCCCGCGGAGGAACGATTCGCGGGACCCGCGGAGGAGCGATTCGCGGGGCCCGCGGAGGAACGGGTTCGCGGGGGCCCGCGGAGGAGCGATTCGCGGGGACCGCCGAAGACGAATCGCGAGCTCCGACAAACTGCCGGGACAGCTGCGAACGGAGCGCGCCAGCGTCCGGCCGCACCTGGCGTCAACTCGACTGCGTTTTCCACGAGCGACGTGTGGCCAGCGGATGCGGGAGGCCATCGTAGCGGACCGAGTCCTCCGTCTTCGCCCGCACCTCGCGCACGTCGAAGACAGCGGACGACCTCACCACCCCCGATGAACAATACTACCCGGCTCAAGCACGATCCGGCTAAGACAGCCGGACATCTCCAACGCGGGCCGTCGCACGGCGAATGCAACCGAGCTCGCCAAGAAAGGACCGCCTTCACCACGCCCGCGACGAGCGTACTGCCCGACGCTCGAGCACGATCCGCATCGAACAAGCCGGACCTTCCAACCAGCGCCCGCGCCCGGCGAATGCAACCGACCTCGCCACAACCCCGACGACGAGCGCGCGGCCGCTGGTCTTCGGCTTCGCCGGTCCAGTAGACGCTGTGCAGCTACGCGCGGGGCGAGCCAAAAGCCCCCGGTCCCCACGTCTGAGCTCGGCCCGCGCCTCCCCGAGCTCGCATCGATGGGCGGACAAAGCGAAGACGGGGCCGCTGGGCCGGCGCCCCGAAGCATGGCCTCGAGAGACCCCTGCGACGACGGCTCTCGAACCGCTCCGAACGAGCCGAACCTCATCGGACTGGCGCACGGATCGAGCACCTTCGATCCGCGTGTCGGCCGCGGCGGCTCTCGAGGCGGGGATCGCGCACGAGACAGCCGTAGCGACAGCCCCACCCGCACGCCTAGAGCTGATCCCGGCCGCAACGAAGCGGGCCGAGTGCTCATCCCGCCTACGCGGCGTTCGGAGGCCCCGGGCTTGCGAGGCCAGGAAAGCGCAGCCCCGCCGTGTCCGAAGCGAGACCTCGTCGCCAGATCAGGAATTGAGCCCGCGACGAATCAGCGTGATCCGCGCTTTGGGTGGGCAGTGGCGACCTAATGCGAGCGGACCCGCGGGCCACGGCCGCGAGGCAACCGCGCCGCGCAGACTGGCGACGAGTCCAGCAAGCGCCTGCACGTCCGCGCCACCAAGAGGATCAGCTTTTCTCGAGAAGCGCACGCTTCACCCGCGAGCTGTCCTCAGGGCCGCCAGAGATCGCAGAGAACATCCAAACCGCGTCGCGCGGTCTTTCGAGCCGCGCTCGTGAGCTCCTACGCCGCGACCCGTTCCACGTGAAACATCACCGCGGCCGCAGCGTCTTCCGAACACTCACCCACTTCGTGGCGCCACTTGCGAATCGCCAAGGCGCGTCCCGATGCTCTGGGATCGCGTAGTCGATTCCGACGCGCGGACTCACCAACATCGACGCGGGCGGCGAGCCCTCTCGAAGCTCGAGACCGCCGCGCTTAAACAACGGGTGGTGGCTCCAACTCGTGTCGATCGCAAGGGCTGCCGCAACCTTGCCCGGACCAGCCAATGAAGCCGGTCCATCCATGCCGCCGCGGCGCTCGCGAATCACATCGAATCCAGCGACCGGCTCGCACGCGCGAACCAGCACCGCCGATGCCTGGCCGCGGGGATTGGTCACGATGTTCAACATCTGGTGGATGCCGTAGCAGAGGTAGACGTACGCCACCCCGCCGCGCCCCCACATCGGCGCGTTCCGTTCCGTTCGCCCGAAACGCGCGTGACATGCGGTGTCGTCGGGCCAGCGGTAGGCCTCGACTTCGGTAATGCGCAGCACGACCTCCTCGCGGCAGAGCAAACAACCCAGGAGCTCGGGCGCCACCTCGAGCGCATCGCGCTCGTACCATTTCTGAGGAAGGAGTCGGCCGAGCCTCACGCCGGCCAAAGGATTAGCGGTTGTCGTTGGGTCCGAGCAACTGTTCCAGCTCGGCGATCTCGCGAAGGAGTGCGTCGACATCGACAGTCGACTCCGGCGGACCTTCGGCCAATACGTCCGCCCAGACCTGCGCATCGATCGTCTGCTCGCCGCCGCGCCGATCGATCAGTCGTTTCTCGATCGACTCGAGCCCAGTGCGCACGCCTTCGATCGTTCGATGCATGGCGCCGAGATCGTGTTTGAGCGCCACGATCTCGCGATCGCGTGCGACCAGCGCGTCGCGAACCACGGAGAGAAACATCTCGCGGTCCTCGCGGACGATCGCCAACATCGCGTCGCGCATGGACTCCAGATCGCTCTGCGAGACCGAGCTCCCACCGCTCGAGCTGATCACCGCTGCGCTGTCGACGATCTCCGGAGCTCGGTACGGAACCAAGCTTTCGAGCTCGCGCGCCGGCATGATCGTCGAGCCTGGTCGGTCCGACGATTTCTCGCGCGCGTTCGGCGTGCTTTCTTCGCGCCGCCACGCCGAAGCCCCGCGACGACGAGAAGCGTCGGCCTCGCGATCGACCTCGCTCGACGGCACGCGCGTTTCGAGACCGTTGCGACCCGCAACCGTGAAACGGCCCGGAAACGCGCCTTCTTCGATACGCCGTTGCAGCGCGCGTTTGCTGAGGCCGAGTAGCTCGGCGACTTCACGGAGGGAGTAGCTATCCGCCATGACGCGTCCCTTTCGCGAGCGCCGCTTCGACGAGCGAACGATTCTTGTCGAGGTACACGTCGACGTCTTCGTCCGTCAGTCCGAGGTCGCTGATAGTTTGTTGGTAGATCTCGACCGCTCCGGCGCGTTCACCCAGCGTCTTTTGGAGCTTCAGCTTCAGGCATGAAGCTCCAAACAGCCGCTCTTCGCGCGTCCTCGGAGGCATTGAATCACGCGACCGGTTCTTGCGGTGGCGGAGCGCTCTGCTCCACTGCACCGCTCTGCTCCGCGGCCGCGCCCTGCTCCTGCTCTCCCGCGACTCCGGCGTCCTCGCGCTCGGCGCCTTCACCCTCACCTCCGCGACCACCTCGACGGCGGCGGCGGCGGCGGCGGCGACCTTGGCCCGCAGCGCGACTCAGAGCATCGGGAACGACGTGCATCCGGCGATAGAGACCCTCGCCTTCCGACATCGTGCTCACGCCTTCGATGCTCATGATCGTCTGGTGAACCGCGCGGCGATCCGACGGCAACATCGGATGCACCGTGATCACTTTCCCCAATAGCCGCGATCTCTCTGCGAGCAGGCGGCCGACCGCGACCAATGTCGGATCGAGATCCGGATCGGGCTCGATCGGACGTGCGACCTGGTCTTGTTGCTGATGCTGCGGGCGGGGCTTCCGTTCGGCCGGTTGCCGGCGAGGAACCGAAGGCACCTCGACCAAGATGTGTTTCCGGCCTTCCGGAAACCGATTCACGATCTTGTTCATCAAAAATTGAAACGACGGGATCGCCGGCGGCCGGCTCTGCCCGAGCATCTCGGCGACGGCCGTCGAGCCTTCGCGTTCGTTGATCACGATGACGATGCGCGCATCCTCATCGCGAACCGAAATATCGGCATCGAGCCCCATGCGCTCCGCGAGACCTTTCGCGACCTCGAGCGCACGCGCTGCTTTTTCCGGCGCGGGACCGACAATTCCACCGCGAGCTTCGTCTTCATCGGCGTCGCCCTGCGCGCCTGCTTCAACTTGATCTTCCATGGCACCTGTCACGATTCACTCCTACTGCGCATCCGCTCCAACTGATCTTCTGCGCTGTGTTTTCAACGTCCGGTCGGGCCTCCAGCTGTTACCCCAGGAACGGACGCGGACCCTTTAACGGGACCGACGGACCTGTTGATAAAGTGAGTCTGCAATATGGTCAACAGCGTGTTGACCAAGATGTAGAAACAAAGTCCCGCGGGCAGCGCGAGCATCATGCCGCCGAACATCAGCGGCATCGTGTACTGCATAATTTTCTGCTGGGTCGGATCCATGGTCGTCGGCGTCATCTTTTGCTGGATGAACATCACCACGATGAGGACCACCGGCAGGATCCAGTACGGATCCCGCGCAGTCAGGTCGTCGAGCCACAAAAAGCCTTGCTGATAAAGCTCGGTCGAGACCCACAACGAACGGTAGAGCGCGAACCAGATCGGCATCTGAATCAACATCGGCAAGCAGCCGCCGACCGGATTCACGCCGTGGTCGCGATAGAGCTTCATCATCTCTTCGCTCTGGCGCTGCTTGTCCTCCGGGAACTTCTCGCGGACCGCGTCGATCTGCGGTTTCAACACGGTCATGGCGCGCGATGATTTTCCGGCGCGCTGATTCAACGGGTAGAGGATCAGCTTCACCACGACGGTGAGGCCGACGATCGCCAGGCCCCAGGAGTTGAACCAGGTGTGGAACAAACCGAGGATCCACAGCAGACCCGCGCAAAGGAACGCGAGGTTCATGCCAAGGATCGTGTAGTCGATCGCCTGTTCGAGCTCGGCGTTCGCGCGGGTCATGAACGCCGGCTTTTTCACGCCGAGGTACGCGGTGAACTTGTGGCGGCGCTCTTCGCCCGGCTTCAAGGAAACCAGCGGCAGCTCGAGGTCCGCACGCGCGAATTTGTTCTTCGCGGTGAGCGAACACTCGGCGTCGGTGCCGTCGCGCGGAATGATCGCCGCGACGAAATATTGGCGATCCATCGCCACCCATCGGACACCTTGTTTGAAGCTTTGTTTGCCGTCCGATTGCAGTTCGCCGATCGGAACCCGTTCGACCTCGTTGTTCGCGTGACACAAAGCTGCGAGGTGATCCGGCGGCGGCACGAACATCGCGAAGAATCCGCCGCCGGCGAGCATCGCATCGCTGACCTCGAGCGCGCTGCCGATCGCCAAGCGGTGCGCGGTCGGCGCCGGAGAACGGTTCCGCACCGTCACCGCCATCTCGACCTGAAAGTCTTCCTTGTTGAAGTGATACTCGCGCTCGATCTCCACGCCGCTGGCGAGCGCGAAGCGATAACGAACGAGGTCCGCGGTCTCCTCGACAACTTCGTAGTTGATGAGCTCCGGCACGGTGAACGTCGTTCCATCGAGGAACGAAATGCTCGCCATCTGCTGATAAGCCGGATCGTTTGGCGCGAGCGGTTTGGCGAGGGACACCGGTTTGTCGGTCTTGCGGTTGTCGCCGTCCCGCTCTTTGAACGAGGGAAGCTCGAAGTAGTCGATTCCGCCGCCGATGTTCGTGACTCGAACCTCGAACGGAATCGCATCGCCCTTCTCGATGCCGGGAACTTCGCCGCGAAACGACGTCAGCTTCGGCTTCACGTTCGTCGTCGCCGCGACCGCTTCACCGCTCGTCGTGCTCGTCGCTGCGACCTGCGTATTCGTCGACGCCGTCGAGGTCGCGACCGCTCCCTCCGTGATCGGTTTTGCTTTCGGTCGCGGAGGCGCCGGAAACATGAACTGCCAAGCGACCAACACGAGCACGCATAGGCCCGCGGCGATCATCAATCGTCGGTTATTAGACTCGTCTTCCATGATCGCCTTTGCTCACTACGGTGGATCGAAGCCACCAGGGTGCAGCGGATGACAACGCAAAAGTCGGCCGATCGCGCGAATCGTGCCGCGCAGAGCGCCGTCTTTCTTGATCACCTCGATCGCGTAAGCGCTACAAGTCGGGTGAAAGCGACAACGCGCGCCACCGAGGTGAAGTAGGGGAGAGATGAGGAGCTGATAGGCACGCACGAGGATCATCAAACCTCGAGCGGGAATGGAGACGCGTGCTTCGCCCGAGCTCACGCTTTTTCCCCATTCGTTTGCGGACGTTTCGCGCGTTGTTTTTTTTCGTATGCATCGATCGAACGCTCGATGGCCGGGAGCAGCTCGGCGGCGAGCGCATCGAGACCGTGCTTCGCCAGCTCCGCAGCTTCTGGTTTTGCAATGAACACGAAGTCGACCGGGGGTAGAGCGTTCGCGCAGCGGCGAAAGATCTCTTTCAGCAGACGGCGAACGCGGTTTCGGACCACCGCATTCCCGACCTTGCGGCTGATGGCGCAACCAAAGCGCGGGCGCTCGGCGTCCACGATCGAATGCACAATGATGGTGAAGGCGCCGGTGTGAATACGAGATCCGTAGCGCTGGATGCGCGAAAACTCGCCACGACGGCGGAGACGCGCTGGGCGCGGGAGCTTCCCGCTCGCGCCGATCTGAACGCGGGCGCGAGCGGTCATGAGGGAGCTACTTCTTGTAATTGGCCGTCGCCAGGCGCTTGCGGCCCTTGGCGCGGCGGCGAGAGACAATGTCAGCGCCTCCGCTCGTGGACATACGCTTGCGGAAGCCGTGTTTGCGGATTCGTCGAATTCGGTGAGGCTGATATGTTCTCTTCATCGCACTATCCTCCCGTGAGGGGCTCTTCTCTTCTCATCTCGGCGCGCGAAGTCAAGATCTCTTCATCGATCCCGCAACGCATACGCTTTTTCGTTTTCCGGTTGGGCTATTGATCCGGCGTGCGCAGAGCGGATAGATCCGCCTCCTTTCGCTTGGGGCGGTGAGGTTGATGACGCAGGAGATCGAAGTTGGGGCTGAAAATCAACATGAGCAGGCGCGTGCTCCACAGATTCGGTCGGAGACGTGGGAGCGGTTGAAGACCGCGCTTCGAGCTCGGCTCAACCCGCAAAATTACGCGACTTGGATCGCGCCGTTACGCGCCACGTCGGAGCAGGGTGATTCCCTCACGCTGGCGACCAACAGCGTCTTCCAGCTCGACTGGATCAACGACCACTACCGCGACGTCGTCGAGGAAGAGCTGGTCAAGATCTCGAGCGAGACGCGCCTCGAGCTGATCGTCGCCGAGGGGGAGATCGAAGAACAGATCACCTCGGAGCTGCCCGCGCCGGCACCGCGCGTGGTCCCCGCTGCACCGAAGGAGCCGGAGACCGGCGGCACGATGAATCGCCGCTACACGTTCTCGACCTTCGTCACCGGCCCATCGAACCAGCTCGCGTCGGCGGCGGCACTTCAGGTCTCCGACAAACCCGGTTCGGCCTACAACCCGCTGTTCATCTTCGGGCGCGTCGGCCTCGGCAAAACGCATCTCCTCCAAGCGATCGGTCACTCGATCTTGAAGAAGAATGCTGCGGCGCGCGTGCAGTACCTGACGACGGAACAATTCATCAACGACGTCATCCAAGGGATCCGTTTCGATCGCATGGACGAGATCCGAAAGATGTATCGCGCCTGCGACGTCTTGCTGATCGACGACATCCAATTCATCGCCGGAAAAGAGACCTGCCAGGTCGAGTTCTTCCACACCTTCAACGCGCTCTATGACGCGCGAAAACAGGTCGTCGTCACTTCGGACAAGCTCCCGCACGAGATCAAAGATCTCGAAGAGCGGGTGAAGACGCGCTTTCAGTGGGGTTTGATCGTCGACCTGCAGCCGCCGGAGCTCGAGACCCGCGTGGCGATCGTGAAGAAGAAAGCCGAGACGGATTCGATTCCGATCAGCGATGACGTCGCCATGTTCATCGCGCAGTCGGTGCGTTCGAACGTTCGCGAGCTCGAAGGCAGCCTGATCCGCATCAGCGCCTACGCGAGCCTCCAGAATCAAGAGATCTCGGTCGCGCTGGCCAAAGCCATTCTGAAGGACGTGATGGCCGGGAAGGGCCAGGCGTTGACCTGCGAGGCGATCGTCAAAGCGGTCTCCAACCACTTCGACGTGAAGATCGGCGACCTCAAGTCGACGAAGCGGGGTCGGGCGATCGCGCTACCCCGGCAGATCGCGATGTATCTTTGCCGGCGCCATACTGGAGCGTCGTATCCGGAGATCGGCCAGGCGCTGGGCGGGAAAGACCACACCACGGCGCTCAACGCGTTCAACCGCATCAAGGAGCGGCTCGACACCCCGGACGTGCGCCGGCACGTCGATGAAATTGAACGCCTGCTGCTTGACTAGACCCATGGAATCGACGAACACACCACCCATCGTGCTCCGGGTTCAACCAGCCCCCATATCTTGTGGACGGACCTGTGAACAGACGGTGCGATTGGGCATGAGCAAAGTACACACAGGTTGTTCGCCCGCGATTCACAGGATTGTGCACCTTCGAACCCAAAAGAATTTCGTTCAGTTGGGATCACTATTCCCAGATTCACAGAGCCTACTCCTACGATCTTTAGATCTATTACTAAGATCTCTGATCCAAGGAGCGAGGGGGACTTCATGGAACTGACCATCCGAGTACCAGAGCTCGTGCGAGCTCTCCAACGCGTGCAAGGCATCGTCGAGAAGAAGACGACCATGCCGATTCTCGCCAACGCGCATATCAAGTCCAAGGGACGCGATGCGATCACCGTCTCCGCGACGGATCTCGAGATCGGTCTCACCGCCGACTACGAAGCGAAGGTGCCGAAGGCGGGAGCGATGACGCTCGCTGCAAAGGCGCTCTATGACATCGTTCGCTCACTGCCCGAGCAGACAGTGACGCTGAAGCAGGCCGCAAATCAGTGGGTCGAGATCACCTGCGGCAAAGTGAAATATCGCGTCGTGGGCATGGCCGCGGAGAGCTTCCCGACGTTGCCGAAGTTCGAAGATGTCGCGTTCTTTCCGATCGATCCGAAGATCTTCAAAGAGATGATCGACAAGACGCTGTACGCGGTGTCGACCGACGAGACGCGCTACAATTTGACCGGTGTGTTTTGCGAATCGGTCGCCGGCTCACCGGGACTGCGCATGGTCGCGACCGATGGTCATCGCTTGGCGTTGATCGCGCGTCCCACGCCGGAAGCGCCGGTGATGAAAGAGGGCGTGATCATCCCGCGCAAAGGTCTCGTTGAGCTGCGCAAGCTGCTCGAAGACGGTGAAGGGACCGCACGTCTCGGCTTCGTGGAGAACAGCGCGGTGTTCGAGAAAGGCGGCACGACGTTGACCATGCGTCTCGTCGACGGCCGCTTCCCGGATTATCAGCAGGTCATTCCGGCCGCCTCTTCGCGTCGCGTGCGCGTCGGTCGCCAACAATTGCTCGAGGCGTTGAAGCGCACGTCGTTGTTGTCGCCGGACAAGGCACAAGGTGTTCGCGTCGAGCTGTCGACGAACATGCTCGCGCTCTCCGCGAACAATCCGGATCTCGGCGAAGCGCGCGAAGAGATCGACGTGGAGTACGACGGTGAGCCGCTGAAGATCGGTTTCAACTTTCGCTACATGCTCGACGTGTTGTCTGCGGTGACCGAGGAACGGGTCGAGCTCGAGCTCACCGATGAGCTTTCTCCCGGCGTGATGCACGGCGAAGGATCCGAAGGATACAGCGCAGTGATCATGCCGATGCGCATCTGATCCTGGCCCAAAGTGCTGCTTCTCTCGCTCGAGCTGTCGCGGTTTCGCAACATCACGGACGCCAAGCTCGATCTCGCCCCCGGCTTCAATGTCATCGTCGGCCCGAACGGACAGGGCAAAACAAACGCGCTCGAAGCGATCTATTTGTTGTCCGCGTTGCGGCCTCTGCGAAGCGTGCAGCGAAAAGCTTTGATCCAATATTCGGCGGAAGAAGCGGTGCTCAACGCGCGGGTGACCTGCGCGTCGACGGGACTTCAACACGATCTTTCGATGACGCTGTCCGCGAGGACACGTGCGCTGTCGAAGGATTCGAAACGTTGCGAGGCGACGTCGTTTCTCGGCGTCGCAGTGGCGGTGGCGTTCACTCCCGATGATCTGCAGCTACCGAAGGGTGGACCGGATGCGCGGCGCCGATTTTTGGATCGCGCGTTATTGAACATGCGGCCGGCGTACCTCGAAAAAGCGATGCGGTATGCGCGAGCGCTGAAGGAGCGAAGTCGCATCTTGCACGAGCAAGGTGATGATCAAGTTCTCGATGCGTACGATCAGGTCTTGGCCACGGAAGGTGCGTCGATCACCGTGCAGCGCGCAGCGTATGTCCGTGAGCTCGCACCTCGCGTGGAAAAACAGTTTGCGGAGATCGCGAGTCCGGCGCCGGCCTTGTCGATGATCTACGAAGGCTCGATCGAAGATGTCGGTGAAGAGGACGAGGTTCGCGAACGTTTGTTGCTCGAGCTCGGTGCGAAACGTGCGACGGACCGCCGGCGGAAGACGACGTCGGTGGGCCCGCATCTCGATGAGCTCGCCCTGAAGCTCGATGGTGCCGCGGTTCGCGATCGTGCTTCGCAAGGACAACATCGCGCGATCGTGCTCGCGTTGAAGCTCGCGGAGATCACACATCTCGCGGAGCGGCTCGGTGAAGCGCCGATCTTGTTGCTCGACGATATGTCTTCGGAGCTCGATCCGGTGCGGTCGCGACAGCTCTACGACGCGATCGGCCGGCTCGAAGGACAAGTGATCTTGACCGGCACCGAAGAACCGCGCTCACTCGGCCCCGCCTCGGTGTTGTACGACGTCTCCGAAGGCAGGTTCACGCGGCGCTCATGAGACGCATCGAAGACAAGATCGGACACCTCGATGCCGCGCTCGACGGAAAGAGCGAAGTCGAACGAGCGAACGCGTTGACCTTCGATCGTTTGCGCTTTGTGCCGGCGACCCTCCCCGAGGTGAATTTCGAGGCCATCGATCTGTCGATGAAACTTTGCGGAAAGAAGATCGCCGCGCCGCTGATGATTTCGCCGATGACCGGCGGGATCAAACGCGGCGGAGACCTCAACCGGCGCATGGCCGCGGCCGCAGAACGTGCGCGGATTCCGTTCGGTGTCGGCTCGCAACGCGTGGCGATCGAGTCGGCTGCGCGCGCAAAAGATTTTCAGGTGCGCGACGTCGCGCCGAACGTGGTCTTGTTCGCGAACCTCGGCGCTGTGCAGCTCGTCAAAGGTTACGGTGTCGATGAAGCGAAGCGCGCGATCGAAATGATCGGTGCGGATGCGATCTATCTTCACTTGAACGCGATGCAGGAGGTCGTGCAAGAAGGCGGCGACACCACCTGGCGCGGAGTGCTGCGGGCGATTGAAAAAGTGGCCACGAAGATCGATGCGCCCGTGTTTGCGCGCGAGGTCGGCTTCGGCATTCCGTGCGATCACGCAAAACACTTGTTCGATGCCGGCGTCGTGGGGATCGATTGTGCGGGTGGCGGCGGGACGAGCTGGACGCTGGTCGAGGGCCGGGTGGCGAGCGGCAGCACGAGCCGGCGGATGGGTGACACCTTTGCGGACTGGGGCCTGACCACGCCGGAGTCCATCCGCGAGGTGCGGCGTGCGTCCAAGCAGGCGACGGTGATCGCGTCGGGGGGAGTGCGCAGCGGGCTCGATGTAGCGAAAGCGATCGCGCTCGGAGCGACGCTGGCGGGGATGGCGGCGCCGGTTCTGCGGGCGGCCGAGGAGAGCGAGGAAGCCGTCGATCTGCTGATCGCGACGGTGATCCGCGAGCTTCGCGCGACGTTCTTCGGCGTGGGTGCGGGCTCGCTCGCCGCCTTCCGAAAAAAACCGCGGTTGATGCCGTTTCACGATCCGTTGACGGGCCAAATCGAGCGTTGTTAGGTTCCGCGCCCCATGGCGGCACCCCGCGATCTCGGCGCAATTGGTAGCGGCGGAGCTTTTCCAGGCTTCAGCGACGCAGACTTCAATGCGTACGAGCCGAAGAAACAGTCATCGAATGCGTTCACACTCGAGCGCCGCAAGGCGAAAGACAAACTGCTCGCGTTGACGCGCGCGGTTCAAGAAGAGCTCGAAGAAGAGCTCAAAGGACTCGAGCTCGGTGCGTCGGATGAAGCGCCGACGGTCAACAACTCGCGCAAGGTCGAAGCGCAGTGGGTCTTCTTCACGCGCAACAACGACGAGCGCACTGCACTGAAAAAACATCTCGGCAAAACGGATCTCACGGCCGGTGCAGGGCTCTTCGACATCTCGATCCAGCACCAACACGCGTGTTTGATCATGCGGCTCGATCAGCGCGGCTTGGCGATCGGTGTCGAAGTCGCGACGAAAGCGAAGGTCGATCGCGAGAACGCGGCCGAGAAGCTGAAACAACTTTGGGCGCGCGAAAAACTGGTGGAGATCTCGCGCGGGTTGCCGAACGGAGCGGAGCTCATTCTCGGCGGCGCGCGTTTCGAAGCGACGGGAGTTGAAGCCGCGCAGCTCGAAGCTTGGGAGAAGCCGCTGCGGGAACCGGAGTCTTCGCTCGTTGTCGAAACGATTCTGCCGCGCGCTGAAGATGTGTTGAAGTCGACGGCGTTGATCGGAACGGTCATCGAACACGTGTCTGCGTTCTTGCCGCTGTACCGTTTCGTCGCGTGGTCGCGCGAGAACGAACACCGCCCGCTCAAAGCGGAAGCGAAAAAAGAACAGGCCGCGGTTCAAGAGAAGAAACGTGCGGGCTTCGAGCCCGGTGAACGCGTCACCATCCTCACCGGCTTGTTCGCCGGACGAAGCGGCTACCTCGCGGAGATCGACGGCAAAGGCCGCGCGAAGGTGATGGTCGGACCGGTAGGCGTCAATGTCGACGCGAAGGACTTGAAAGCGAATTGAACCCGGCGTCGCTCGGCAAACGCGTGATGAACACGCTCGTTCCCGCGATCATCGGGGGCGTGATCGGGTTTGCGTACGCGAAGCTGACGCTCAACCTGCCTCCCGACAGCTCGTTCCCCGCTGTGTATGGCGCCGCCGGTTCCGCGGTGATGGTGTTGAGCGTGCGGATCGCGGCGATGTTGCGGACGATCTGGAACGATTTCCGAGGCAAGCGACCACCGGACGCCTAAGAGTCCGCGGCGGAGTCTAACGAGGTCGTTTTTTTGACTACAGTGCCCGACAGCGGCACCCTGCGGCTCAATGACACGTCGCCAAGCCCAAGACCGACGAAACCAAGAACGAACCGACAAAGATCGCCGAACCGTCCGAGAGCGCCGCGGCGCCAACCGAGTTTCTCTCCGCCTCGATGTCGCCGTGCCTGTCTTAGTACGGGGACCTGATGGGCTGCAGCGCGGCCTCGCTCGCAACATCAGTCAGGGCGGGATGTTGATCGAGATGCACGAGCTCCCCGCGATCGGCTCGCGCTTGGAGATCACTTTTTCGGGGATGACCAGCGCCGTCGCGGTGACGCTTCACGGCGATGTTCGCCATCAGCTCGCTTGGCAACACGCGGTTCAGGGAAAAATGCAGACGATGCGCGGGGTCGGTCTTCGGTTCGTGGATGATGTGAAAACCGTGGAGCGCTTACCGTCGGTCGGCGATTGGGTGCACTGAGGATCGGTGCACGGACCGAAGTGCGAATCGACGAGAAAAATCAGACGCGGATGTGGCTGTAGCGGCCCGAAGCGAGCGCGGTGCGCAGGTACTGATGATCCTGGTTGGTGCGCGCGTTGTGCATTTCGCCGGCCATTTGCGAGGCCCAATCCTCAGGAATGTCCGAGGAATTCGGGTTGAATTCGGCCTTCGCGTTGTAGCCGCCGCTGGCGAAAGCGAACGGCTTGCCTGAGGTCGAGAGGTTTCCGCCGTCGCGGCCACCATTGTAAGGCATGTGCGAGTAGCGGCTGCGGAGACCGCCGGCCACCATCGACGAACGCTGGAAGACCGCCGGACGGGCGAACGGTCCAACCGTCGCGAGGGGCGAATCCCAAGGAATGTTGTTCTGGGTACGAACGCGTTCGAGGTTCTTGACCGCGCTCTGGATGCCTTTTTGGTCGAGATTCGCGATCTTGTACGCGAGGGCGTCGACCATCGAGTCGCTCGGGGCGTTCTGATTGCCACCGTTGCGGCCACGACCGTCGGGGTTGGTCGTCGTCTCGGGCAACGGCCGAAGGTGCGCGGCCACGTCGGCGCGGGAACCTTCTGCTTCATTGCGACGAACGTCGCCCTTGTTCACGCCAAACGCTTGCTGTCTTACGAGCGTCATCTCAAAGAACGTTATCGCGTTCGGCTCGACGATGTTGCGAAAAAAATGAAGGATCACCGAGACTTACATTTGGATCCGATGTACGACATTCGGAATACCGCGGGAAAACAGCCGTTGACACGGTTGGTCGCGGCCATCAAGGTGCGCCATTCGCTCGCAGACGGGCGTATTTCAGTCGAGAGTAGAGATGCCGAAAGACGATCAGATAGAGTGCGAAGGCGTGATCAAGGAGGTCCTACCGAATGGGATGTTCCGAGTTGAGATCGCGCCTGGCCAAAACATCCTCGCTTATGTCTCTGGGAAAATGCGGAAGTTCTTCATCCGTATCGTGCTCGGGGACAAGGTCACCGTGGCGTTGTCGCCGTATGACCTTACCAAGGGCCGTATCGTTTACCGCGCTCGCTAGCTCGGCGATCCTCATTCTCTTGAGTCATGCGCCCAATGCTTGGGGCGCACCTTCGGCTCAAGAGCTGTTCGAGGCAGCGCTTGCCAAAGAACAACAGTCGGACACGGCCGGTGCCCGCGCGCTCTATGAGCAGGTGCTGGGATCCGAGCCGGAGCATGGTCGCTCGCTGATCAACCTCGGCTTGCTCGAGATCCGTGAACGGAAGATCGCTTCCGGACTGAAGCGCTGCCAAAAAGCCTCCGATCTCGATCCGAACGCGGCCAAAGCCCACTACTGCCTCGGCCTCGGCTGGGTGAAGAGCGGGAAAGACGCGGAGGGGGCGGCGGCGTTCGAACGATCGATCGCGCTGCTCAAAGACGAGCCTTCACCGAAGATCGAGCTCGGCCACATACGCCGGAAGGCGAAGCAGTGGGACGCGGCCATTCAGTTGTATCGCGAAGCGGTGCGACTCAAGGCGGACGAGGCCGACCTGCATGTGAACCTCGGCTATTGTTACAAAGAGAAGGGCGAGCTGCCGGCGGCGGAGGTCGAGTACCGCAAAGCGGTGCAAAAAGATCCAGCGAGCTACTTCGGCAACTTGAATCTCGGTTGGGTGCTGGTGAAGACCAAGCGCGATGCCGAGGCCGAGCCGTTCTACTTAAAGGCGACCGAGCTCGATCCCAAACAGGCGGATCCCAACTTCAACTTGGGGAATTTGTATCGCCGCAAAGGTGAGCTCGAAAAGGCGCGCGATCGTTATGCACGCGCGGTGGAGCTCGCACCCGATCGCGCCGAACATCACTTGGAGCTGGCGCGTACGTTGTGGAGCTTGGGTGACGCGGCGAAAGCGCGCGTTCACTTGGATCGCGCTGCAGAGCTGAAGCCGGACGCGGCGCTGGCGAAGGCGATCGAGAGGACGCGCTCGCTGCTCGGCACGACTCCGCCGAAACGGGTGGTCAGCGATCCGTCGCCGAATTCGGCTCAGCGGCCCGCGGAAGATGTGAAGCCAGGGCCGAAAACTCAGACAAGGTAAGCGTCTCCGCGCGGCGCTCGAGCTTGATGTTCGCGGCTTCGGCGGCGCGTTCGATGTCGGGCTTGGCGAACTTCGTGGAGAGGGAGTTGCGCAGAGTCTTTCGGCGCTGCGAGAAGGCCGCGCGCACCACGACTTCGAGATGTGCCGGATCCTCGACCTGTACTCTTGGACAGGGGAGCCATTCGAGCCGCAACACCGTGGAGACGACCTTCGGCGGCGGGATGAAACAGCTCGGCGAGACGTCGAAGAGCCGTTCGATGTTCGTGTGCATCTGAAAGAGCAAGGTGAGTGAACCGTAATCGCGCGTGTCGACTTCGGCGTGCAAACGGTCGGCGACTTCACGTTGGATCATGATCGTGGCGCTGCCGATGAGGTGCCTCTGCTCGAGCAAACAGAGGAGCAGGGGCGTGGTGATGCTGTAGGGGAGGTTGCCGGCGAGCGCGGGTTTGATCGGCGCGGTGAGCTCGTTGTAGCGGAGCTCGAGCGCGTCCCCCTCGACCACGCGGACGTTCGAGGTCGCCGGGAAAATCTCGCGGAGCACGGGGATCAAAGTGCGATCGCGCTCGATGGTGACGACGTTTTTTGCGCGGGTGGCCAGCTCGCGGGTGAGCGTGCCGAGGCCGGTGCCGATCTCGACGAGGACTTCCGGATCGTCGCGCGTCGCTTCTTCGGCGATCGCGGCGAGGATGTTGTCGTCGACGAGGAACGATTGGCCGAGCGATTTTTTGAGGCGAAGCTCGTGTCGCGCGAGCATGTCGCGCACGTGGGCGCGGGCGCTCACGGACGGACGCTCCCTTTTGGAGTCACTTTGTCGGTGAGCGGCCAGTAGGAGCGCGTGTCGATCGAGAGGCCGTGATTTTCTCCTCGCATCAAACGTTCGTAGCCGGCGCGCGCGATCATCGCGGCGTTGTCTGTGCAGTTCGCGCGCGAGGGGAGGAACAGCGCAACTTGTTCTCTCGCGGCTCGCATGGCTGCTTTTTCGCGAAGGCGACTGTTGGCCGCGACGCCGCCGGCGAGGACCAAGGTACCTGTACCGGAGACCAGGGTGGCGCGGAACGCTTTTTTGAGGAGGTTGTCGACGACGGCTTCTTGGAAGCCGGCGCAGAAATCGCCGAGCTCGTCCGGGGTGAACGGCGTGGGGCGTTCGCGGATCATCCGGGCGGCGGCGGTTTTCAGGCCCGAGAAGCTGAAGTCGAAGTTGTCTTTGCCCGGCATGAGCACCGGGAAAGTGAAGCGATCGCGCGGGCGATCTTTGGCGAGGCGATCGATCACGATGCCGCCGGGATAACCGAGGCCGAGGAGCTTTGCGGTTTTGTCGAACGCTTCGCCCGCGGCGTCGTCGCGCGTGGAGCCGAGGTGTTCGTACGGGCCGCCGAGCGCTCGGACCAACATCAGCGAAGTGTGGCCTCCGGAGATGAGGAGCGAGACGAACGGCGGTTTCGGCGCGGGAGTTTCCAAGAACGCAGCGGCGATGTGGCCTTCGAGGTGGTTCACGCCGACGATCGGTTTATCGAGCGCGAGCGCGAGACCTTTCGCCAGCTCCACGCCGCACAACAAAGAGCCGACCAAACCGGGGCCCGAGGTGACGGCGATGCCGTCGATCTCTTGCGGGGTGAGCTTCGCGTCCTCGAACGCGCGTGCGAGCACCATGCTCAAGGAACGGATGTGATCGCGCGAAGCGATCTCGGGAACGATGCCGCCGTATTTTGCATGGATCTCCACCTGCGTGCGCACGACGTTGGCGCGCAAGGTTTTGCCGTCGCGATCGAGCACCGCCACCGCGAGCTCATCGCACGAAGACTCGATGCCGAGGACGATCATTGCTGCGCTTGCATGAAGCGCCGGACCTCGGATGCGTATTCACCTTTCGGTTCGAGCTCGAGGTAACGCTGATAACTTTTCTTGGCGGCGACGATGTCCAGTTTGTTGCTGGCGACCAAACCGAGCACCAGATGCGCGCGCGCCGAGCTCGCTTCCAGCGAGAGCGCCTTCCTCGCGGCGGCCGCGGCTTGCGCGTCGCGCTCCATACTGTAGAGGACGAGCGCCAAACCGGAGTGTGCGGTGGCGTTGTTCGGCTGCGCTTCGATCACCGAGCGGAATTGTTTGTCCGCGTCTTTCAGCTTGTCGCCTTTGAGCGCGGCTTCGGCTTTCGCCAGCGTGGCTGCGGGATCGATCGCGGGTGTCAGCGGGGCCCCTTGTTTCGCGACTTCGGGCTTCGCGACTTCGGGCTGTACCGCGACGGCGTCCGGCTTTTTCTCGTCCACGACCGGTCGCACCACCGCTTCCGGCTTTTTCTCGCCGACCGGTTGCTCTGCGATCCCTTCCGGCTGCGTGCCTTCGAACTCGACTTTGGTGTCGTCCGCGGCCGGCCACGCGGCTTGTTTTTTCTCCGCGTCTTTTTTCGCGGACACCGGCAGCGGCGCGACTTCGTGTTTCTGTTTCACCAGGCGCGGAATGAAGACCACGCCCGCCGCGGCGCCGAGCAGCGCAGCGATCAACACCAAACCCTTCCAACGTCCACCGGGCGAGGGCTCCCAGGTGAGCGCATCGTCGTCGTTCTTCTTCTCGAAGAACGAGTCGTGAAGGCCGGATTGTTCTCGTTGAATATGACCATTCGTCGCGGGCAACGCGGCCGCGAGCACCGGCGCGGGAATGATCGGCGCGGCGATCGGCGCAGGAATCACCGGTGCCGGGACGTGGGGTGCTTGCGTCTGCGTCGCGGCGACGATCAAGGAAGCGGAGCGCGCCGGCACGCGTTCGCCGGTTTCGGAGCTCTTCGTCGCCGCGGGGACCACGGTGCGAATGACACGTTCGGTTTCGTCGTGTTGCAGCTTCCGCGCGGTCTCCGCCCAAACATCGGGCTTGGCCGGCGGCATGGTGTCCGTGGGGACATTCGGCGTGTTCGACGCGATCGACGATAGCTGCGTGATCGTCGAACCGCTGCGTGGTCGCGCGGCCACCACCGACGCGACACGTTGGATCGCGAGACGTTGCGGCGCTTTCGAAGGCTGCGTCAGCGGGATCGGCTCACTCGCCGCCGGGACTTTCGAGGCCTGCGTGAGCAACACCGGTTTGTTCGCGGGGACAGTGTGGCGCGAGAGGATCTGCGAATCTTCGGGGATCGGCTCCGGCACCGGTGTTCGTTCGCGCACCGGATGTGTCAGCGGGATCGGCGCATCCGAAAGCGTGGGATCTTCGCGATCATCACGATCGAGCGGGCTGGCAGCGCTCAAGATCTCCGACGCCGTGTTCGGCGAAGGGATCATCGCGCGGCCGAGCACGCTCGGCAGCTCACTCGAGCGGGGCCCTGACGAAAGCCAGGTGTCGAGATCCGGGCTCGACGCTTGCGCCGCATGCGAGATCGGCGCTGAAGGAATCGCGCTCTTCGCTTCGCCGACGCGCAACACGTTCGAGCGATAGAGCTCGGCGATCGTGCCTAGGATCTCGGTGTCGTCGAGCGATGCTTCGTGCACCACTTCGAAGATCGAACGCCGGCCGTCGAAGAGATGCAGCACGGACCGCACTTCTTCGGGCACGTCTTTGTAACGCGCGGACAACGAGCCGAAGTCGACGGAGAGCTTGGTGTCCATCTCCGGCAAGAGCTCGCGGAGGCGCGACCACTCGTCGATGCGCCGCATACCTTCGAGCAACAACGCTTGCGTCGAAGTGTGAACGACGTCTTCGCGTGCGAGTGGTTTGAACTCGATCTCGAACACGCCGTCTTCCCACATCAACATGCGGTACACGGCTGCGGGTCCGTTGAGCTTCGCGAGATGCGCGTCGATCACGCGGCCGTCGCGGAAAAAGATCGTGGCACGTTGTTCGCCGCCGGCGACGAAGCCGCCGCTCCGTTCGCGATCGGAGGCGAGATAGACGATGCCGCTTTTTTGCCCGGATTCCATCAATTGCAGGAGATCGACGACGCCCATGTTCGCGAGCGCGCCCGAGAGATTTCCGGCGCGGTCGCGACGTGTGATCGCTTCCGTCTCACGGCGTTCGAGCAATCCGCGCACGCGCTGCACGATCTCCATGACGAGCACCGGCTTCGACACATAGTCGTCCGCACCCGCGTTGATGCCTTTGACCCTCGCGTCTGCGCTCGTCTCGGCGCTGAGAAAGAGAACGCTCGTTCTCGCTAAGCGCGGATCGGACTTGATGCGATGACAAAGATCGAAGCCATCGCTGTCCGGAAGGACGGTGTCGGTGATGACGAGATCTGGATGCGTTTCGAGCGCGAATTCGAGCGCACGTGACGCAGAGGTTGCCGTCGCTACCCCATAGCCCGCTTTCTTTAGGCTGACTTCGAGGACGCGCAGACTTCGCGCGTCAGAATCGACAAGGAGCAAGCTTCTTTTCGGCACAGCTGGCGCCGATGGTTTCACGCGCCCAAAAGCGGGGTCAAGCCGCAGAGATGACGAGAGCCGCCTCGCGGTTTGACGCGCGTTCGCGTCGGTGCGTAACTGCGGTTGACCGCACTCCGGTTGTTCGGCGATACCGGATGGCTCGATCTTCAATGACCGAAGCAGAGAACGGGAAAAACGTCACTGAGCTCCTCGTATCGGGGAGTGGCGCCGTGACTAAGCAGAATCCGACGTCGGCGCGCCTTTATGTCCCCACGGGGATCGATAAAGGCCGAAGCACCAGCGTCGGGATGGCACCGATCGTCGTCGGGGCCGGACAAGATTGTGAGCTCATCCTTCAGGACCGCACCGTGTCCCGCCGGCACGCAGAAGTTCGTCGCGAGGGCGATTACGTGATCGTGAAGGACCTCGGCTCGACGAACGGCACGTTCTACCGTGACGCCCGCGTCGGCGAGGTCTTCGTCCCCCTCGGTGGCGAAGTTTCCTTCGGAAAAACGCGGGTCAAGATCGTTCCCGAGGAGGTCCCGCTCGAGGCCAAGCCGTACGCGGCGGAGCGCTTGGGCCCGCTGATCGGCGGCGACATCCGTATGCGCGAGATCTTCGCGCTGATCGAAGACATCGCCACGACCGACGTCACCGTGGTCATCGAAGGCGAGACCGGCACCGGCAAAGAGCTGGTCGCTGCGGCGATCCATCAACTTTCTTTGCGAGGAAAGAAGCCCTTCGTGGTCTTCGACTGTACCAACCAGCCGAAAGACTTGGTCGAAAGCTCGCTCTTCGGACACGTCAAAGGCGCGTTCACCGGCGCCATGGGCCCGCGACAAGGCGCGTTCGAGCGCGGCAACGGCGGAACGATCTTCCTCGACGAGCTCGGAGAATTCGGGCTGGACCTTCAGCCGAAGCTGCTCCGCGTGCTCGAGTCTCGCGAGATCCAGAAGGTCGGTGGCGACGGTTACGATCCGGTCGATGTCCGGGTGATCACCGCGACGAACCGCAATTTGAAGGCGGAAGTGCGCGCCGGGCGGTTCCGCGAAGATCTCTATTACCGTTTGGCGGTGGTGAAGATCGTCCTTCCGCCGCTCCGCGAGCGCATGGGCGACATCCCGCGTTTGGTCGCCCACTTCCTCGATCACATGGGATCACCATGTACGGTCGATCCAACTTGTTTCGAACGACTGCGTGCACACACCTGGCCGGGCAACGTCCGTGAGCTGAAAAATGTCGTCGATCGCGCGGCTGCGTTGTCGCGCGGGAAGAACAACGTCGATCTTTCGCGCTTCATTCAAGAGATGGACGACGACGGCCGCGCCCCGCTCAACGATGCGGTGCTCGATAAAAACGTCTCCTTCAAAGAAGCGAAAGGCAAAGTGGTGAGCGACTTCGAGAGCCGCTACATCCAGATGTTGCTTCGCGAGCACGGCAACAACATCTCCGTCGCTGCACGCGAGGCCGGCATCGATCGCAAACACTTCAAGGATCTGATGCGCAAACACGGCATCGAAGCGAAGTCGAGCGACGTGGACGACGAGGACGTCTGAGTGCCTGCGGAAGAGGTACTAAATGTCGAAGAAGCGCGATGAGCCGCGGTTCGATTCCACGACGTTCCCCGAGGTTCGCGTGGTTCCCGCAGCGCACGTGCGTGGTCCGCTCGATGATGATCGGCCGACCGAATTGCACCAACGCGTTCCGCAACAGGAGCTCGCTCACACGCGCGAGCAACTGATCTCTGGATCAACTGTCCGAGAGATCATGAACAACCAAGAGCACAATCTTTCGGATGCGCTCGGCAAGTTGCTCGAGAGCGCGCGCCGAAAATTGCCGAACGCCGAGGTCGATGCGCGCGCGTCGCTCGTGCTCCGGCATCACTTCGAGTTCGATCGCCGTGTGGGTTACGATCTGAAGCTGAAGTTGTTCGATGCGGCCGGTGTCTGCGTCGAAGTGGTCGCGGAGCTCGATCAGGATGGACGTGCGATCCGTCGCGGCTCCGTGTTCATGAAGCTGATCAACATTTAGCTTTCATAGCCACGGAACGTGACCATGGGGCGCGATTCGCTTGTCGTTTCGCGGGGTGGTGTTCGTGCACATGCGTTTTTGCATGTTCGGCCTTTTGTTGAGTGTTTTGATTTCGCAGCCTTTGTCTTTTGAAGACGTGCTCTCGCGAGCACGGACGAACAACGCGGCGCTGCTGGCCTCGCGCGCCGAGATCGATGTCGCGGAGGCGGAGCTCGATCGCGCCTGGGTCGGCTGGCAACCTCGGGTGGATGCGACCGGAAGCCTGACCTTCAACAGCCAAGAACAGATCTTCGATCCGCGCGACTTCGTTCCGCCGGGGACCATGGCGGATTTCGGCGAGCCGGCGGTGATTCAAAAACATGTCGAATACGCGGGCGTCGCGCGTGTTTCGCAGACGTTGTTCAACATCTCGGTGTTGCGTGCGCCCGGTGTGGCGCGGGCTTCACGCGACGCGGCGATCGCGCATGCGGATGCGGCGGAAGACGAGCTGTTGTTTCAAGCCGCAACTTTGTACGCGACGCTCGCGGGATTGAAGGCGCAAGAAGCTGCGGCGGATCGCGCGCTCGCGGTCGCCGAACAACGTGTCGCCGATGCGCGCGTGCAGGTCGACGCGGGTCGTGCGACTCCGCTGGTGCTCACGCGTGCGGAGACGGATCGCGTGGTCGCGCTCGGTGTGAAAGCGTCCTTGCTCGCGGCGCGTCGGGGTGCGGCGGCGAATTTGGGGGCGATGATCGGCGCGAAGGGTGCCGTCGAGATCTCCGAAGATCGTCTGAGTGACTCGATCAAAACAGCGCCGGCCGAACGCGCGATCGTCGTGGCGCGCGAACGTGAAGCGATCGCCGCGGAGAAAGCGATCGGTTTGACGAGCGCGAATTGGTTGCCTTCGCTCGCGGCCGAAGGGACCGCGCGTTACTCGAATGCGTCGGGATTTGCAGAGTCCGATTTCAATGCGCGCGCGACGATCAATTTGGTGATCCCAATTTATGATGGCGAGCGTTACGCGGCGACCGATGTTGCGGAAGCGCGTGCCGTCGCGGCGCGACATCGCTTGGAAGATGAACGTGCGAAGGTCCGCGCGTATCTCGAGTCGGCGAGCGCGGAGCTCGATGCGGCGAAAGCGGAGCTAGAACAAGCGGAAGCGCAGCTCCGTTTAGCAAACGAGACGGTGAAACAAACGGAGGAGCTGGCAGGCTCGGGTCTGGCGACGAATCTGGAGCTCACCGACGCGGATGCACGGCGTTTTTCGGCAGATCGTGCGTATGCGCAGAAGCGGCTCGATCTCGAGCTCGCGGTGTTGCGCGTCCACTACGCGGCGGGCGGCAGACTTACTTCGCAGTGAAGCCGTCTTGGTTCACTTCGGTGGAGAGGACGGTCGGATACTTTTTGATCTTCGCGTCGATCTCTTCGACCGAGCCGCTCACCTTCACGAGCAACATCACTTCGGTCGCGTCGTCGGTGCGCATGCGCCGGCGGACGGATCCGCCTGCACCGGTGACGGCAGCGCGGGCTTTGTCTTCGGAGACGCCGCGCTTGAATTTTACGATCAGCTCTTTCACATCACTCACGGAGGGCCTCGACCTTCTTTAGCTCTTCGACGAACGCATCGGGAGCACCGTTTTCTTTCGCACCGCCGAAAGTTTGTTCGAGCGCGCTCTTCGTGGGGTGAAGCCCGGCTTTCACGCGCCGTGCGAAGTAGGTGGTGGCGCTCTTCGAAGAGGGTGTTTCGCCGACGAGCGTGACCTCGACGGCTTTTCGCGAATAACCGCCCATGTACCCGTCGAGCATTTCGATCTGTTTCGGGGTGAGCTCGTAGACGACGCCGAAGACGGTGCGGCCGTCGGCTTCGATGATGTTCGCGAGCCCCTCGTCTTTGTTCTTCATGTTCGGCTTGTTGAACTCGAGGCCCCAGTTCTGGAGCATCGCGCCACCGAGCACTTCGGAGGGTCCGACGCGATCATAGATGCGCGCCTGGAGAGAATCGGGGCCATAGACGAAAACCGACGGCATAGCGAAGGCGAATGCTGCACCGATCCTGAGCTGGAGCCAACGGGGAAGATTCGCTACAAGCGAGAGATGGAGACGCCTCGATTTCTGCGTGCATGCCGGGGCGAGCCGGTCGATCGGACGCCGGTTTGGATTATGCGGCAAGCCGGGCGTTATCTGCCCGAGTATCGCGAGGTCCGGTCGAAGACCTCGTTCCTCGGTCTGTGCAAGACGCCCGAGCTGGCGGCCGAGGTGACGCTGCAGCCACTGCGGCGTTTTGGGCTCGATGCCGGGATCATCTTCAGTGACATCTTGATCCCCGTCGAAGCGATGGGCGTGAAGCTGGAGTTCGACGAGGGGCCGCATCTTCCGGATCGCGTGCGAACGGCGGCGGATGTGGAACGTTTGATCGTGCCCGATCCGCTGGTGTCGATGGGCTTCGTGATGGACGCGATCAAGATCGTGAAGCGCGAACGTCCCGATGTTCCGCTGATCGGTTTTGCCGGCGCGCCGTTCACGCTCGCGAGCTATGTGATCGAAGGCGGCGGCTCGACGAACTATCTCGAGACGAAGAAGCTCTTTTATACGGAGCCGAAGCTCGCGCGGAATCTGCTCGATAAGCTCGCGCAGACGGTCGCGGTCCATTTGCTCGCGCAGATCGAAGCGGGCTGCGATGCGGTGCAGATCTTCGATTCGTGGGCGGGACATCTGTCGAAGGATGACTTCATGAACTTCGCGTTTCCGTTCACGCTGAAGGTGATCGAAGCGGTGAAGCCGAAAAAGGTGCCGATTATTTTGTTCGCCAAAGGCGCGCACGCTTCGTTTCGCGAGCTGGCGGACAGCGGTGCGGATGTCATCGGTGTCGATTGGACGACGCCGATCGGCAAGGCGCGACAAGAGACGGGCGATCGCGTGGTGCTGCAGGGCAACTTGGATCCGTGCACTTTGCTTGGGCCGATCGAACGGATGGAGCGTGAGGTGCAGAGCATCGTCAACGCGGCCCAAGGCGGAAAAGGGCACATCTTCAATCTCGGACACGGCGTGTTGCCGCCGACGCCGCCGGCTCATGTCGCGGCGTTGATCGATGCGGTGGGCCGTTTCAGCAAGAATCGCGTGCCTCCGGGTCTCGGTTGATGGAGCGGACGATCGCCATCGCCGGTGGCGGGATCGCCGGACTTTCGGTTGCGGAGGCCATCGATCGGCGATCTCGCGCGCTCGGCTCGCCGATCCGGACGATCGTGCTCGAGGCGGACACGGTCCCGGGCGGAAAGATCAGATCCTCGCGCGAAGACGGCTTCGTGATCGAGAGCGGGCCGCACGGATTTTTGGATCGCGAGCCGGTGGCCATGGCTTTGTTCGATCGATTGGGCCTGGGCGCGTCGATGTTGCGCGCGAACGAGGCGGCCGCGAATCGTTTCATCGTTCGCGAGGGCAAGCTCCGCAAAATTCCGAGCTCCCCTCCCGCGTTTTTGGCGTCGGACGTGTTGCCCATGGCGGCGAAGCTTCGCGTGTTGCGCGAGCCGTTCGTGGCGGCGCGCCGCGGGGGCGGCGAAGAGTCGGTGTTCGCGTTTGCGGAGCGGCGCATCGGTGTGGGCGCGGCGGAACAGCTCGTCGATGCCATGGTCACCGGGATTTTCGGCGGGGATTCGCGGCAATTGTCGCTCGACGCGGCGTTCCCGCGGATGCGCGAGCTCGAGAATCAGTATGGGAGCTTGATCAAAGCGCAGGCCAAGGTCGGCGGGCCGAAGACGGTGCTGCATTCATTTCGCGATGGGCTCGAAGAGATCATCGCGGCGCTGGCGGCCCGGGGCGAAGTTCGTTGCGGCGCCGGCGTGGAAAGAATTTCGCGCGAGGGTCTGAGCGCGGGGATCAGCGCGAGTGCGGGGATCAGTGCAGACGCAGGGATCAGTGCAGGCGCGGGGACCCGTGGGGCTGCGAACGCGGAGTTGAACGAAAGGAAATTCGTGCTCGAGGGCGCGGGTGTTCGCGTGGTCGCCGATGGCGTGGTGCTCGCTCTGCCTGCGGATGTATGTGCTTCTTTGATCGCGCCTTTGGGCGGTGCGGCGGCGGATGCGGCGCGCGCGTTGAGCGAAATTCCTTACGTGCCGATCGCCGTCGTGGTGCACGGGTTTCAAAAGAAGGACGTGGGCAACGCGCTCGACGGGTTTGGATTTCTTTCGCCGTCGGTCGAGAAGCGGTCGGTGCTCGGAACCATTTGGGCTTCGACGGTGTTTCCTCCGCACGTGCCCGAAGGTGCTGTGATGACGCGCGCCATGGTCGGCGGTTGGCGGACGCCGGAGCTCGCCGCGTTACCCGACGCAGAGCTCTTCGCGCTGGTTCGTAAAGAATTCGCGTCGTTGATGGGGATCGCCGCGCATGTTCCGGCGATCCTCGAGAAGGTGATCCGCTGGCCTCGCGCCATTCCTCAGTACAACCTCGGTCACTTGGCGAAGGTGGCTGCGGCGGACCGCGTCGAAGCTGAGATTCCGGGATTGTTCTTCGCGGGCAATGCGTTTCGGGGCGTGGCGATGATCTCGAACGTCGCGGACGCCGATCGCGTCGCGTCGCGTGTCGTCGAACGTGTCCTCGGAGCCCGTGCGTGAAACGTACGGCGATCGCGGTCGCCGCGGTGTCGATCCTCGTGCTGGTGTGGTGGGGATTTCGGGGCGATCCTCCGCCTCCGAAACGCGAACCTGTCGAAACACGCGTCGAAGAAAGACCAAAACCGAAGCCGCGCCGGCTCATCCTGCCGCAAGGTGTTTGTCGCGTAGAAGGTGACCTGTCCAATGGTACAGGTCGCTCGGTGCGCGTCTATTCGACCGCCGCCAACGCAGACATCGACGCCGAGCTGAGCGGCGCACACTTCGTCGCCGAGATGCCTGCGCACGGCGAGGTGATGATCTCCGCTGTCTCCACCGACGGCCGCAGTGTTTTTCTGCGCACCTTTTGTTTGGAAGGCGGCACGCAGCTCGCGCTCGCTTTTCCCTCCGCACGGGCCGGCGAAGTGAAGCTTCAAGGACGATGTGTCTATCTCGAGACGGGCGCCGGCGTGCCCGGAGCGCGCGTCTATTCCGCCGCGTTTTCCACGCTCACCGGTGAAGACGGCCGCTTCGCCGTTCGTGTCCCGCCGGGCGAACACGCCGTGAAATGCGCGCGCGACGGCGATGAAAGTGAAGCGGTCTCGAGCCGCGGACGGACGCTCGAGCTTCAGCTCGCCGCAGCCACCAGCGTGATCGGACACGTCGTCGATGAAAATGGTGCCGTCGAAGGTGCACGCGTGACGGCGCGCGATCGCCGCCGGCAGGAACGCGAGGCCACGACCGATGAACGTGGCGCTTTCGAGCTTCGCGGTCTGGCGCCGGGTGCGGTGACGATCGATGCGCAGCTCGAGGGTGCATTCGCGGAAGCCCAGATCGTCGCGCGCCTGGGTTTGCCGTTTTCGGAGGTGGAGCTCGCGTTGAAGAAGGGTGCGCGGTCGGTGCGCGGGCGTGTCGTCGATGAAGATGACGTGCCGATCGAAAATGCGCTCGTGGAAGTGAAATCGCGTTTCACTCGTTCCCAACGCACCGACGGCGATGGCCGTTTCGTGCTCGCCGGCCTCGATTCCGGTGAATCCGAGCTGCTCGTCTCCGCCGAAGGTTATGTGTCGATCGCGCAGGCGGTCACGCCCGGTCCCGCGGAGGTGTCGCTTCGCTTGCTGCGCGCGTGTGTGGCCCAGATTCGTGTCTTGCCGGCCGAACCGAAGATTCCGGTGCGCGTGAGTATCGCCGGCAAAGAAGCGCTCGGTGAAACCGGATCCGTGATCCGCGTGGAAGGTGTGCGCGGTGAACAAGCGATCGCCGCCGAAACCTTGGGTGCGATCGCGCGCTTCACCACGCGGACGGCGAGCGTGTGCAGCGACATTCCCGTCAACCTGTCCTTTGGTACAGTCGAAGGAAAAGGCCACGTCGCGGTCGAAGTCGAGCGCGAGAGCGGCGGGCCGGCCGATGGCGCGGAGGTCGGCGTTCGTCCGCTCAATCGCACGCCGCAGGTGCGTGGTGGATTGACGGTCACCACCAACGATCGAGGTGAAGCGCGGTTCGAGGATCTCGCGACCGGCAGCTACGCGATCTTCAGCGGCGAAACGTATCAAGAGGTCGAAGTTCACGACGGCGAAACGACGCGCGTGAAGCTGGTGATCGAAGCCGGCGAGGAGGGCGAGGTTAACGGATACGTCACCGCGCTCGGCCGTCCCGTGGAGGGTGCCGCGATCCGGGCGCGTTGCGGTGATGGTTACGGCTATCGTTTTGCGCGGGAAAAAGCGGAGGTGGTCGCGCGTTCCGGTGCGGGTGGCGCGTTCAGCTTTCATCCGAAAGAGGGCGGCGTGTGCACCGTTCGCGCGGAACACGCCGATGAAGGCTCGAGCGACGCGGTGTTGTTGCGGCCCGGCGGGTTGCCGGGAGAGCTGCAGATCCGGCCGCTCACTTCGATCGAAGGACGCGTCGTCGAACAAAACGGCGCGCCGGTGACCTCGTATTCGCTGACAGTGCGTCCGCTCGGCCGCGGAGGTGCGATGGAGATGCGCTCTTTGTTCATCAACGATCCGGACGGACGATTTCGTGTCGACGGTTTATCGCCGGGTTTGTTGTCGATCGGCGCGAGCGCGGATCAAGGGCAAGGACATGTGGAGGTCGAGCTTCCCGCAGGTGAGTCGGTGCAAGGGATCGAGATCGCCATCCTGGTCGAAGGTACAGTATCGGGCCGAATCGTCTCGGCCGAGGGACCGGTGATAGGGGCGCTCGTTTCCGTGCGCGGCGCGGGCGACCGCGACTCGAACGGCGTCAGCGCTTCCGATGGAAGTTTCGCGGTGAAGGCCTCCGGAGGATCTTCGATCCACGTGCGCATTCGCCGGCCGGGATATTATGCGTGGGCCTCGCCACCGTTCGACTTCGACGCCAGCGGACGAAAAGACCTCGGCGACATCACCCTGTCCGCTCGATCAGGGAGCGAGGAAAAGGAAGGCGGCATCGGGATTCGTTTCGCGCAGGATCCCCACGGCGTGCGCGTGGTGGAATTCGTGGAGAATTCGCCGGCGCGGGAAGCAGGGCTGGAGATCGGCGACGTGATCACCGCGATCGACGGCAGACCTGCCGGCCGGCTGGAGATGATCACCTGGTTGGTCGCGCTGCGCGGACCGGTGGGCACGGTCGTGGTTTTGGAGATCGAACGCGGGACATCTCCGCGTTTTTCGGTGAGCGTGATCCGCCGCGCCGTCGGTTTGCCGGGCCTCCCCGAGTGATCCTCGTGGGAACAAGCTGGCGGAGGCCTAAAACCTCGGTTATTTCTGGTGACGGGTCATGAGCAACGCGGACGACAAAGGCAAACCTCAGCAGAAGGGCCGCCGCAAGGTCAGCGTCGACGGGACGCCGACCACCGCTGACAAAAAGAGGTCCGAGCCGCGGGCGCTCAAAGACATCCTCGGAGATCCGAACGCTGGGAACGAAATACCGGATGAGCCGCCGAAGGCGCCCGGATGGAATCCGATTCGCCTCGAACAATTCTTGCGCGGACAGATCACGCTCGGCGATCTCGAAGGGATCACCAAACACGAACAGTACGAAATGGCGAAGATCGGCTTCTCGTACCTCACTTCGGGCAAGCTCCAGCAAGCGCGCACGGTGTTCGAGGGACTGCTGGCGCTCGATCCTTTCGACGCGTATTTTCACACCGCGATCGGCTCGATCGCGCAACAAGAGAACAAGCTCGAAGAAGCCGAAGAACGGTACACGCGCGCGTTGGAGATCAACCCGTTCTCGCCGATCGCGCTCGCGAATCGCGGTGAAGTGCGGATTACGCAGGGGCGTCTCGCGGACGGCGCGACCGATCTGGTGCGCGCGTTGGAGGAAGATCCGAACGGCGTACAACCGTCGACCCTTCGTGCGCGTGCGACGATCCAAGTCGTGCGCGAGCAGCTCTCGACGATGAACCTCGAAGAGCTCTCCGCCGCGGCCGCGAGAAACAAAACCGGGTCGAAGATTCCGGTGGTCGCCACCGATCCCAAAACGAAGACGGTCACCGCCACGAAAGTTGTGCCCGTGGCTGCAAAACCAGCGGCCGCGAGACCCGCGCCGGCTGCGAAGGCTGCGCCGGCTGCACAAAAGTCGGCTTCGGCGGCCACTTCACCGGCGCAACCGCGTGCCGCGAATCCAACACCAACCCCGGCGCGCGCGCACCCGCGTTCGCCGCACCACGGTCCTCGACCGGGACCCCGAAAGAAGTAGCGTGGCTCCTCGCGCCAGAATTCTCGTCATGGATGACGAGCCGAACATCTTGCTCACCTTGTCGCGTGCGCTCGAGCTCGAGGGTTACGCGGTGTCGAAAGCCGCGACGATCGCCGAAGCCCGGGAGCTCTTCGAGAAAGCTCGGCCGGAGCTCGCGCTCTTCGACGTAAAACTTCCCGACGGCGACGGCATCGATCTTTTCGAGAAGCTCTCCAAAGCAGGGGGCCATCCGCCGGTGGTGATGATGAGCGGGCACGCGACGATCGACGACGCCGTGCGCGCGATCCAGCTCGGTGCGGTCGACTTCATCGAGAAGCCGATCGGGCAAGATCGACTGTTGCTCACGATCGCCAACGCGCTCGAGCTCGCACGTTTGAAGCGCGAGAACGAGAACCTCAAAGACGAAGCGCGTTCGATGCGCGGTGATGAAGAGATGATCGGGCGCTCGCGGGCGATGGCCTCGTTGAAGCTGCAGATCGAACGTGTCGCGCCGAGCGAAGGCCGAGTGTTGATCACCGGCGAAAACGGGACCGGCAAGGAGCTGATCGCGCGCGCGATCCACGCGTCGTCGCATCGTCGCGATCGGCCGTTCGTGTCGCTGAATTGTGCGGCGGTTCCGGGCGAATTGATCGAGTCGGAGCTCTTCGGTCACGAGAAGGGCGCGTTCACCGGCGCCGTCGCGCGCAAGATCGGCAAGTTCGAGCGGTCCGACGGCGGCACCTTGTTCCTCGACGAGGTCGGCGACATGCCGGCCGCGATGCAAGCGAAGTTGTTGCGCGTGCTGCAGACCGGGGAGCTGGAGCGGGTCGGCGGCAATGATACGATCCGCGCCGATGTTCGTGTGCTCGCGGCGACGAACAAAGATCTGCTGGGCGAGATCGGTGAAGGACGCTTTCGCGAGGATCTCTATTACCGCTTGGCGGTGGTGCCGATCGTTTCGCCGCCTCTGCGCGATCGCAAAGAAGATATTCCTATTCTCGTGGAGCGATTTCTTGCGGAGGCGGCCGCGCGCAATCATCGCAAGAAGCCGGAGCTGACCGATCGCGCCATGGGGTTGTTATCGAGCCACGATTATCCGGGGAACGTGCGCGAATTGCGCAATTTGGTGGAGCGCATCGTCATCCTCGCGCCCCCCTCGACGGAGACGCTCGATGAGGCCGACATCCGCGATTTCGTGCCGTCGAAGAAGCGCGGTGAGTCGCCGGTTGCCTATCGCGAGGGCGCTCGTTTGTCGGATCTCGTCGAAGATGCGGAGCGCGCGATCGTCGTCGCGGCGATGGAAGCGCACTCAGGGGTGATCGCGGATGCGGCTCGCGCTCTGGGCGTGGAGCGCTCGAATTTTCATAAAAAGCTGAAGGCGCTCGGGATCAGGTAGCGCGTCCTTGCTCGTGGTCGAAGCGACCACGGCGGGCGGGTCGTTCTCGACGTGTTGCTCGTCAAAACACGCTGAAATCTCGGGCGCGGCGCGCACTTTCGGATCGCGCGGGTGCGTGGCACGTCGGGTGCTCTTGTGTGTCGTCGAGGAGACCACAACGATATGTCACTGCTCGATACCCCCCGCTCACAACGTATGCGTACTTTGATTGCCGGAACGATCATCTCCGGCGGTTTGATCGGCGCGCTCGCCATTGCGATGCCGAGGAAGGACACGCGGGTGATCGCGGAACCTGTCCCAACGGCCAGCATGCCCGTCGTCGAGCAACCGATCGCCGAGCTCGAGAAGCTCGAGAAGACCGAGAAGGTCGAAACGCCGGAGCCGAAACACGAAGCGCTCAAGATCGAGAGCGAACGCCCGCAGGTGGCCATGGCCACGGAAGAGACCGAAGACTTCATGGCGATCGCGCGGGTGGCGACCGATCAAGGTGATCTCAAGCTCGCCTTCGATGCGCTCCGCAAACACATCTACAAGACGGAGCCGACCGCCGAGGTGTTGCTCAACATCGGTCGCTTCGGCCGCCAGCTCGGGGAACATGCCGTCGCCGAACAAGCGTTGCTCGATGCCGCGCAGCTCGATCCGATGAGCGCAGAGACGCAGACCGAGCTCGCTCGCGTGTTGCTCGAAGTCGGTGAGCTCGCCGAAGCCCGCGTGCATGCGCGCCAAGCGATCCGCCTCGATGCGGACGACGCCCAGGCGTGGAATCTCGCGGGTCGCGTGGCGATGAAGCAGAGCGAATGGGCGCGCGCGGAGGGTGCCTTTCGCCGTGCGCTGGAGCTCGATCCGATGAACTCCATGGTCCACAACAACATGGGTCTCTTGTACGTCTACACTTCGCGTGCACCGGACGCGATCGACTCGCTGGAGACCGCGGTCGAGCTGTTCGCCGAAGACGTCCCGTACTTCGTGTACAACAACCTCGGGTTGGCGCACGAAATGGCTGGAAATTACGAAGAAGCGCGCGACGCCTTCAGCGAAGCGATCGCTGTGAACCCGTCGTACGCCCGCGGCTCACTGAACTTGAAACGGGTGATGTCGACCATCGCGATGATCGAAGAGAAGTCCACCTTCCAAACGGCGAGCGGTGTCGACACCACCGAAGGTGATTCGCTTTAGCTGTCCCAACGACCGGTGCCCGAAAGGTCAGTGTCCAAAAGGTCAGTGTCCGAAGGGACAGTATCCGAAAGCTCACTCGAGCGCGCAAGGGATCGCACTCTGGCAGCGCGCGATGGAGATCAGCTCCCGCGTCAGCTCCACATGAGCATGGCCTTCCCGATACCGCGCTTGTTTCGCTGCGGACGCTGCGCCGAACCAATCCCAGATGCCGAGAAACGCCGTCGGGATCCCGCCGAGCACGAACAACGCTCTTCCCGCGCTCTGCGCGCTCTCATCATCCGAGCGCATCATGAAGCCGAGCCCCACGGTCATCACGCTGCCGGTGATCATGCGCAGGATGAACGTGACCACCGCATCGACGCCGCCTTGTCCGTAGATCTGACCGACGCTCGGCCCAACGATCGCTCCGACAGCGATCGCGGTGAGCCCGACGTCGAAGCGGATTCCTTCTTCGGGCCCGCGACCCGTGAGCAACAACCCCGAAGCGATCCCGATCGGAAGGACAGTGCTGCCCGCGGACAACATTCCGGCGACCACGGGATCTGGAGCCGCACGAGCGACCGTGGGGACACCCGCGAGCAACAACATCAGCCCGGCGACACCGCGGCGCATAAAACACCCTACCATCGACCTCGAACGCTTGGCGTGCGAAGACGCGTTCATGGACGCGCGGCGCGCCGAAGAGTCGCTCACGGAAATGACGGAGATCATCCTGCCGTCGGACAGCAACGCGCTCGGCTCGGCGTTCGGCGGCAAGATCATGCAGTGGATCGACGTCTGCGCAGCGATCACCGCCCAACGACACACCAAACGTTTGGTGGTCACCGCTTCGATGGACGATCTTCACTTTCACGCGCCGATCAGAGTCGGCGAGGTCGTCTGTCTGCACGGCCGCGTCGAAGCGACCTACACCCGGTCCCTCGAGGTTTTGGTCGACGTTTACAGCGAAAATCCAGTGCTCGGGTCCAAACGCCGGTGTTGCTCCGCGATGCTCACTTTCGTGGCGCTCGACGATCAGGGCAAGCCGACCGCAGTCCCGAAGCTCATCCTCGACACGCCCGAAGCAGTGACGCGTCAAGCTGAGGCGGAACAAAGGCGCGCGCAACGTCTCGCTGCGCGTGCGAAACGTTTGGCGACGCTGGAGTCAGGGAATCGGTAGCTGGATCTTGTCGTCCCCGCCTTCGGGGATCTTCACCGTGACCATCTTGTTGAGCCGCGTCGACTCATTGACGATCTGCAGCTCGACCTCGCCGATCGGAAGGTTCGCTTTCGCCGGCGTCGAACCGAGGTACGCGCCTTTGTAATAAACGTTCGCCCAGCGTTCGAACGGCGCAACCAACGTGACGCGACGATTTTGCGGCGCGATCGACTTCGTCGTCTCCGCAGCACCGCGCGCCAGCTTCACCGGCATGGAGAGCTCTTTGAATTCCGCGGTCAAAGTGATCACTTGCTCCGACGGTTTGTAACCCGCGAGCTCGACGCGCACTTTGATCTCTTTGCCGAACGGAAGATCGTTGATCGTCATCTTGCCCGCACCGCGATCGACACCATCGATGAGGATGTGCGCTTCCGGGGGCGTCGGTTCGACGTGCAACACGCCACCCGAAGCGTTCGCCGCTTGTGCACCGAGCTCGAAGTGAATGTCGACGGAGCCTGGATTGACCGGGCGAACAGTGCGTGCGGGCGCATCCGGAAAACCGTCGAGCTGCACGCTGAAGACGTGTTCCTCGCCGGTCATGCCCGCGGTGACGAAGGGCGTGACACCTTCTTGTTGTTTGCCGTCCATGACCACGCGTGCGCCTGCAGGTGTCGACGTCACGTGAATGACGACCGGTTCCGCGCGCACCTCGTCGCGATCCTTCACCACCAACACCGCCGCGAGCGCGACCAAGGCAGCGATCACCAACAAGAGCGCCGCGATCAACGTCGTGGTGCTCTTCGGTTTGGCCACAAGATCAGGATTCGAAACCGGGATGACCAAGGCCGCGGAATCTTGCGAGCTCGAATAACTGTTGCTCGGCGGCGGCATCATGCGCGGCGCTTGTTGTTGCTGCGGCTGCGGCGTCGGGCGAAAACCGTGCGAGGACTGCGAGATCGGCGCGATGATCGCGGGTGGCGGCATCCCGCTCGGCTCATCATCCGGGAACGTGGTCAGCCCGCTGGTGCTGGGCATGGTGCGCGCGTAACCGTCGTCCATCTCCGGCGGTCCCGAAGGATCCGTCGAATGCGCGCGCGCGGAAACGATCGGCTTCTTCACGGGATGCATGAACGACGGAAGCTCCGTCGGCACCGTGCGATCTTCCTGATTCCCGGCGATGTCATCCGCCGGATACGGCGTGATCGGCGTAGCGACGGAACGATCACCCGTCGCTTCACCTTCGGGATACGCGCCGTTCGAATCGTTGCGCGCTTGAAGGCCCGCGATCTCGCGCGTGGTGTACGCGTCGTCTTCTTCACGCGACCGTTTCGTTCCGCGCGCACCTTTCGCCGGCGGAAGACCGAGCGCCTCGCGCTCTTCCATGGGCGTGTTCTTGAGGACAGTCGGCTCGTCGAGCGTCTCCGGATCCGCAGGATCGCGAAACGCGGAATTTTTGTCCGCCGGATCCTCTTGCGTGCGGTTGAGATCGAGCTCCGGCACGCGACCATTTCCGCGCGCGGCAGGTTTCACCGGCGCTCGCGGAGGCGAGGGTGGCGCCGGCGTTTCGGTCGTCGAATCGATCGTGGCCACCGCGATCCCCGGCGTGGCCATGGGAAGACTGAAGCTCTTCGGATCCGCGGCACCCGGCGGACGTTTCGCCTTTTCCGGGAAGAGCTCGCCGAGCAATTGCGCGAGGCCCGCATCACCCGCGGCCATGTCTTTTCGCGCGTGTGTCACTTCGAGCGCGTATTCGGTGACCGCATCGGCCAGCTCTTGCGCGCTCGCGTAGCGCTCCGCCGGATTCTTCGCGAGCGCCTTCAGCGTGATGCGATCGAGCGCTTGATTGACCGGCGCACCCCGCTCCGACGGCGGCAAAACCTTTTTGCCGAGCACGTTCTCGATGGTGTCGACCGCCGACGTTCCCGCGAATGGATTTTCTCCAACGAGCAATTCGTAGAGGAGCACGCCCGCGGAAAACACGTCGACGCGACCGTCGGTCGGCTGCTCCTGCAAACGTTCCGGCGCCATATAGGCGTATTTGCCTTTGACGATCCCCGCGGCGGTTTGGTGTAGACGTTCCGCCGCCGTGGCGATGCCGAAGTCGGTGATCTTCACTTCGCCTTCGAAAGAGAGAAGGACATTTTGCGGGGAGATGTCGCGATGCACGATGCCGAGCGGCCGGCCGTCCGGACCACGCCGCGTGTGCGCGAAGTGCAGGCCCTTCGAAACTTCGGCGATCAGATAAAGCGCCATCGACGGTTCGATCCATCGATTCTTCGATGCGATCCGTTCGTACACGTCGTAGAGATTCACGCCGTGCACGAACTCCATGGCGATGAAGTACGTGTCGTTCGCCTTATCGAGATCGAAGACCTGGACGATGTTGCGGTGATGCAGATGCATCGCGATCCGCGCCTCGTCGATGAACATCTTCACGAACTCTTGATCGCGCGTGAAGTTCGCGTGGATGAGCTTGATCGCCACCAAGCGCTGGAAGCCCATCGCGCCCGTAGCTTTCGCGAGAAAAACCTCCGCCATGCCACCGGCGGCGATCTTGTTGATCACTTGGTAGCGACCGAGCCGCGGGAGGTCTTCGGACGGAGGCATTCGACGAAATCTCGCTTAGTGAGCGTGGAATCTAGAACTTCGCGAGCACACCCGCAAGAGCACCGGGAGCATGTAGCATGTTTGGGGTGATCGCGACGCTCGCCAGCGTCAGCCGCTTGCACATCGTCGCGATCGCCGCGCTCGGGACGTACACCTTCGGCTGGCTCTTCACCGGCGAAAATCCATGGCTCTTATCGGGACTGACGGCGGCCGATTGGTTCGTGGTCAATCTGACGAACCGTGTCGTCGACCTGAAAGAGGATCGCTTGAACGCGATCTCGGGGACCAGTTTCGTCGAGCGCCACCGCCGCGCCATGATCGCCGTGGCGTTCATGGTTCTCGCACTGTCGCTCGCCCTCGGTCACGCCTTTGCGCCCGAGGTGACGCCGCTCCGCGTCGCGTTTCATACGCTGGGACTTGCCTATAACTACCCGCTGCTTCCGGGCGGGCGGAGAATCAAAGAGCTCTACTTCTTCAAGAACACCGCTTCGGCGACCGGGTTCATGTTGACCGTCTTTGGATTCCCGCTCGCGTACATGTCCGAGAGTACAGCTGTACCAGGGATCAGTATGGCGACCGTGGCCTTCGCGGCGATCTTCTTCTTTCTCTTCGAGCTCTCCTACGAGGTGATCTACGATCTGCGCGACGCACCCGGTGATGCCCGCGCCAACGTCCGCTCCTATCCTGTGGTGCACGGCGAACGCGGCGCGGTGCGGATCATCGACGCCCTGATCTTCGGATCAATGGCCGCGCTGATCATCGGCTACGCCACCGGCGCCTTGCCCTGGCGCATCTTCATCATGATCGCCGCGCCCGCGATCCAGCTCGTCTACTATAAACGTGCGCTGAAACGCGGCATCACTTCACGCGACTGCATTCGGCTCACGTGGATCGGCGCCGGGCTCTTGTTCACCTATCACCTGTGGATCGCGGCGGGGCTGCCTTCATGATCGTGCTCGAGCTGGCGTGTGTCTTGATCGTCTCGCTCTACGTGGCGATGCGCGGCCGCAAAGAGTGGCGGCGTCTGTTGTTTCTCTCGGTCTCCGCTTGGGCGGCGGAAGATTCGGTGATCCGCGCTTATAACTTTTACGAGTATTCGCCGGAGTGGTCGCTGTTCATCGATCGTGTGCCGCTGATGATCATCTTGATCTGGCCGGTGGTGATCAGCTCGGCGTACGACCTCACGAAATATATCCCCGGGCCGCGGCCGCTGCTCACCGCGTTGATCGTGCTCTTCGACGCGTCGCTCATCGAGCCGGTCGCAGTGGGCGCGAAGTTGTGGCATTGGAATGAGCCCGGCTTGTTCGAGGTGCCGCCGATCGGGATCCTCGGTTGGGCGATCTTCGCGTTTTTCGCGGTGCAGCGTGCGTGGATCGCGCCGCTCGCGACGCACGCGGTCTTGCTCGCGTTGTGGTGGGCCTTCTTTCGTTGGGTCAACGTACCGCTGCCGGTGTGGCCCTTCTTGATCGTGCTCGCGGTATTGTCCGCGGTGTTTGTAGGGCGCGCACGTCTCGCGATCCCCCGCATCGAGCTGTGGCTTCGTGTTCCCGCGGCGCTGTTCTTTTTCGTGTTGCTCGGGATCTTCGGGCGCGACGATCCGTGGCTCATCGCGTGGACGATCAGCTTTGCGCCACCTTACCTCGCGCAGATGTTGCGCAGCACTTGACAGCTTCACGCTCTGTCCCCGAAATCGCGACACCGTATGATTCCGAAGCTGCGCAAAGATCTCGAGGCTCACCATAGAAAGAATGGGACCGTCGACATCCGCGATCCGTTCTTGCTCCAGATCTACACCATCGACGAGACCGACTACGCGCTCGCCAAGTTGTTCGATGGCAAAGAGACCGTGGAGAGCTTTGCCAAAAAACACAAAGAGACGAAGAGCCGCGTCCGCGAAGTGGAGAAAGAGTTTCGCGACCTGAAATTGCTCGACACGCCCGACGTCTGGACCTCGAAGCCGGCGATCGAAAACGTGCAGCCGTACTCGCAGATCGACACCAAACGCGGCTTAAAAGTGCTCCCGGTCGCCGATGAAAATGCACGTTGGACCTGTAACGGCTGCGGCGTTTGTTGTCATGGTCTGGCGGTGGAGATCAACGCAGAGGAGGAGTCGCGCATCGATGCCAGCCTCTACCAAGACATCCTCAAAGGAGATCACTTCGCCGAGGACTCCTTTCTGAATCCCGACGAAGGCGCGAAACGGACGTTGCGTCAGGTCGAAGACGACAACATGGCGTGTATCTTCCTCGCGCCCGACGGCCTCTGTTACGTGCATGCGCGCCAAGGCATGCGCGCCAAACCGGACGCCTGCCAGATGTTCCCGGCGATGATCATGATGATCCCCGGACAGAAGCCGCGCATCGGTTTGAGAACGAACTGCTCGTCGATGTACACGAGCTTCCACGACGGGCCGACGGTGACCGACATGATCCCGCACGTCATGGGGATCGTGGGAAACAACGGCGAGTACCACAAGGCGCCGAAGAACGTGAAACTGTTCGGAAGGACAGTACCGTTCGAGCGGATGGATCGCATCGCGCAACAGATGCGCGCCATCTTCGAGAAACAAGGCGTCACTGCCGATGCGATCATGACCATCGACAAGAAGCTGCTGAGCGGGCGCGTGAAGAAGTCGATCAAAGGTTATGGGCGCGCCATGCTCTCCTATATCGAGCGCGAGCAGACGGGTCCGGCGCCGGTGGAAGAGGGCGCATACGCCTTTCAGATCGCGCGGCTGGCCGAGGGTAGAAATGCGCTGATCGCCATGAAGGACGGCAAACTTCCGCCGGCACCTGGCCTAAAGATCAACGCGTTCCTGCGCGCGCAGGTGAATCACATGTTGTACATCGGCGGATCGTTGAATCTGCCGGATTCAGGGCATGCGTTCGTCGGTCAGATGTTGGCGCTGCTGGCGATGTTGCATTCGCTGAGCAAGACCAATCACCTGAAGACCGCGAACACGGCGTACGAGGTGTTCATGATGCCGCTGCTCGAGACGATGGAACACGCCTGGCCCATCCTCGATGCGGTCGACAAAAAATACGCGGAGAAATTGCGCGAGGAGCTGTCCGAATGACGCGGGTATCCGAACGCGCGAAAGCGATGCCGGCGTCGCCGATCCGCAAGTTGGTGCCGTTCGCGGACGTCGCCAAAGCGCGCGGGATCCACGTACATCATCTGAACATCGGCCAACCGGACATCGCGACGCCGAAACAGATGATCGACGCGTACCGTGCGTACGACGAGACGGTGCTCGCGTATGGGCCGTCGCAAGGTGTGCCGGCGCTGCGGCGTTCGATCGCCAATTACTACACGAAGCTCGGACTGAAAGTTCGGCCGGAAGAAGTGAACATCACCGTCGGCGGCAGCGAAGCGTTGGCGTTCGCCTTCGCCGCGGTGACCGATCCCGGCGAAGAGATCTTGGTGATCGAGCCGTTTTACGCAAATTACGCGGCGTTTGCTGTGAGCGCCGGCGTAACGCTGGTGCCGGTGCAGGCTTCGGCGGAGAGCGGATTTCATCTTCCGCCGGACGAAGTTTTCGCCCGCGCCATCACCAAAAAAACGCGCGCGATCGTGGTGACCTCGCCGGGCAATCCGACGGGCACCGTGTACACGCGCGAAGAGATGGAGCGGCTCGGACGGATTTGTGAGGCGTACGATCTGTATCTGATCTCCGACGAGGTTTACCGCGAGTTTTCTTACGGTGGCGAAGTGACCTCGGCGCTTTCGCTCGGTGAGGTCGCGGATAAACGGGTGATCGTCATCGACAGCGTGTCGAAGCGGTATTCGGCGTGTGGTGCGCGCGTCGGTTGCGTGATCACGAAAAACGCCGAGCTCGGCGACGTGTTCATGCGTTTGTGTTTCGCGCGTCTGTGTCCTGCGACCGTCGATCAATATGCGGCGGTCGCGGCTTACGAAACCCCGCAGTCCTATTTCGACGACGTGGTGCGCGAGTACAGAAAACGTCGCGACGTGTTGGTCGAAGGTTTGAGCTCCATCCCGGGCGTGAAGCCGTATCTGCCCGAAGGTGCGTTCTACACGATCGTCACTTTACCGGTGGACGACGCGGACGATTTTGCGAAGTGGATGCTCACCGACTTCGAGATCAATCGCGAAACGGTGATGGTCGCGCCAGGCAGCGGTTTTTACGTGACCCCAGAGCTCGGGAAAAATCAGGTGCGCATCGCTTATGTGCTGGAGTGCGAGAGCTTGAAGCGCAGCGTGGAGATCTTGCGCGCGGCGCTCAAGGTACGGGGCAACGGTTGAGGTTTCGCGGGAGCTGGTAGAAACGCACCGCGAGGCTGTTGTCTTGGGTGCGGACCAACATCGCGAGATCGTCGCCGAACATCTGCATCCGAAGGATCTCGCTGGCGATGTTGATCGCCTCGCAGTTGTGGCCCAACGCGAAGTTGAATTCGTTGATCACCGCGTTGAGCTGTTTGAACAGGATGCCGCCGCGCACGGGTTGAACCAGATCGAGGTCGCGCGTGAGGGAGGGAGTGAGCAGCTCCCAGCGACCGCCACGCATGGCGAAGATGCCACCGAGATCTGATCCGATGATCGGTCCGAGCACCGGATCGAGGCCGACGGAGCGCGGTTTATTGAGCCCGCCGGAGTCGAGGAATTGGTGCGTCGTGTTGTCGCCGTCGATGTGAAACAAGAAGCCTTCTCCATTGACCACGGACCATGCGGTGTTGGTGCTGGTGGCGACCGCGCCGGAGCCGTCGCATTGACCCACGCAAGGCGGAAGCTCGTACAACGTTTCGAGCTGTTCGCCGTTCATGCGGTAGAAGCTGGGGCGATCGGTGGAGAAGAAGAAGGTGGTCGTGCTGCTTGGGACGGAAGCGACACAGGCGTTGAAGACGCGTTCCGGTGGGAAACGTGCCAGCTCCCGCAGCTCGCCGCGCAAAGGGCCGCGGAAAACGTAACCTTCGTTGTGGATCAGCGTAATGAGGTCGCCTCCGTGATGGAAGACGGCTCCTGTCCGAACGGACAGCGGTGGGTCGACGGGCTCGTAACCTGTCCGATCGACCAGGTAGGTGTAGGCGACGCCCTCGTCGCCTGAGAGGCCGAGGAAATGGACCAGGAGACGTTCGCTGTCGTAGGGGTCGAAGACGTGCGCCTCGACGGGGTTGAGCGCCGGCAGCTTGATCTCGATGTACCGATCGAAAGCCAGACAGCCGCTCGGATCGATCCCTTCGAGCTTCACCGCTGTGTATTCCGAGGATGCGAAAGGGATCGATTCGAAGCCCGCGTCGTGCAGTCGATACGCGTGTGCGGCGTCGGGGACGGGTCGTTCGCCCGCTTCTTTTTGGAGGCCTGCGTCGATCTGGAGCGCTGCGAGGCCGCAGTCGAAGCTCAGGATGCGGATGTCTTCGTTCTCGGAGAAAGAGAGCGCGGGCAGGGTTGCGGTCCCTTCCGCGTCGGCCTCGAAGGCGTAGATCTGCGGCGTGGAAAGCGGGCTGGAAACGATCAGCAAAGCCGCGGAATTCGGCGAAAGTAGAGGGGTGGGGATCGACCGGGACTCGATGCATGACGCGATGGCTCCGAGGGCGATCACCCCTGCACAACACGCTACGGAACGACGCGAAAACTCCGCTATAGTAGACGCCTGATGTCTCGCGCGTGGACCTACAAAGACTTCGTCGCCGATGCGCTCACGCGGATCGGCCGTGCTTCGTGCGAGCAGGTCAACACGCTGATCTCCGAGAACAAGAAGATCGCGCTGCTCGACATTCGCGAAGCCGACGAAACCGTGAAGGGCTTCCTTCCCGGCGCGATCCTCCTTCCGCGCGGCCTCGTCGAGAAACACATTCACGAGCATATCGCGGACAAGAACCAACCCGTCTACATCTACTGTTCCACCGGCAATCGCAGCGCATTGGTCGGCGACGTGATGACGAAGATGGGCTTCTCCGAAGTCTTCAACGTCGACGGAGGGATAGAACGCTGGCAACACCTTGGACTGCCCGTGGCCGGTGAAGCCGCTTCCTGTGTGGTTCCTGGCGCGAAGCTGAGCTGGGAAGACGTGCGCCGCGAGTTCGCAATCGTGCAGCGCCGCGTGCCGGTGCTCGGCGTCGGAGAACGCGCGCTGGTCTATCTCGATCACGCGGCGAGCACGCATGCGCCCGAGTCGGTGCTCGCGGCTTATATGCAGTTTCTCCAGCACGAATACGCGAACGTGCATCGCGGAACCCATCTGTTGTCGCGCAAAGCGACCGAGCGTTTCGAAGAAGCGTATTACATCATCGCCGATTACCTCGGGGCGGAGCTGCGGCAGGGCTGTATCACGTTCACCCAGAACACCACGCACGCCATCGACCTCGCTTCCCACGTGATGGCCGATCGGCCAGGTAAAGTGATCACCACCGAGATGGAGCATCACTCGAACGAGCTGACGCACCGGCGTCGCGGTTCGGTGCTGCGCGCGCGCGTCGACGAAAACGGCGAGCTGGACCTGAATCACCTCGCGGATCTGTTGCGCAAAAACGAAGTGAAGTTGGTGGCGGTGACCGCGGGCTCGAACGTCACCGGGTTGATGCCGAACATTCATGCCGTCGCGCGGATCGCGCACGATGCCGGCGCCTTGATCTTGGTCGACGCTGCGCAAGCGTTGGCGCGTACGCCGATCAAGGTGAAGGATCCCGACGATCCCGAACACATCGATTTTCTCGCGGGTGCCGGACACAAAGCATATGCGCCGTTCGGTGCGGGCTTCTTGTACGGCCCGCGTGCGTTGATGAGTGAAGCGGAGCCGTATCTCCCGGGTGGCGGCACGTCTTCGCAGGTGACGGCCCGCAGCGCGGCTTTTCTCGATGCGCCGGATCGCCATCAAGGCGGTACGCCGAACATCGCGGGTGTCGTCGGTATGGCGCGCGCGCTCCAGTTTTTGCAGCAGATCGGCCTCGACGAAGTGCGGCGTCACGAGATCAAACTGACCAAAAAAGCGGTCGACGCGATGCAAGAGCTCGGCGGCGTGACGATCTACGGCAATCCGGATCCGGAGAGACGTCTCGGCGTGTTGTCCTTCAACGTGAACGGCGTACCTGATCTTTTGACCGCTGCGGTGTTGTCCGAAGAAGGCGGCCTCGCCGTTCGCAACGGCCGATTCTGCGCGCATATCTACGTCGAGCGTTTGTTGCGCAACGCGCAGGCGGCTTCGGGGCACGGCGGCGAGACCGAGATGCCCGACGGTGCGGTGCGCGCGAGCTTCGGTTTGTACACCGACGAAGGCGACGTGGATCGTTTGGTGGAGTTCATCCGCCGCGTTCGCGATCGCAAGTGGCGCGGTCACTATCGCGTCAAAGGCGACAAGATCAGCGCGGAGTTCGCGGGCCGGTGTGCGGATCGCTGGATGGAGTCGGTTGGTGAGCCGGAGACTTCGCAATCGGATCCGGAGCTCGAGACCGAAAGTTATATTTTCGAGGCGCTTCAGCCCGATGGGACCTGTCGCTCTTATCTGATCGCAGATGCTCAGACGCGAGAAGCCGCGCTCGTCGATCCTCTGAGAGAGAAAGTGGATGAGTATCTCGATCTCTTGCAGGCGAAGAAGCTGACGCTGCGTTACACGATCGAGACGCATACCCATGCGGATCATCTTTCGGGCTCGCGTCGCTTGAAGGAGCTGACCGGCGCGCAGATGTTGATGCACGTGGCTTCTCCTGCGCCGTGCGTCGATCGAGGTTTGCGCGACGGTGATTCTTTCTCCATCGGCTCGATTCCCGTGGAAGTGATCGCCACGCCGGGTCACACGCACGACGGGATGTGTTTGGTGATCCCCGGCCGCGTGCTCACCGGCGACACGTTGTTGATCGGCGGTTGTGGTCGTACGGATCTTCCGTCGGGGAGCTCGCACGAGCTCTACGAGAGCTTGCGGAAGCTGAAGAACTTGCCGGAAGACACCTTGGTCTGCCCGGCGCACGACTATAACAACCACCGCGCGAGCACGATCGGCCGCGAAAAGAAGAACAACAAACGAATGGCCATCGAGTCGACGGAAGAGTTCCACCTCGCGATGGCCAAGCTGAAGTTGCCGCCGCCGTTGAAATTGAACGAGCTCCTCGCCGCCAATCAGCAATGTACGAAGTGATCGCGTTTTGAATCTCGCTGCAGCGATCGGCAGCGGTGCCGTGATGGGTTTTTTGGTCTCCGTGCTCGGCGGGGGCGGGAGCTTGTTCATCATCCCGGTGTTGTTGTTCGGTTTTGGCCAGGACATCACCTCCGCGACCGGGACCTCCTTGGTCATTGTGCTCGCGGGTGCGTTGGTGGGCGCGATCGGACATTTTCGCGCGGGCCGCTTGAATCTGCGGGCCGTACTGTCCTTTGGGCCAGCATCGATGTTGGGCGCCGTTTTCGGGGCGTATGTGCACGGTTTGGTCCCCGAAAAAGTGGTCTTCGTGGTGTTGATCTTGGTTCTGGTGACGGCTTCGCTCCGCATGATGTTCGGCGCCTTGCCGGAGGAACAAGGAGACCAACAAGCCTCTTTGCTGCGCACACTGCCGCTCGGGTTTGCGCTCGGAATGTTGACCGGCTTCATCGGCCTCGGCGGCGGATTTTTGATCGTGCCGGCGTTGGTTTGGGGCGCACATCTTCCGCTCAAGGAAGCGATCGGGACCTCGGTCGCGTTGATCGCTGTGTCCTCTGCGACGGCCGCCGTCACCCACATCGCGCAACAACACGTCGACTTCGATCTCGCGTACTCCATCGGCGGAGGCGCGATGATCGGCGCATTACTCGGCGCGCCGCTCGCGGGCAAATTGCCGGAGCGACCCTTGCGGATCGGTTTCGGTGTCATGGTGTTGGCCGCCGCGATCTACATCGTCATCAGAACGACAGCGTGACCGGTGTGCTGCTTGGTTCTCGATCGAACATCATCTCCGCGCCGTCTTTCACCACGCGGATCCGCGTCGTTTTCGCGAGCCGGGAGAACGTCGCCCCATTCGCGTGAGCTTCGATGATCGTGGTGCCGCCGTCTTCGTCGTGAAGCGTGAAGCTGGTCGTCGCGTCGCTCGGATAGATCTCGACGACGCTCTTCTGCGGAATGATCGCGCCCGCGCGGATAAAGAGCGGCATCTTGGCGATGTCGGTCGCGTCGTAAGTGATCGTGCCGTCTTTGAGAGCGGCGAGCTGATCGAAATAATCGATCCACTGCGCGCCCGCGGGTAACGCGACGTCGCGGATCCCGGTGTGATCGAGGATCGGCGCGACTAAAAACGCGTCGCCGACTTGGAACGTGTAGTCGCCGGGGCCGCCGATCGTCCGGATGATGTTCTCGCCTCCCGCATACGCTTCCTGCGCGAGCGAATAGAAGAAAGGGACGAGCTCGCTGTGTCGCTTTGACCAATCCCGGTACAGATCCACGATCTCTTCCGCCCGTTCGTGCACTGTCCAAGGGGTCAGGTTCGCTCTTCCGTGGAGCTGCATGAACGGCATCAACGCAGAGACCGCGGTCCAACGCGCGAAGACGACGACGTCGGGCGGGATGATGGTGGTGAGATCGAGATCGTCGCGATCGAGATAACCGCCGACGTCCGAGCCGAGCATCACGTAATCCGCATCGGCGGAGCGAAAGACATGATCGAGCGCGTCTTCGAGACCGACGAAATCGCGGCGGTTGTCGCCGACCCACCCGACGGGCGCGTGTTCTTTTTTCGCGAAGAAACGGCCCTCGAAAGTGTACGACTTGTCGTACGGCCGAACCATGGTGACGAAGTTTTCGCGCCCGCTCTTGTGGACGCCGTAGGCGTAGAAGTCGCGGTAATACTCCTCCGAATATTCTTGATGCGGCTTCACGCCGGCGTGTGTTTTCACCGTTTCGGTCATGACGTAGCTGTCGCCGAAGTCGAGCTTCCATCCCGCGACGCCCATTTCCAAGAGCGCGTCTTGTTGTGCATGCCACCACGCGACGGCTTCGGGGTTGAAGAAGTCGACCGCGCCGCCGGTACCTTTCCACCAGATGTGGTTCTCGCCGTCGTTGATGAAGAAGCTCTTCGCTTTGCCTTCACGATAATTCGGCGAAGGGCCGTCATAGGTGTCGCCGCCGGGCTCGAGATCGAAGGAGTCTTCGTTGACCATCTGCGTGGTCCACAGAACGAGGCGGATCTCGTCTTCGCGGAGATCGTTCACCAACTTTTGAAACTCTGGATACCGCTCGGGATTGGGAACGAAGGTGTTGTAGTTCGTCTCCCACGGGCTATCGAGCACCACGACACCGACGGGGATATCGCGCGACTGGAATCCTTCGACGAAGTCGTACGTGTCTTCTGTGTCGCTGATGTCTTTGCTGATCCACGGCTCGAACGCCCAGCGCGGCGTGTAGATCGGCGGCGTGGGGATCTCTTCCGGGTCGGGAGGATCTTCACCGCCGCAGGCTGCGAGCAATAAACAACAGAGAACGAGCTTCTTCATTTGCGCGCGTTCAAGATGTGCTCAGCGAGCTCCGTAAATCCAGATCCCCCTTCGCTGGGAGTGACGTATTCTGGCACGTGCTTCATCGTCGCAGCGAAACGCTGAACGTTCGCCACCCCGACCGAGAGCGGAAAGAATTCGAAAGCGGGCTCGTCGTTCGGTGAATCGCCCGCGTAGATCACCGCCGAGCGATCGGCGCCGTCGAGCTCGAGCGAGAGCACTTCGCGCGCGAGGATCTTCATCATGCCGAGCTTGTCGTAGTCGCCGAACCAGCCGTTCACGTGAATGCTGCTGACCTTCGCGGTCGCGCCTTCTTCGGTGAAGATCTCCACGATGCGTTTGACTTCACTGTCCGAAAGACCAGGGACCACGTCTTCGCAAAAATCGATCGCCAGATCGTGGATCCTGTACCGTTGGTCAGAGGCGATCGCCGAGCGCGGCACTTCTTTGAGCACGCGATCGCGGATCTTGGCCAAACGACCAGGTAAGGCCGCGCGTTCGGTCTCGCTGAGGATCCAGCGCGAGATCATTTTTCTTCCCTGCGTGTCGTAGCGGAAATAAAACGCCCCATTTTCCCCGACGATCCCGGCGATCGGCCACATGCGCGCAAAGTGATCACACCAACCCGCGGGACGTCCGGTCACCGGTACGACGGGGATGTTTGCTTCGAACAACTTCCACAGCGCAGCGTAGGCGTCGGCGGGCAAACGTCCTTCGGTGGTGATGGTGTCGTCGATGTCCGTGAAGACAGCGCGCACGCGGGAGGCGTCGAGCTCGGAGAGTTTTTTCATGCGAGGAGTCGGATGCGTTCTTCGGTGACGGCTGCGGTCTCGTCGATCTTGTCACCGCGCTCTGCTTGTTTGAGCAGGCGCAAGATGTGTGAACCGAGAAGATCGACGTCGGTGGAGACGTATTGTTCGCCGCCGAAATTCTTCACCGCTTCACTCTGTTTCTTCAACACCACCGCGTCTTGCGCGACGACACGTTTGCCGATCGGCGTCAGCACCAACTTCATCAAGAACGCGGGCAACGCGAGGCGAAAGACGATCACCGCCCAGAGCTGCGTCTCGAAGTCGTTCACCGGCGTGAGGAAAGAATTGATGAGGATGTGATTCTTTGGGCCGAGCTCGTATTCGACCTGCGCGATCGACGGCAAAATGAACCGATCGAAGTGCATCACTTCGCCGCCGCCGGGCGCGAGGATCCGGCCCATCAAACCTTGCGGGCGCGGCTCGCCGATGAACTGCGCCTCGACGCGATCGGGCTTCTTGCGCACGACCGCCGTGATCTCGTTTTGTTTCACGCCGCGAAATAGTCCGCGGTGGAGGAATGCGGTGTGCGGAACGTCGAGGATGTTCTCCAGCGTCGCATGAAGCGTCGCATCGAACATCGAGTTGTATTCGACGCTACTGTACTTTGGATCACCGAGCTTCTCGAAGTGGAAGGGTTCGTTCTTCGGCTCCGTGTCCGCGTTCGCGTAGACCCAGATGTATCCTTGTTGTTCTTTGGTCGCGTAGGCGGGCACGCGCCGCGCTTTGCCGGTTTGCGGGCCGCACAACGCGGGCACTTTTTGGCAGAGCCCTTCGCCGTCGAACTCCCAGCCGTGATAGCCGCAGACCAGGCGTTGCTCTTTGCAGAAGCCGAGCGAGAGCGGAACGTTTCGGTGCGCGCAGCGATCGAGCAAGGCCTGAGCACGGCCGTTCTCGGCACGAAAGAGAACGAGCGGAACACCGAGCAAGGTGCGGGCGAGCGGTTTGTCGCGCAGCTCTTTCGATGAACAGACGATGTACCAAGCGTCGCGGACGTGCGCGATCGAGTAATGACCTTTCGTCAGCCGGACCGGCAGCACGGCTTCCATAACGCTGCCAGTATAACGGGATCGTGCTAACGAAAGCTCCATCAACCAGGCGCTCGCCAATATTTTTGCGGTCGCGGGCGGAGGCGCTCTGGGCTCGGTGCTCCGCTACGCGCTGGCCGTATTCATTCCCACGCCGCCGATCGCGACGTTGGCAGTGAATGTGCTCGGTTCGTTTTTGCTGACCTTGTTCGCTTCGTTGGCGATGTCGCGCGGATTCTCCGAGCCGACGCGTCTGCTGCTCACCACCGGGATCTGCGGCGGCTTCACCACCTACTCGACGTTCAACGCGGAGCTTCTCCAGCTCGGCCCGCAAAAAGGTGCGCTCTACGCGTTCGCCACCCTTGGGCTCTGCCTCGGCGCCGGCCTGCTCGGTCAACGTGTCGCCGCATTCTATTGAATAGAAACGGCAACCGTGAGCGCGTATCAACCAAGCGGAGGTCTTTGCTGTTTCTTGAAAGTCTCCCCGCCCGCGTTGATTCGCGCCAATGGAGCGTCCAGTGCCCGCGCGGACATCCCACGCACAGATAGCAGTGTTGCCGACACTCGTGCGTTCGGAGTCTTCGTCCGGCCGGCCGTGGGAAGTATCTGCGAGTGCTCCCGAGGACAGAAAAGCGAGCGCGCAGGTATCTCGCGGTTATCTTAAAAGCAGGAGATCGAGCCGGAAGGTATCTGCGAGATACTTCGCGAGCTCGGTTCCGGGGCTGGAAGTATCTGCGAGATTGCGATTCTCGTGCGCCACGAGGTCTGAAGGAAGGTTCGAGATGTCTGTCCGCTCGAAATCGAGCCCGGAGGCGATTCGCGGAATCGTTTGCGGCTCGAATTCCTGCTACTCACGTTATCGCTGCAAGCATCGGAACGTGCAGCCAATGCGTTTTGAGTGCTTCACGGTGCTCTTCGAGCATGACGTCGCCCTCGACAACCATCGGCAAGGTCGCTCGGAGCCGGGCGATGGTTTCGAGGACGATCTCCCGCGTACGATTCGCATCGCCCATCACGCGTCGCCCGATCTCTAGGAAAGCGTCGAGCCGGAGATCTGCGAAGTTTCGTGGGCCGGGAAAGGGCAGCGCCGCCTTTCCGGGCCGATACTGCGGCCAGGCACCGGTGAAGAGCTGATCGTAAAGCGGTGACCAGGAGGGTGTGATCGTATCGCGATAAACAAGAGACCAGTTCTTGAGATGCGCGTCGTTGTTCCCGCTCGCGACCACGAACACCATGCGGCGAATCAGCTCCTCATATCCTTCGATTCCGAGAACATTGTGTGCGGTTTCTGCAAAGCGCACCGCGCTCGTGTTGTACTTCTGTTGGGAGGGCGAAGGCGGGACATCGAGCACCTGAGCGAAGTCTTCTTGGTGTGAGCGGCCTCCCCCCGGCCGATCGAATCTGCGGATGGCCAGTGCACGCGTATTCGGCAGCAAATAGCCATGAATCGCTTCGAGTGTTGGCCACTCTGCGATCTCACATTCGGGTACGTCGAAGCCGGAGCTTCGTGCCCAAGTCAACATGCTCCACTCGTTCTCGACGACACCCGGGTGCGCGGCGGACGCGGGACCTTTCAGGATCCAGTCTCCACGTTCGTCGTGCACGGGGAGCACGAAACGGTCGCGATCGCGTAACATCGAGAACTTGAGCTGGGCTCCGGCAAGCGAAAAGCCAAACCGTTCTGCGCGAGCCGACAGCTCATCCTCCGGTAGATCAACCTTCGCTGGATCATCGTTATAGGCGCTACTTCCGTCCTCGCTCGAAACCACGCGCACCGCGCCGGGGAGATCCTCGCCGAGGTGCGATAGGAGCTCGAGATCATCCGTCGGTCGCGGATCAAAGCTTGCGAGGAGCACCGAGCGAAACGCTCCCTCGGGAAGCAGGTTCCAAAAGAACCGCGGCAGTTGTCCGGCCGCACGGCCCTTGTAGATCCGGGTGAGATCGTCCTCGAAATGTTGTCCCAGCACTGGCCGGCGCCGCATGGTTCGATAGTCGTCGACGAAGCGAAAGCCGATCCGTCCATCGGGTTCGTCGCGAAGTTGCCCAACCCGGACCTCACTGAGGAATACATCGAAGGCTCGAGGCATTATGTGTCTTCCCGCCGCGGGAGCTTGCGAACCCGAAGCGCCGGACGGTCGCGGTCGTTTCGGCTCCAGCCGCACTTCTCATCAGCAAGAATGCGCAGCATCTCCGAGATCGCACTGCGCCGGGCGGTCAAGAATCCCTCGAAGTCACCCGCGTGGAAGAGTCGCGCGGCCTGTTCGTCGATGGCGTGCGACCGCAAAATCTCGTCGCCCGCGGTTGTCTTCCCAAGCGAGCAACGACGGACCAGCTCGGCATGCAGTTGCGGTATGGAGCCGTGCACGATTCTGTTTTCGGGCCCGTGCGTGCCATTGAATAGAGAATGTCGGTCATCGACAATGTTTCCGAACGCCCCCGCATCCTCTGCTTCCACTAAGGCCGCGACGTCTGTCTGTGCACCATTGATCAGGTTGCGGGGCCCGAAGCCGATCAAGGCGAGGAGCGCGACACGAGACTCAGCCGCGCGCGCGTCGAAGCGCTCGGGAAGGTCCAGCTCAACGGGCGTGCGCGGCACCAGCGACAAGAGCGCCTGAATACTCTGCTCTTCGTTATCGCCAACTGCGGCCACGGCACCTCTGCGGATCGTGCGGTCCTCCAGTGCTCGAGCCGAGAGGAACGTTCGCCACGTCCATCGAACCAGCAGCTCGCGGCTGCGTGTGCTGGGCTCCGGATGGAGCGCGAAGAAGCGTGAGAGCGGCTCGAGCAACCACGCGCGCGGTAAGATGCGTTCGTGCGGTATCCCGGCGTGCACGCGCAAGAACAGCAAGGCGCTTCGGAGCGCGGCCAGGCCCTCCCCGACAGCGCCGTCGAGGAGCGAGCGATCTTCCTCGAGGTGGTCATCGGGCGAACGCGTAACGTCCCCGCCACGAATGGCGATGAGGCAGCTCAACAACTGCCGGTCGGAGATGCGGCCGAAGCCGAGCTCCGCCACTTCATTTCCGAGCTCGGTGACAGTGGAGGGTGGACCGCCCCGATGTCGGAAGATCGCGTCGTGGACCTCGGTCCATTCGAGCTGTTTTCCGCGCTTGTTCGTTCGATAGAAAATTTCGCGCAGGACCTCCTCGTCATTGGTCTCCACGACGTACATGGGCACGCGGTACTCGCGGAGCCGCTTCCCTGCCTCGAAGACGCGCTGCCGAAGCTCACGGTCGCGGGAGTGCGGCCACGTGATCAGCCACTCGCCGAGCTGCGCGGCGTCGAGGAGCTCCGGTAGCGGGACAGCAGTGGAGGGTACTGCTCCGCGGAGTGTGAGGAACGTCTGCGAGGCGGCGTCGAACAGGACGAGAAACGGGTCCGTAGCATCGAGGGGCGGGGGCCATGGCCGGCCAAGACCTGCCGCGAGCGACGTCAAACGCTGTTGGCCATCAACGACGTACCATGCGTCGCTGAGCTGCTCGGCGTCGATGAGAAGCGGGCCGAGGTGAACGCGTTCGGCCGGACCTTGTCGTTTCCAGACGAGGAGCGCGCCGATGGGGAGGCCGCGATAGAGACTGTCGAAAAACGACAGAACGTCGTCGGAATCCCACTTGAGGGGCCGCTGAAAGCGAGGGACGCGGAGCTTGCCGCGTCGCGCGTACAGGACGAGATCATCCACGGTCTCGGTCCGCGCTTCCGGTGCGCGCGCCAGCGTAGGAATCGCGCCGCCCATGCCGCAGCATACCATCATGGCGGACGAGCTCGCTCTAGCCCCAATGCCGCTCACTTTACAGGGAGCTCCGAGAGAACAGGGCGTTTTCGCGCATAGTTGCTCATCTTGATCTTGACCGCTCGAGGAAAGGACCGCTGCGGACGACGGGGTGGCAATATGTATCTCGCAATGCGCTGGCGGAGCTCGGCCAAATTGCGCGGAATTCGCCCGGGCGAGCTCGTGATCGAAAGATACTTCCATTCCTCT